>Ga0268266_10000576_pt1 | contig 50660 bp, 47 predicted proteins | sample KBSS13metaG_FD_190356 | JGI IMG/M metagenome (GOLD analysis project Ga0268266, IMG submission 190356) | Switchgrass rhizosphere microbial communities from Kellogg Biological Station, Michigan, USA - KBS S1-3 metaG (SPAdes) (version 2) | ecosystem: Host-associated > Plants > Roots > Rhizosphere...
CGGTGGCGGCCGACATTTCCAACGCGATGGCAAGGCAGATGAAGGCAGAGCGTGAGAAGCGGGCCGAGATCCTCGAGGCCGAAGGGCGGCGCGCCTCCGAGATCCTCAAGGCGGAAGGCCAGAAGCAGGCGCAGATCCTCGCTGCCGAGGGCCGGCGCGAGGCCGCTTTCCGCGATGCCGAGGCGCGCGAGCGCGAAGCGGAGGCCGAGGCCAAGGCGACGACGCTTGTCAGCGATGCGATCGCGAAGTCCGGCGTGCAGGCGATCAACTACTTCGTGGCACAGAAGTACACCGAAGCAGTGGGCAAGTTCGCGACGTCGCCCAATGCCAAGACGATCCTGTTCCCGGTCGAGGCGACGCAGCTCATCGGCACCTTGGGCGGCATCGGCGAACTCGCGCGTGAGGCGCTGGCGAACGATCGCCCGGCCGCCTCGCCGCCGCCATCCTCGCCACGCCGGCCGACGGTGCCGCCCGTGGGCGGTCCGGGTCAGCCGTGATGACCTGGATCGAGGGGCTGGAGCCGCACTATGCCTGGCTGCTGGTCGGGCTGGTGCTGGCCGTTGCCGAGATGGCGATCCCGGGGGTGTTCCTGATCTGGATGGCGGGGGCGGCGATCGTCACCGGGTTGGTCGCCTGGGCAGCGCCGATCGGCCTGCCGCTGCAGGTCGTGCTGTTCGCGGTGCTCTCGATCCTCGCCGTCTTCACCGGCCGGCGCTACATCGCGCGCAATCCCGTGATATCGGCGGATCCGAAGCTCAACCGCCGAGCCGACCGGGCGATCGGCGAGACGGTGGTGGTCACCCAGGCAATCGTCGGCGGCGAGGGCAGGGTGCGCCTGGGCGACAGCGAGTGGCTGGCGCGCGGCGTCGACGCCGCGCCCGGTACCCGCCTCAAGGTGACGGGAGTGGATGGCGCCGTCCTGCTGGTGGGCGGCGCTGGCGCCTGACTGTCAGGTGCCCGCGGAAGGGGAGGGCGGCTTCCTGACGAGTTGGCCGGCCCACTCGATCTCGCCGGCATCCGGAGCCGGCCGCGCTTCCGGTCCGCCCGGTTCGGCAGCCTGACCCGCAGCCCGATCCGCGTCCGGCGCAGCGTCGTCCTCGGCCGCGGGTGTGCCCTGAACGCCGCCCAAGTCTTCAGTCACCTCGTTCTCCGGCGCGTGGGCCGGAGGCGAGTCGGGCGGGGTCGGCTGCGGCATCGTCATTCTCCTTTCAAAGGCTAACAACCGCCCGGCGGCATCGTTCCGCTGTTGGCCGCCGGCATGGGATCGGCAGGGAAGAGCCCGGCCGAGGCGAGCGCGCCGCCAAGGTCCGACAGGCAGCCGAGCAGGTCGCCCACGCCATCCTCGGCCACCATCAGCTCCAGCGTGGCACGCGCTTGCGCCGGGCCTTGTTCGCGCAGCGACACCAGCACGCCGAGGATCAGCGCCTCGTGCTCGGAGACGCTGCGGCAGGCGAGCGGGCGAAAGCCGAACGTCTCCAGCGCGTCGCGGTTGAGCAGCAGCATGGTGCGATGGAACGGCTGTAGCCCGCCGATCATCCGCCATCGCGCGAAGGCAGGCGCGAGCACGTGGGCGGGGCAGGCGCGCTGGCCGATGGACGTCACCCACGCCCGCATGGACCACACCAGGAAACGGCAGCCGCCGTCCAAATGGTCGAGATCGCGGTCAACGAACTGGTACATGCGGCATCTCCTCGGAAAGGCATTTACATGCGAATGATTATCATTAGCGTATTGATACGCGGCTTGGCTCCCCGGTCAAGCCCGTCGAGGCGAAGCCAGTCATGGGGCGACGCCTCCCTCTCCCGACTTGGGGCCGGAGCGGCTTGAGGCCTGCTCCGGCCCGCTTTTGCGGGGAGCAGGCGAATGCCTTGGACGACGGCGCCGGCGGCGCGATCCGCGCCTGCCGATTCGAGGCTCAGTCGCGCGCGGCGCGCACGGCGGCCCCGGCGGCGAAGGGCGCGGCCGCGAGCAGGACGAGGCTGACCGCGGCGGTCAGCGCCAGTCCGCTTTCACCGCCGCTGGAGAGGCTGCCGGCGCCGAAGACCAGCAGGGGTACGCCCAGGGGAATCACCATCAGCCCGCCCAGCGCGGCGCCGCCCCGCAAGCCGGCGGTGAGCGCGGCGACGGCAACGCCCAGCGCGGCCAACCCCGGCGTGCCGGCGAGCAGCCCCAGTTCCACCATCCGCAGCGTCGCGCCGTCGAGCCCGAGCAGGGCGCTCGCCGGCAGGGCCGCGAGCATCAGCGGCGGCCCGAAGCTCAGCCAGTGCGCCAGCACGCGCACCGCCATGACCCATTCCTCGCTGATCCCGCGCAGCGCCCACTGGTCGAACATGCCGCGGTCCAGGTCCGGCTCGACGAGGCGATCGAGCGGCAGGATCGAGGCGAGCAGCGCCGCGACCCAGATCACGCCGCCGCCGGTGCGCGCCAGCAAGGCCGCGTCGGGCCCGACCGCGAAGGGGTAGAGCATCGCCACCGCCAGGAAGAACAGGATCGGCAGGAGCGCGCCGCTTCCCTGGCCCCGCCCTAGCAGCCGGGCAAGGTCGCGGCGCAGCAGGGGGGCCAGCGCGCTCACGCCACTTGGTCCGGCAGGGAGCTGTCCGACAGGGAGTAATCCGGCAGGGCGTAGTCCGAGAGCGGCAGCTGGCCGAGCCGCTCACCGGCGAAAAGCTGGTGCGAGGCGATGACGGCGATCCCGCCCGCCTTGCGATGTTCGCCGACAAGCCGCTCGAACAACGCGGCGGCGTCGCGGTCGAGGCCGTTGAGCGGCTCGTCGAGGAGCCACACGGCGGCGCTCTGCCCAAGGAGCCGCGCCATCGCCGCCCGCTTGCGCTGTCCGGTCGACAGGTAGCGCACCGGCACGTCGAGCAAGTCGGCGAGGCCGAGTTCGGCGAGACGGGTTGGAGCATCGCCGTCGATGCGGCTCCAGAAGCCGAGTGCCCGACCGAGCGGCGCCTCGGGGTCGAGCGCGGGCCGCTCGTCGAGCAGGCCGACCATGCCGGTGCGCTCGACCGAGCCGGCGAACGGACGAGCGAGCCCTGCCAGCAGCCGCAGCAGGCTGGACTTGCCGACACCGTTCGCGCCGGTGACGTGCAGCGCCTCGCCCGGGGCGAGCGCCAGCGAGAGGCCACGGAACAGCACCCGATCGCCCCGGCGGCAGGCGAGGTCTCGGGTGGACAGGCGGGCCTCTTGCATGGGGCGCGGCGATAAGGGAAACCGCCGCGACTGCCAAGCTGACCAGCCAGGAGCCTGCCGATGGCGATTGCCCGTCTTTCCGATGCCGAGCGTGACGCCGCGCTGGCCGAACTGTCCGGCTGGACCCTGCGCGACGACGCGCTCGCCATCCAGCGCAGCTTGCGCTTCGCCGACTTCAACGCCGCCTTCGGCTTCATGACCCGCGTTGCGATCGAGGCGGAGAAGGCGGATCACCATCCCGAGTGGTTCAACGTCTACAACCGGGTGGATATCACCCTGACGACGCACGACGCGGGCGGGCTCAGCGCCCGCGACGTGGCGCTCGCCCGCTTCATCGACAGGCTGGCCGCGTCCTAGGAAGGCCTCAGAGCGCGGCGTTGTTGTAGCAGTGCCAAGTGAAGATCGCGGCCGAACCGCGGTGGGGCCGCCAGCCTTCGGCGAGGGCGCGCGTCTCCTTTTCGCTCGGCCGCGCCGGCAGTCCCAGGATCTTGTGGAGCCCGGCCTGCACCGCCAGATCGCCGGCGGGCCAGATATCGGGCCTCCCCTCGGCGAACAGCAGGTAGATTTCCGCGGACCAGCGGCCGATCCCCTTGATCTGCACCAACTGGGCGATCGCCTCTTCGTCGTCCTCGGGCAAGTTCTCGAGGTCGAGCGCGCCGGCAAGGACGAGTTCGCACAGCGAGCGGGCATAGCCCTGCTTCTGGCGCGACAGGCCGCAGCCGCGCAGCGCCTCGAACTCGGCGGCGAGCAGGGCCTCGGGTGCGATCGTCTCGCCCAGCAGCGCCTCCAGCTTGCCCCACACCGAGGCCGCCGCCGCGACGCTCACTTGTTGGCCGACGATCGTGCGCAGCAAGGTGGCGTACCCGGCGGGCCGGATGCGCGGTTCGGGATAGCCGGCGGCCTCGATCGCGCGGGCGACACCCGGCTCGCGCGCGGCGATCGCGTCCAGTCCGTCGCGGATCGCCTTCGCATTCATTCCCACTCGTAGTCACCTTGCCAAATATCGAGCCAGCCACTAGCAGCCTGCGCTGAAAGTTTGCACAGCAACGGGTCGTGATACAGCACGTATCGCACTCCGGTTTGAGGGAACCTTAGCGACATGCCGCAGATCATCGTTGTCAACCACTCGGGCGAAGAAAAGAGCGTGGAGGCGAGCGAGGGCCGCACGCTGATGGAAGTTATCCGTGACAACGGGTTCGATGAACTGCTGGCGCTGTGCGGCGGCTGCTGTTCGTGCGCGACCTGCCACGTCCATATCGATCCCGCTTACGTCGACAAGCTGCCGCCGATGAGCGAGGACGAGAACGATCTGCTCGACAGTTCCGGGCACCGTAACGAATTCTCGCGCCTGTCCTGTCAGGTTCAGGTCACCGACGTGCTCGAAGGCTGCAAGGTCACGATCGCGCCGGAGGACTGATGTGGTCCACGATCCTCTCCTGCCCGGAGAGGATCGTCCGGAGAGGATCGCCAGGTTGGCGCCAAGATCACGCCAAGATCGAGATTGCGCCTGCACCACCTTGTTCCTACCTGTGCGCCCATGACTGCGCCTTCCCGTACCGCCCCTGAATCCCGCGCCACGACGCTCGACCTGATCGGCAATACCCCGCTGGTGCTGCTGAAGGGGCCGAGTGAGGCGGCCGGCTGCGAGATCTGGGGCAAGTGCGAGTTCGCCAACCCCGGTGCGTCGGTGAAGGACCGCGCGGCGCTGTGGATCGTGCGCGACGCCGAGGAGAAGGGCCTGCTGCAACCCGGCGGCACCATCGTCGAGGGTACTGCGGGCAACACCGGCATCGGCCTGGCGCTCGTCGCCAATGCGCTCGGCTACAAGACGGTGATCGTCATGCCCGAGACGCAGTCGCGCGAGAAGATGGATACGCTGCGCGCGCTCGGTGCCGAGCTGGTGCTCGTACCGGCCGCCCCGTTCTCCAATCCCGGGCACTTCGTGCACACCTCGCGCCGCCTGGCGGAGGAAACGCCGGGGGCGATCTGGGCCAATCAGTTCGACAACATCGCCAATCGCAAGGCGCACATCGAAAGCACCGCGCCTGAGATCTGGGAGCAGCTCGACGGGCGAGTCGACGGCTTCACGTGCGCTGCGGGTACGGGCGGCACCATCGCCGGCGTCGGCCTCGGGCTCAAGGCGTTCGACGAAGCGATCACCATCGCCCTGACCGACCCTTACGGCGCGGCGCTGTACAACTACTACGCCCACGGTGAGCTGAAGGCGGAAGGCAGCTCGGTGGCCGAGGGTATCGGCCAGGGCCGCATCACCGCCAACCTCGAAGGCGCGCCGATCGACACCCAGTTCCGCATCTCCGACGAGGAGGGGCTGCACTGGGTAGGCCGCCTGCTCTCGGAGGAGGGCCTGTGCCTGGGGCTTTCGTCGGGCATCAATGTCGCGGGGGCGGTCGCGCTGGGCAAGCAGCTCGGGTCCGGCTCGCGGATCGCGACGATCCTGTGCGACACGGGTTTCCGCTATCTCTCCTCGCTCTACAACGCGCAGTGGCTGGAAGCGAAAGGGCTGCCGGTCTTCCCATGGCTGGCGCGTTGAGGTAACATCCTGTCGATGGCAGGAAACGTTCCGCCTCGCATCGCCGAGTCGATCACCGCGGCCCCGCAGTTCGCGCCGTTATCGGCGCGCGAGTTGCGCGCGCAGGCGATTCACCGCCTGCAAGTCGGCGTCATCGGGCTGTGCGCGATGCTTTTGATCGTCAGCCTCGCCAACATCATCATGGACCGGGCTCGCCTCAGCGATACGCGCGAGCCGGTCCGGCAGGTCGTGGCGGTGGATGCGCAGCCGAAGAAGACGGCGAGCGATCCGCTTGCCGATATCGGCGTCGTTCCCGCTGCCGATCCTAGCGCCAGCGCCGCCGCGCAGCCCATGGCCAGCGGCAAGCCCTGATCCGGCACCGGGCGGCCGACAGGCCACCCGGGACAATCGGGGACGATCCACGCTCCCTTTCGCTCCCGGCCGACTCAGCGCCGACGATCCTCATGCGCCACTCCGCCAAAAGTGGGGATGGGGCGGGAAAGTCCGCTCACAATGGTCCCGATCCAGCCTGAAACGGGCTGACGAATCCTGATCAGCAGCCTTTGCAGGCCCTAACTGGGGATTGCTCGGGAACACTCCCGGGGCGTCCGTCTCAGTAGCGGAATCCGGCTCGATTCAAGCTAATGAGCCACCAATCACTCCCCCTGCCGCCTCAGGAATTCTCCGGCAACGGCTCCAAGCTGCTCTTCATCAACAGCTTTGTGCCGTCTCATCCCCACTTTTCCCTTTCAGGCCCGCTTCGGTCGCGATACAAGGGTCGTCAATCGGAATGGCTGAGGTCCCGCGCGCTTTCTTCTGGAGTGCGCAATCCCGTTCGCATGCGCGTTCGGGGCGGGCCCTCTGCATGTCCGGGACGGGGCAGCTTCAAAGGTTCAGGCACGCGACGATATGGCGGGGCAGCCGTTGATCTACAGGGGGCAGGGCTTCTCGCTAAGGCGCGACAAGAACCGCTTCGTGCTGCCCAACCAGTTTCGCGGCACCGTGCGCGAATCGAGCGGCGGCCCGACCCTGTGCCTGGCCAAGCACGAGCGCTGGAACTGCCTGGTCGGCTACGGCCTCTCGCGCACCTACCAGTTCGAGGAGATCATCGAGCAGGAGCGTGAGTACGCGGTGCGCGCGGGCCAGCCCTTCGATCGCGACGCCATGGCGATGACGCTCTACAACTTCTCGGAAATCCCCTTCGACGGCAGCGGCCGCTTCGTCCTGCCCGACGATCTGGCGATCCTCGCCGACGTGGACGACCAGCTCTACTTCCAGGGCGCTGGGCAGTACTTCTTCGTCTTCGCGCCCAAGGCGCTCGAGGCGATGACCGAGCCGCAGTTCGCCAGCGCGCGTGTCTCCTGCGCCAGCCTCGCCAGGGCCGAGCTCAAGAAGGCGGCGTCCAAGTGAGCGCGCCCGCCGCCGCACCCCACGTCCCCGTGCTCCTCGACGAGGTGATCGCCGCGATCGCCCCCGCGCCCGGCAGCCTGATCGTCGATGCCACCTTCGGTGCGGGCGGCTACACCCGCCGCCTGCTCGATGCCGGCGCGACGGTGCACGCCTTCGACCGCGACCCCGATGCTCTGGCTGCCGCGCGCGGCGATCCGGAGCGGTGGCCCGAGCTGCGCGAGGCTGAGCCGCGCCTCGTGCTCCACGCCCGGCGTTTTTCCGAAATGGTGGAAGAACTTGGCCAGGTGGGGATAGCGCGGGTCGACGGCATTGCCATGGATATTGGCGTGTCTTCTATGCAGTTGGATCAGCCCGAGCGCGGCTTCGCCTTTTCCAGCAGCGGCCCGCTCGACATGCGCATGAGCCAGGAGGGCGAGACCGCGGCCCAGTTCCTCAACACCGCAGACGAGGGCAGCATCGCCGACGTGCTCTATCGCTTCGGCGAGGAGCGCCAGTCGCGCCGGGTCGCGCGCGCGATCGTCGCGGCGCGGCCGCTCTCGACCACCGAGGACCTCGCGCGGGTCGTCCGCAAGGCGCTGGGTTATCGCGCGGGAGCGCCCAAGGATCCGGCGACGCGCAGCTTCCAGGCGATCCGCATCCATGTGAACGGCGAACTCGACGAGCTCGACGCCGGCCTGGAAGCCGCCGAGACGCTGCTGGGCGAGGGCGGGCGCCTCGCCGTGGTCTCGTTCCACTCGCTCGAGGATCGCGTCGTCAAGCAGTTCCTGCGCGAGGCGAGCGGAGCCGTCGGCTCGGTGTCGCGCCACTTGCCCCAGGCCGCGCCCGAAGCGGCCCCGACGTTCGCGCAAGTCTCCAAGGCGATTCGCCCCGGCGAGCGCGAAGTCGCCGTCAATCCCCGCTCGCGCTCCGCCACCTTGCGCAGCGCCGTTCGCACCGATGCTCCCGCCCGCCGGCTCGGCAAGCCGGCACACCAAAGGAAGTCCGCATGAACCTCACGCGTGACCGAGTTCACTCGATCGGTTGGATGACCGTGCTGCTGGTCTGCGGCGCGCTCAGCCTGGCGCTCATGCTGCGGGTCAATGCGGTGAAGAGCGAGGTGGCGTCTTCCGAGAAGCACATCGTCTACCTGAAGCGCGACATCGACTTCCTGCAGACCGAATTCCAGACCCGGTCGAACCAGCAGCAGCTCAAGGCCCTGAACGACCTCGAGTTCGGCTACGAGGCGCCCCGGGCGGAGCAGTACATCGAGGGCGAGCGCCAGCTCGCCGCGCTCGGCAAGCCGGCCGCTCCGGGCGCGCCCGCGCCGATCCGCTACGCCAGCGCCGACGAGATCGGCGACACGCCCGGCGAAGGCGGCGGCAACGGCGGCGGCAACGGTGGTGGCCAGCTCCTGGCGATGGTCTCGCCGGTGACCGGAGCCGCCGCGGCGAAGACCAAGAGCACGTCCGAGGCCGTCCGCGAGGACGAGGCCGAAGGCAAGGCGCTGGCCCGCGAGGCGAAGGATCTCGGCAAGCGCCTGGCGCGGATCGAGACCGCCGGAGATGCCCAGTAAATGGCCTCGCTGCCGATCTATGAAGCGCCCGGCGCGTTCCCTGTGAAGCCCGGCACGGGTGTACGCCCGCGCCTGACGATCGCGGTTTCGAACCCGGCGCCGATCTCGACCGGGCGCCACAAGGTGCCGAACTTGCGGCACCGCGCTCTCGTGGTCGCCAAGTGGCGCTCGCTGTGGGTGCTGCTCGGCTTCGCGCTGCTCGGCATCTGCGCGCTGGTGCGCCTCAGCTATCTCGGCTTCGCGGGCGCGACCGGGCAGAGCGCCGACATCACCAGCCTGCTGCTGCCCGCACGCGGCATGATCGTCGATCGCAACGGCACGCCGCTGGCGCGCGACTTCCGCGTCTATTCGCTGTGGTTCAACCCCAAGGCGATGACCGACGGGTCGCCGCTGATCAGCAGCCCGCGCGAGGTCGCCGAGAAGCTGCACGCGATCTTCCCCGACCTCAACGTCGCCGAGCTCACCCGCAAGCTGTCGAGCGGTGAGCCGGGCTACTTGCGCAAGTCGATCCTGCCCGAGCAGGCCAACCGGGTGCACGCCCTGGGTGAGCCGGCGCTGGAGTTCCCGCAGGAAGTCACGCGCTTCTATCCCCAGGGCACCACCGCCGCCCACGTGCTCGGCTTCGTCGATGCTTACGGCAACGGCAAGGTCGGTATGGAGGAGGTGTTCGACCAGCGCCTCAAGTCCGCCGACGGCCGCTCGCAGACGACCGCGCTGTCGATCGACGTGCGCGTGCAGGGCGCGCTCGAGGACGAGCTGGGCCGCGGCATGCAGCTCTCGCAGGCCAAGGGCGCGGCGGGCGTGGTGCTGGACGTCGAGACGGGCGAGATCTTGGCGCTCGCCTCCTTGCCCTCGTTCGATCCCAACAAGATCGACCGCGCGAGCACTCCCAACATCTTCAACCGCGTGACCAACCAGGTCTACGAGCTTGGTTCGACGTTCAAGCCGTTCACGGTCGCCTCCGCGCTCGATGCCGGCACGATCACCAACCTGGGCCGCCGCTGGCCGGCGGGGCCGCTGCACGTCGCCGGCTTCACCATTCATGACAGCCATAATTTCGGTGCCTCGCTCAATGTGCCCGAGACGCTGATCCACTCCTCCAATGTCGTGACCGCGCAGATCGCCGACGAGCTGGGCGGCGCGCGGCTGAAGCGGACGATGGAACTGCTCGGCATGAATGAGCGCCCGCACGTCGAGCTGCCGGCGCGCGGCTTTCCGATCTGGCCCTCAGGCGTGTGGCCGCGGCTGCGCACGATGACGGTGGCGTATGGCCACGGCATCGCGGTGACGCCGCTGCACCTCGCCTCCGGCTACGCCGCGCTCGTCAACGGCGGCATCTGGCGGCCGGCGACGCTGATCAAGCGCAGCCCCGACCAGATTCCGCAGGGCCGCCGGGTGTTCACCGCCGCCACCAGCGCCCGCATCCGCCAGCTGCTGCGCATGATCGTCAGCTTCGGCACCGGCCGCAAGGCCGACGCGCCGGGCTTCCGCGTCGGCGGCAAGACCGGTTCGGCCGAGAAGCCGGGCGCCGGCGGCTACCAGCGCCACTCGCTGATCGCGACTTTCGCCGCCGCCTTCCCGATGGATCACCCGCGCTATGTCGTCATCGCCATGATGGACGAGCCCCAGGGCACCGAGGCGACCTCGTTCCAGCGCACCGCCGCCTGGAACGCCGCGCCCGTGGTCAGCCGCGTGGTGCCGCGCATCGGCCCGCTGCTCGGCATCATGCCCGACGAGACGCGCGACATCGACATCTCCGACCTGCGGCCGCTGGTCCCGGCGGGGGCGGACAAGGAATGAAGCTTTCCGCGCTTGCCCAGGCCGCCGGAATGGCGCTGCCCGACGGCGGTGACGCGAACGTCACCGGCTTTGCGATCGACCATCGCAAGGTTGCGCCGGGCACCGTCTTCGGCGCGTTCCCGGGCTCGCGCGTCAATGGCGAGGACTTCATCCCGGCCGCGATCGAGGCGGGAGCGGTCGCGATCGTCGCGCGGCCCGAGGCCAAGGTCGAAGGCGCCGTTCACTTCGCCGACCCCGAACCGCGCCGCGCCTTTGCGCGCCTCGCCACCGGGTTCTTCGTCCCCGTGCCCGAGTCGCTGGTGGCGGTCACCGGCACCAACGGCAAGACCTCGACCGTCGAGCTCACGCGCCAGCTGTGGCGCATGGCCGGCCTGCGCGCGGCCTCGATCGGAACGCTTGGCGTCACCACCAGCGACGAGAGCGTCTCGACCGGGCTCACCAGCCCCGACATCGCCACGTTTCTCGCCAACCTCACCGGGCTCGCGCGCGAGGGCGTGACCCACGTCGCCTTCGAGGCTTCGAGCCACGGCTTGTCGCAGTACCGCAGCGAGGGGCCGCGCGTCGTCGCCGGCGCCTTCACCAATCTCAGCCGCGACCATCTCGACTATCATGCGACGATGGAGGACTATTTCGCGGCCAAGATGCGGCTGTTCGACGAAGTGGTCGCCGACGACGGCACCGCGGTGGTCTGGGCCGACGATGCCTGGTCCGCTCGTGCGATCGAGCATGCCGAGCGGCGTGGCCTGAAGCTGTTTACCGTGGGCGAGCAGGGCGCCGACCTCAAGCTGCTGGGCCGCACGCCCACTGCTCTGGGCCAGACGCTGCAGATCGAGCACGCCGGCAAGGCGCTGAAGATCGAACTGCCCCTGATTGGTGCCTACCAGGCCGCCAACGCGCTCGTCGCGGCCGGGCTGGTGCTGGCGACCGGCGGCGAGCCCGGCATGACCTTCGATGCGATCAAGCGCCTGCAGACCGTGCGCGGCCGCCTGGAGCGGGCGGCGATCTCGGCCAAGGGCGCGCCGATCTACGTCGACTACGCGCATACGCCGGATGCGCTCGAAGCCGCCATCGCCGCGCTGCGCCCGCATGTCGCCGGCCGTCTGATCGTCGTGTTCGGCGCAGGCGGCGACCGCGACCAGGGCAAGCGCCCGGAGATGGGCCGCGCCGCCTCGGCCGGCGCGGACTTCGTCATCGTTACGGACGACAACCCGCGCGGCGAGGATCCGGCAGCGATCCGCGCCATGGTCCTGGCGGGCTGCACGGGTGCAAAGGAAATCGGGGATCGTCGCCAAGCCATCGGGTCGGCGATCACTGAAGCCGGCGGCGGGGACATCGTCCTCGTCGCCGGCAAGGGGCATGAACAGGGGCAGGTAATCGGCAGCGGCCCAGATGCGCGGGTGCTGCCCTTCGATGACGTGACGGTCGCCAGGGAGATGTCTGGCGATCGGGGAGACACTTAAGATGAATGCCATTGCCCGCATCCTCGACTGGCCGATCGAGTTCTCGGACGAGAACCCGCTCGCGCTGTGGGACGCCTTCTCGATCGCGCGCACCGTGCGCGGCACCGCCAATGCCGAGTTCCTCGCCTCGGGCGTGGAGATCGACAGCCGCGACGTGCAGCCGGGCGACTTGTTCTTCGCGCTGCGCGGCGAGAGCACCGACGGGCACCGCTTCGTGGACATGGCCTTCGCCAAGGGCGCGGCCGCTGTCGTGGTCGATCGGCCGGTCAACGGCCCGCACATCCTGGTGCGCGACACGATGGACGCGCTGTTGCGGCTCGGTGCCGCTTCGCGCGCGCGCAGCCGCGGACGGATCATCGGCGTGACCGGCTCGGTCGGCAAGACCGGCGTCAAGGAGGCGCTGTTCGCCGCGCTCGACCGCGCCAGCCGGGGCGACGCGCACCGCTCGGTCAAGAGCTACAACAACCATGTCGGCGTGCCGCTCAGCCTGGCGCGCATGCCCGCCCGCGCGCGCTTCGGCGTGTTCGAGATGGGCATGAACCACGCTGGCGAGATCGCCGCGCTGACTCGCCAAGTGCGCCCGCACGTGGCGGTGATCACTACCATCGCCCCCGCGCACATCGAGAACCTCGGCTCCGAAGAGGCGATCGCCGATGCCAAGGCCGAGATCTTCGAAGGGCTGGAGGAAGGCGGCACGGCAGTGATCCCCGCCGACAGCCCGCACTTCGAGCGGTTGCGCGGTGCGGCGGCCAAGCTGGGCTTCGCGACCATCTCGTTCGGCAAGTCGGCGCATGCCGACGTGCGCCTGCTCGATGCCGTGGCCGCGATCGGCGGCGGCTCGCTGGTGACCGCCGACATGGGCGACCGCCGGGTCTGCTACACCGTGGCGGCGCCCGGCGAGCATTGGGTGATGAACTCTCTCGCGGTTATGGCCGCGGTCCGCGCGGTGGGCGCGGACCTCGGCGCCGCGGGCGTCGCGCTGGCGGAGATGGAGGGTCTCCCCGGGCGCGGCGCCCGCCTCCCGATCGATGTGAGCGAGGAGATGGGGGGCGGCCAGGCGCTGCTGATCGACGAGAGCTACAACGCCAATCCCGCATCGATGCGCGCCACCCTGGCGCAGCTCGGGCGCACGCCGGCGCAGCGCCGCATCGCGGTGCTGGGCGCGATGAAGGAGCTGGGCAGCCACGGTCCCGACTTCCACGCCAAGCTCGCGCAGCCCCTGCGCGAGGCCGGTGTCGACTACGCGCTGCTCGTCGGCCCGGAGATGCAGGCGCTTGCCGACGAACTGGGGAAAGGCGGGGTTAACGCGCTTGGCAAACCGGTGGCCTTCGCGCATTGCGCGTCGGTGCGGGAAGCCGTGGACACCTTGCGCGCCTTCGGGCTGGAGCGCGACGATGCGATCCTCGTCAAGGGGTCGAACTCGGTCGGGCTCGCTTCCCTTGTCTCCGCTCTCAGCGAACGCGAAGGGTAGGTTCCGCCCCCCCCAATGCTTTATATCATAGCAGAATGGTTCCACTTCGAAGGGCTCGCGAACCTCTTCCGGTACCAGTCGTTCCGCGCCGGCGCCGCCCTGATGACGGCGCTGGTCATCGGTCTCATCATCGGCCCCCGTTTCATCAGCATCCTTCGCGTACGCCAGGGCAAGGGTCAGCCGATCCGCGAGGACGGCCCCAAGACGCACCTGGCCAAGCGCGGCACGCCCACGATGGGCGGGCTCATGATCCTGACGGCGCTGGTGATCTCGATGGTCCTGTGGATGGACCTGACGAGCCCGTTCGTCTGGGCGTGCCTGGCCGTGACGGTCGGCTTCGGCGCGATCGGCTTCATGGACGACTACGACAAGGTGACCAAGCGCCATCATGCGGGCCTGTCGAGCAAGATAAGGCTGCTGCTGGAGTTCGTGGTCGCGGGTATCGCCGCGTTCATCATCGTCAGCCAGCTCAACACCAACCTCTACGTGCCGTTCCTCTCGGGCCGGTACATTCCGCTGGGGCCGTTCTACTACGTCTTCGCGGCGGTGGTGATCGTGGGCGCGGGCAACGCGGTGAACCTGACCGATGGGCTCGATGGCCTGGCGACGATGCCGGTGATCATCGCCGCGGGCACTTTCGCGATCATCGCCTATCTCGCCGGCCGCATCGATTACGCGACGTACCTCGGCATCCCCCACGTGCCGCGCGCGGGTGAGCTCGCCATCCTGTGCACCGCGATCATGGGGGCGGGGCTCGCCTTCCTGTGGTTCAACGCGCCGCCGGCGGCGGTGTTCATGGGCGACACCGGCAGCCTGGCGCTCGGCGGCGCGCTGGGCGCCATCGCGGTCGCGGCACACCATGAGATCGTGCTCGGCGTCGTGGGCGGGCTGTTCGTGCTGGAGGCGCTTTCGGTCATCATCCAGGTGTTCTTCTTCAAGCGTACCGGGCGCCGCGTGTTCCGCATGGCGCCTATCCATCATCACTTCGAGCAACTCGGCTGGGCAGAGTCGACCGTGGTCATCCGCTTCTGGATCATCTCGATCGTGCTCGCGCTGCTGGGCCTCTCGACGCTGAAACTGCGGTAACGGGCCCGTGCTCGTCTCGCCCGTCTTCGCCGGCAAGCGCTACGCGGTCCTCGGGCTCGCGCGCTCGGGGCTTGCCGTCGTCGAGACGCTGCTGGCGAGCGGGGCGCACGTGATGGCCTGGGACAATCGCGAGGAGCCGCGCGCCGCGCTGGCCGAGCGGGTGGAGCTTGCCGATCCGGTCACCGCCGACCTCACCGGCTACGACGGCGTCGTGGTGTCCCCGGGCATTCCGCTCAACCACCACCCGATCGCCGAAGCCGCCGCGCGCGCGGGCGTGCCGGTGATCGGCGACATCGAACTGTTCGCGCTGCTGCGCCCCACGCTGCCGCCGCACCAAGTCGTGGGCATCACCGGCACCAACGGCAAGTCGACGACGACCTCGCTGGTCCACCACCTGCTCGAAAGCGCCGGCCGGTCCGCGCGCATGGGCGGCAACATCGGCGTGCCGATCCTGGGCGAGGAGCCGCTGCCCGACGGCGGGGTCTACGTGCTCGAGCTATCGAGCTACCAGATCGACTTGACCCAGAGCCTCGACTGCGATGTCGCCGCGCTGCTCAACATCACCCCGGATCACCTCGACCGCTACGATGGCTTCGCCGGCTATGTGGCGTCGAAGGCGCGGCTCTTCGCGATGCAGAGCGAGGAGCACCACGCGGTGTTCGGCATCGGCGACGACGAGACCGCTGCGATCGCCGGCATGCAGTTCATGCGCCACGCGCCGGGCCATGTGCACTTGGCCGACGGGCGCAACCTGGCCGACCTGCAGAAGGACTGGCCTTCGCTGCAGGGGCCGCACAACCTCCAGAACGCGGCCGTCGCCATCGCCATCGTCGAGGCGCTCGGCCTCACGCGCGAGCAGTGGGAGCCGGCGCTGCCGACGTTCCGCGGGCTGCCGCACCGCATGGAGCGCGTCGCCGAGGCGCGCGGCGTGCTGTTCATCAACGACAGCAAGGCGACCAACCCGGCCTCGGCCGCCCCGGCGCTCGCCGCGTTCCCGCCCACCGAAGGTCCGAGCGGCCCCGAGCGGCGCATCCACTGGATCGTGGGCGGCCTTCCCAAGGGCGAGGACCTCGACGAGTGCAAGCCTTACTTCGGCAACATCGCGGCCGCTTATACCATCGGCGATGCCGGCCCGATGTTCGCTGAATTGCTCAGCCCCTACATGCAAGTGCGCCGCAGCGAGATGATGGCCGAAGCGATCCGCCGGGCGATCGCCGATGCGACCCCCGGGCACGTCGTGATGCTCTCCCCGGCATGCGCCAGCTTCGACCAGTTCCGCGACTACGAGGCGCGCGGCAATGCCTTCCGCCAGATCGTCGCCGCGCTGATCGCGCCTGACATCGCTCCTGACAGCACATCGGTGGAGGCCGGCTGATGGCCACGCAAGCAGACACGCCCGTCGCGCCCACCGTGCCGGGCACCGCCGTCGCCCGCTACAACCGCAGCCGCCGGGGCAGCCTGGCGATCTGGTGGCAGGAGATCGACCGGGTGGTGCTCGGCCTGGTGCTGATCCTGATGGCGATCGGCGCCGTCGCGGTCGCCGCCGCCTCGCCGGCCAGCTCGCGCCGGCTCTCGACCTCGGCCAAGACGCTGGGCGATCTGCACTTCTTCGTTATCCACTTGCGCTGGCAGGCCTTGGGGCTGATCGCGCTGTTCGGCACCTCGACGCTTTCGAAGGAGAGCGCCCGGCGTCTCGGCATCCTGATCGCCGGCGCCATGCTCGCCGCGCTCGTGCTGGTGCCGTTCGTGGGCGGCGAAGTGAACGGCGCCCGGCGCTGGCTGAACTTCGGCGTCTCGATCCAGCCTTCCGAGTTCCTGAAGTGCGGCTTCCCGATCCTGCTCGCCTGGATCCTCTCGTGGCGCGTGCGCGACAAGAACCTGCCGGTGATGCAGATCTCGATCGCACTGATGGGCATGATCGCGGTGCTGCTGATGATGCAGCCCGACTTCGGCTCGACGATGCTGTTCGGCGCGACCTGGTTCGTGCTGCTGCTGCTCGCCGGCCTCGACGTGCGCCGCATTGCCGCGGCCGGCGCGGCGGGCCTGGTCGGCATCACCGCGGCCTACTTCCTCTACGACAACGCCCGCCACCGCATCGACGCGTTCCTGGGCGGCGGCAGCGCCTACGACCAGGTCGACCTTGCCGAGCGCACGTTGCTCAACGGCGGGTGGCTGGGCGCGGGGTTCTGGATGGGCACGCGCAAGATGGCGCTGCCCGAGGCGCATACCGACTACATCTTCTCGGTGATCGGCGAGGAGTTCGGGCTCGCCGCCTGCGCGGTCGTGATCATGCTCTATATCGCCATCATGGTGCAGGCGATCCTGCGCCAGATCCGCGAGGACGACTTGTTCACCGTGCTCGCCGGCACCGGACTTGCCGCGCAGTTCGGCGGGCAGGCCTTCATCAACATCCTGGTCAACCTGCAGCTGTTCCCGTCCAAGGGCATGACGCTGCCGCTGGTCTCGTACGGCGGTTCGTCCACCGTCGCGATGTGCACCTGCATTGGACTGATGCTGGCGATCACGCGTAGAAACCCGTTCATCGATCGCCCGCGCTTCTCGCTGAGCGACGTCGGAGACGCATCATGACCGGCGTGAGCCGTCACTATGTCCTGGCCGCCGGAGGCACCGGCGGTCATCTGATTCCCGCCTTCGCGCTCGCCATCGAGCTGGAGCGGCGCGGCCACCACGTCGCGCTGATCACCGACGAGCGCGGCGCGCAGATCCCCGGCAAGCCGTCCTCGCTGCCCGCGCACATCCTCCCGCCCGGACGCATCGCCGGCAAGAACCCGCTGGGCTGGCTCAAGGGCATCAAGGGCGTGCTCGAGGGGCGGCGCATGGCGCTGCGCCTGTTCGAGAGCTTCGAGCCCACCGCCGTGATCGGCTTCGGGGGCTACCCGGCGCTGCCGACGCTGCTGGCCGCGCGCTCGGCGAAGATTCCGACGATCCTGCACGAGCAGAACGCGGTGCTCGGCCGGGTCAACCGCTTCTTCGCGCCGCGCGTCGATGCGATCGCCACCGCCTACGAGCGGATCGACCGGCTCGATCCCAAGCTCGACGGCAAGGTCACGCTGGTCGGCAACCCGGTGCGCGAAGACGTGCTGGCGCTGCGCGAGGCGCCGTTCCCGGCGTTCACGGCCGAGAGCCTGCTGCGCATTCTGGTCACCGGCGGCAGCCAGGGCGCGCGGGTGCTGTCCGAAGTGGTGCCCGACGGCCTTGCCATGCTGCCCCCGGCGCTGCGTTCGCGCCTGCAGGTGATCCAGCAGTGCCGGCCCGAGGACATCGAGGCGGTGCGCGCGCGCTACGCCGGGCACGGCATCCCGGCCGAGCTCGCCACCTACTTCGAGAACATGGCCGAACGCCTGGCCGGCGCGCACTTGTTCATCGGCCGCGCCGGCGCTTCCACCATCGCCGAGCTGACCGTCGTGGGCCGTCCCGCGATCCTGGTGCCGCTGCCGATCGCGACCGACGACCACCAGGCCGCCAACGCGCGCGAGATGGTCAGCGCCGGCGGCGCTCGCTCGATCCGGCAGGACAAGTTCACCGCGACCGAGCTCGCCAAGCAGATCCAGGCGATGGCCCAGCATCCCGAGACGCTTGCCAACGCGGCGCATGCGGCGTGGAACTGCGGTTATCCCAATGCCGCGTCGGACCTGGCCGACCTCGTCGAGAGCTTCGGCGCGGCGCCGCTGATGGACGTGATCCGGGTCGGGGCGAAGCCCGCCTCGGTCAAACCGAAGGAAGCGCTGGCGCTGGAGCGCGCGGAATGAAGGGCGTCGCGACCGACATCGGCACGGTGCATTTCGTCGGTATCGGCGGTATCGGCATGTCCGGCATCGCCGAGGTCATGCACAATCTCGGCTACACCGTGCAGGGCTCCGACATCGCCGAGGGCTACGTGATCGAGGGCCTGCGCGCGCGCGGGATCAAGGTCATGATCGGCCACGCGGCGCAGAACGTCGCCGGCTGCGCGGTCGTCGTCACTTCGACGGCGGTGAAGCGCGACAATCCCGAAGTGGTCTACGCCCTGGAACACCGCATCCCGGTGGTGCGCCGGGCCGAGATGCTGGCCGAGCTGATGCGGCTCAAGAGCACGGTCGCGGTCGCCGGGACCCACGGCAAGACCACGACGACTTCGATGGTCGCCTGCCTGCTCGAGGCGGGCGGGGTCGATCCGACGGTGATCAACGGCGGCATCATCAACTCCTACGGCTCGAACGCGCGCCTCGGCGCCAGCGAGTGGATGGTGGTCGAGGCCGACGAGAGCGACGGCTCGTTCCTGCGCCTGGACGGCACCATCGCTGTCGTCACCAACATCGATCCCGAGCACCTCGACCACTACGGCAGCTTCGAGAAGGTCAAGGACGCGTTCGTCGAATTCATCGAGAACGTGCCGTTCTACGGCGCGGCGGTGCTGTGCGTCGACCATCCCGAAGTGCAGGCGGTGATCAGCAAGGTCCGCGACCGCCGGGTGATCACGTACGGGTTTTCCGCCCAGGCCGACGTGCGCGGCGAGCATGTGACGCCGGTGCCGGGCGGCAACCGCTTCGATATCGTGATCCGCGACCGTGAGGGCGGGCAGCGCCGGATCGAAGGCATCGAGCTGCCGATGCCGGGCCGCCACAACGTCCAGAACGCGCTGGCCGCCATCGCCGTGGCACTGGAGATGGGCTGCGGGGACGCCATCATCCGCGATGGCTTCGCCGGCTTCGGCGGGGTCAAGCGGCGCTTCACCAAGGTCGGCGAAGTCAACGGCGTGACCGTGGTCGACGATTACGGACATCACCCTGTCGAGATCCGCGCCGTCCTTGCCGCCGCGCGCGAGGGGGTGAAGGGCAGGGTGCTCGCGGTCGTCCAGCCGCATCGCTTCACCCGCCTGCGCGACTTGATGGACGATTTCCAGACTGCCTTCAACGATGCGGACGCGGTCTACGTCACTCCGGTCTACCCGGCGGGCGAAGCGCCGATCGAGGGCGTCGATGCCGCCGCGCTGGTCGCCGGGCTCAAGGCGCGTGGGCATCGCGACGCGCATGTCGTCGGCGGCTCCGACGAACTCGCCGTGACGCTGGCCGAGACGGCGCGGCCGGGCGACATGGTCGTGTGCCTGGGCGCGGGCGACATCACCAAGTGGGCCGCCGGATTGGCCGACGGCATTCGCGGAAAGATCGCCGCGTGATGGCCGAGACGCTTCCCCAGATTTCCGGCGCCAAGGTCGCCGGAAAGCTGACCGCGAGCGCGCCGCTGGCGCCGCTCGTGTGGTTCAAGTCGGGCGGCGCGGCGGAGTGGCTGTTCGAGCCCAAGGACCTGGAAGACTTGCGGAATTTCGTCCGCAATCTCGAACCTCAAGTGAACTTGATGGCGCTCGGCCTGGGCTCCAACATGATCGTGCGCGATGGCGGCGTGCCCGGCGTGGTGGTCCGGCTCGGCAAGGCCTTCGCGCAAGTGCGCAAGCTGGATGACGTGACGCTGGAGTGCGGCGGCGGGGCCTCGGGCATCCTCGTATCCTCGACCGCGCGCGATGCCGGGATCGCCGGTGTCGAGTTCCTGCGCTCGATCCCCGGCACGGTCGGCGGGTTCGTGCGGATGAACGGCGGCGCTTATGGCGGCGAGGTCAAGGACATCCTGGTCGACTGCGACGTGGTGCTGCGTTCGGGCGAGCTGGTCACGCTGACCGCTGCCGAGCTGGGCTATACCTACCGCCATTCGGAGCTGCCCGAAGGCGCCATCGTCGTCGCGGCGCGGTTCCAGGGGCGTCCCGGCGAGCCGTCGGCGATCCAGGCCGAGATGGACCGCATCTCCGCCAGCCGCGAGGCGAGCCAGCCGCTGCGCTCCAAGACCGGCGGCTCGACCTTCAAAAATCCTCAGGGCGAAAAGGCCTGGGAACTCGTCGATCGCGCGGGTTGCCGCGGGCTGACCCTCGGCGGCGCGCAAGTGAGCGAGAAGCACACCAACTTCCTCATCAACACCGGCGCGGCGACCAGCGCCGAGATCGAGGCGCTGGGAGAGGAAGTGCGGCGGCGCGTGAAGGAAAGCTCCGGCGTGGAGCTCGAGTGGGAAATACAAAGGGTGGGTGTGAAGTGAGCGGGACGGCAGCCAGGATCCTCCCCTGCAAGGGGAGGGGGACCACCGCAGGTGGTGGAGGGGTGTCACCGTCTCGGTCGCGCGCGTCTCGGGCGGTTACACCCCTCCGTCAGCCGCTTCGCGTCTGCCACCTCCCCTTGCAGGGGAGGATCTGATGACTCTCCCCCGCCTCCACGTCGCGGTGCTTATGGGCGGCTGGTCGTCCGAGCGCCCCGTATCGCTGATGAGCGGCGAGGGCGTCGCCAAGGCGCTCGAAGGGAAGGGCCATCGCGTCACGCGCATCGACATGGGCCGCGATATCGCGCTCAAGCTTGCCGAGGCCAAGCCCGACGTCGTGTTCAACGCGCTGCACGGCGCGCCGGGCGAGGATGGCACGGTGCAGGGCATGATGGACCTGATGGGCCTCACCTACACGCACTCGGGCCTCGCCACGTCGGTGATCGCCATCGACAAGGAGCTGACCAAGCAGGCGCTGGTGCCCCACGGCATCCCGATGCCCGGCGGGCGCATCGTCGAGTGCGAGGAGATCTTCGAGCGCGATCCGCTGCCCCGCCCCTACGTCCTGAAGCCGGTCAACGAGGGCTCATCGGTGGGCGTCGCGATCGTCACGGCCGAGGGCAACTACGGCAACCCGATCGCGCGCGCGGCGAAGGGGCCCTGGCAGGACTTCGAGCGGCTGCTGGCCGAACCCTTCATCCGCGGCCGCGAGCTGACCACCGCCGTCATCGCCGACCGGGCGCTGCTCGTCACCGAATTGAAGCCCAAGTCCGGCTTCTACGACTTCGACGCCAAGTACACCGACGGCATGACCGAGCACGTCTGCCCGGCCGAGATCCCTGATGAGATCGCCGCCGCATGCAAGGACATCGCCTTGCGCGCGCATCGCCTGCTCGGCTGCCGGGGCACCAGTCGCTCGGATTTCCGCTGGGACGACGACCAGGGCATCGAGGGCCTCTTCCTGCTGGAGGTCAACACCCAGCCGGGCATGACCCCGCTCAGCCTCGTGCCCGAGCAGGCGAAGGCGTGCGGCATGGACTATCCCGAGCTGGTCGAGGCGATCATCGCCGAGGCCCTGGCGGACGCGCGCCAGCGCGAGGAGGCGGCATGAGCCAGACGATCCGCCGCAAGGCGAGCAACGCCCGCAAGGTCGCCGCTACCCGGGGCAAGCAGGCAAAGGTACGCGAGGCGAAGGCCCGCACCGGCTCGCTGCTCGACATGGCGATGGCCTGGCTGCCGTTCAGCGAGGCGCAGCTCCACCGCCTGTTCCTGTTCGCGATCCTGGGCGGCGCGGCGGCGCTGGCCTGCTTCGTCGCGGTGGTCGCGGGCGTGCCGGCGCTGGCCAGCCTCCAGTTCGCGCAAGTGGCGAAGGCGGCGGGCTTCGAAGTGAAGCACGTCGACGTGCGCGGGGTGCACAACTTGAACGAGCTCAAGGTCTACGAGCGCGCGCTGGCGCAGCGCGACCTGGCGATGCCGCTGGTCGACTTGGCCACCTTGCGCCAGGACCTGCTCGGGCTCTCGTGGGTGAAGGACGCGCGCGTCTCGCGCCAGCTGCCCGACACGCTGGTGATCGACATCGTCGAGCGTGAGCCGCATGCCGTGCTGCGCAAGGCCGACCGCTTCGTGCTGATCGACGAGACCGGGCATGAGCTGGAGACGGTCGCGCGCGGCCGGGCGCAGGGCAAGCTGATCGTCTCGGGCCTGGGCGCCGGTCAGCAGGTGCTGGCGCTCAACCAGTTGCTCGACGCCGCACCGGCGCTCAAGCCGCGGGTGCAGGAGGCGGAGTGGATCGGCAACCGCCGGTGGAACCTCACCTTCAAGACCGGCCAGGTGCTGGCGCTGCCCGAGGGTGACGAGGCGTCGGCCGGCGCGCTGGTCTCGTTCGCGCGGCTCGACGGCACCAACCGGCTGCTCGGCGGCAAAGTGACGATCTTCGACATGCGCGCGCCGGACCGCATCTACCTGCGCATCCCGGGGCGCGAGGCGCAGCAGGATGCGATCGCCGCCGGCGCGGTCCGCAAGACGGAGGAGAACTGATGGCAGGTCCCCGAACTTCTGGCGCCCGTATGTCCCAGCCGCGCATCAGCAGGGTGTTCGGCGCGGTCAACATCGGCTCGTTCCGCATCTCCGCGATCGTCGCGGGCATCACCGAAGTGGGCGACATGGTCGTGCTCGGCTCGGGCCACCGGGCGAGCCAGGGTGTGAAGCGCGGCTACGTCACCGACATGACGGCGGCGACGTATGCGGTGCGCGACGCGATCGACCGGGCCGAGAAGATGGCCGACACCTCGGTGCAGAAGGTCTGGATCGGCTGCTCGGGCGCGGGGCTCGCCAGCCAGATCGCCGAAGTCGACGCCGAGATCGGCGGGCGGCGCATCGAGCAGGAGGACATCGACCAGCTGCTGGTCTCCGCCCGCGACGTGATCCGGCCCGATGGGCGCATGGTGCTGCATGCGCAGCCGGCGCAGTACCGGCTCGACGGGGCGCATGGCGTCGGCAACCCCAAGGGCCTGCATGCCGAGCGCCTGGGCGTCGACATCCATATCATGCTGGCCGACGGCGCGCCAATCCGCAACCTGACCGAGGCGGTGCAGTCCGCGCACCTGGAGGTCGAGGCGGTGGTCGGCTCGCCGATCGCGGCGGGCTTCGCCTGCCTCTCGCCCGAGGAGCGGGATCTGGGCGTCGCGCTGGTCGAGTTCGGCGCCGAAGTGACCAACGTCGCGGTCTACTCGAACGGGCTGCTGACCGGCATGACCTCGATTCCGGTGGGTTCGGCCGACATCACCGACGCGATCGCCTCGCACTTCGGGATTCGCCGGTACCAGGCCGAGCGGCTGAAGTGCGTCAACGGCTCGGCCATCGCCAGCCCGGCCGACCATCGCGAGATGATCCCGATCAACGCGCCGGGCGAGGAAGAGACCGGCCCGCTCGCCCGCCATGCCGACGACAAGAACCGCATTCCGCGTGCCGAGCTGATCGCGGTGATCACCGGGCAGCTGGGCGTGCTGATGGAGGACGTGGGCAAGGCGCTGAAGGCCATGCGGTTCAACGGCCAGCGCGGCAAGCAGGTGGTGTTCACCGGTGGCGGCGCGGAGCTGGTGGGACTGGCGGACTATGCCCAGGCCGCGCTCGGCAAGCCGGTGCGCGTGGGCCGCGTGCCGCACTTGACCGGCCTTGCCGAAGCGCACGTGAAGCCCGGCTTCTCGACGCTTGCCGGCCTCGTGCTCTACGCTTCGGCCGATCCGGTCGACATCCGCACCTTCGGCCGAAGCCGCCAGCTGACGGTGCGGCCGGGCGGCATCGGCATGGTGAATCGCGTGTACCGCGCCTTCCGCGAATATTTCTGATGACGGCGCGGGCACTTGGAGACGGAATGTGCCTGGCGTGCGTTCGTCCGCTGTGGACAAAGGCCTGTCGCACTTTGCTTGCGTGAGAGCAGCTGTGCCATCAGGCTTGGTCAAGATTAATCGTCTGCGCGTGCCCGCCAGGAGAGTGACATGAGCATCAATATCGGACCGCCGGCCATCGAAGAACTGCGCCCGCGCATCCTCGTGATCGGCGTCGGCGGGGCCGGCGGCAATGCCATCGCCAATATGATCAACGCGCAGATCGAGGGTGTCGACTTCATCGTCGCCAACACCGACGCGCAGGCGCTCAACAGCTCGATCGCGGAGAACCGCATCCAGCTCGGGCCCGACATCACGCAAGGGCTGGGCGCCGGTTCGCGTCCCGAAGTCGGCCGCGCCGCCGCCGAGGAGACGATCGAGGAGATCGATCGCCTGCTCGAAGGCGTGCACATGTGCTTCATCGCCGCCGGCATGGGCGGCGGCACCGGCACCGGCGCCGCGCCGATCATCGCCCGCGCCGCGCGCGAGAAGGGCGTGCTGACCGTCGGCGTCGTGACCAAGCCGTTCCTGTTCGAAGGCACGCGCCGCATGCGCTCGGCCGAGGCGGGCATAGACGAGCTGCAAAAGCACGTCGACACGCTGATCGTCATTCCCAACCAGAACCTGTTCCTGGTGGCGAAGGCCGAGACGACCTTCAAGGAAGCCTTCATGCTCGCCGACGAGGTGCTGCAGCAGGGCGTGCGCTCGATCACCGACCTCATGGTCATGCCCGGCCTCATCAACCTCGACTTCGCCGACGTGCGCTCGGTCATGGGCGAGATGGGCAAGGCGATGATGGGCACCGGCGAGGGCGAAGGCCCCAACCGCGCGCTCGAGGCGGCCGAACGGGCCATCGCCAACCCGCTGCTCGACGGCGTGTCGATGCAGGGCGCCAAGGGCGTGATCATCTCGATCATCGGCGGCGACGACATGAAGCTGCTCGAAGTCGACGAGGCCGCCAACCACATCCGCGAACTGGTCGACAGCGACGCCAACATCATCTGGGGTTCGGCCTTCAACCCGGACCTGCAAGGCAAGATACGCGTCTCTGTCGTCGCCACCGGCATCGAGCAATCGGCCGAGCAGGCGGAGATCGCCTCGCGCCCGGTGAACCTGGGCGCCTCGCGCGGTCCCGTGCGGCCGATGGCGACGCAGACGGTGCAGTACAGCGCGCCGGGCGCACCGCGCGTGCCCGCCGCTCCGTTCGCGCAGCCGGCGCCTGAGCCCGCGCAGCCGGTCGCACCGGAGCGGTACGATCTCTCGCAGGAGGCCTTGCCCGATGACGACGCGCTCGAACTGGGCAGCGAGGAACTGATCGAGGAAGAGGACGAGACGGCCACCTCCGGCAGCTACGCCAGCCTCAGCGGCAATCGCCAGGGGCGCGAGCCGCTGGATCTGGGCACGCCGGCGTCCGACGCCGCTCTGACACAACCCGCTCCGGCCCAGCCCGCTCCGGCATCGCCCGCTTCGGCCCAGCCCACTCCGGCATCGCGCCGTCAGGACGAGCTCGACCTTGCCGCGCAGCAGGAGCCCGGGCTGGGCGCACGGCGGCGGCCGCTGGTGGCCCCGGCGGCGGCCGCTCCCGCGCCCGCATCGGCACCCGCACAGGCACCGGCGGCACGGCCCGCCGCCACGGGGACGACGCTGTTCGAGCGGATGACCAATCTCTCGCGCGGTGCCAAGCCCGCGCCGCAGGCGGAGCCGGAAGAGGACGACGCCGGGTCGATCAGCATCCCGCGCTTCCTGGGACGGCAGAACAACCAGTGATGCCGCGCAAGGAACGGCCGGCCGGTCGTTCCTTGCCGGTTCAGCTTCGACACGCCATGGGGCGACAAGCGGGCCGTTGATCGAGCGCTCGCCGTCGGGAAGGAAAGCAGCGGGATCGTGCAGTACAGGCGCAGCCTTGGCATTTGCCTAGCCGGTGCGGGCCTGTTCGCGCTGATGCCCGCGACCGTGCTGGCGCAATCGGCCCCGGTGGTGGCGCGCGCGGTGGTCCAGTCGCTGCCGAGCGCGGCATCGCAGAAGCTCAACGCCGCGCTCGCCCGGCTGGCGCGCGATCCGCGCGACGTTTCGGCCTTCGTCGACGCGGGTGATGCCGCGAGCGCGATGGGCGACCTCGAGGCGGCGGTGGGCTTCTACCGCCGCGCCGAGCAGTTCGCCGCCAGCGATCCGCGCGTGAAGGCGGGCCTCGCGCATGCCCTCGTGCTGCAAGGCAAGCCGGCCGATGCCATCCCCTTGTTCGCGCAGGCGGATGTGGGCGGCGCCGGGAGCGCCATCGCCGCCGATCGCGGTCTGGCCTACGACCTCGTCGGCGACACCGCGACGGCGCAGCGCTACTACCGCTCGGTCCTGGCGCAGCGCGACGACGACGAGGCGCGCCGGCGCCTGGGCATCAGCCTGGCGATTGCCGGCGACGAGGCGGGTTCCGAGGCGATGCTGATGCCGCTGCTGCGCAAGCAGGACAAGCCGGCCTGGCGCGCGCATGCCTTCGCCCAGGCGATCGCGGGCAAGACGACCGAGGCGGTGAGCACCGTCAACGCGATCCTGCCCGGCACGCTGGCGCAGAGCGTGTCGCCTTACTTGCGCTACATGCCCCGCCTCACCGCCGCGCAGCAGGCGGCGGCGGCGAACTTGGGCAAATTTCCCCGCGCCTCCGAGATCGGCCACGACGATCCCGCGATCGCCGCGTTCGCGCCCGTGGGCGGAGCCCGGCTGGCATCGGCCGACGCGGCGCTGATCCCGCAGGGCAAGCCGCTCGGTTCGGGCCGCGCGCGAGGCAGCCGCGCAGACGCCGCGGCGACGCCGACCGACTCGCGTTCCACCCGGCGTTCGCGCGCCGAGATCAAGGCGGAGGCGGCGCGCCTGGCGGCGAACACCCGCGTGGCCCCGCCGGACCCGGTCCCGGCGATCGCGCGCGACACGAGCGCCGACAGCGCGGGTGAGCTGCCGCCGATCGGCGGCGCGCCCGCTTCGGTTCCGGCTTCAGCTCCGGCCTCGACTCCGTCCTATGCCCAGGTGCGGCCCACTTCGCGGCCGGCTCAGGCGATTGCCGGCCCGACGGTGCAGACCCCTCCGCAGCGCAGCGCACTGGCCGCGCGCGAGCCGATCGCCGGCGGTTGGCAGCCGGCTCAGACCCAGCGTACGCAGGCCCAAACACCTCAGGCCCAAACACCTCAGGCCCAGACCTCGCTGGTCCAGCCGCTCGCGGCCAGCGCGGCCTCACCTACTCCGACTCCGGCATCGCGCCCGTCGGTGGTGTTGCCGCAGGAGGCCGGCACCGCAACTCCTTCGCGCGCATCGGCACTCGCGAGTGCGACGCCGCCCCCGTCCGTGCCGACGTCCGTGGCGTCCTCCGCGCCGTCGCCCGGCTTCGATCTGACGCGGCTTGGTGCGGGTGCCGCCACCACGTCCGCCGCCGCCACGCCTGCGCCTGTAACGGCGAGCACCACGGTGTCGTCTACCGCGACACCTCCGGCGCCGGCACGCAACGAAGCGCCGCCGCCTCCGGCGACGCTTGCGCAGATCTTCGCCGATCTCGGCACGCCGACGGTCGCGGCGGCACCGGTCGCCGGCGCGGTGGACATCCGCACGATTGCGGCCGTCAAGCCGCAGCCGCCCGTGAAGCTGCCTGTGAAGCCGCAGCCCAAGGTGCGACTGCCCGAAGTCACCGCCGCCAAAGCCGAAGAGGCAGCGGAGGACGAGCCGAAGACGCCCGCCGGCAGGAAGGCGGCGCTCGCCGCGAAGGGCGTGGCCAAGACGCCGGCCGAGAAGGCGGCTCTCGCCAAGAAGGGGGAGGACGCCGAATCGGCGGACGCGGCGGATGCCAAGAAGGGCACGGCCAAGACCAAGGCGGACGCCAGGAAGCTCGCCGCCAAGGATGCCGAGTCTGACACCACGGCTGGCGGCAAGACCGCCGCTGCGAAGAAGGCTGCCGACGCCAAGAAGAAGGCCGAGGCCAAGAAGGCGGCCAGCCATCCCAGCCGTATCTGGGTGCAGGTCGGAGTGGGGCGCAGCACCGATGCGATCGCGTTCGACTGGCGCAAGTCCGTCAAGCAGGCGCCGGTCGCGCTCAAGGGCCGCACGCCCTTTGTGAGCGACATGGGACGCACCAACCGGGTCCTCGTCGGCCCATTCGAGAGCCAGAAGGCGGCGTCCGCATTCGTGGCCCAGGCGAAGAAGGCCGACTTCGGCGGCGCCTTCGTTTGGACGAGCCAGGCCGGGCAGGTTGTCGATCCGCTCCCGTTGAAGTAAGGGGCGGGCGCGCGCTCCGGCTTATCCACACGCTGTGAACAGGCTTATGCAGTTATGCGCAGTGGTAAAGCGCGCCTTCATTGTGCCCTGAGCGCTTGCCGAAGCATCCCCGTCTCGACGCGGAGGGAAAATGACCGGGTTTATGAGAAGCGTTGGAGATGACATCGAGCGCGAGGAGGATTCGGCGCCGGTGGAGATGCTGGCCGCCCTCTTCGAGGCGCGCGACTGGCCGTTCGAATATTCCGGCGAGGACGAGATCTCGGCCGAAGTGAAGGGCGCCTGGGCCGCCTACCAGCTCCAGGCGATCTGGCGGCCCGAGGACCGGGTGTTGCAACTGCTCTGCCTCCCGGAGATCCGGGTGCCCGACAACAAGCGCGCGCCGATGTTCGAGGCCTTGTCGCTGATCAACGAGCAGCTCTGGCTGGGCCACTTCGACATGTGGTCGAACGGCGGCGTGGTGTTGTTCCGTCACGGCTTGATGCTGGGTGAGGACGGCCTGCTCGGCCCCTCGCAGGCGCAGACCGTGGTCGAGACCGCGATCGAGGAATGCGACCGCTTCTACCCGGTGTTCCAGTTCATCTTGTGGGGGGACAAGTCGCCGAGCGAGGCCCTGGCCGCCGCGATGGTGGACGCCGCCGGCGAGGCTTGATGGCGGGCGCCTTAGAGGTTCGTCGCTGCCGGAACCGGTCCCGGGTCGAGCCCGGGACGACGGGGCGCAATCCTCCTTCCCCCTCGATGGGGGAAGGATAGCGAGAGCTTGCGGCCGAAGGACGCTAGCGAAGCTTGGATGGGGGTGTGCTCTCGGTTTACGCGACGCCTGACGCCGCATCATCACCCTCATCCAACTTCGGCTAGCCAGCAAGCTGGCAAGCCTTCGTATCCTTCCCCCATCGAGGGGGAAGGAAGGTACAGCTTCACGCCCGCGGGCGAGTACGGGGTTACGCCGAGGAAGAGAACACGGCGCTTCGCAGCCGGTGTTTGCCTGGGCACGACAGGCTTGGCTGGCCTTCCACGGCTTGCGAACGGCTGGACCAAGGAAAGCATAAGCGTGGTCCAACTCGGCCCTGTCGCGATGAGCAGCCGGCGGGACGGGCTCGCAGCTTGCCGCCGGGTCTTCTAGGCTCATCGCTACGGTGTGGTGGTCCCGTCGGAGCCGCCGGCCGCATGGTGCGGGGTTGGTAGCGAGAACGTCTTCGCCGCCTCCACACCCGCCGTGTGCTGGAGCGTATAACCGAATTGGCACTAATTGTCAAGAGTTTTCCGCCGAAGGCGTCAAGTCTCGGCCGTCTCGCGCACGCGGACCGAGTTGAGGAACCCGGCGACGATGTCGGCCCAGGCCTCGGGCTGCTGGTCGCAGATGTCGACGCCGCCGCCTTCGAGCGCGGCGAAGGCGAAGTCGGGCCGTACGTCGTGCGCGCGCAGGGCATGGGGGTAGATTTCATCGCCGGTGTTGGAAAGGATCAGCGTGGGCTGGGTGATCAGCTTCAGCCGCGGTTCCTGGTCGTACAGGAAGGCGGCGTTGTGACCGTGCCAGAACGCGCCGCGGCCGATGAAGGCCTGCACCACGTAGTCGCTGAGCCGGTCGTAGCCGATCGATCCCCCGGCCATGCGATCGCGGATGTCGAACAGTTCGGCCATGTGCGCGGCATGCTCGCGTCCGCCAAGTCCCTGTTCCCACGCCCTCAAGCCGCCCGGAGCGAGGAACTGCGCGCGCGCGTCCTCGTCGATGAGGAGCGGGCCGTTGAGGATCAGCGCATGAATCCGCTCGGGGAACAGGATCGCCGCCTCGTTCGCCGCCAGCGCGCCGGTGTGGTGGCCAAGCAGGGCGGCCCGGCCGATGCCAAGCGCGTCGAGCACGGCCGGCACCACTTGCGCGAAGTCGGCGACGGTCGGCACGCCGGGTGACGGATCGGACATGCCGAAGCCGGGCATGTCGACGCCGATCGCCCGAAAGCCGCGCTCGGCCAGGGGGGCATAGACCGCGTCGAACTGGCCGGAGGTCATCGGCGCCTGGTGCAGCAGCACCAGCGGCATGCCGGCCTCGTCGCCATCGGGACCCAGGACCTGGAAGTGCACTTGGCCGAACGGGCCGTCGGCGTAGTGCCGGCGGGGGTACGGCGGCTTGCTGGGCGAGATGGCGTTCATCGGATGTCTCCCCTCGCGATCGTGTCGCGCGTGTCGTCGCGGCGCAGGCTAAGCGCGCTCGCGTTCGGCGCGAGGGGCGAGACCCGGCTATCCGGCTGGCGGAGAGCGCCGCTTGCCTGAGGCCAGTGCCCTCGCTTCTCTCCGCTGTGCGGCAAGCCGTGTTCGCCAGTTGGCCATTCGCCTTTCGCCGCCTCGCCAAAGCAGGCTCCCCCGTGTGTGCTGCGCGCACAGCTTGCGGAGATATCTGAATGTCCTATCGCCTGGGGGTGGACGTCGGTGGCACCTTTACCGACCTTCTCCTGCTCGATCCCGAGAACGGCGCGTTCTGGCGTCACAAGACGCCCTCGACGCCGCATGACAGCTCCGAGGGCATCCTGAACGGCGTCACCGCGATCTGCGAGACGGCGGGGATCACCCCGGCCGACGTCGAGTTCTTCCTGCACGGCACCACCGTCGCCACCAACGCCGTGCTCGAGGGCAAGGGCAGCCGCGTCGGCCTGGTGGTGTCCGAGGGCTATCGCCAGGTCATGCAGATCGCGCGCTCGTTCGTGCCCGGCGGCCTTGCCGGCTGGATCGTGTGGCCCAAGCCCGAGCCGCTCGCCGCGCTGGAGGACACCGTCGAGATCCCCGGTCGCATGGACGCGCAAGGCAACGAACTGCGCCCCATCGACGACGACGCGATCCGGGCTGCGCTGGAGAAGCTGAAGAGCCAGGGCGTCGAGGCGCTGACCGTCAGCCTGATGAACGGCTACCTCAACGGCGCGCACGAGAAGCGCGTCGGCGAATTGGCGGCGCAGATCCTGCCCGGCGTGCCGGTTTCGCTCAGCCACGAGGTCCTGCCCGAGATGCAGGAGTACGAGCGCACTCTGACGACCGTAGCCAACGCCGCGGTGCGCCCGGTGGTGGGCAAATACGTGCGCAACTTGCGCGACAAGCTGCGCGGCGCCGAGATGGCCGGCTCGCTCTCGCTGCTGCGATCTGATGGCGGTTTGATGTCGTCGGAGAAGTCTGAGGAGCATCCGGTCGCGCTGCTGATGAGCGGCCCGGCCGGCGGTGTCACCGGCGCGCTGTGGGTCGGCAAGAATGCGGGCATCAAGAACATCCTGACGCTGGACGTGGGCGGCACCTCGACCGACGTCGCGCTGATCGAGAACCTGGAGGCGCGCCGCGTGCGTACCACCGAGGTCGGCCACTTGTCGGTCCGCGCCTCGGCGCTGGACGTGAAGACAGTGGGCGCGGGCGGCGGCTCGATCGCCTACGTTCCGGAGCTGACCGGCGCGCTGCGCGTCGGACCGCAGTCGGCCGGCGCGGTGCCTGGGCCGGTGGCTTACGGCAAGGGCGGCGAGCTGCCGACCGTGACCGACGCCAACGTGGTGCTCGGCTACCTGCCCGAGAACCTGCTGGGCGGCGCGTTCAAGCTCGACCGCGAGGGCGCGAAGAAGGCGGTGCAGACCATCGCCGACAAGCTCGGCATCGGCCTGATGGAAGCGGCGCGCGGCATCATCGACATCGTCAACGAGAACATGTTCGGGGCGCTGCGCATGATCTCGGTGCAGCAGGGCTACGATCCGCGCCACTTCGCGGTGATGGGCTTCGGCGGGGCAGGGCCGCTCCACGTCAACGCCGTCGCCAAGCTGATGGGCAGCTGGCCGGCCGTGTCGCCGGTCTCGCCGGGCGTGCTGTGCGCGCTGGGCGATGCCACCACCCGCATGCGCACCGAGACCGCCCGCTCGTTCTCCAAGCGCTTCAGCGAGACCGAGGAGGCCGAAGTCCTCACCGTGCTCGACGAGATGGCAGCGCAGACTCGCGAGGAGCTGAAGGCCGAGGGCATCGCCGATGCCGACATCACCGTGCAGTTCGAGCTCGACGTGCGCTACGAGGGCCAGGCCTTCGAAGTTCCGCTCTCGATCAGCCCGGACGTGCTCAAGGCCGATGGCCTCGCCGGCGTGAAGGCCCGCTTCGACACCGAGCACGAGCGGCTGTTCACCTTCAACATGGACACCGAGCACGAGCTGGTGAACTTGCGCGCCGTGGCATTGGGCCCGCTGCTGGAGCTGGAGGCGCGCAAGCTGCCCGAAGGCAACGGCGATCCGATCGAGGCCAAGGTCCGCGACCATGAGTTGTGGTTCGACGGCGCGATGGCTCCCGCCGCGATCTACGACCGCTCGAAGCTGAAGGCCGGCGACGTCATCCCCGGCCCGGCGATTGTCACCGAGATGGACTCGACCACGCTGATCGAAGGCGATTGCGTCGGCAAGGTCGACGCCGTCGGCAACATCCTGATCAACCTGGCCTAAGGGAACAGAACCAATGCCCGCACGGATCATCCAGGCGAACGATACGCCCTTCAACACGGTCGAGATCGACCCCGTCACTCTCGAAGTCATCGAGAATGCACTGCGCAACGCGCGAATCGAGATGGACGCGACGCTGGTGCGCACCGCGATGTCGCCCGGCATCCGCGAGCAGGGCGACGCCTTCCCGCTGATCGCCGACCACCAGGGCCGCATGATCGTCGGCCAGTTCGGCAGCTACATCGGCCCGTTCCTCGAAGGGTACGAGGGCACGGTCGAGGACGGCGACATGATCTTCCTGTCCGATCCCTACTCGGTCGGCGGCGCGATCAGCCACTCGAACGACTGGCTGGTGCTGCTGCCGGTGTTCAAGGACGGGCGCCTGATCGCCTATACCTCGATGTTCGGCCACCAGTCCGACATCGGCGGCATGGTGCCCGGGTCGATGCCGATCCACGCCACCTCGATCTTCCAGGAAGGCGTGCGCATCCCGCCCGTCAAGATCTGGAAGAAGGGCGAGTACAACGAGGACCTCGTCAACCTCGTCATGCACCAGTCGCGCACGCCGGCGTGGTGCCGCGCGGACCTCAACGCCCTGATCGCCTCGTGCCGCGTCGCCGCCAACCGCGTGATCGAGATGGCCGGCCGCTTCGGCGACGACGTGTTCGTCTCGGCCACCGACCTGCTGCTCGACCGCAACTATCGCGCGATGAAGCAGCTGATCGAAAGCTCGATCGGCGAGGAGAAGGTCTCTTTCGAGGACTACATCTGCGACGACGGCATGGGTTTCGGCCCGTACAAGATCAAGTGCACGATGTGGCGTGAGGACGGGCGCGTCGTTCTCGACTTCGACGGCACCGATCCGCAGTCCAAGGCCTCGATCAACATGTTCCTCAACGAGAACATGATGCGCATGTTCTTCGGCATCTACATGATCATGGTCTTCGATCCGCAGATCCTGTTCAACGACGGCTATTACCCGCTGATCGACGTTCGCATTCCCAAGGGCTCGCTGCTGAAGCCCAACTTTCCCGCCGCGCTGTCGGGCCGCACCCATGTGCTGGGGCGCCTGTTCGACATCCTGGGCGGACTACTGGGCCAGAAGACGCCCGAGTTCCTGAACGCCGCCGGGTTCTCGTCCAGCCCGCACCTGTTCTACGCAGGGACGGACAAGCAAGGTAAGTGGTTCCAGCTGTTCCAGATCGGCTTTGGCGGTATTCCCGGTCGTCCGCTGGGTGACGGGCCGGACGGGCACTCGCTGTTCCCCGGCTTCACCAACGTGCCCAACGAGTTCCTGGAGCGCTACTTCCCGCTCGTCATCGAGCGCTACGAGACGGTGCCGGATTCGGGCGGCGCGGGCCTCCACCGCGGCGGCAACGGCATCGACATGGTCTATCGCTTCCTGGAGCCGGGCGTCATCGCCATCCACGACGACCGCTGGTTCGTGCCGCCCTGGGGCGTGAATGGCGGCGAGCCGGGTGCGCGCGCCCGCAAGGTGCTGGTCAAGGCGGACGGAACCGAGATCGTGGTCGGCAACAAGCTGGAGGACTATCCGGTCGAAGCCGGCGACCAGCTGCACTTCATCACCTGGGGCGGCGGCGGCTGGGGCGACCCGCTCGACCGCGAGCCGGCGCTGCTGGTCAAGGAAATCGGGCAGGGCCTGGTCACCGAACAAGGCGCGCTGCGCTATGGCGTGGTGATCAAGGACGGCGCGGTCGACGAGGCGGCGACGACGGCGCTGCGCGACAAGTTGCGCGGCGAGCGCGGCGAAGTCTCCGTGTTCAACTTCGGGCCGGACATCGAAAGCTTGCGCGCCAACTGCCTGGCAGAGACCGGTCTGCCCGCTCCCCAGGCGCCCAGCTGGGGCTATGACGAAGCCACTGAACTGGCCGAGGCCGCGGAGTGAGCGACGATCTGCTGAGCGACTACGCCGCCGGCGGCTTCGGCGGCGCGCTGCAGCCGGGCAAGCGACCGGCGCTGCTGCTGGTCGACGTGGTAATGGCCTACCTGACGCCGGACTGCGGCCTCTACTCGCCGCGCTTCGAGGCGGCGCTGGCTTCGTGCGAGCGGCTGACCGCGGCGGCGCGCGCGTCGGGCACGCCGGTGGTGTTCACCAACGTGTCCTACGGCGCGGGTGGGGCGAACGGCGGCCTTTTCTTCCAGAAAGTGCCGGCGCTGGAGGCGTTCCTGGAAGGCTCTCCGCTCGGCGCCTTTCCGCCCAGCCTGCAGCCAGAGCCGCAGGACGTAATCGTCACCAAGCAGTACGCCTCGGCGTTCTTCGGCACCTCGCTCGCCTCGACGCTGACCGCCATGGGCGTGGACACGCTGCTGATCACCGGATTCTCCACGAGCGGCTGCGTGCGCGCCTCTGCGCTCGACGCGCTGCAGAGCGGGTTCGTGCCGCTGGTCGTCGCCGATGCCTGCGGCGACCGCGACGCGCGCCCGCACGACAGCAACCTGTTCGATCTCTCCAAGAAATACGCCGAGGTCCTCAGCGAGGATCAGGCGATCGCCTTACTCAGGTAAGCCCGAAGACGGGTTCGCAGGAGGAGCGCCGGTGCCGGCTGGGCGCCGGCGCTTTTTCGCGGCCCAGCCGACGTCGATCCGATCCTCCCCTGCAAGGGGAGGGGGACCGCCGCCGCAGGCGGCAAGGGGAGGGGGACCGCCGCCGCAGGCGGTGGTGGAGGGGTGTCGCCGCGAGCGGAGTGCGCCAACGAAAGGGTTACACCCCTCCGTCAGTCCTGCAGACTGCCATCTCCCCTTGCAGGGGAGGAACTCAGGTGCTCAAAACCGGATGATCTGCCGGATCGCCTCGCCACGGTGCATGGCGTCCATCATCGCGTTCAAGTCTTCCAGCTGGTGCGTCGAGCTGATCAGCTTCTCGACCGGCAGCTTGCCCGCCTGCCACATGCCGACGTAGCGCGGGATGTCGCGCGCCGGGATCGCCGAGCCCATGTACGAGCCGATCAGGGTCTTGCCGTCGCCCACCAGCGAGAGCGGGCTGAGCGCGAAAGTCTGCTCGGGCGGGGGCAGGCCGACAGTGACGATGCGCCCGCCGCGCCGCGCCGAGGCATAGGCCTGCGCCATTACGCGGGCGTTGCCCACCGTCTCGATCACTGCATCGGCGCCGCCTGCGGGCAAGTGCGCCCCGATCGTCTCGGCGAGCTGGTCGGGCTTGACGGCGATGGCGCCCAGCTCGTTGGCGAGCGCGATCTTGGCGTCGATCATGTCGACCGCGATGACTTTCGCCGCGCCGCTGCCCAACGCGCCCATGGTGGCGGCGAGGCCGACCCCGCCCAGGCCGAAGACGATGACCGTCTCCCCCGGCATGACGCGCGCCGAGTTGATCACCGCGCCCACGCCCGTCAGCACCGCGCAGCCGAACACTGCGGCGATCTCGGCCGGGATGTCGCGGTCGACCTTCACGGTGGAGCGCTGGTCGACCACGGCGTAGTTGGCGAAAGCCGAGACGCCGAGGTGGTGGTGCACCTCGTGCCCGCACTCGTGCAGGCGCCGGCCGCCGCCGATCAGCTCGCCCTTGCCGTTGGCAGCGGCACCGTTGGCGCAGAGGTAGCCTTCGCCCGACAGGCACTGCACGCAGCGCCCGCAGGAGGGCAGGAAGACCAGGACTACGCGATCGCCTTCCACCAAGCCGCCGACGCCCGGACCAAGCGCCTCGACGATGCCGGTGCCTTCGTGGCCGAGCGCCATCGGCATCGGCCGCACGCGGTCGCCGTTCACCACCGACAAGTCGGAGTGGCACAGCCCCGCCGCCTCGATCCGCACCAGCACTTCGCCCGGGCCGGGCGCGTCCAGCTCCAGCTCGGCGAAGCGCATCGGCTTGTTGTCGGCGTAGGGCGTGGGATTGTCGCCCGAACGATCGAGCACGGCGGAGCGGATCTTCACAATCGGTCCCTCTCTTTAGCCCCTCCCCTTCAGGGGAGGGGTTGGGGTGGGGGCGTGCCTATTACGCGAGGTCGGGTGAGGACGCGATCCCCACCCCCAACCCCTCCCCTGAAGGGGAGGGGCTTAGGTTTCGTTACCGCGCCCACTTCTTGTCGAAGGCCCAGACTTCCTCGAAGCCGATCAGCGAGCAGAACTCCTTGAAGTCGAACAGCGGCGGCTCGCTGGGCTCGCCGATGCCCTCGTCGCGCAGCAGGGCGTAGGCCTTCTCCATCGCCGCGGCCGAGACCAGGCTGGAGAGCGAGGGGTAGATCGAGAAGGCGAAGCCGATCTCGGCGAACTCGCGGGCCGTCAGCGGCGGGGTGACGCCGCCGTTGGCGACGTTGACCATGATCGGCTTGTCGAAGGTCTCGCAGACGCGGCGCATCTCCTCCTCGGTGGTGATCGCCTCGGGGAAGAGGATGTCGGCGCCGGCCTTGTCGTAGGCTTCGAGGCGGCGCAGCGTCTCGTCCAGGCCATAGGTCTGGTAGGCGTCGGTGCGGGCGATGATCAGCATCTCCTCGCGCGCTTCGGCCGCGACCTTGATCTTCTCGACCATGTCCTCGGCAGCGACGACGCGCTTGCCCGGCGTGTGGCCGCACTTCTTGGGGAACTCCTGGTCCTCCAGCTGGATCGCGCTGATCCCGGCCGCCTCGTAGCCCTTCACCGTGTGGTGCACGTTGAGCAGGCCGCCAAAGCCGGTGTCGGCATCGGCGATGAGCGCGGACGAGATCGTCTTCCTGATCGTCGCCATGCGGTCCAGCATCTGGGTGTAGGTGACGATGCCGGTGTCGGGCAGGCCATAGGCGCTGGCGGTGGTCCAGTAGCCCGAACCGTAAACGATCTCGAACCCGGCGCGCTCGGCCATGACCGCGGCGATCATGTCGTGCACGCCGGGGACGACGAAGAACTCCTTGGAGGCGAGCTTGTCTTTCAGGCGGGTATCATTGGTCATGGCTATTCCTCGGTCCAGAGCCAGGGCTCACAGGCGCGCTGGCGGTCTTCGAATTGGGCGATCTGGGCGCCGTGGAGCGCCAGCATGCGGGTGGTGGTGTTCCAGCCTTCCAGCACCAGTTCGCGGTCGGCTTCGGGCACGGCGAAGGGAGTGCGAGTGTCGCCGACGATCACTTCGGTGGAGCGCAAGTCGACGGTGAATGCCGCATGCGCTTCGGCGGCGCAGAGCAGCGGCGCGAGAGCGGCCTCGTCCACTTGCGCGGCGATCAGGCCGTTGTTGGCGCAGTTGGAGCGGAAGATCTCACCGAAGGAGGGCGCGACGATCGCCTTCAGGCCGAAGTCCGCGAGCGCCCAGACGGCATGCTCGCGGCTCGATCCGCAGCCGAAGTTGGCGCCCGCGACCAGGATCGGCGGCGAGCCGGCCGCGGCATAGGCCTCGCGGATGGCGGGGCGGTCATGGAAAGCGAAGCGTCCCAGCCCGCGCTTCTCGGTGTGGAGCAGGAACAGCGCGGGGTAGATGACGTCGGTATCGATGTCCTCGAGCGGCAGCGCGAAGGCCTGTCCGGTGACTTGCTTCACGCCGCTCATCCCACCAGCTCCTTGGCTGCTTGATCCTCCCGCACGTCGACCAGCTTGCCGTTGAGCGCTGCGGCGGCGACCATCGCCGGGCTGGCAAGGTGGGTGCGCGCGCCGGCTCCCTGCCGCCCCTCGAAGTTGCGGTTGGAGGTGGAGACCGATCGCTTGCCCTCCGGCACCCGGTCGCCGTTCATCGCGACGCACAGCGAGCAGCCGGCATTGTGCCATTCGAACCCGGCGGCGAGGAACAGCCGGTCGAGGCCTTCGGCTTCGGCCTGCTTCTTCACCTGGGTCGAGCCGGGCACGACCATGGCGGTCACGCCTGGCGCGACGTGGCGGCCACGGATCACCCCGGCGGCGGCGCGCAAGTCCTCGATCCGGCTGTTGGTGCAGCTGCCGATGAAGGCGTAGTCGATCGGCAGTCCGGCCAAAGGCTGACCCGTGCTGAGGCCCATGTACTCGAGTGCGCGAGCGGGGGCCTCGGGCACCACCGCGTCGATGCCGACGGTCTGGTCGGGCGAGGTGCCGAAGCTGACTTGCGGGGCGAGCGCGGCGGCGTCGATCGTGACTTCGCGCTCGAATACCGCGTCGCCGGAGTTCAGCGTGCGCCAGTGCGCCAGCGCCGCGTCCCACATCGCGCCCTTGGGGGCACGCGGACGGTCGGCGAGGTAGGCGAATGTCGTGTCGTCCGGCGCCACCATGCCGACGCGCGAGCCCGCCTCGATCGCCATGTTGCACAGCGTCATGCGCGCTTCCATCGATGCGCTTCGGACGGCCTCGCCTGCGAACTCGATGGCATGGCCGACGCCGCCCGAAGCGCCGATCTTGGCGATGAGGGCCAGGATCATGTCTTTCGTCGTGACGTGGGGCGAAAGCTGGCCTCGATAGGTCACGCGAAGGTTCCGGGCGCGTGTCTGCCACAAGCATTGCGTGGCCATGACAGTGCCGCACTCGCTGGCGCCGATGCCGAACGCCAGCGCGCCGAATGCCCCGTGGGTGGCGGTGTGGCTGTCGCCGCAGACGAACGTTAGCCCTGGCAGGGTGAAGCCCTGCTCGGGCGACATGACGTGGACGATGCCCTGGCGCGCATCGGTGAGCGGCAGCAGCTCGATGCCGAACTCGGCGCAGTTGCGCTCGAGCAGCGCGACTTGCTTCCTCGCCATCTCCTCGCGGATGGTGCCGTCGCGCGTGCGGGTGGGCACCGCGTGATCGGGTACCGCGAGCTGGGTCGCGGGGCGGCGGACGGTCAGCCCGTTCTCGCGCAGCAGCTCGAAAGACTGCGGCGTGCTCACCTCGTGCAGCAGGTGGCGGTCGATATAGAGCAGGTCCGGCGCACCGGGCTCGCTGGCGGGAACGACGACGTGCTCGTCCCAGATGCGGTCGTAGAGGGTTGTGGATCGCGACATGATCGGACGTTCCATGGGCTTGGCGCGGCCCGGTTTCGATCTCGCGCAAGCCTATGTCCGTTCTACGGATAGTCTCGCCGCAGCCGGATCCGGATCGCGCAAAGATCGGACGCGTCGCCTTCGCGCGATGCCGGCTTTCAAGTCAGGAACATGACGCTTTTGATCGCCAGGTGGATAGGCGCGCGGTCGCCTAGCGGATACAATGGCCGCCAGACGTACAGTGCCGACTCAGGAGGAGCGGAAATCCAATCAACGGCAAATGCCGAGACCAAGGGGTTACGCTTAGATGGAAAGAGGTGTTCCAATCCGCGCGGTTTGCCGTGCGATTTCGATCCTTCAGGAAATTAACCAGATGGGATCGCTAACCATGATGCAGATCGCGAAACGCGGCGGCATCCCTTACCCGACCGCCTGCCGTATCGTGCAGACGCTGATCCACGAAGGGCTGATCGAGCAGGAGCCCGCGCGCAAGTACTATCGCCCCACGGCGATGGTGCAGTCGCTTTCCCAGGGCTTCCAGGCAGACAGCCTGCTGGTGGAGCGCGGACGGCGGCATATCCGCGCCCTGACGCAGAAGGTCGGCTGGCCGGTCTCGCTGACGGTCCGCATCGGCACGCACATGGTAGTGCGCGATTCGACCCATGCCGATACCTCGCTGACCTTCGAGCGGTATTACCCGGGTTTCCGGCTGCCGCTGATGGATTGTGCTTCGGGCCGAGTCTGCCTTGCGCACATGACGCCCGAGGAACTCGACCGCGTGATGGGCTGGATCTCGCTGGTCGGCGCCCCTGCCGAGCAGGATCAGACGGCCTATGTCTCGGTCAACACGCTCAACAAGATCCGCGAGGAAGGGTACGCCGCCATCGGCTGGGGCCAGCACAACCTCACGCCCGGCAAGACCTCGTCGATCGCGGTGCCGATCTTCCGCGACGGCCGTTTCGAGGCTTCGCTGACGCTGATCTACTTCGCGGCCGCCATGAAGCAGGGAGAGGCCGTCGAACGCTACCTCTCGGACCTCATGACCACCGCCGAGGCGATCTCCGGCGAACTGGCCGCGAGCGACCTTGCGGACATGCAGGACGTCATCCTGTTGAACTGAGCGGGGCAGGGTGCAAGGCAGGAGCGGGGCGAAGGCCTCGCTCCTGGCTGCCACCAGCGCGTGTCGGCGGGCTCAGTCGCGCGCAAGTGCGTTTGTTGCTGTACGACCAGGCCCGGCTTCAGGCGAGTTCGGGAACGGCACCCGTCAGGGCGGCGGCCGGCGCCAAACGGATCAAGCCACGCCGGAAGCGATGAACCAGGAGCGGAACACGCCCTCGCTGTCCGGCCCGAAGCGGAACGGACCTTGGCGCGCAGCCTGGCTGGCGGGCTGATAGCCGATCATCAGGTCCTTGAACCCAGCCCCTGCCATCAACCCCTGGTAGTCGGCGGTCAGCGCGCCGCGCCAGTTGGGCTCGTTGTTGTACTGGGCCTCGAGGGCGCCGTTGAGCTCCGTCCAGGTATCGGTGTTGTCGTGCAGCAGCGGCACTTCGAGGTGCACCATCAGCCCGCCGGGCCGCAGCAGGCGCTTGCACTCGGCCATGATGTTGAGCGTCGCGGCCTGCGAGGTCTCGTGGAACAGCACGCAGCTGTAGACCAGATCGAAGCTGGCGTCGGCAAAATCCGTCTTCTCGGCGCTCTGCTGCGAGAAGTGGACCGCCGCCCCCAGGTGCTCGGCGCGGGCGTGCGCGTAGCGCAGGATCGAGGCGCCGACATCGATGCCGTGCACTTCGGTCTCGGGGAACGCGGTGGCGGCCGGCACGGTGCTGGTGCCGATGCCGCAGCCCATGTCGAGGATGCGCGTGGGCGCGAAGTCGGGAAAGCGGGTGAGGACATGCGCCACGGCGGTCTGGCCCCGCAGGTCGTTGAGCATGCCGCCGTTGCGACCCAGCATGTAGACCGCGCCGCCCCGGTCCATCACTGCGCCCTGGAGCAGCGAGCCGTCATCGTGGGCGTTGCCGCCGGGCATCAGGTGGATATCGCCGCGCTGGATATAGGCCGGCACGTCGAAGGTCTCGTCCGTCCGCACCGAGCCCAGCGGAGCCTCGACTTGCGCCAAGCGCTCCAGCTCGCCGGCCTGTCGCTCGACGCTGTCGGCGACGGTGGACCAGAGGTGGCGCTGGCTCTCGCGCTTCATCGCCAGCCAGGTGCGGAAGCTCTCATGGCGCGCCATGCGCTTGCGCAGTGCGTCGGCACGGTTGTTCGACACGGTTGCCGGAAGCGCCTGGTCCTCGACGCGGGCGATCTGCGCCTGCACCGGCTCGAGCTGGCCGCCGACGAACATCTTGAGGTCGCGCACGAAGAGCTGTTCGACGAGTTCGTCGTGGCTCGGCACCGCGATCAGCGGATGGTCGAGCTGGGCGCGCTGTTCGGAGATTTCGATCATCGGCCGGATGTCTCCTGCACGGTTGCGAGGTCCTTCTGCGCGGCTTCGCGCAAGGGGCGGAACACCTTGTTGACGCTCGCCTGGCGCAGCGCCTCGCGCTCCTTCTGCGCTGCCTCGTCGGGCTCGTAGCCGTCGATCGCGCCGGCCTGGAGCGCTCCGTGCTCGATCAGCAGCCGCTCGGCGGCATCGAGGCGCGCGCGCAGCACCGTGACTTCGGAGGCGAGCGCCACGATCATGCCCATGAACTGCTCGTCGAGATCGCGGCTGCCCTCGATCGGGTCGAGGCGATTGGGCGTGCGGGGAAGGGCCTTGCGGGTCACGCCGGGTTTTCCGCCAGGCCGAGCTGCGGCGCGGCGGCTTGGGCGATCTGTCCGGTCGTGGCGAACCACACGCCCTGGCGCGCCGCGAGCCGGTCGAGCAGGGCTTCCAGCGCCCCGATGCGGTAGGGCAGGCCCGAGATGTAGGGCGTCAGGTGGATCGGCAGCATGCGGCCGCCGTATTGCGCCGCCTCGGCCAGCAGCCAGTCGCAGGCGTCCTCGAGCTGCTGGGCATAGCTGTCCATCGACTGCTGCTGCACGGTGATCACTTGCCGGTCCGAGATCTCGTGGTTGAGCGGCACATTGAGCATGGGGCCGCTGGCGGTCTCGAAGCGGTAGGGCAGCTCGTCGTTCACCCAGTCGAGCATGTATTCGACGCCGTTTGCCGCCAGCACCTCGGGCGTATCCATGGCCTGCGAGCGCGCGATCGAGAGCCAGCCCTTGGGCATGGCGCCGGTCGCCTGCTCCAGCGTCGCGAGGCTGTCGGCCACGATCGCCTCGTGCCGCGCCTGGTCCATGCCCGACGCGATGGTGCCGTTCATGTCGGTGCCGTGCGCCACGATCTCGTGACCCTCGGCGACGAGGTCGGCGACGATCTGCGGATAGCGCTCGGCGATCGCGGCGTTGGTGGCGACGCTGACCGGGATGCCACGCGCCCTGAACGCGTCGAGCATGCGGTAGAGGCCGACGCGCGTGCCGTATTCGCGCGAGGTGTAGTGGCGGAAGTCCGGGTAGGCGGTTTGCATGTGCCCGGGTGCGCGGAACGGCTTGTCTTCCGGCACGATCGGGAACCACTCGAGGCTGACGACGATTGCCACTGCCACCTGGCCCTGCGGCCAGCTGAGGGCCGGGCGCTGGAACAAGTTGCTGTACGGGTAGCGGTCATGGTCCATGCCGCGGCGGCGCTTGGGATATTCGAGGTAAGCGGGATCGAGGCTCATAGCGCGGCCTCCCCTGGCGCGAGTTGCGTGGTCGCGAGATAGTGTTCGGCGATGTCGCCGGAGCGGGTGATCCAGGCGCGGCCGTCGGCGGCGATGTGGCGCAGCACCTCCTCGAACGGGCCGATCCGGTGCGGCTGGCCGATGAGGTAGGAGTGCAGCGGAATGCACATCACCGTACCGCCCTGTTCGCCTTCGGCCGCGAGCCGCTCGTACTGGCGGATCAGCGTGTCGGCGTATTCGCGCGGGCTCATGTTGTAGACGAAGAAGCCGTAGTGGTCGTTGACCTCCAGGCTGTAGGGCATCGAGATCAGCCGGCCGGACGAGACCGCGACTTCGCCCGGCTGGTCGTCGTGATAGAGGTCGCAAGTGTAGGTCAGGCCGTACTCGGCAATGAGGTCGAGCGTGCGCGGGGTGTGGGTGAGGGCGGGAGCGAGCCAGCCCTTGATCGTCTGGCCGGTGAGGTCGCGCACGGTGCGGATCGAATCCTCGATGATCGCGCGCTCCTGCGCCTCGTCCATGCCGTAGGTGTAGCGGGTGTTGTAGATGCCGTGGCTGAAGAACTCCCAGCCGCGCGCGTTGGCGTCCTCGACCACTTCGGGGATGTGGTCGCACAGTGCGACCGAGAGGCTGACCGAGCCGGGGAAGCCGTGCTTGGTCATCACCTCAGCCATGCGCCAGTGGCCGACGCGGTTGGCGTGGTCCCGGTGCGAATAGCCGACCACGTCCGGATGAGGCTTGGCCCAGGCCTTGCGGTTCGGGTTTACCGGCGGATCGAGCTCGTAGAATTCGAGGTTGGGCGAGACCCAGACCGCGACCTGCTTGTCGCCCGGCCAGCGGATCGGCGCACGGTCGCGCCAGCGGCGGAAGCCGTAGAGCTCGGGGTCGCCGGAACCTTCCCGCATCAGCGCGCCTCCAGCCAGTCGATCACGGTCTGCACCGGCTCGACATCGGCATACTTGAGCTGGAGGTCGGTGAGGTTGGCGAAGTGGAAGGACTCGTGCTTGTCGGCGCAAGTCTCGATCGGCACGATCGTGCGATAGCCGCGGCTGAGGCTGTCGACCGCCGTGGCGCGGATGCAGCCGGAGGTCGAGCCGCCGGTGATCACCACCGTGTCCACTTTGTGCCACACCAGCAGGCTCTGCAGCGGCGTCTCGAAGAAGGCGGACGGCATGCGCTTGGTGTAGATCGCGTCGTTGGCCCCGATCTCGCAACGCTCGTCGAAGGCGTGGCGGTCGGAGTCGTATTTGATGTTCTGGAGCGAGTCGGGCGTGTTGGTGCGCGTGCCCCAGACGCCGGCGTCGGACGCGTCGTCCATGTAGGCGACGTGGGTCCAGATCACCGGCATGCCCTTGGCGCGGGCAAGCGCGGAGATCGTGTTGACGTGCTCGATCTGGCGCGGGTCGGTCTCGTAGGCGGTCTTGTACTTGTCGATCCGGGTATAGGCGTTCTGGAAGTCGACATTGACGATCGCCAGCTTCTCGCCAAAGCCGAACTTGGTGCGCGCCGGGTTCGCCATCACCTCTTCAAAAAGCTGGCGGGCGGTCTTGTCCTCGCAGATCATCCGGGTCCCGATCGTCATGCGGCAAGCTCGCTTTGAAGTGGAGAGGTCTTGTAGCCCAGCGGCAGGCCGGCATCGGTAACGAACCCGTAGAGCGGCTCGCTGGGTAGGGCCTGGGCGACGATTGACCGAACCGCGAACAGCTTGTCCAAGTCGATGCCGGTCTCGATCCCCATGGCGTCGAGCATGAAGACGAGGTCCTCGGTCACGATATTCCCGCTCGCGCCCGGCGCGAAGGGGCAGCCGCCGAGCCCGCCGAGCGAGGCATCGAGCGTGTCGAGCCCGGCCTCGAGCGCCGCGAGCGCGTTGGCAAGGCCGAGGCCGCGCGTGTTGTGCAAGTGGATGCCGGTCAGCGCCCGCTCTCCCACGACGCCGCGCACCAGCCCGATCAGCCGCTTGACCGCGGCGGGATCGGCATAGCCGGTGGTGTCCGAGAGGCCGACTTCGTCGCAGCCGGCGGCCATCAGTTGCTCGGCGCAGCGCAGGATCGTGGCGTCCGGCACCCGGCCTTCGATCGTGCAGCCGAACGCCGTCGACAAGCTTCCCTCGAAGTGCGGACGGCGCTCTCGCGGCAGTTCCGCGATCATGTCGGCGATGCAGCGGGCCTCGCCGATCACTTGCTCGTGCGTGCGGTTGAGGTTGCGCAGGGAGTGGGTCTCGGAGACCGAGAGCGGCAGCGTCAGCTTGTGGGCGCCCGCCTCGATCGCGTTGGCCGCACCGCGAACATTCGGGACCAGGACGGCGACCGTCAGGCCCGGGATCGTGCAGGCGTAGCGGACGATTTCCGCCGTGTCGGCAAGCTGGGGCAGCAGCTTGGCCGGCACGAAGCTTCCCACCTCGATCTCGCGCACGCCGGCGGCCGCTTCCGCCGCGATCCAGGCTTTCTTGGCCTCGGTCGGCATCACTGCGGACACGTTCTGCAGACCGTCGCGCGGACCCACTTCGCTGATCAGGACAGACACTCGCGACATTCCCTCTTGGCTTATTTGTTATGAATATATATCAAATGGGCCGGGCATGTCCAGCCATTCGGAGAACATGATGTCGGACCGCGCGCTCCCGTTGGCGGGGCTCAAAGTCGTTGAATTCACGCACATGGTGATGGGGCCGGCGATCGGCGTCATCCTTGGCGACCTGGGTGCGGACGTGACTCGCATCGAGCCGCCGGGCGGCGATCGCACGCGCAACCTGCTGGGTTCGGGCGCGGGCTACTTCCCGATGTACAACCGCAACAAGGACAGCGTCTTCCTGGACTTGAAGGACGGCGACGACTTCGCCCGCGCGCTCGCGCTGTGCGCCGATGCGGACATCGTGATCGAGAACTTCCGGCCGGGCACGCTCGACCGCCTCGGCCTGTCCTACGAAGCGCTGAGCGCGCGGAACCCGCGGTTGATCTACTGCTCGGCCAAGGGCTTCCTGAACGGCCCCTACGAGAACCGCGCCGCGCTCGACGAAGTGACGCAGATGATGGGCGGCCTTGCCTACATGACGGGCCCTCCGGGTCGGCCGCTGCGCGCCGGAGCCTCGGTGATCGACGTGACCGGCGGCATGTTCGGCGTGATCGGCATCCTCGCCGCGCTGGAGCGCCGTCACCGCGACGGCCGGGGCGCGCATGTGCAATGCGCGCTGTTCGAGACGACCGCGTTCCTCGTGGGCCAGCACATGGCGCAAATGGCGGTGACCGGCACGCCCGCCGCGCCGATGCCCGTGCGTGTCTCGGCCTGGGCCATCTACGACGTGTTCGAGACCGCGCGCGAGGGCGAGCAGGTCTTCGTCGGCGTGGTCAGCGACGCGCAGTGGCGGGCGTTCTGCGGCGAGTTCGGGCTGGATGCTTTGCTCGGCGATCCCGCGCTGGCGACCAACAACGGCCGGGTCGAGGCGCGCGACAGCTTCCTCCCGCGTATCCGCGCGATGATCGCCGCGATGGACCGCGCCGACCTGCTGCCCCGCCTCGAGCGCATCGGCTTGCCCTTCGCGCAGATCGCGCGGCCCGAGGACTTGTTCGACGATCCGCAGCTCGCCGCCGGGGGGCTGGTCGAAGTGACGCTGCCCTCGGGCGACAAGACCCGGCTGCCGGCGCTGCCGCTCACCTTCGAGGGCGAACGCATGCCGCTGCGGCGCGACCTGGCGAGCGTGGCGGAAGGTTGAGCACTGTGTTGATCTGCCAGATGAGTATCCAATTCCAATGACCGAGGCGATGGCCCGAAGCCCGCGAACGTTGTTCGCCAAGATCTGGGACCGGCACTGCATCGCCGAGAGCGGCGCGAGTGCGCTGGTGGCTCTCGACCGGATCTGGCTGCACGAGCGGACGGGCGGGGTCGCGCTGGCGGAGCTCGATCGGGCAGGGCGGGCCGTGTGCGAGCCCGCGCACGTCTTCGTCACCATGGACCATGTGGTCGACACGTTCCCGGGCCGCGACGACGACACGCTGATGCCGACCGGGCGCGATTTCATCCGCACCACCCGCGATGCGGCGCGCCGGGCGGGGCTGACGCTGTTCGACATCGGCGACGAGCGGCAAGGGATCGTACATACCATCTCGGTCGAGCAGGGCGTCGCGCTGCCCGGCGTCACGCTCGTCTGCCCCGACAGCCACACCTCGACGCAAGGCGCGCTCGGCTGCCTCGCCTGGGGGATCGGCTCGACCGAGGCGGAGCATGCGCTGGCGACGATGACGCTGCGGCTCGAGCGTCCGCGCGCCATGCGGATCGTCGTGGACGGCACGCTTGCCCAGGGCGTGTTCGCCAAGGACCTGGCGCTGTACCTGGTCCGCGAGCTCGGCTCGGCCGGCGCCAAGGGGCATGTGGTGGAGTTCGCCGGCAGCGCCATCGCCGCGCTCTCGCTCGAGGGCCGCATGACCTTGTGCAACATGGCGGCCGAACTCGGCGCCTTCTCGGCCCTGATCGCGCCCGACGAGAAGGTCTTCGCCTACTTGCAGGGAAGGCCCTTCGCGCCGGCGGGCGAGCGATGGGACCAAGCGCTGGCGGACTGGCGCGCGCTCGCGAGCGACGCCGGTGCGCGCTTCGATGCCGAGCACCGGTTCGATGCGAGCGCGGTCTTACCGATGATCAGCTGGGGGACCAATCCCGAGCAGTCGGCTCCGCTCGATGCCCTCGCCAGCGTCCCTGCGGGCATGCCCCAGCGCGTGCGCGACTACATGGGCCTGGAAGGCGCCGCGAGCATCTCCGGGCTGCCGATCGACGCCGCTTTCATTGGTTCGTGCACCAACGCGCGGATCGAGGATTTGCGCGAAGCGGCCGCCGTTCTGCGCGGCCGCAAGGTCGCGCCCGACGTGCGGGCGATCTGCGTGCCCAGCTCGGGACAAGTGAAGGCCCGCGCCGAAGCGGAAGGCCTTGACCGGGTGTTCGTCGAGGCTGGCTTCGAGTGGCGCGAGCCGGGCTGTTCGATGTGCTTCTTCGTGGGCGGCGAGAGCTTCGGCCCCTCGCAGCGCGTGGTCTCCTCCACCAACCGCAATTTCGAGAACCGCCAGGGCCCGGGCACGCGCACGCACATCGCATCGCCCGCGACCGTGGCCGCATCGGCCGTGCTCGGCCGCATCGCCGGTGTCGGCGAGTTGTCCCCGATGGAAGGAGTCGCGGCATGAAGGCCTTCGTCACGGCGCGCGGCTTGCCGGTTCCCCTGATCGAGGACAACGTCGATACCGACGTGATCATCCCCTCGCGTGAGATCCGTTCGGTCGGCAAGGAGGGGCTGGCGGATGGCCTGTTCGCAGGGCGCCGCTATCGCGGCGGGCGCGAGCCCGAGCCAGGCTTCGTGCTGAACGATCCGCGCTATGCGGGTTCACCGATCCTGCTGGGCGGCGCCAACTTCGGGTGCGGCTCAAGCCGCGAGGCCGCCGTCTGGGCGCTCAGGGAGTACGGCTTCCGGGTCGTCGTCGCGCCTTCGTTCAATCCGATCTTCAAGCGCAATTGCGTGCGCAACTTCCTTCTGCCCGCGACGGCCGATGCCGCGGCGATCGCGGCTTGCGGCGACGCCGTGGCGGTCGATCTGGCCGCGCGCTCGATCACGGCGCAGGGCGGCCAGGCATGGTCGTTCACGATCGAAGACGACGCGGCCGAGATGCTCCTGACCGGGCGCGACGAGATCGATTTCACGCTCGTCCAGGCCGATCGCATCGATGCGTGGCGCGAGGGCGACCGGCGCGCGCGTCCCTGGGCCTATCTGACGGGTGCGTGCGGCTGAGCGGCACTATCGGCCGGCGGCTGTGGCGACGCGTGCCGTTGATCTAAGGCTGGATCGCGCGATTGCTGCACACCCGAGGCGGGGCCGCCCGGCCCCGGCGCGCCCCGCCGCGCGCCGCCGCTCTGGGCCGTCACACGATTTCGGCGGCGCGCTCCAGGCTCTTGAACATGGCCTGCTCGAGAATGTAGGCGTGGCGCCGCGCGGGGTCGCGTTCGAGCGCGGCCAGCAGCGCTTCCCGGCTGGAAGCGGTATCCTCGAACGCCTTCTTGTTGGCGATCGTCTGCGCCTGGACGAACTCGCGCGTCACGGTGCGGCGCTGGCGATCGTAGAGGTCGAGCTCGGCATCGGCGTCCGCGCCTTCCAGGATCACGCGCGAGAGCTTGTCGGCCAGGTTCACGGCATCGTGGATGCCCGAGTTCATGCCGAAGCCGCCAAGCGGGTTGTTGAGATGGGCGGAATCGCCCGCCAGCAGCACGCGGCCGCGGCGGAACGAGGTCGCAACCCGCTGGTGCACCCGATAGCGCGTGCGGTGCGTCGTCTCGATCGGCACGTTGGCGCCGAGCAGTTCGGAGAAGACCGCGTCCTTGCGCTCCTCGCTGGTGACGTCTTCGTCGCTCAGGCTGTCCTTGACCGGCACGAGCACGCGCCATTGTTCGGGTACGCGCAGCAGCACGCACCACGTCGGATCGCCCACCACGTAGTTCACTTCCTTGAGCCAGGGCAGGTGCTGCTCGATCGGATAGTGGGTCGAAAGCGTCAGGAAGGTCTCGGGATAGGTGAAGCCGTCGAAGCCGATGCCGAGCCACTTGCGCACGGTGGAATTGCCGCCATCCGCGCCGATCAGGTAGTCGGCTTGGTACAAGCGGATGTCGAACGGCGTCTCGACCGAGACCTGCACGCTGTTCGCGCCTTGCTCGATGCGCGCGATGCGATGCGAGAACAGCACCTCGGCGTTCGGCATCTCGGCGAGCCGGGCGGCGATCAGCCGCGTCAGCTTGAACTGCTCGCACTGCAGGCGATAGGCGAACGGGGTGACGTCGCCGATCTCGCTCATGTCGAGCGAATAGTGCCGCCCGGTGGTGCGGTTCGCGTATTGATAGACCGGCGCGCGCAGGCCCTGTTCCTCCAGGGCGGCGCGCAGGCCGAGCGTCTCCAGCATCTCGAGCGTGGGCGGATGCAGCGTCGATGCGCGCATGTCCTCCAGGCAAGTGGGCGCCTCCTCGAGGACGCGCACCGAAATGCCCTGCAATGCCAGCGCGTAGGCGGCGACCATGCCTGCCGGGCCCCCGCCCGCCACAAGCACTTGCGATCGCGATTGGTCGATAGTGGTTTGCAATCTAGCCCCCAGCTCAGTCATCATCCATCCTTCCCGACCCTTTCCGCGAGAGGCGCGCCCTTGTGCCCGGAAGCTCTCGTGTGTCCGGAAGCTCTGGCGGCACGGCAGGCCCGATCGTTCGGTTCGTCTTGGGAAAAAACACCTTGTCGGACCGACTGATAGGCAATCGGCCCGGCAGGTAATGGGACGATCGGATTGCTGACCGCGCTGCGAACACTCGCCCCGGTTGCGGCGCGGCCCCATGACCGCTGTGTAAGAAGGCGGCACGCCAACGATGGAGATCCCGATGCACCTCGAGCCGGAGCCACAGAACGCCAAGATCGCGGCGCTGCTTTCCCAGCCTTATCAAG
>Ga0268266_10000577_pt1 | contig 50659 bp, 36 predicted proteins | sample KBSS13metaG_FD_190356 | JGI IMG/M metagenome (GOLD analysis project Ga0268266, IMG submission 190356) | Switchgrass rhizosphere microbial communities from Kellogg Biological Station, Michigan, USA - KBS S1-3 metaG (SPAdes) (version 2) | ecosystem: Host-associated > Plants > Roots > Rhizosphere...
GTTGCTGAAATCGGCGGTCCCTTTTTTCCACCGGCGATACCCCCGACAATCCCCACGCCCAATACTCGCTTGCCCGCGATTGAAGGTGTCCGCCGGAGGCTCGATGAAGATTCTCGTGATTGATGTTGGTGGCACGCACGTCAAGGTTCTCGCGAGCGGCGTGAAGGAGCACAGACAGTTTGTGTCCGGTAGCGCAATGACTCCCAAGAAGATGGTGGCGGGCGTCAAGAAGATCACGCGCGACTGGAAATACGACGCGATCTCGATCGGGTATCCCGGGCCGGTCGTGCAGGGCCACATCTTCTCCGATCCGAAGAATCTCGGTCCGGGATGGACTGGCTTTGACTTCGCAAAAGCTTTCGGGAAGAAAGTCCAGGTTGTGAACGACGCGGCGATGCAAGCGCTCGGCAGCTATAAGGGCGGGCGCATGCTTTTCCTTGGGCTTGGGACCGGGCTTGGAACGGCGATGATTATCGATGGCATTCTGGCGCCGATGGAGCTCGCGCACCTCCCCTATAAGAAGAAGACGTTTGAGGATTACGTCGGCATCCGGGGCCTCAATAAGTTTGGCCAGGCGAAGTGGAAGCGGCACGTGATCGACGTGATTGAACGGCTGGTCGCCGCACTGGAGCCGAGTGATGTCGTCATCGGAGGCGGAAACGTGAAACGATTGGATGTGATGCCCAGGCTCTGCCGCCCGGGCGACAACGCCAACGCCTTCATTGGGGGCTTCAGGCTCTGGGATCACCCGTCCAAACTCGCCAAGGCCTCGAAGCACGCACGCTGAAGCCAAAAACCTGTCATACTGGCCCAAAGATCGGCATCGAATTCTGACCGCACATTGGAGAAACGAATGCAACTCGGAATGATCGGACTGGGCCGCATGGGCGCGAACATGGTCCGCCGCCTGATCAAGAACGGCCACCAGTGCGTGGTCTTCGATATGTCGCAGCAGGCCGTGCAGGACCTCGAAAAGGAAAAGGCGGTCGGTGCCGCATCGCTTGCCGAGTTTGTCAAGAAACTCGATAAGCCCCGCGCGGTCTGGCTGATGGTTCCGGCGGCAGTCGTCGACAAATCGATCGCTTCGCTCCTGCCGCTGCTCGAAAGCGGCGACACGATTATCGACGGCGGCAACTCGTACTACATCGACGACATCCGCCGCTCCAAGGAGCTGGCGGCGCGCAACATCAACTATCTGGATGTGGGAACCAGCGGTGGAGTCTGGGGGCTTGAACGTGGCTATTGCATGATGATCGGTGGTCCGCAGGCCGCGGTGAAGTATCTCGACCCGATCTTCAAGACGCTTGCGCCGGGCGCGGGAGAGATCGGCCGGACTCCCGGGCGAGAAAAAGCCACCGGAACTGCCGAACAGGGCTACCTGCATTGCGGCCCGAGCGGCGCCGGACACTTCGTCAAGATGGTGCACAACGGAATCGAGTACGGGTTGATGGCGGCGTATGCCGAAGGCTTCGGCATCCTCCGTTCCGCGAACATCGGAAAAAAGGATCACGCAATCGACGCCGAGACGACGCCACTCCGCGATCCGGAACACTACCAGTTCGATCTGAATTTGCCGGATATCGCCGAGGTCTGGCGCCGCGGCAGCGTTGTGGCTTCGTGGCTGCTGGATCTCACATCATCCGCACTCGCCAAGGACCCGAACCTCGCGAACTTCACGGGCAAGGTGTCCGATTCAGGCGAAGGACGCTGGACGATCAAGGCCGCGATCGACGAGGCGGTTCCGGCCCATGTTCTGACTGCCGCGCTGTATGAGCGGTTCGCTTCTCGAGGCGAAGCGGTCTTCGCGGACAAGCTTACCTCCGCGATGCGGTTTGAATTCGGCGGACATCACGAGAAGAAATCGCACTAGTCTTTGGTTCTTTGCATTCCATCTCAACGGAGCAGTTCATGACGGTCGCACGTTCCGACGCCCTGGTCTTTTACGGAGCCACCGGCGACCTGGCGCACAAGAAGATTTTTCCTGCGCTGATCTCGATGGTGCGGCGCGGAACATTGACGGTTCCGGTCATCGGCGTGGCGAAAGCGGGGTGGAATCTCGATCAGCTCAAGGCGCGGGCGAAAGACGGAATCGAGAAGCATGGGAAATTCGATGCCGCATCGTTCGACAAACTGTGCTCTCTGCTCCGCTATGTGGATGGCGACTATCGCGACACGGCGACGTACGTTGCTCTGAAGAAGGAACTGGGCTCGGCTCAGTTTCCGGCGCACTACCTCGCGATTCCTCCGGTTCTCTTCGGAACGCTGGTGGAGGAACTGCAAAAAGCCAACTGTGATTGCCAGGGACGGGTCATCGTGGAGAAACCCTTTGGCACGGATCTCGAATCGGCCCAGAAACTGAACGCGATCCTGCTGAAGGTCTTCGACGAGAAGTCGATCTTCCGAATCGACCATTACCTGGGCAAGCGCGCCGTGCACAACATGCTCTTCTTCCGGTTCGCGAACTCGCTCTTCGAGCCGTTCTGGAATCGCACGTACATTGACAGCGTCCAGATCACTATGGCCGAAAACTTCGGGGTGCAAGGGCGAGGCGCGTTCTACGACCAGACCGGGGCTATTCGTGATGTGATGCAGAACCATCTGTTCCAGGTGCTCACAAACCTCGCGATGGAACCGCCGGTCCGTACCGACAGCGAATCGATTCGCGACGAGAAGATCAAAGTTCTGCGGGCGATTCCGACTTTGGAGCCCGAAGATGTGATACGAGGTCAGTTCAAGGGTTACGGCTCCGAAGCGGGCGTCGCCCCGGGTTCAACGGTCGAGACGTTCGGGATTCTGCGGCTCGAAGTCGATTCCTGGCGCTGGCGGGGCGTGCCCTTCTTCCTGCGAGCGGGAAAAAATCTTCCGGTTACGTGCACCGAATTGCTCGTGCGTCTCAGGCGGCCACCCACCATGTTCCGCAATTTCGATCTTGCCCGCAACACGATCCGCATGCGCATCAGCCCCGACATGACCGTCGCGATCGGCGCCAATGTCCCATCCGGTGATGAAAAGCACTCTCGCAATGCCGAGATGCTCGCGACGCGTCAGCCCGAGCCCGAGGACATGGAGGCGTACGAGCGCGTGCTCGGCGATGCCATGCGGGGCGACCCGACGCTCTTCGCCCGCGAAGATTCTGTTGAAGAGGCTTGGCGCATCGTCGATCCTGTCATCAAGGCCCACACTCCAACCGCGATATACGAACCCGGAACTTGGGGGCCTTCGCTGCCGCCGCGTCTTGTCCCCGCCGGGGGTTGGAATGATCCAATCGTGAACGTTGCCGGATAGAACCAAACCCGCCCCACCACCATGACCCTCGCTTCAATCTACGACACCGCCGAAGGTGCGAGACTCAAACTCTCGAACGCCCGCATGGGCCATTGGAATCGCTGGGGGCCGTTTGTCGCGGATCGCGCGTGGGGAACGGTGCGCGAGGATTACAGTCCCGATGGCAGCGCGTGGGATTACTTTCCGCACGACCAGGCTCGTTCGCGTGCGTATCGCTGGAACGAGGACGGGCTCGCGGGCATCTGCGACCGCCATCAGTATCTCTGCTTCGCGCTCTCGCTCTGGAACGGCAACGACTCGATCCTCAAGGAACGTCCATTCGGCCTGACGGGCTCGGAAGGCAACCACGGCGAAGACGTGAAGGATTATTACTTTCATGTCGACAGCACGCCCACGCATTCGTACATGCGGTTTGTCTACAAGTACCCGCAGGCGGCATTTCCGTACGACGGGCTCCGCGCTGAAAACAAGAAGCGCGATCGAACGCAGATGGAGTATGAACTCGCAGATACCGGCGTGTTCAATGCGGGCCGCTATTTCGATATCGATGTCGAGTATGCCAAGGCGGGCGCCGAAGATATTTGCGTTCGCATCACAGTCACGAATCACGGACCGGATGCGGCGCCGATTCACGTCTTGCCGACCCTTTGGTTCCGAAACTCCTGGTCATGGGGGTGGGATGCGCGCCGCCCCACGATGGAAAAATCCGGCGCCACATCCATTCACGCGAATCACTGGGAGCTTGGCGAATACACGCTTCACTGCGAAAAGCCGGATGCGCTGCTTTTCACTGACAACGAAACGAACTACGAACGTGTCTTCAAGACCAAATCCGATCACCAGTTTTCCAAAGACGCGTTTCACGATTACGTGATTCAGGGCAAGAAAGACACGGTGAATCCGGCGTTCCGGGGAACGAAGGCCGCGGCACACTACTCACGCGTGATCAAGCCCGGCGGGCAACTCATCATCAGGACTCGGCTCTGCGCCAAGTCTGAGGTCTCGGGCCAAGACCCGTTTGTTTCGTTCGATCAGTCGATCTCGCAACGAAAGACCGAGGCGGACGACTTCTACAAGACCGTTCTGCCCGCGGCACTCGACGAAGACTCGCGTCTGATCGCTCGCCAAGCGTTTGCCGGAATGCTCTGGTCAAAGCAGTACTACCACTATGTTGTGCAGGATTGGTTGCACGGAGATCCGACGCAACCGCCTCCCCCTCCGTCGCGCAGGGTCGGACGCAATCGAGATTGGACGCATCTCTTCGCGCGTGATGTCATCTCTATGCCCGACAAGTGGGAGTTCCCCTGGTTCGCGTCGTGGGATCTTGGTTTCCACTGCATCGCGCTCGCCCACGTTGATCCGAACTTTGCCAAAGAGCAGTTACTGCTGATGCTCCGCGAGTGGTACATGCACCCCAGCGGACAGATTCCCGCGTACGAGTGGGACTTCAACAGCGTGAATCCGCCGATCTTTGCTCTGGCGGCACGCGCGGTTTTCGAGATTGATCGCGAGCGCAGCGGCAAGCCGGACTACGGCTTCATCGAACGCGTTTTTCAGAAGCTGCTGCTCAACTTCACCTGGTGGGTCAACCGCAAAGACGCGCAGGGAAACAACATTTTCCATGGCGGATTCCTTGGGATGGACAACATCAGCGCGTTCGACCGCGATCGCCTGCCTCCGGGCTACATGCTCGGACAGGCCGACGGGACGAGCTGGATGGCCGCGTTTGCCAAGAGCATGCTCTCCACAGCTTTGCTGCTCGCCGAACGCAATTCCGCGTACGAAGACCTCGCGAGCAAATTCTGGGAGCACTACATCTACATCGCGAATGCGATGAACAGCGTGACCGCGCCGCAGGATTCGCTCTGGGATGCCGACGATGGCTTCTTCTATGACCACCTGACGCATCCGGATGGAAAGCGCGAACCGGTTCGCGCCCGCACCATGGTCGGGTTCGTTCCGCTCTTCGGGGCGTCCACAGTGGACGCCAGCACGTTCAACCGATTCCCGGGGTTTCATCGCCGGCGCCAGTGGTTCATCGATCACCGGCCCGATCTCATTCAGAGTGTCCAGCCGATGGTCACCGCCGGTCCGACCGGAAAACTGATCCTCGGCATGGTGCGCGAAGACCAGCTCCGGCGCATGCTCGCATGCATGCTCGACGAGAACGAGTTTCTTTCGCCCTACGGCATTCGCGCTGTTTCGAAGTACCACGAAAAGCACCCGCTCGTCCTGCATCTCAATGGTGACACCTACCGCCTCGACTACGAGCCCGGCGAATCCCGGACCGACCTGTTCGGGGGCAACTCAAACTGGCGCGGTCCGATCTGGATGCCCGTCAACTTCCTGATTCTTCTCGCGCTCAAGCAGTTCCACGAGTATTACGGCGACACGTTCAAGGTCGAGTGCCCCACTGGCTCGGGCAACCTCATGAATCTCTCCGAAGTCGCCGACGAGCTTTCGCGCCGTCTCTGCTCGATCTTCCGCCGCGACGGCAAAGGCAATCGTGCCGTTTTCGGCGATTCGGATCTCTTCAACAAGTCGGCCGATTGGCGCGACCTGGTCCCCTTCCACGAGTACTTCCACGGCGACACCGGGCGTGGCTGCGGAGCCAGCCATCAGACCGGTTGGACCGGCCTCATCGCCCAGCTCCTCATCGGCCTTCCGGAGTTTGGCCAAAGAAGCGCCATGAATCCGGGCTGATTTTTCGCGAATCGAATCTGCATCCACACTTTGAAAGTTGCCCCGCCAGCGGAACACTTGACACTCGTGGTGGAATAACAGAGCAATGCGCCGTTCGCGGGCGTTGGACTCGGGCACCCTTGACGGACCCGAGGGCACCGATTTCAGTTCTGCTTCGAGACAGAAAACACAGCCGCCACCATCGGCGGATTCCGGGGAGGATGGATATGAACGTCGCTCGCTACCGCCTCGCGGCTATCGTCGCGTTGTCCGGGTCTGCAGCCGCTTTTGCGGGTGTCCGCTCTGAAGTGCTGCACAACTCGCCCGCGCCTTTCCTTTACGGATTCGGTCAGCCCGATCCTGATGCCGGGTTCTTCCTGCCGCAGAGTGGTTCAACGACGCGCAAGATTCTGGTTCGATTCGAGCCTGATGCTGCCAGAGGGCGGGCTCCCGAACTCGCGATTGCAGCAGGCGCAACGCGGCTTCTCCGCAGCTTTGATCTGGTCCCCAACCTGCATTCCTTTGAAGTTCCGGCCGCCCAGGCTGATGAGATTCTCGCGAAGCTCAAGACCACTCCCGGCGTTCGCTACGCCGAGGCGGATGGTGCTGTCCGCATCGAATCGCAGACCACTCCCGCGGGAATCACTCACATTCGCGCACCGGAATTCTGGGCGTCTTACGGCAAGGGTGTTGGCGGCAAAGTTGCCGTGCTCGACACGGGCTTTGACACGGGCCATCCGGATCTGCCCGTGCCCGCGGCCGCGATGAGCTTTGTCACCGGCGAAACCTTTGCGGACGGCAATTCGCATGGTTCCCACGTGTCTGGCACAATTCTCGCGCTGGACAACGACATCGGCGTCGTTGGTGTCGGCCCGTCGCTTTCGCTCGTTGTCGCAAAGGTATTGAGCAACGCGGGCGTCGGTGAATGGTCCGACATCATCGCCGGCGTTGAGTGGTCGGTCGCGCAGGGAGCCAAAGCGATCAACATGAGTTTCAGCGGCTCCGACTACTCGCAGGCGATGCAGGACGCGGTGAACGCGGCCTTTGCCGCGGGGTGTCTGCCCATCGCCGCTGCCGGAAACCAGACGACCGACGCGCCCCGATACCCGGCCAGCATGAACAACGTCATGAGTGTTGCCGCGGTCACCGATATCGATGATCCGGCGTGGTTCAGCAATTTCGGCCCCACGATCAGTGTTGCTGCGCCCGGAACGGAAGTCGAGTCGACCGTGCCGGTCAATAGCTGGCAGATCACGTTCGGAATCAAGACGAGGTCGGCGACACACGTTCCCGGGTCTCAGGAAAATCCGCGATACGGGCGCAACATCTTTTGCGACTACGGCTGGTTCTATTGGGACTTTCCAGACAGCGTGAGCGGCAACATCGCCCACATCCGCGACAGTCTCATCTTCCCGGCCGACTATGTCATCGAAAACGCCTGGGACGCGGGTGCGATCGCGGTTGTGCTTTCCAGCGATCTTGAATCTGGCTATCAGCCCGCAATTACTTACGACCATTTCCGACCTGTCTGGTACGTGACGAAGGCTGTGGGCGACGAGATGATCGCCAGCGACGGAGTAAACGAGTCCATTACCCAGGGCCCAGCCGGTCACGGTTACGACTCGTACGACGGCACCTCCATGGCCTGCCCGCACGTCGTTGGCGCTGCCGGATCGCTTTTCGCGGCCTTCGTCCCCAAGCCCGGCCTCCCCGCGTTGAAGCCGCAGACGGTGCGCTGGGTTCTCGAACGCACCGCCGATCAGCCCGGCCCCGCGCCTCGAAACGACATCTACGGATACGGCGTCATCAACCTAAAACGTGCCGGCGACTACCTCTACGGGCGAATCCGCTGCGCGGGAGACCTGAACGCCGACACATTCGTTGAAGACGCTGATTTTCAGATCTTTATCCTGTCATACAACGACCTGATCGCGCCCGGCGGACCCTACACGGGCGCGGATTTCAACGGCGATGGAGTGACCGACGACTCGGATTTCCAGATTTTCGTCCAGTCGTACGACGCGTTGATTTGCTCGTAAAATCACGGAACGAACCCGGAATTCGGTTGGACGAGAAATTCCCTCGTGTTATAACTCGGTACCGTGAATCACACAAAGAGCTCCGTTCTATCCCTCCGCACCACGATCTGCCTGGCCGGGCTCGCCCTTTCGGGAGCCGCGCTCGCCCAGCAGGATTTCGCCCCCGAAGTTGGAACACTCAGTCTCCGGTCCGGGCTCGTGCATACCAACGAATGGCCGAATGTGCTCGCCCGCCAGCCAGGCGCACTGCGCGCTCCGCTCAAAAGCGGCAGCCGTTATGTCTTGCAGTTTCATGGCCCGCTCAACAACCACCAGCGGGCCTTGCTTTCACAAGCGGGCGTCTCGCTGGGCGACTATCTCCCTTCGGACGCCTTCCTTGCCGATTTGTCGCTTGCCGATCTCGACGCAGTCGCGGCGCTCGGCTTTGTCCGCTGGGCAGGCGAATGGCAACCGGCGTGGAAGGTCGATCCTGAGATTGGCTCTCGCACGTTTGAGGCGGAAGCACGAAAAGCAATCGCGCGTGAGAAGCTGGTTCTCGTGCAGGCCTTCCTATTTGACGGCGAGGCGCCGGCAGCGGCGCAGCGCGAAATCGCCCGCATCGACGGCGCAATCGTGGAGGACTCGCTCCGCATCGCAGGCATGGAAACTATCACGATTCGCCTGCCGCTCGCCCAGGTGCAATCGCTTTCTACGCTGGATTCGATCCGCTTTGTCGAAGAGGTCCCCGAGTTCACCCCGCGAAGCAACACCAACACACGCTGGATCGTGCAGACGAACGTTTCGAACAGCACACCGCTCTACACCGCAGGAATTCGGGGCGAAGGACAGATCATCGGCATCATGGACGGAGGCTTCAATCCTGCCCATTGCTCGTTCGTCGATCCCGCGGTCCCGATTACCTCCGGAAACACTCCCGGCACTTTTCCCACGCACCGCAAGGTCGTCGGATACAACGTCCCGCTGGTGGACGACTTTCACGGCACCCACGTCGCTGGAACGGCGATGGGTAACCAGGTCAGCAATTTGAACGACAACACCCGCGGCATCGCGTACAACGCCAAGATCTGCTTCCGGACCTACGGGAGCCCCATTGCATCGTTCCCGATCGATGTTCACATGACGACCCACGCGAATCAAGGCGCGACGGTTCACACGAACAGTTGGGGCGACGACGGCACGACCGCGTACAACGCGATCTGCCGGGCGATCGATCTTTTCAGCTACAACCGCGAAGACAATCTTGTCTGCTTCGCCTCGACCAACATGCAGAACCTGAAGAACCCGGAGAACGCCAAGAGCGTGCTTGCCGTGGGCAAGTCCGGAGGTTCCGGGTCGCAGACCGGTTCATGCAGCACCCTTGTCGGACCCACTTCCGATGGCCGCCGAAAACCAGAGGTCTTCGCCCCCGGTTGCAACACGATTTCGTCCGACACAAGCTTTGCCTGCGGCACCGCCGGTGCAACAGGAACGTCCATGGCTTCGCCCGCGACGGCGGGTGCCGCGGCGTTGATCCGCCAGTATTTCACCGACGGCTTCTATCCGACCGGAGCCAAAGTTCCCGCGAACTCTTTCGTGCCATCGGGAGCGTTGCTTCGAGCAATGCTGGTGAATTCCGCGGTTGACATGACCGCGTATCCGTCACCGAACAAACTTCCGCCAAACACCAACGAAGGCTTCGGTCGCATCCTGCTCGACAACAGCGTCTTTCTCGCAGGCGACGCTCGCAAACTTCTGATCAAAGACATCCGAAACACCGCGGGAACCGCGCTGGCGACCGGCGGGAATTCGACAACTTCGTTCAAGGTTCAGAGCACAACTCAGATTCTCCGGATCACCATGGCTTTCTCCGACGCACCGGCGACGATTCCGACCTCGTTCGCGCCGGTCAACAACATCAACCTGCGGGTGATTGACCCCTCGGGAAACGTGTACCTCGGAAACGTCATCAACGCCGCCTCGGGTCAGAGCCAAACCGGCGGCAGCGCCGATGCCATCAACTGCATCGAGCATTTCATTCTCAACGCCCCCGCCGTCGGAACCTGGCGCGTGGAAGTTGTCGGCGCCGCAGTGAACGTTGGAACGCAAGGATTTGGCCTCGTCATCACCGGCGACGTCGCTGCGTTCAACCCGTGCCCCGCCGATTTCAACAACGATCTCGTCGTCGACGATCTCGACTTTGCGATCTTCGCGACCGCGTACGAGACCTTCGATTGCGCGGACCCCACCATGCCTGCCGGGTGTCCCGCAGATCTTGTCGCCAGTGGATTCGTCGACGACGCCGACTTTGTCGCGTTCGCCGCGGCCTACGACGGGCTCAATTGTCCCTGATTTGATCCGTTTCCGGCGCCGACATGCCCTCACGAAGTCACCCAATTGAGTGTTCCGGCGTGAAATAACCAGAGGGGACGTCTATTTCGAAGCCTGATTTTGCAGGGCTTTTCCGGTAGAATGGACACATCTCCATTGCCGGCGGAGGCGTTTGGCTCGCGGCATATTTCTGCAATTCGCGTTGTTACTCGCCTGTTCGCAAGGACCACCTCATCATGACCCAGTCTGGTTGCCGCCTGCCACTCCTGCTCGCTTTGAGCGCGATCATGTCCTCTTTCGCTGACGGGGCGATACGCGTTGTGACTTACAACACGCAATGTTCCGGCCTGGGAGTCGTGCCGCCGAACACAGGCTTCGACACCATCATGAAGGGGATCGGCGATCACCATCTCGCGGGGAACGCCCAACCAATCGATGTTCTCTCTCTCCAGGAACTCGATGGAAATCAGTTCACGCCGGGTAATTCGGCGACTCTTCCCTACATCGTGAACATCATGAACTCGCTCTATCCGACCAGCGTCTACGTCGCGGACACGGTCAAAGACCCTACTACGGGCGGCACGGGAGGCGGACCGAACGGGCTCGTGTACAACTCGAGTACGGTGCAGCTCATTCAGGCAAAGGTTGTCGGTAGCGCCAGCGGGTCCGGCGCACCCCGTGCTCCGATGCGCTATCAGCTTCGTCCCGTCGGTCAGGGACCTTCCGCGGATTTCTATTTGTACGTGGTGCACTACAAGGCGTCGAGCGACTCCACCAGCAAGAACCGTCGCAATATCGAATCCACCACGATCCGCGCCGACGCCGATGCACTCGGACCCAATGCCCACATCATCTACTCGGGCGATTTTAACTTCACCAGCGGCCGCACAGAGACCGCCTATCAGACTCTGCTTGCCGCCGGAAATGGAAAAGCCAACGACCCGGCAAACCCCACGAACACCTGGACCAACACCAGCACGTACCGGGGCCTCATGACCGAATCCGCGACGTCTTGCAGCATTCGCTTCGATTTCCAATTCGTCACCAACGCCGTCCTCAATCAGTATGGGGTGCAGCTTGTTCCGGGAACGTATAGCGTTTTCGGCAACAACGGCACATCCACGTTCGGCGGCAGCGTCAACTCGCAGTTCAACACCGATCTCGCCGATCTCCCGAATCGCCTGCAGGTGCTTCAGTTGCTTACGACGGTTTCAGATCACCTTCCCGTCGTCGCGGATTACGCCCTCGTCTTCGCGCCGTGCCCGGGCGACCTGAACAACGACCAATTGGTCGACGATGCCGACTTCGCGATTTTCGCATCGGCGTACGACGCGCTGATCTGCCCGGCATCGCCCGCAGCCTGCCCGGCAGATTTGAACAGCGACACGTTCGTCGATGATGCCGACTTCGTTCTCTTCGCATCGGCGTATGACGCGCTGGTCTGCCCGTAAGGCTCGCCCGAACTGATACTTGCGACTAGCTCGCCGAATGACCTCCCGGGTCGCGCGGGATGTTGCAAATTATGAAACCAAACTCACTTCGCGTTCAGTTTGCAAACACGACCAACCCGGATACTCTCGCATCATGAGCACTCACACCAAATCCATCAAAGCCCGTCCGTTTGTTCGTGCACTCGGCATCGCTGCCGCGGCGGTTGTCGCCATTTCGATCCTGGGCTGCAATGCCACCAAGGGTCTCGGCGAAGACCTGCAGGAATCCAGCGATAACGTCAAGAACGCCGGCAAGTAAGGCATCGGTTGCCGGCCGCGACTTGTCGGAGCTTCGAATCGTTCCCTGCGTTTAAGGGCAGGTGAAGTTGTCGTATGCCCCGGCGAACAGAACGAAATCCGAGTCATCTGTAAATCCGTCGTCGTTGAAATCTCCCAGCGGCGACGTGTATTCGTCGTACGCACTGGCAAACGACACGAAATCCGTGTCATCGACGAGGCTGTCCAAGTTCATATCCGCGGGACACGGCGTGCCGCTGACGGTGAAATTGATGTCGTTCATGTCAATCCCGACGTTGCCGTCGAGGTCGCGGACCGTCACCCGCACTCGCGCCTTGGCCGAAGGATGGTTCGGCACGGTCCAATTGAGTGTGCCGCTGTCGGCGATATTTGCCGCCACGGAGAGGGGGAAGCTCACCCCGCCGTTCGCGGAGTAATGGATGTCGATCGTTCCGATGTTTTTGTCGTCATCGGTGAGCCACGTGAGAGGAAACGATTGGCCGGGATTCAGCGTTGTCGCGCTGTTGAGTGTGCTCACATGAGCTGTCGGGCACTGACCGTTCACGCCGGCGGCGCCTGAGTGAGCGGGGACGTGCATGACGATGCAGTGCATGACGCCTGCGGAAGTCGCCAGAGCGTCGCACGGAACCTGCACAATCGTCTTGTCGGGCGTGCCGTTTCCATCAAAGTCAAATGCTGCCTGAACCGCGGCGACGGCCTGGCCGTTGTGTCCGGCACTGTTCATGGTCGTATTGGTGTACGTCGGAAGCAGTACAAGGTCATTACAGACCACCATGTTGGCGTAGGTGTAGTGAACGCCGCTGAGCGAGCGCGCCGGAGTGCGGAACACGGTGTATCCCATGCTGGCAAGCTGCGTTGCGGCGTTGTCGCAGATCACGTCCTGCGTGGAACCGACGTTGCTGGGCCAATCGCTGATGATCACGCGGTTGTCGGAAATGATCTGCATCCACATGTCGATGTGCTGCGTGCTATCGATGGGAGTCGGAAATGCGGGCATGATCGTCGTGTTCACATTCTGGAAATCATGCCAGGTGCTGGTGATGTCCGCGGCACTCAGACCGGCGTTTTCGTTCTCGATGAGCTGCGTCGCAAACGAGCGCCCGATCGAATCAAGGTGGTAGTTTCCGCCACCGTGCGTCATGCCCAGGGAGTACACGCCGAACTTCTTTGTCGCAAAGCCCGAGGGGCCAAACCACGCCGGAAAGACGTCGTCATTCGGGCGTGGGCGGTTGTAATCATGATCGACGATTCCGCGCACCGCACCCTGGCCGGGAACGCCCCGGGTTCCGATGTAGATGAAACGGGGGCCGTAATCGCGAATCCAGATCGAGTCGGTCACGCGGACAAAGAACTTCACCCGGCTCATATTGGCGCCGGCGTTGGAAATGATCGTGCTCGCCGAGGTCTGCTCGCCCGCGGTATCAACCACGATGTACGCGTCCGCGTTGCCCGTCGTGGTGATGTGCTTGCACATCGTCGCGAGGATGTTGTTCTGCTGGGTCGTGCCTTCCCACGCCATCAGAATGCCCTGCGCCGGGGCGTATTCTCCGGGACACGCGATCGGACCGGGCGGCCGCGTGCCACCGACGCGATCGGTGAACGGATTCGGCTGCCGCGGGTGCAGCACCATGTAATCGCGCTCGGCCTGCGACATCGACCGCGGAATATCCGCACCTTCGGGGAACACGAGCTGGCCATCTTCGAGGACCGGTCCGCGCTGTCGAAGATCCTGTGCGAAGGCTGAAGAACCGACAGCAAGACCGGCGAGCAAGACGAGAATACAACGCATGGGTGCTCCGCAAAAACCACATCGATTCACGACAAAGGAAGCCCCATGATATCGCGCAGAGCCCAAACCCACAACACCATTCTGGCGCCAACAACTGCTCCGGAATCATGCTTTGGGGGACTTGCTTTCAGGCCCTAGGCCGCGACGGCGCCCGCCGGCTCACCCTGCAGCAGTTTCTTCACCGTCAAAATGAACGCACCCGTCAAAACCAGATTCAGCGCGAGCGAAATCACCGCCACCAGCACCGTTTGCCCGCCGATGTGGTACGCCAGCGCAATCACCAGAATGCCTGCCCCCACTTCTCCTCTTGGCCACATCCCGACACAAAGCGCAATCCGCGTCTTGAGCGACGCCTCCTTGCGATAGCAAAACGCAGGGAACATCTTGCCCAGGTTCGAAAGAATTGTCACCGCCAACACGTGCAGCGCGATCATGCCCCAGTTGATGGCCTCAACCGGATCGGTCGCATTCGGATGCGAACTGATCTTGTCGAGATGGGGCATCGAAAGACCAACCAGCAAGAGGAAGATCGCCGACACCAACGTGCCCGCGATCGCCTCCGCTCCCTTTGGTTCGTGATGTGTGTGGTCGATTGAGCCGTCCGCGCGCCGTGGCTGCGCGATCACACACCCAAGAACAAAGGACGGCAGCAGCACCTCCACATGAATGCTGCCGGCCCACGCCAAGCATTCTGAAAATGCGACGAGCACAATCGCGTATGCGATCACCCACGGCCAGCTCATCGGGATTTGCACCTTGTGCAGCAAGAACCACGCGACCGCGAGGAGCGCGACCATGATGAAGACCACAATTGCGAGCTGCCATTCCAGCCCGACAATCATGATCTTGAGAGGAATGAGGAGGAGGATCGTCCCGATGTCATCGAAGATCGCCAGTATGCGTGCCTTCTTGAACAGCCACGTCGCCGAGAGCCCAGCGGCAGCGAGCATGCTGAACAGCACGCCCGCCGATGTCGGAGCCGCAAAGCAGCCGACCAGCAGTTCATCGCGCCACTGATCCCACGAGGTGGCCGAGCCGGGCGGCCCCATCACCAGCACGAAATAGCCCGAAACCAGCAGCCACGGAAAACTCGCGGCGGTCATCGCAATCGCAAAGTCCGATGCGTACTGGGCCTTGCGCTTCTTGTCGATATCGAACTCGTACCCGACGTGAATCATGATGAACGCAAGCGCAGTGAATGTCAGAACCTGAATGACATGCGCCGCCGTTTCCGAGCCGCCCGTCCAGCGCGGCAGCAGCTGCGAGAGAATCATTCCGACTATCAAGAGAATGGAATACAGCAGAACCTTTGCCATGCGGAGGCAGAGTATCGGCCTTCACACCTGTTTGTGCGGGCTCAGAGCGGAAAAGCGGGGCAAATCCTGCCGAGCGGGCGCTTAGGGGCAGACCAGCTGGTTGTACTCACCGACGAAGATCACAAAATCGGTGTCGTCGACGAGCTGATCTTGATTGAAATCCGCGGAGCAGTTAAACGGCATCGCCGGGTCCGAGCACGCCAGCACGTTGTACTGCTGAATGAAGATCGTAAAGTCAGTATCGTCGACGAGCAGGTCGGCATTCATATCTGTCGCGCACGCGAAAGAGCGAAGTTCGGCGTCCGAGAGGAACCGATTGTAAAATCGGATGTCATCCAGTAAACCCGTGTAACGCAGCGTTCCGTCGAATCCAATACAGGGGCCACCGGCGAACCGGAGCGCCGCGGAATTCGCGATGTTGGTCACGCCGCTCGATGTGTATGTAGCGATAACGATTCCATCGCGCGCGGTCACGACGGTTGTCCCCTGCCGACGGAAAACAATGTGGTGCCAGCTGTCGTCGAACATGCCGGTTGCTGCAACCAGAATCTTGTTTGCGGCGCCGCTGTTGGAATACGCCTCGATGTACATATTACTGCCGTTCGGTCCCGCGCCGCCTCGGATATCGAAGAAGCTGGTGTAATTGCAGACCGAGCGTTTCGACATCACCTCAAGGCCTGCAACCTGTGCCGGATTACGAATCCAGAACGCGATCGTAAAGTCGCCCGTTCCGAAATTGCCCGCGGTCGTGCCACAAGAAACTTCGCCCCCATTGAAATCGAAGGCCTGTCCGTAGCGCCCTGGAACGTACGCGACGTTCCCGGAAATCGTGCCGTTTGCCGTGCCCGCGCTGTCCGCCGCGGATCCATCGGCCTTCCACCAGTTCACCATGTCGGCAGGTTGAGCGAGTGCACTGACCGAGGCTGACGCAGATACCAAAAAGGCAAGCACGAATTTCATCACGATTCCTCCGCACGCAGTTGAATTGGAGCCGTCTTGGACTATTTCGATCTTTCCTTAGCCTTCATTGCAGATGCCATCTCAGACGCTGAATCGTCCCGATCCGGACGCGAACTTTCAGATGCGAGGACCGCCAACTTACGGACAGATGAGTTGGTTGTACTCGCCAACAAAGATCACAAAGTCGGTGTCATCGACAAGCCCGTCCTGATTAAAGTCGGCTGAACATTTGAACGGCATGGACGGATCTTCGCACGCCAATACGTTGTACTGCTGAATGAAAACCGTGAAGTCGGTATCGTCGACGAGAAGATCTCCGTTCATGTCCGTCGCGCAGGCGAACGAGCGCAGCTCCGCGTCCGTCAGGAACCGGGTGTAGAAACGGATGTCGTCGAGCAGGCCCTGGTATCGCTGAACGCCGGCAAAGCCGATGCACGGACCGCCTGCAAACCTGAGCTGCGCCGAGTTTGTGATATTCGTCACGCCGCTTGACGTGTACGTGTTGATGATGATCCCGTCCCTTGCCGTCACCACCGTTGTGCCCTGGCGGCGGAAGACGATGTGATGCCAACTGTCATCGAACATCCCCGTCGCGCTGACAAGAATCTTGTTTGCGCCGCCGCTCCCCGAATAGGCCTCGATGAAAATGCCGTTTCCGTTCGGGCCCGAGCCTCCCTGGATGTCGAAAAAGCTGCCGAAATTGCAGACGGGCCGCTTTGACATTACTTCCAGAATGATCGCCTGCGCGGGATTGCGGATCCAGAAGGCGATCGTGAAGTCCCCAGTGCCGAAGTTGCCGGCGGTCGTGCCGCAGGCGACCTCACCACCGTTGAAATCGAACGCTTGACCGTAACGGCCCGGCACGTACGCGACGTTTCCGGAAATCGTTCCGTTCGCTGTTCCCGCGCTGTCCGCCGTGGTTCCATCGGCCTTCCACCAGTTCACCATGTCGGCAGGCTGAGCGAGCGCATTGACGGAAGCGATCGCCGACACGAACAGGGTAAACCAGAATTTCATCAGGATTCCTCCGCGCGCAGTCTAATTGCGGCGGTTTTGAGCTGTCAAGGTTTTTCTGGGGCTTCCCACGAGAAGCGATCTTCAACCTTTGCAAATGAGAATCAGTGCCGATCCCTGCGCGAACCGATGAATTATCAGTCCTTCACGCGGCTATTCTCGCAGCGCAGCTCAACGTGTTTGTCGCTCAGGCACATTCCTTCGTCCAGCAGGCGCGTCTCGCGATCACCCTCGCGTGGATTGCGGGCTACACCAACATCCTCACGATCCTGACCTGCGGCCACGTCACAAGCCACGTCTCGGGGACGACGTCCGACCTCGGGCGCGCCGTCAGCGAAGGCAACTGGCGCTTTGTCGCGTTTCTCGGCTTCTTGCTAACAAGCTTTGTCGTTGGTGCGGGAATCTCGGGATTCACCACAGAACTTGGCAAGCGCCGCGGCTGGGAATCCATTTATGTACTGCCGATGGCGGTCGAAGCGCTCCTGCTGGCAGCATTCGCGCTGCTTGTCGAGACTTCTTCGCAGGGAGCAACTGTTGTCGGCGAGCGGCTCTTGCTCATGACCGGCGTTGCGTCCATGGCGATGGGCCTCCAGAACGCCACCATCACCCGGATCTCCAGCGGCGTGGTTCGCACCACCCACGTCACGGGAGTTCTCACCGACCTCGGGCTCGAAGCCGTTCAATTCTTCTGGTGGCTCGCGGACGAGCGGAGGCTGTTGGCGACTTCGCCACGCTTGACCGCGGCTGCCACCGTTCGAGCGCACCCGACATCCAAGCGACTCGCGCTCCTCATATCCATCATGGGCTCGTTCGCGCTTGGAGCATGCCTGGGCACGCTCGCATTCAAATTTGGAACCAACTGGGCGATGTTCCCGCCGGTCCTCTTCCTGCTCTGGATTATCTATCAGGATATCTCTCGCCCGATCGCTGAAATCGAAGAGAGCGAACTTGTCAACGAAGCGTCGGCACTCGGCCTTCCGCCAGAACTGGCGATCTACCACGTCCGCAAGGATCACCTTCGCGCCGGCAAGGTTCACCGCATGCCGAACCTGCTCGCATGGTCCGATCGTTTGCCTCGCGCCGCTCGAGTCGTCATTCTCGATCTTGACGAAGTCACCAACCTCGACGAGAACTCCGCCATCGAGCTTCGGGCGGCACTCAAGAAAATGGATTCGCAGGGACGAGCGATGGTTCTCGCGGGTTTGACTCCCCGGCAATTTGAGCAGTTGCGGGATGCCGCGGGAGGAATGCTCGACCCGCTCGACACCTGCGGCGATCTCGAATTGGCGATCGCACGGGGACTAAACGTGCTGGACCGAATTCGGCGGGCGTGAGCCGAACGCGGCCTCCTGTCGGTTGCTGGAAAACTCCGGATTCTTCGGGTGGAATTCCTCCAGACTTGGAAGTCGTTCCGGCCGGCGGCTATTGTCATCGAGTTTGCGCCCCGGGGCGAAGTGGTTCATCCCTCTCCCGCCGGTTCGCGACGTTCCAAAGAGGGACAGGATGCCCAAACGGACCGACATCAAGACGATTCTGATCCTCGGCTCTGGCCCCATTGTCATCGGGCAGGGCTGCGAGTTTGACTACTCGGGCACGCAAGCCTGCAAGGCCCTCAAGGCGGAGGGGTACCGCCTTGTCCTGATCAATTCCAATCCCGCGACGATCATGACTGATCCGGCGTTCAGCGACCGGACGTACATCGAGCCGATCACACCGGATGCGGTTCGGAAGATTCTCCAGAAGGAAAAGGACCTGGGCTTCCCGGTGGACGCGATTCTGCCGACGCTGGGCGGGCAGACCGCGCTGAACTGCGCGTGCAAGCTCTTTGACGATGGCATCCTCAAGGACTTCGGCGTCGAGATGATCGGAGCTACTCGCCAGGTGATTCACCGAGCCGAAGATCGCCAGATCTTTAAAGACATCTGCGAATCGATCGGTCTTGTGCTGCCCAAAGCCAAGACCGTCACGACTCTTGAAGACGCCCGCGAGTTCCTGAAAGAGATCGGCCTCCCTGCGATCATCCGCCCCGCCTTCACCCTCGGCGGCACCGGCGGCGGCATCGCGTACAACCAGGAAGAATTCGACGAGATCACCATGCGGGGCCTGCGCGCCAGCATGATCGGGCAGGTGCAGATCGATCAGTCGGTGCTCGGCTGGAAGGAATACGAGCTCGAAGTCGTCCGCGACAAGAAAGACAACTGCATCATCGTCTGCGGCATCGAGAATTTCGATCCGATGGGCGTGCACACCGGCGACTCGATTACGTTCGCGCCGATCCTGACCCTGACCGACAAGGAATACCAGGCGATGCGCGACGCGTCGCTGGCCATCATGCGGGCCGTCGGCGTCGAGACGGGTGGTTCGAACGTGCAGTTCGCCGTGAACCCGGCCCCGAAAGACGGCAAGTTCGAGATGGTCGTGGTCGAGATGAATCCGCGCGTGTCGCGATCTTCGGCGCTCGCCTCGAAGGCCACCGGTTTCCCGATTGCCAAGATCGCAGCCAAACTCGCGATCGGCTACACGCTTGATGAACTCCGCAACGACATCACCGGGACCACGAGCGCGTGCTTCGAGCCGACGATCGATTACGTCGTCACGAAGATGCCTCGCTGGACGTTTGAGAAGTTCCCCGAGGCCGATGAAACGCTGACGACGCAGATGAAGAGCGTGGGCGAGGCGATGGCGATCGGTCGCACACTCAAAGAGAGCTTGCAAAAAGTCATCCGCTCCATGGATGTGAAGCGGCTCGGGCTTGGGCTTGATCGCAACGACAAGTGGCTTGCCGCGAAGCGGGCGGGTCAGAGTGGGCAGGTCACGAACGACGGCGGGAAGCAGACGTTTCGTGCCGCGGACGGTTCCGCGATCGAGTGGCCGATTGCCACCGAGAAACTCAGCCGCAAGCTTGCGGTACCGAGCCAGGGCCGGCTCTACTACATCCGCTACGCGATGAAGATGGGCTGGACCGACGAGAAGATTTATGAGCTCTGCAAAGTCGACTATTTCTTCCTCGACCAGATCAGGCAACTCATCGAATTCGAAGATGTGCTCTGTGGGTACTCAAAGCTCGAAGAACTCCCCGCAAAGGTGCTCTTCGAAGCCAAACAACTCGGTTACAGCGATGCGCAGCTCGCAAACCTTTACCTCGGCACGATCTCGCCCGACACGATCCTGAAGGTCCGCGAGTTCCGCAAGAAGCAGGGAATCGAACCGGTCTACAAGCTGGTCGATACGTGCGCTGCGGAGTTTGAAGCGGTCACCCCGTATTACTACTCGACGTACGAGAAATCCGCGAGCGGCCTGGCGGCAGCCAAAGGTGAATACCGCGGCGAAGACGAGATCCGCATCAGCGATCGCCAGAAGGTCGTCATCCTCGGTGGCGGGCCCAACCGCATCGGACAAGGCATCGAATTCGACTACTGCTGCGTCCACGCGGCATTCGCGGCACGCGAACTCGGCTTCGAATCGGTGATGGTCAACTCCAACCCAGAGACTGTCAGCACCGATTACGACACGAGTGATCTGCTCTTCTTTGAGCCCCTGACGCTCGAAGACACGCTCAACATCATCGAACGTCTGAACGGCAAGACGCTGGAACCCGAGAAGGACGGCGGCAACGGCAAACGCAACGGCCTTGTCCACGGGACGATCGTCCAGTTCGGCGGGCAAACGCCCCTGAATCTCGCGCACGGGCTCGTGAAGGGCGGAGTGCCACTCATCGGCACCAGCCTCGATTCGATCGACCTCGCGGAAGATCGCAAGCGGTTTGACGCCCTGCTTGAACGCCTCGGGCTCTTCAAACCCCCCAGCGGCATCGCTCGCACGCTCGACCAGGCAGTCGAGATTGCCAACCGCATCACCTATCCGGTGCTCGTGCGCCCAAGCTACGTGCTCGGCGGTCGAGGCATGGAAATCTGCCCGGACGAGACGGCCCTTCGCCATTACATGGCCAATGCCGTGAACATCAGCGATCTCGAGAACGCGCCTGTTCTCATCGACAAGTTCCTGGACGACGCAACCGAAGTCGATATGGATGTCGTCGCCGACTTCATCCCCGGCAAGTCGGGCTCGACCGACCTTTCCGGTAACGACGGCACGCGCCAAGCAATCGTGATCGGCGTCATGGAGCATATCGAACAGGCGGGCGTTCATTCCGGCGATTCTGCCTGCACGCTCCCTCCGTGGAGCCTGCCCAAGCCGATGGTGGACCGCATCAAACAGATTGGCCAGATTCTCGCGGCAGACCTCCGCGTCAACGGCCTGATGAACGTGCAGCTCGCGATCAAGGGCGACCGGATTTCGATTCTTGAGGTGAATCCTCGTGCCAGCCGGACTGTGCCGTTTGTGGGCAAGGCGACGCACACGCCTTGGGCTCGCATCGCGGCAATGGCCATGATGGGCAAGAAGCTTCGCGAGCAGGGTGCCAAAGAACCTGTCCACCGCGGCGTGTACGCCGTCAAGGAATCGGTCTTCGTCTTCAGCAAGTTCCCGGGCGTCGACATCGTGCTTGGACCGGAGATGAAGAGCACCGGCGAAGTCATGGGCATCGACCTCTCGGCGGACATCGCGTTCGCGAAGGGGCAGATCGCCTGCGGCACAATCCTGCCTTCGAAGGGAAATGTCTTCATCAGCGTCCGCAAGGGCGACCGCATCACGCTCATGCCCCTCGCGAAAGAACTCGCTGCCATGGGCTTTGGCCTCTTCGCCAGCCCGGGCACGGCATCGTTCTTCTCCGAGCACGGCTTGACCGTGAAGCCCGTGCAGAAAATCGAGGCGCAGGTCCGCCCGAATGTCATCGACATGATGGCCGATGGGCAGGTGCAATTGGTGATCAACACCCCCACTCGCACCGGACGTTTGACCGACGAAGGCAAGATCCGGGCCGCAGCGATCCGACTCGGCGTGCCGATCATTACGACGACGACGGGTGCCGCGGCAGCCGTGCGTGCGATCAAGGCCCTTCGTTTCGGCGATTGGAAGGTCGCGGCGCTGCAGGATTACCTTGATTACAACAACGGCAAAACGGATTCGGTTGAGCGGGCGACAGTGGGCGTTTAGCGGTACGAGTTCGCGATTCGCGGTTATTGGAGCGCTCGCTGCCATCCGCACTCGGGACAGCGTTCCGTAACTAGCCCTGCGAGTTCATAGCCGCATTTCTCGCATTCAAGCTTTGTCGTACGTGCAATGTCGCGTCTTCCCGCGCCAAGTGCGCGGACCCGTACATGCGATTGCTCAAGGGCTGCGACGGCCCGCCTATTGATCACAAACAAAGCGAACAGGCCGATCGGCGGAAAACAGAGCAGTACACCGACGAGGAGCTTCCCCGCTTTACTCCAGCCTGTTGCCGATGCAAGCCGGAAAGCACACGTGGCGATCACGATCCAATTTACAATCAAAACGCTCGGCAAGAGAACACGCCACGTCGCCGCCCGAGGATTCCAGCCGACAATAAGAGCGAACGCGACAGGAGAAATACAACCGACAAGGCAAATAACAAACGCGATGCCGAGCGCCAACATCAGCCACCGTTGACGGCTTGCAATTCGGTTCAGTTCGGGTAATGAATATCTGCGGATCGCTACGCACTCCAACTGACTCTCGGGTTCTACTTCTCCCGCTTCAGCGCCGCCTCGATTGCTTCCAGCTCTTTCCGCTTGCTCTTGTCGACCTTCGGGAACTTGAGCTTCAGCGAGTGCAGCGCGTCCACGATCACCGCGGCAACCACCGTCCGCGTGAACCACTTGTTGTCCGCGGGCACCACAAACCACGGGGCTTCTTCCGTCGACGTATTGCGGATCATGTCCTCGTACGCCGCCATGTACTTATCCCAATGCGCCCGCTCAGCGATATCTGCGGCGGAGAACTTCCAGTTTTTCTCTTTTTGTTCGAGCCGCGACAGGAACCGCCTCTGCTGCTCCTCTCGCGAGACGTGCAGGAAGAACTTGCGGATAACTGTGCCCTGTCGCGATTGATACCGCTCGAAGTTGCGGATGTCCTCGAAGCGCTGCTCCCAGACCTTCTTCCCAATCAGTTTCGTCGGGAGCTTCTGCTTCATCAGGAATTCCGGGTGGACGCGGACGACAAGAACCTCTTCGTAGTACGAGCGGTTGAAGATGCCGATGCGTCCACGCTCGGGCATGACCTTCGAGCAGCGCCAGAGAAAATCGTGGTCGAGGTCATCACTCGTTGGAGCTTTGAACGAATGCACCTGGCAGCCCTGCGGATTCACGCCGCTCATGACGTGCTTTATCGTGCCGTCTTTCCCCGCGGCATCCATCGCCTGAAAGATCAGCAGCAGCGACCACGAATCGGTCGCATAAAGCTTCTCCTGTTCATCGGCGAGCCACTTAATCCCCCGATCCAGGAGTTCCTGCGCCTCCTGCTTCGACCGGGCTTTACCGGTATCGCCAGGGTTGATGTTCTTCAGCCGGAATCCCTTACCGTCGGTGACGCGGTAGTCGCGGATGAGTTTTTCTGTGATGTCGGGCATGGAGAAGACTCGCGATCGTGGAAACACATTTGAACACGGCGGGCCACGGAAACCCCCGAGCCCCGCAGCAATGACACGCGGAGAAAAGGAGCAGACCGTAGAAATCCTACCGCGCAGCGGTTCTTCCCAGAAGCAATTCACTACCATCCGGCATGACCTACGGCGGACACTTCGGCAAGAAGGCAAAGGGCGCGATCAACCGCTTCTACGAGCACGCCGACACGCGGCACCTGACCACGCTTCAGGAAGCCGCGAGCGAGCTTTATCTGGCCGAATCCGCGAAGGCCAAAGAAAAACTCTGGACCAAGGTCGATCTCGCGCTCGGACACCTGATTCAGGCCAAATTCCCGATGGATCCGGCCAAAGCCCGGGCTGCCGTTGAGAGCAAAGACGTGCAGAAACTGGCGACGCTCGTCGGCGAACTGAGCGCGAAGCGGTAGCACTGGTCGCCCCAAAAATTTCGAGACGGCGGGCGGAATCTGCCGCACGAGTTTCCCACAGATGCGTAGAGTTTCCGTTCTGATGAGCACTGATCCCTCAAGCGAGTTGCAGCGTGGTCGGCCGGTGACGGTCGAAGCGCCGATCGACCGCCGGAGCAGCGCCAACATCACAACCCGCCGCCTCGCGCCGAGCGACTCCATCCCGGAGATGACCAAGCTTCTTCACCGCGCGTACGCCAAGCAGGTCGCAATGGGCTTGCAGCCGCTCGCCGGTCGCCAAACGGCCGAAGTGACCGAGCAGCGCGTCTTCAGCGGCGAGTGCTATGTCGCTGTCGACCACGCCGCGGCAGTGCAATCCCGAACCGGGCAAAAACTCGTCGGCACAATCCTCTTTCACGAAGTCGAAGAAAGCCAGGGTCCGCCCTGGTTCACCAAGCCCGAAGTCGCGAGCTTTTCCCAGCTCGCCGTTGATCCTGAATATCAAGGCTGCGGCATAGGCCGCATGCTTATGGAAATGGTCGAGCAACGAGCCCGTGACACCGGCGCGAAAGAACTCGCGCTCTCGATGGCCGAACCCGATCGCGAACTCTACGACTTTTACCTGAAACGCGGTTATCGCTTCATCGAAAATTGGAAATGGCCGTACACAAATTACCGAAGTGCGATCCTGAGCAAGTCGCTCGGATAAGCATCCACTTGCGAATGTGACGCGCCCGCAGCATCAATCCGACGCATCTTGGTTGCATTTGAACGATCGTTCAAAATCGGCCCTGAGAAGTTGGCCCTAGACATGAAAGCCTTTTCGTGTCATACTACGCGCATCGTCACAAATTCTTGCTAGCGCAGGAGTAGGACGAAGTTCGAGGGGGTCACCGCGATGGGCGATTTTCTAAGTGCGCTGGGATATCTCGCGCTTGCCAGCCGCTTCAGGCGGCTTTCTGACGATCTCATGGGTGATGCTGCGCGCTTCTATCGCACTCAGGGTGTCGAATTCTCACCCAAATGGTTCGGCCTTTTCAAGCTGCTCACCGAGCGTGAAGTACTCAGTGTTGGCGAAGCCGCGATCCAGCTTGGACTCACGCATCCCGCGATCAGCCAGATGAGCAAGGAGCTCACAACGCTCGGGCTGCTCACCTCGAAGACCGACGCCAAGGACGAACGCCGGCGCACCCTCGAACTGACGAAGAAGGGCCGCGATCTGGCCCTGAAAATGGACCCCATCTGGAACGCGATCGAAGTCGCCAGCCGCGGACTTTCTGAAGATGCGGGGTTCGACATCATCGAAAAGCTCGAAAAACTAGAAGAGGCGCTGCGGATTCGCCCGCTCGCGGAACGCATCGAATCGGTCTTCCTGAGCGAAGGCATCAAGGTCGTCGACATGGATGCGCGGAACAAGGACAAGTTTCGAACACTCAACGCAGCCTGGATCGAGCAGCATTTCAAGATGGAGCCGATCGACGAGCGCACACTCCGCAGCCCCGAGACCGAAATCGTTGCCAAGGGCGGCAGCGTTCTCATGGCGATGATGGGCGCAGAAACGGTCGGCGCGGTCGCGATCAAGCCGATGGAAGCCGGCCGCTGGGAACTCACAAAGCTCGCCGTTGATGCCCGACACCGCGGACGCGGCATCGGCGAACTGCTCACGCGCGAGGCCATGGCCCGTGCCAGGAAAAAAGGCGCGAAGACCGTGTTCCTCGAAACCAGCCGCATCCTCGAGCCCGCCGTTCGCCTCTACAAGAAACTTGGGTTCAAGGAAGTCGAGAAGCCTGCAAAGACCGAGTGCTCTCGTACCGACCTCGTTATGGAAGTGAAAGTCGGACGGTAAGGCCGGGGCTTACGGCCCGAGCGCGCGTGTCAACCTTGCGTTCATTGCCCGCAGTTCCTCAACATGCGCTGGTGACCATTGGGGTTGAGTGGGCGGTGCTGCTTCATTGTGATGATCATCGCCGATTCCGGTCGAACGCGAGGCCGTCACGCGATCCATCACAAGCTTGCGGATTTCATGGGCGTTTTCGAGGCCGAACAAAAAAGCTACGTTCGAGCCGTCGGCATGCGCGCCGTGCTGCGTGTGGACGACTCCGCCGCCGGCGGTTTCGACCTTGAGATTGGCGAATCCGAACCAACGTTCAAATGGCCCCTGCGTGATCTCGATGTTCTGGACATTTTCGAACGTAAACGTTGTCTCGCGAATGACCCAGATTCCATTCCGAAGCCGGATCGAGCGGGGTGAAAGGATGTACCAGGTCGTGTCGTACCGAAGATGAATTGCAACGTACGCGACAATGTCGGGAACGATCGCCGCAATCCAGGCGGGGACCGCGAGAATCGCCCCCACTACCGGATTGATAATGCAGATGATCAACCACGCACCCAGGATCGCGATGTCGATCACCGCGAGGCCGATCCAGAACCAAAATTTCAAATACCGCAGCCACGCACCGCTCGGCTTGAGCGCGATCGATTGCTCTCCGGGCTGTGTCGGCAGAGTCGGTGCCGCCCGAGGCGTCCGCAGCAGATCAGCAAGAACTCCCCAAACACCCTCGTACACCCATGCCGAAGCCGCCTCGACGGGTTTGCCGATTGGGTTCAGCAGGTTTGTCATGAGCGTGGGCCTCCCCTGCCGCCCAGCGCATCCAGCCGATCGGCGAGGCGATCAACCGAGACTCGCAGTTCCCGTAAAAGCGAGAGAGTTTCATCCGCAGGGACCGAGGGCACGGTAGACGGGTTGTGCTCCTCCGCTCCTTCGTGTGCATGCGCCTTGGCCCCGCGCATGCGCTCGTAAAGAAAATCCCGAAGCCCGTCGGCTTCGCGGACACCTTCGATTCGCATTTGCGGCCCGGTTCCGCCCGCCGCGGTCTGGACGTCGATGGTTGACAGCCCCAGCCACCGATGGAAAATGTTGCGGGTGACGTGGATGTCCTGGATACGCCGGTAGGTGAGGGTGATCTCCTTGCGAAACAGAATCCCCCACGCCATCCAGATTCCCTCTTCATCGAAGCGGTAGCGCAGGGTCTTGTAGCGGATATACGCCAGCGTAAAGACGATGGGGAATGCGATGAACGCGAAGAGCGAGACGACGAAGTAATACGTCAACAGCTCCGGATCGGGGCGGGTAATCGATCGCGGGTCGGGAGCGGGTTGAGGAGGGAGGTTGAGGGCTTGCTGGTCCATGCTCTGATAGGGACGATACTCGGCAGTTCTGTTGAGCGTTATTGGGAGTTGCCTGGCAAGGCGTTTCGCGCCCCTCGGACAGGTTCTCGGGCTTGTCGGCAAGGCCTGTCGTTTGCACCAGTTTTACAGAAACGCACGAAAGCAAGCAATCCCGCAAGAATTGCATGGCGGCGACACATATGGGGGCAGAGGAAGAGGGTGGTCGCCGGCGCCGCCGTCCGGTGGGGACAAAGATTGATTGTGCACGGACTACGCTTCGCCGTTTCGATATGAACCTCGAAGCGAGCAATTCATCTTCGGACATGCCCGAAGGGCCGAAGGCCCTTGGTGGCAATTCGAGCGTCCCGCGGTTGTCAGAAACGGAATTTGCCCGGCTGGTGGGACGTGCTCGACCCGCATTGACGATCGTGGCGTCTGCGGTTCTGGGAGACCGGGTGGAGGCCGATGATGTCGTGCAGGAGGCATCGGTGATCGGGCTTTCAAGTTTGGATCGCTTTACTCCGGGAACGTCCTTTGAAGGCTGGATGGCGCAGATCGTTCGGAACGTCGCTCGCAACGCGCTACGCAAGCGAACCCGAAATCCTGCCCGCGCTTCCGGGGGCGACGCCCTCATCAACCACGCCGCTGGGGCTGGCCGCCCGGCGGGCGCGCCCGCGGTGTCCGGAGATGGTTCTTCGGCCAATCCCGCCCACTTTGATGTCGAGGTTCAGAGGGCCCTGCAAAACCTGGACGAGACTTCAAGAGTGTGCCTCCTGCTTCGCACTGTTGGCGAAATGAGTTACGCACAGATCGCTGCGATTACTGAACTCAACGAAAACACCGCGATGAGCCATGTCTTCCGGTCGAGACGCGCGATGCGGGAGTTTCTCACTTCGAAGAACGGTCGCCACGACGAAGGAGGTCGGCGTTGAGTCAAGCGCAGCCTCCCAATTCTGGTGCCTGGTCGCCCCCGTTCGATTCGGAGGCGGTCGACCGCTATCTCGATGGCGTTATGTCGGAGTCGGAGCGTTCTGCGTTTGAGGCGGAAGTCGCCAATTCCCCGTCGCTTCGCGACGAGATTTCGCTGCAAAAGCATCTCGATTCATCGCTTCGAACCGGGTTCGGTGCCCCGCCCGTCGTGCCGGTCGCGGGAATCCTGACCCGCGAAGAAGCAAGGGCCTTCGCCCCGAAAAAGCAGCGCGCCAGCTGGTCCCGCGAGTACAAGATGTTCGGGGCTGTCGCGGCACTTCTCGCCATCGCCCTCAGCATCCAGGCCTATTTCTGGCTGACATCGCCCGGCGCCGTGGAAGAACGTCCATCGCTTGCCGAGGCATACTACAAGCTCGTCAATCACAAATTCCGCCCCTCTGAAGAGTGCACAACCCGCGAGAAGTTCGCTCAGTGGATGGGAAGCCGCTACGGCGTCGCCCTCGCACCCAAGGAAGACCGCCCCGATGTGCAGTTCGTCGGCTGGAGTTATTCCGGTGCGATTTCCAACTACACCGGACTGCTCCTTGCCAAGGTAGACGGAAAGCCGGTTGTGGTCGCGATTGACACAGTGGCGCGTCAGAACGACTGGGGAATCCCGTGTCGGCGCCAACCGAAGGACGAGGACGGCGTGAACTTCTTCTCGGCGGAGATCGACGGCATCGCTCTTTACGAGATCACTCCTCTGGATAAGCCGCGGATCATCGATAACTTGGCGGTCTTTAAACCTGCCAAGTAGGCCATCCGTTGAATCCGCAGAAGAGCAGCGCGGACAATAGTTTTTTTGCAATCTGCCACAGCTCCTCAGACATCGGGAGGGGGGAGAGTGCGCGAGCTGTCGCGGCACTCAAGTTGGTAGGAGCCGGCTTTGGCGATTGGTGCTCTGCGGGATTTGGAGCCGCTGGGCTGAGACAGGACAAACTGACCCTTTTCCTCACAGCGGGTTCCGCGCTGTTGCGGGCCCGCTCCTTTCCATCCTATTGCGTGCTTGATCCTCGTTGGCAACTCTCCAGTTGGCGGATTCGCCCGAAAACCAGAATGTCAGAGCCTTCCCGCAGGGGTGAAATTGTGGGGCAAGGCGACGGCACTCATTCTTCAGCAGCTGAGTTGCAACTTCGGTAAATCCTGACGTTGACTGGCAAAGTACACAAACGTGGTGTACGTTTTCATTGAGCGGGGGTTTGCGTGGCGTTCTGCCGCGCATATTGGAGCACGCTCGATGAAAATCTCTTTCGCGGCAGCGTTCCTCGCTTGCGGGGTCGGTCTTTCCGTGTGTTTCGCCGAAGTCGGCGACTTGCTCGTCTCCTCCCGCTTCAGTAACAACGTCCTTCGTTACGACCGCCACACCGGAGCGTTCAAGGGGGTGTTCGCTTCCGGCAACGGCCTCGCAAATCCGAATGGAATTGCGTATGGACCTGATGGCAACTTGTATGTCGGCCTCGGCGATACCGGCCGCATCATGAAGTTCCAAGGGCAGAGCGGCGCGTACCTCGGTGACTTCGTCAATTCGAATGTTGCAGGGTTTTCCGGCTGCCGCGCGATCACGTTTGGTCCGGACGGCAACCTGTATGTCGCAGGTGCGAACATCAATTCGGTGCTGCGGTTTGACGGTGCGAGCGGCGCGTTCAAGGACGTGTTTGCTTCGGGCAACGGAATGAGCGGTACGGTCGGATTGACCTTTGCGTCCAACGGAGACCTGTATGTCGGTGCGGCGCTTTCGAACGCGGCGTATCGCTTCAACTCTGCGGGCCAGTTCATTCGCACCTATGGGGGCGGGGCGCTGAGCAACGTCACCGGCGTGCTTTTCGATTCGCAGAACCGGCTGCTGACTGCATATTCCGTGAGCAACAAGATCCAGCGCTACAACCTCAACGGAACGGGCGCGGGCTCCTTCGCGACCACCGGGTCTCTGAACACCCCGATCGGGATGATCTTTGATCCCGACGGCAATTTGCTAGTCGGCTCGTTCGGAACCGACAGCGTGCTGAAATACGACGCAACCACGGGCTCGTTTCTTGGCACTCTGGTGTCGAGCGGCTCGGGCGGACTGGATGGAACGCACAACTTTGCGTTCATGCAGGTGCCGGGGCCTTCAGCGATTGCACTTGCTTCGCTCGCCATTTTCGGCACAATCTCGCATCGGCGACGAGCGTCTTGCTAACTACGCGAGTCGACTCCAGCCGCACTCGGGGCACAGCATCGGAGTTTTTGCCAGGTCGTATAGACATCGCGGGCAACGCCCTTTCGCCAGACGTCGCCTGGCTATCGATCTTTGAACGGCCTGTGCAACGTGGGTCATTACACCCCAAATTAATGTGACCGACAGAACGACAATGACCGCGTTGTGGACAAATCCCTGCCACCTCGGTCGAAAGCTCACAGTCCGCCCGGCGGCGAGCAGGCTGATCTCCTCAGCGTATCTATTGGCGCTCGGCGCTGTGCGAAGTGCGTTGAGCACCGCATTCGGAAACGCGGCAACCTCCGCCGGAGTCAAGAGGGCGTAGTTTGGTTCAAGATACATGCCACGGTTTTCGGTCGTCATTCCCCAAATACCCGTAAACCACGTAGCAACTGGCACAATCGCGCAGCCCCGAATCTCCTTCGCTCCCGCAGGGATCGGCGTGGTTCCATTTTCAATCTGAACAATGATTCCGCCGGCCGGAACGCGAAAGGTGCGACTAGAAACCTGATTGCGTGTGGGTCCCAGATAGCTTGGATCGACCCACTGTCCAATCGAAACAAAGTTGACGAGCGGTGAATAACAAGGCGGAGGGCCGGATGATTCAATACGCCAGAAATCAATCGCAATGACGATGGCAATCAAGACCAGCGAAGTTGGCCGACGCAACAACCGCGCGAGCCACGCGGCCCAGCCTGATGAAGGACGCACCTCAGATGAAGGATCTCGTGCGGGCACAACACACGATAGCAATTTCGAAGAAGCTTTCTCAGGTGCGAAATAATCTGCCCCAAAGCCAACGGCACCAGGAAGGCCCGGTGCCGGGAGCGTTTCTTGAAGTTGACAAATGCCTTACCGCTGCTTGCTATCACCCCGAGCAAAGATGCTCGCGACGTAGTTCAGCACATCCGTCGCGCTCGTCTCGTTGTAGCCGAAGTGCTTGATGAGGCGCTGCTTGACGATGTCGATCTTTGCCTGCGTTTCATCGTCGACCACGCTGCTGACCAGGTTCTTCAGTTTGATCGTGTCGCGCTGGTCTTCGAAGAGCTTGAGTTCCAAGGCGCGATAGAGCCGCGCGTTGGTGTTATATTCAAACTTCTTGCCATCGAGTGCGAGGGCGCCGATGTAGTTCATGATCTCCTGACGGAAATCATCCTTGCGGCTGTCCGGGATATCGATCTTCTCTTCGATCGACCGCATGAGGCGTTCATCCGGCTCTTCGTCGCGGCCCGTATAGCGGTTCTTGACGCGTTCCTTCTGCGTGTAGGCACGGACGCTTTCGATGTAGTTGACGCAGAGGCGGCGGATGGCGTCCTCGTCGGCACTGATGGCACGCTGGACTTCACCCTTGATGATGTCCTCGTATTCCTCTTTCACCACCGCGAGCAGCTCACGGAAACGCTTTTTCGTGTTCTCGTCATTGAGGAGCGAGTGGTGCGAAAGCCCGCTCTCGATCTCATTGATCACCATGAACGGATTGATGCAGCGCTCCTCGATTGCCTGGCGGCCGACAAGCGCGTTGGAAATCTTGTCCTGGATGTACCGGGGCGAAATGCCGTTCATGCCTTCCCGCGGCGCTTCTTCCTTCAATTCCCGCACCGAATCCTCGGTGAATCCGGGGATGCTCTTGCCGTTGTAAAGCTTGAGCTTCTGCATCAGCGCGAGGCCGGCCTTCTTGGGCTCTTCCAGCCGCGTCAGCACCGCCCACATCGCCGCCACTTCGAGGGTGTGCGGGGCGATGTGGATGTTCTTGATGCGATCCGGTCCGAAGTCCTTCTGATAGATCCGCACTTCATCATCGAGCCGGATGTTGTACGGCACGTCGATCTTGATCGTGCGATCGCGGAAGGCCTCCATCATCTCGTTCGACTGGAGCCGCTTGTACTCCGGCTCGTTGGTGTGGCCGAGGATCACCTCGTCGATGTGTGTCTGGGCGAATTTCTTCGGCTTGATCGTGTGTTCCTGCGATGCTCCGAGCAGGTCGTACAGGAACGCCACATCGAGCTTCAGCACTTCGATGAACTCGCAGATACCACGATTCGCGATATTCAACTCGCCATCGAAATTGAACGCACGCGGATCGCTGTCGCTGCCGTACATCGCGATCTTGCGGTAGTTGATATCGCCCGTCAGTTCCGTGCTGTCCTGGTTCTTTTCGTCCTTGGGCTGGAAGGTGCCGATGCCGACGCGATCCTTCTCGCTCAGCACGATGCGGCGCACCTTCACGTGCTCCATCACCTTCTTCCAGTCGCCCTTGTAGAACGTCATCAGGTCTTCGAAGATCTTGCGGCAGAACGGATCCGGGTCGCCATGAATGCGGATCCGGCCGTTGTGATGCTGAGGACGATACTTCTCGTTGATCTTCGCGAGCAATGCATCGCGAGCCTCTCGCGGCACAAGCACGAGCGGATCCTCGTGCATGGGGCATGCAAATTCGTGCGTGCGAGCGGCATCGGTGCCGGTGGCCGCAGGCTTCACTTCGCAGTGCTCGTCCAGCATCCAGGAATATGAATACAGCGCACCCTCGGGCGTGCGGCTATACGCCTCGACGCCTTTCTTGAGCAAACGAGCGATCGTGGACTTCGACGATCCGACCGGGCCGTGCAACAGCAAAATGCGCTTGTCCGTGCCGTAGCCTTCCGAAGCCGACCGCAGGAAATCGACGAGCTGCATCAACGCAAAATCCAGCCCGAAGATTGCATCTGCACCGCCTCCGAACGGATCGGAGAAGAAGTGATACCGAGTCACGTCGTGCTTGAAGACTCGGTATTTCTCGCTGCCACACGAAACAACCGAGTCGTAGAGCCGCTGGTACGCATTGCGGCAGACCGACGGGTTCTGCGAGACGATTTCCAGATATTCAATGAACGTGCCGGTCCAGTGATGGTCCTGGAAGCGCTTGCGGTCAAGGCGCGAGTCAATCAGTCCCGCGAGATCGGAAGCAGTGGTCGCCGAAGCCGGCGTCGAGGACGAACCGGAACCCACCGAGGCGGAGGTCATAAAGAAACTGCGCTCGTCGAGCATGTCTCACCCCTTTGCCGCGGCAGGCGGCAGCCGAAACGTCCGTGCGCGAACACAAGACCGGAACGGAACGCGGCTTGAAGCCTTGCCCGATCCCGTCTGCCAATTTCCATCCGTGGGAACACCGACTTGTAAACGAGACTCCAGCAGCCTCCGCGCTGGCCACCTGTTTCTATCGACAGGCCAGAGGCGCGGACGTGGCAGGATTTCCAAACCCCACTGTTATACGTTTGATTTGGCCGGCCGGATCGCCCGTCGGCGCATGATCGCGTTTTCACACAGCCGCTACAGTGCGAACATGCTGCAAACGTTTTTGCAGCTTTTGCTCAAGTCCGGCCTCCTATGACCACTGAATCCAACATTCCCGGCCGCTCCGGACGTTTTTCGAACGGCAAGCTCGGGCATGGACGCGAACTCGACGTCGCCAGCGGAAAGGTCGGTGTTTCCCCCGAGGAATACCCACCCCTCCCCGACGAAGTGATGTCCAACCCGACGGCAGGCCGGCTTGATCCGCGCACTTGGTTTGCAGATCCGGCGCGCCGTTTCGAAATCGAGATCGGCTGCGGCAAGGGCACGTTCATGTTGAACGTGGCAAAGGAAAACCCGGAAACCAACTTCCTCGGCATCGAATGGGAAGGTGCGTTCTTCGCGTACACATCCGATCGCGTCCGCCGCGCTGGGCTCGAGAATGTGCGCATGCTGCACGCCGACGCCGTTGAATTCCTCAAGTGGCGGTGTCCGGATGCGATAGTCGATGCGATTCATCTTTACTACTCCGATCCGTGGCCCAAGGCCAAGCACCACAAGAACCGCGTGGTGCAGGACAAGTTTCTTGAGCAGGTACGCCGCGTTCTTGTTCCCGCCGGCGAACTTCGCATCGTGACCGATCACGACGACTACTGGCAGTGGATGGAAACCTACTTCGATCGATGGACCGATTCGGCGACCGTCCCGGGAGGCGGAGTTTTCGCCCGCGAGTCGTTCATTCCGCCCGATTGGGTGGGCGAGGGCCAGGTCGTCGCAACCAACTACGAAAAGAAGATGTGCGGCGACGCCAAGCAGCCCCATGCGACTGTGCTTCGCAAGCCCCTGCCCTGATACCCAGCGTTTTCGCCGGGATTCGTCACAAGTTCGTGCCACTCCTTGCTGCTTGACTTTGATTGAATAACGTGCGTATTATTCAATATGCCCTCCGCTTCGTCCTCCTTCAAAATCACCAAGCCAGCCGCGACCCGCGCGTTGGCCTCGGCAACACGACAGGAAATCGTCGACGCTCTCTCGAGCGCAGGCCCGTGCACGGTGGCAAAGCTTGCCGACCTGCTTGGTCGCCGACCGGACGCTCTTTATTTCCACGTGCGTGCGCTCGAGCGGGTCGGTCTGGTGCGCCAGCAGGTCAATTCGCAAACCGATTCGAATGGTGGCGTGATCTTTGAATTGCCCCGCTCGTCGGTTCGACTCGACTACGCCGCCGCGCCGCGCGCCGACCTCGCTCGCGTCGTGCGGCACGCCCTGAAACTCTCGCTCCGCGAATTTGAACGCGAATGCCTGGCCGATCGGCCGATCGGACCTGCAAGCCAACGCCACCTCTGGGGCGGGAGGGTGATGGGCTGGGTGAACAGCGAAGAACTGGCGCGGATCAACGCGCTGATCGAAGAACTGCATTCCGTCCTTCGACAGGGGCGTCCGGGTGGAGGTCGGCGTGCGATTTCGCTCGGGTTCTTGCTCGCGCCATCAGGGTTTGGTGAACGCTCACGTGTTTCAAAAAAATCCGGCGGCAGGCCGGGGAAAAGGGGTACCTCATGAAGAACGCATGGACTGTTCAGTTTGGTGTCGCACTGGTTGCGTGCTGCGGACTTTCGGTTTCTGCCGCGAGGGCATTCGTCGCAGCAGATGAACCAGCGCACACCGCGAAAGACGCGGATGGGGTTCCCGTTCAAGGGGAAGTAACGTTCGATACCAACGCCTCTCCGGCGCTTGAAGTGAAGAAGATCAAGTCCGGTCACATCCTCGTTCGTCCCACCATCAACGGACACGACGCGGGCTGGTTTATCTTCGATACCGGGGCCGGCATCTGCTGCATTTCGACCCCGCAGGTGAACGGGCTCGATCTTGAAACGGCCGGATCGATCGAAGCAAATGGCGTTGGCGGCTCCAAATCCGCGAGCGTCTACAAAGCTCGCAAGATGCAGCTCGGCGCGGTCACGTTCCAGGATCACCCGCTGATGGCGATCGACCTCGCATTCCTGGAGCCGCTTGTCGGCGAGAAAATCTGCGGCATTATCGGATACGGAGTCCTTTCCAAGTGCGTTGGAGAAATCGACCTCGCCGGCCCGAGCATCTCGCTCTACAACCCCGCCACGTTCTCGCTCAACAAGGGCGAATGGACCCCGATGGATCTAAGCGCCCGCATACCCGCGGTCTCCGGATCCTTCGAAGGACATCCGGGACTGTTCCGTCTCGACCTCGGTGCGGATGGCTCCGTGACTTTCCACCAGCCCACCGTCGTCAAGTATGACATGCTGAAAGATCGCCAGGTCAAGGATTGCAAACTCGGCGGGTTTGGCGGGTTCGTCGCCGGAAAGCGCGGCAAGGTCTCTTCGCTCGAGGTAGGAGGCGTCAAGTTCGAGAATGTTGATGCCGACTTCGCACTCGAAGCCAAGGGCACATTTGCCGAGGCTTCGAAGGACGCCAACATCGGGACGGACATCCTCAAGAAATTCGTGATCATTACCGACTATCCGGGCCGGCGGATCGGGCTGATTCCAAAGCAGGAATCCAAGAACGCGTCCGCCGATTCGCCCTCCACGCCACCCGCCACAAAGTAAGGGGCGCCTCGTACTCTTGTCCGTGAAAACGGACGGAGCGACAACGCAAGGAAAACTCGCCGTAGTCCTGCTTTCCGGCGGACTCGACAGCGCCACCGCGCTCGCCGCGGCACGGCGCGACGGCTTTCGCTGCGTTACGCTCGCGATCGACTATGGCCAGCGTCACCGCGTCGAACTTGGCGCGGCAGAGCTTGTTTCCAAACAACTCGGGGCGGTCGAGCACCGCCTTGTCGAGCTCGACCTCCGCACCATCGGCGGCAGCGCGCTCACCTCGGATATCGCCGTCCCCAAAGACCGCAGCGAAAAGGCGATTGGCGAAGGTGTTCCTATCACGTACGTTCCCGCCCGCAACCTCATCTTTCTTTCTATCGCGACCGGCCTTGCCGAGGTCGTCGGCGCCCGCGATATTTTCGTCGGCGTCAATGCCATTGACTATTCCGGCTACCCCGATTGCCGCCCCGAGTTCATCGAGTCGTTCGAGCGCACGGCGAATCTCGGAACAGAAGTCGGAACCGACGCCATCGCAGGGCGCGGCAACGGATTCAGCATTCGAACGCCGCTTTCCGCACTCGGCAAGGCCGACATCATTCGCTTGGGAGTGAAACTCGGGGTCGACTACTCGCTGACCACCAGTTGCTACGACCCGCGCTCGGATTCGTCGGCGAAACCGATCGCCTGCGGCTCGTGCGATTCCTGCCAACTCCGCCGGCGCGGCTTCGCCGAAGCCCAAGTGCCCGATCCGACGCGATATTCCTGATGACGACTTCCGCTCCCATTTCCGAAACCTTCACGAGCGTGCAGGGCGAAGGCAAACTTGCCGGCGTGCCGTCATGGTTCGTGCGCTTCAGTGGGTGCAACCTCCGATGCTCGTGGTGCGATACGCCCTACGCAAGCTGGAACGCCGAGTCGAAGCAGCGCGGCATGCAGGACCTCATCGAAGAGGCCACGCGTGCGAAAGCAGCCAACGTCGCCCACGCTGTAGTCACCGGCGGCGAACCCATGATGTTTGCGCAAGCCGAAGAACTCGCAACCGCGCTCCACAATCTCGGCATGCACATCACGATCGAAACCGCCGGGACAATCTGGCGCCAGATCGCGTGCGACCTGATGAGCATCAGCCCCAAGCTGACCAACTCGACACCCTTGGACACTGATCCCCGCGACAAAGACGCCATCTGGCAAGTGCGTCACGAAGCCCGCCGGATAAACCTCGATGCGCTCCAGCAGCTGATCGATGCTTACCCCGCACGCCAGTTGAAATTCGTCGTCAGCGACTCCCAACAACTCGGAGAAATCGAAACTCTCCTCGCCAGCTTGCGCGGCTGGAAAAAAGACGACGTACTCCTCATGCCCGAAGGCGTCACCGTTGAGGCCCTCGCAAAGCGACACTGGATCGTGGATGAATGCGTGAAACGGGGCTGGCGATATTGCCCGAGACTGCATATCGAGCTCTTCGGGAATGTTCGGGGCACGTAACTCCCGATTTCGGAATGCAATCCAGTCGGCTTTCGATCGTTTCTCATTGGAACATACCGCCTCTACCCCGGACCCTCCCTCAGGTCGCCACCAAGGGTCTGATCGCCAGGGCGCGACGGAAACATTCCGCTTGCGCATCTCCTTGTGAGGGCTCACTGGTCCGCCGCGCGATGAATACGCCTTCAGTACCGATTTTTGCCGGGTATCGAACCGCTCCACCAGTCTCTGCGCTTCACCACCGCCCCTGCGAACTTCGATGCCCCTCTTGAGCGAACAATCTGATATGACCCTAACGACTTCTTCGTTCGGTTTGCGGTTCTTCACCAAGCGCACATCTCTCGCAGCGACAGCCGCCGCGGCGATCGCTTCCTGCGCACTCCTGCCCCAAATTGTGCACGCGCAGTCGCCAGCGAAACCAACCGCCGCAGACGACCTCCAATCCGCTCGCGCGCTTTCCCGCGCATTCCAGCGCGTTTCGAAGCAGGCCGAGCCCGCGGTGGTCCACATTACCGCCATCCAGCGCGTGCCCGAGATGGAGACGAACGGGTTCTTCACAAGGCCGACGGGCAAGACCGTCAATCAATCGATCGGCTTTGGTTCCGGCGTGCTCGTCGATCCAAGCGGAATCATCCTGACGAACAACCACGTCGTTGAAGTCGGCGACTCGCACAGGGCCAAACTGACGGACGGCCGCGAGTTCGATGCAATCGTGGTCGGACGCGATCCTCTGACCGATCTCGCTGTCGTCCGAATCAAGAATGCGCCGCCGAACGAAGTTTTTCCGGTCGCGCCGATGGGTGATTCGGATTCCGTCGAAGTTGGCGACTGGGTGATCGCGATCGGTTCACCATTTGGTTTCGCCAACACCGTCACAACAGGAATCGTTTCGGCGAAGAGCCGTTCGGGCGTCTCCCTTCCGGGCGCGAGTCGCGAGAGTTACCAGGATTTCATCCAGACCGATGCCGCGATCAACCCGGGCAATTCGGGCGGCCCGCTGCTCGATCTGGAGGGCCGCGTCGTCGGAATTAATTCCGCGATCGCAACCCGAGCAGGCGGAAGCGAAGGAATCGGTTTCGCGATTCCGATGCAGATCGCCAGAGCGGTGATGGATTCCATTCTGAAGTCCGGACGCGTCGTGCGGGGCTGGGTCGGACTCGAATTCGAAGAACTCACCTCGGCGCGGCTGAAGCAGTTGGGCGTGACATCTGATGGAGGCGTGCTGGTCAGCAAGGTCGTGGAAAACACGCCTGCTTCTCTGGCGGGCTTTCAACAGGGCGACATCATCACCCGCTACAACGGACGACCGATGACGCGATTCTCGACGCTCCGTGCGGCGATTGCGGTGACCGCCCCTGGAACCAAAGCAGCTTTCGAAATTCTTCGCGACGGCAAGGCAAAAACAATCAGCGTCGAGATCGCCGACTTCAGCCTGAATGAAGCTCAAAATCTGGGTGGTCAATACTCGGATCGCTTCGGGGGAATAGTCCGGACGATCGATACCGATGTCCGCCGGGCGCTCGGTCGCGGCTTCCAGAACATCAAGGGCGTGATCGTGCAGAAGGTGGACCTCGTTGGTGCGAGCGCAACTTCCGCGTTCGAGGAAGGCGACATCATCGTGGCAATCGATGAAGTGCCGGTTCGCACTGCGGAGGAATTCAAGTCGATTCTCGACAGCGCGAATCTGAAGCAGGGTGTCAAGATGAGCGTCATCCGCAATCGGATGAAGGGGCAGATTGAGCTTCGCGGCGAGTAATCAGCACTTCAGATCTTATTTCGCAAGCACCGGAAGCTGAAACAACCATCCATTGCCGTAATACAGCACGCCGGTGATGACAATCGCCGCGAGAATGTCCACGACGATTCCGGCTCGCACGAAGCGCCCCATCCCCACTCTTCCTGTTGCGTATGCGAGAGCGTTCGGCGGCGTGCCGATCGGAAGCGCAAAACCGCTGCTCGCGGCAAGCGACACCGCTGTCGCCAGCAGAAACGGATGCATCCCGATCGCCGGCGCAACAGCAATGCCGATCGGAATAAATGTCGTCGCGACCGCCGTGTTGCTCGCGACTTCGGTGATGGCAATAAGCACAACCGTTACGAGCGAGAGCACAATCAGGGGGTGTACCGTTCCGATCGAAGATAAGTGCTGCCCGATCACTTCGTTCACGCCGTGAACGCGCAGCGCTTCGGCGAGCGACATCCCGCCGCCGAAGAGAAGCAGGATTCCCCATGGAATCTTGCCGCCGGTTTTCCAATCCAAAGCAAATTCATGGCGTTTGATGCTCACGGGAATCAGGAACAAAGCGACCGCCGCGATGACCGCCACGCCAGCCTCGGTCAGAAACTGCGGGGCCGCTTTCGCAGCGGCGCTTCCCTCGGCACTGTTTCCTCGGCTCAACCACGTCGCTGCAAGCTGGTTGATCGGATCGAGCAGGATCCAGGCCGCCATCGCGAGCGCGAAGACCACCAGGACTGTCAATTCGCCGCGGGTCCACGGCCCGAGCTCCTTCTTCTCTGTTTGAACGAGCTCGCGCAGGCCGACGATCCGGCGCAGCTTCGGCGGGAACATGAGCACAAGTGTCAGCCAGGTGAGAGGGAGAAGCACCATCATCACCGGGACGCCGATTCGGGCATATTCAACAAAGCTCAATGTCTGCCCGAACGACTTTCGAAGTTGTCCGGTGAGGATGACATTCGGTGATGACCCAAAGAGCGTTCCCACGCCTCCGATGCTCGATGCATACGCAACACCCAGCAGGAGGCAGGTTCCAAAGTTCCGAACCCCTTTACCTTCGTCTTCGCCCGCATGCTTCGTCACGAAATGACACAGACTGAGCGTGATCGGGAGCATCATGACCGCGGTCGACGTGTTGTTGACCCACATGCTGATAATGCCAGTGGCGAAAACGATCCCGCCAACAAGCATGACGGGGCTCCCTCCAACACGCGAGAGCACCGCGAGCGCAAACCGCTTGGGCAGCCCCCACTTTTCCATCGCGGCGCCGATAAGCATCCCACCCATGAAAAAAAACACCACGGGATCTGCGTACGGTGCACACGCGTCCCTCATGTTCGCGATGCCGAGCAGCGGAAACAACGCCATCGGCAGCAGGCTCGTTGCCTCCACCGGAATCGCTTCGCTGATCCACCAGATCGCCATTAAGACGCCGAGCGCCACGGTCGCGCGGCCACCCTGTTCAAGTGACGATTGGCCAAGCCATATGTAAATCAGGATCGCCGCGACCGGCCCGAGCACAAGCGCACCCCACCGAATCCATCGGGGTGAGTCGGGCGTGTCTTCGGTCGGATCAATCATGCGGAGAAGATACCAACTCGGAGCTAGCGATCCGTCGACACCGCCTCGTTTTCATTCCGCGCTCCGAGTTCGGCGTTCCGCGCTGCGTTCCTCCCCAGCATCGACACCACCACCGCTGCGAAGATCAGCCCGAACGCCACGACGTCATTGACCCGCATCTTTTCTTTCGCCACATAAATCGTGAACGCCGTGAACACCACCAGCGTGATCGCTTCCTGCAGGATCTTCAACTGAGGCAGCGTGAACGGGCCGCCGTGATCGATGTGCCCGAGCCGATTCGCCGGAACCTGCAGGATGTACTCCGGCAGCGCGATCAGCCACGAGATCCCGATCGCCAAGAGCAACGGCCACGTCTTCTGCTTCACGTGGTAATACCACGCAAACGTCATGAACGTGTTCGACCCGACCAGCAGCAGCACAGTCCAAATCCAGCGAGGTACATCCATGCGCGGAGTATAAAGATGGAACCACCGCGCCAAATCCCGGGACCGATAGAAACTGCCGGGACCGCCTTCGACCGTTCCACGCCCCGCAAACCGCCCGCATATTCGTCACACGCGCCACACCCTCCCGCGGCATGTGCCCGCTCTCATGACGAACGCTTGCAATCACAAAACCTGTATTCGAACTTTCACTCGTCCGCTCGAAGGCGGGACAAGAGAGCAAACGGCCGCGTGGCCGAGGAGGGTTTGCAATGATCCGATCCAGGAATCGATTTTCTATGCCGGCTGGATTGCTGGCCCTCGCGGGCCTGGCGGTCGCCGGCGCGCTGCTGACGCCTTCGAAGGCGCCGGCTCGCAACGCGGACGATCCGTATGCCGGACTTCCGAGCTCACTCACTCTGTACGGCGTCTGCCGCGACTTCAAGTGGGCGAGCGAAAACGGCGGGCACAAGGACTTTGAGTTCGTCCCGTCAGGTGGTTACGGCCACTACGTGAACATGATCAAGGATGATCTCGACGAAGACGGCAAGCCCGCCTTCAAGAGCCAGGGCAATATCGTCAGCAAGGAAGCTGTCGACGGCAACGCCCGAAACGTCATCTCGACCACCAAGTCGTACCTCGCCGCCAAGACCGGCGACAAGGCCGGCACGAACTCCACCAGCAACGGCGGCGCGCTCACGACCGAAGCCGCGTTCAAGCAGTGGTTCCGTGACGTGCCCGGCACGAACCTGAGCAAGACGGTGCCGCTGGTGCTCGTCCGCCAGGCCAATTCGAACATCTACTCGTTCAGCGACAAGGTTGACGCCGGCTACGTGTCCAAGGGCGGCTTCTTCCCGATCAACGGCGAACTCTTCGGCAACTCGCCCGGTCAGAGCAAGAACTTCGGCTTCACCTTCGAGCTCGACACCGAGTTCACCTACAAGAAGGGAACCGGACAAACCTTCACGTTCACCGGTGACGACGACGTCTGGGTGTTCGTGAACAAGAAGCTCGTGGTCGACCTGGGCGGCGTCCACAGCGCCATCAGCCAGACCATCGAACTCGACCGCATCACCGGCCTCGAGGACGGCAAGAAGTATCCGCTCAAGCTCTGCTTCGCGGAACGCCACACAACGGCCTCGAACTGCCGCATCGATACGACCATCAGCCTCATGGCAGTCGATCCGCCCCCGGTCTCCGGCCTCTTCGACTAAGCGACACCTCCGGAACTCCGGCGGAGTCGGAGGTCCGTCCTCGATTCACCACCCGCACACCTCCGTGTGCCCACGCGCCGCGACGCGGGCTTCAGGATCGTCCTGAGGCCCGTGTCGGCTTTTTGCACTTGTCGGCTTTCGACTCGGCAATACACCCATCCATTTCCTGCTACGTTTTGTCCCAGTGTCCGCACCGCAGACCCCATCCGACGACCCCGTGACGATCGACCCGCGCCCGGCAGGCGGAAGCGTTCCTCCCATCGCACCATCCGGCGGATCCAATTACCTCTCCGGCCCGCCCAGCACCAACCCCGTCCATCAATCCAGCCTCTCTTCAACCTCCACCGACGGCTCGCGCTTCGCCTCCGGCACAATCCTCGCCGATCGCTACCGCATCGTCTCGCGCCTCGGCAAGGGCGGCATGGGAGAGGTCTATCGCGCCGACGATCTCAAGCTCGGCACTTCCGTCGCACTCAAGTTTCTTCCCGATTCCTTCGTGCAGGATCCTCTCAAACTCGATCGCTTCCGCTCCGAAGTCCGCCTCACCCGCGAAATCAGCCATCCCAACGTCTGCCGCGTCTACGACTTCGGCGAGATCGACAACGCCACCGGCCATCACGTCTTCCTTTCGATGGAATACGTCGACGGTGAAGATCTCTCGATCCTCCTGAAGCGCATCGGCCGCCTCCCCGAAGACAAAGCCGTCCAGATCGCACGTCAGGTCTGCTCCGGCCTCCACGCCGCCCACGAACTCGGCGTCATCCATCGCGATCTCAAACCCGCCAACATCATGCTCGACGGGCGGGGCAACGCCCGCATCATGGATTTCGGCGTTGCGGGTGTCCTCTCCGATCTCGTCGCCAAAGGCGACATCGCCAGCGGCACGCCCGCCTACATGGCCCCCGAGCAGCTCGCTCGCCAGGGCGTCAGCAAGAAAAGCGATATCTACTCGCTTGGCCTGGTTCTCTACGAACTCTTCACTGGCCGCCCCGCATTCCACGCTGAATCCATGCAGCAACTCCGCGCCTCGCGCGAGAGTGGCACCCGCCCCACCAATCCCAGTGACCACGTGAAGACCCTCGACCCCATCGTCGAGACTGTCATTCTCCGCTGCCTTGAAGTTGATCCCGCCCGCCGTCCCGCCAGCGCTATTGCAGTCGCCGCCGCTCTCCCCGGTGGCGATCCACTCGCCGCGGCACTCGCCGCCGGCGAAACCCCAAGCCCCGAACTCGTCGCGCTCGCCGGCGTTGAGGGCAGCATCTCCTCGCGCAAAGCCTGGTTGCTCGTCGCGTTTGTCGCGCTCATGATCGGCATCCTCGGCTTCATCCAGGATCACTACGGCGTCCACCGCCTCGCCCCTTTCGAGATCCCCACCGACGCGATGGCCGTCCGCGCGCGCGAGATGCTCGTCAAGCTCGGTGCCGATCCGCCCAAAATGTTCGAGGCCTATGGCTACCTCCCCGACATGAATGCGCTCCGATCGCTGGAAAAGCTCGGAGGTATCAGCGGCGCCTCACAGCGATTCCCCCCAAGCATCTACTTCTGGATGCGGGCCGAACCGCTCATCACTCGTCCGATGGAGATCGGACAACTCTTCGTCGGACCAGATTCTCCCTCACGCGCACTGGTCGGAAGCTGCTTCATTTCTCTTTCAAGCTCCGGCGATCTCATCCGCTTCGAACGCATCGCTCCCGAACTTGGCTTCCGCTTCCCCATCGAAGGCAAGCCGCCCGTTGCATCGACCAAAGTCGCACACTCAACGCCCGACTGGCAACCGTTCTTCACCGCCGCTGGCGTTGACGCCGAGGCTTTCAAATCCTTTAAGACCGTCGAGCCCACCGTCGCACCAAACGTTCCCGCCGACGCCCGCTACGCCTGGCGCGGCACGTATCCCGGCTTTCCAAATCTCCCCGTGCAATACGAGGCCGCCTCCCTCGACGGAATCCCCGTCTCCTTCCGCACCAAATCGCTCTGGCGATTGCCTCCGCAGTTCGCCGCCAACCCCGGCGAAGTCGATCCGGATGCGAAGACCGAACACCCAACGCCCGCTGCAACCCCAACGAGCGTGCCCGGACGCGAATCTGCGACGCCCGGTCCAGGCCGCGCCCCCGCTCCGCCTTCAGGGGGAGTGAGCTCATGGAACTGGGGCGAATGGATCGGCGGCATCATCAACATCATCCTGCTCTCCGGCATCATCGGTGCCGTGGTGCTCGCCTGGCGGAACATTCGCGCCGGCCGCGTCGATCGCCGCGGCGCACTCACGCTCGGCGTCTTCGTCGGCGCGGTCTGCCTCATCTCCGTCTCGATCGGCCGCCACACCGTGCGCAACATGCTCGACCTCCAGATCATCAGCACGCCCCTCGCCCGCGCGATCTGGCTCGGCGGCCTCACCTGGGTCGTTTACCTCGGCATGGAACCCGTCGTCCGCCGCCGGTGGCCCACGCTTCTCATCTCCTGGACTCGCCTCCTCTCCGGACGCGTACGCGATCCCCTCGTCTGGCGCGACATCCTGTACGGCTGCGCAATCGGCTCTATTTTCGGCCCGCTTTACGGCCTCATGCTCATCATCGATCTCAAGCCGATCACCGTCACCGACCCCATCATCCCCACCATGGCCTGGTTCACAGGCATTCCCTTCGCACTCGCGATTCTCGCTCAAACCATCTGCGGCAATCTCGCCATCCCGCTCCTCGTCACGCTCCTCCTCACCGGCATCGACCGCCTCACGCGCTTCGCGTGGATCAGCTACCCACTCACCGCCGTTTTCCTGTGGCTGCTCATCGGAGGCCAGCAAGCCGACGCTGTCTCCATCGCCGCGGCACTCTGCGCCGCCACTTGCATCTTCGTCCTCCGCCTCTACGGCCAACTCGCCTTCGCGATCACCCTCATGATCGCCACCATCCTCATCAACTTCCCGATCACCATCGACCTCTCCACTTGGTACACCTGGCTCTCACTGATCGGCAGCTTGCCGGTCATCGCCCTCGCCGTCACCGGCGCCCTCTTCGCCGGCCGCCCCGAGCCCGAACGCGTTGCCTCCTAACGCTACCACGCGTCACTCCAAATCCAGCATTCTCGCTCCACACTCCGCGCTCCGAGCTCCGCGTTCCCTGTCCCTCACTCCGCGCTCGGAATTCCGCACTCCGCACTCGCCTTTCCAATTTAGCCCTTTGCCATTTGCCCCTTTGCCATTTGCTCTTCTCCCCTACCATCCCCCCTCATGCCCGATCCGACCCCTTCCGGGGCCCACAACCCCGCCCACATCCGTAATTTCTCGATCATCGCTCACATCGATCACGGGAAGTCCACCCTCGCCGACCGCCTCCTCCAGGCCACCAACGCCGTCTCCGCGCGCGAGGCCCGCGAGCAAATCCTCGACTCCATGGACATCGAGCGCGAGCGCGGCATCACCATCAAGGCCTCCGCCGTCACCGTCTATCACCGCCACAAGGCCGGCACCAAGTCCGACGAACTCGAAAACGAATACGAATCCCCCATCGACGAAGCCCCCGGCGCATCCGGCGGCAGCCTCGCCTCCAACCAATCCGAAGTCGCCGCCCCAGCCCACCGCACCAAAAAGGGCGAGTCCGCCGAAGAGCACGGCGACCTCTTCATGCTCAACTTCATCGATACCCCCGGCCACGTCGACTTCAACTACGAAGTCGCCCGCGCCCTCAAGGCCTGCGACGGCGCCATCCTCGTCGTCGATAGCACCCAAGGCGTCCAGGCTCAAACCCTCGTCAACGCCTACCTCGCCGTCAACGAAAACCTCGTCATCGTCCCCGTCATCAACAAGATCGATCTCCCCTCCGCTCGCCCCAACGAAGTCGCCGAAGAAATCGAGCAGACCCTCGGCTTCAACGCCGCCGACGCAATCTTCGTCTCCGCCAAAACCGGCCAGGGCCTTCCCGAACTTCTCGCCGCGATCTGCGAAAAATTCCCAGCTCCCCGCAAGCCCGTCATCAAGCAGCTCCGCGCCCTCATCTTCGACGCCGTCTACGACGACTACCGAGGCGTCATCGTCTACGCCCGTATCTTCGACGGCGAACTCAAAGTCGGCGACAAGATCCGCATGATGGGCATCGAGCGCTCCTTCCTCGTCACCGAAATCGGAAAGATGAACCCCAAGCCCTACCGCCTCCCCGGCGGCAAGGTCGGCCCCGGCGAAACCTGCTACATCGTCGCCGCCATCCGCACGCTCAAAGATGTCCGCATCGGCGACACCATCACCCTCGAACAAGATCCCGCGGCAGAGGCCCTCCCCGGCTATCAACCCCCGCGCCAAATGGTCTTCTGCGATTTCTACCCCGCCACCACCGACGACGGCAAAGGCACCGACTTCGAAGAACTCCGCGAAGCCGTCGAGAAACTCAGCCTCAACGACTCCTCCTTCACCTTCGCGCCAGTTCACTCCGAAGCCCTCGGCTTCGGCTTCCGCTGCGGCTTCCTCGGCCTGCTCCACATGGACATCATCCAGGAGCGCCTCGAACGCGAAGGCGGCGTCGAGATCATCCAGACCGCCCCCACCGTCTCCTACCACGTCTTAGTCCGAGGCACCGACACCATCACCGGCGCCAACGGCCAGTCCCTCAAACCCGTCGACCCCGCCTCACCCTTCATCAACGGCATGAACGAGCGTGGCGTCCCCGCCGGCATGCAGCTCCTCGAAGTCCACAACCCCGCCGATCTCCCCAGTCTCAACTGCGTCGAAGAAATCCGCGAACCCCTCTGCCGCGTCGACATCCTCGTCCCCAAAGAGTTCATCGGCGACATCATGAAGCTCTGCCTCGACCGCCGCGGCATCTACAAAAACCAGTCCTTCGTCTCCGCCAACCGCGACCTCCTCCAGTTCGAAGTCCCCCTCGCCGAAATCATCTACGACTTCTTCGACAAGATGAAAGGCCTCACCAGCGGCTACGGCACCATGGATTACGAAGTCATCGGCTATCGCGCCGACGACCTCAACAAGATGGACATCCTCATCAACGGCGACCCCGTCGAGGCCCTCGCCATCATCGTCCACCGCCAAAAAGCCGAGCAGCGCGGCCGCCACCTCATCGCAAGACTCAAAGACCAGATCCCCCGCCACCAGTTCGAAATCCCCCTGCAGGCAGCCATCGGCAGCCGCGTCATCGCCCGCGAAACCATCAAAGCCTTCCGCAAGAACGTGCTGGCAAAGTGCTACGGAGGCGACGTCAGCCGCAAGCGCAAACTGCTCGAAAAGCAGAAGGAAGGCAAGAAGCGGATGAAGAGCGTGGGCAGCGTGACGATCCCGCAGGAAGCGTTTATGGCGGTGCTTGACCAGGGCGACTGATCGACCGATTGCATTTGCATTTACGAGCCCGACGCGCAAGCGAGGGCACAGTGGTTGGCGAACGCCGGCCCTTTCGCAACGCGCGGGATCGCGAATGTTTCAGTCCCTACTTTACCAAGCCGCCGACAATGCAATCTGCATTTCCGGCAACGCTCCGCATGCCCCTTTCAACTCACGGGCAGACCATCAAGTTGTACGCGAGAACAAACACGACGAAGTCCGCGTCATCGACCACTCCGTCAAAATTGAGATCGGCGGGACAGCCCTCCACCATCGCAGGATCGGTGCATTCCAGGATGTTGTAGCCAACTAGAAAAATCGCGAAGTCCGAAGAATCGACGTCGCCATCCGTGTCTAAATCGCCGCGGCAGCACTTGAGCACTTCTAAACGCGCTGCGATCGTCATCGTGTCGCCACATCCCGATGACACAACGCAGTCGTAATCTCCCTCGTCAGCGGGCAGTGCCGAGGCGATTGTCAAAGTTGGTAACGCAGAACCCACAACCAGCGACCCTGATTCCGTGATCCCGTCAAACAGAAGCTCGCTGTTTTTTCTCCACCGATAGCTCAACGATCCGTAGCCGGTCGCCACCGCGGCCCGAAATATCGCATCCGGTTGCGCGCAGTTCACTTCCGCCGACGCTGGTTCATTTCCGATCCAAGGAATCCCCGTTTCGCTCCACCTCGCAAAGTATGGAGTGGGATTCACTCCGCCATTTTCAAAGCTGCCCCCCGCGAGCAGTTCGCCCTTGGCGGCACAAAGAACCGAAACCATGCCATCAAACGTCAATCCCATGCGCTTCCAAGCTGACCCCGTCCACCGAGCCACCGTGTAACCCGACGGTCCGTCAGACGGGAACTGAATTTCCCCCCCGATCACTAACTGATCGCGGTACGACTCAACAACATACACAATTCCCCCTGCTATCGGAGACGAAAACGCCTTCCAACTCACACCGTCCCATTTCGCGATCGCCTTTGCCGAAATCCCGCCCGCTTTGTCGAAACTCCCGCCGACAACCAATTCAGAATTGAAAACCTCGAGGGCGTAACCAGACCCGAAATTCGTCGATGTGAGACCCGATCCAAGTGGATACCACTGATTGCCGTCCCAGCGAGCGATTCGAACCGCCGATACCCCGCCAGCCGTTAAGAAGGTGCCGGTTGCCACCAGATCTCCATTAAAGACTGCAAGGGCATTCACTTCTCCGCTGCTGTACTCAATACCTGCTCCGAGCGGCTGCCATTTGTTCCCATCCCACCGCGCGATCGAATGAATGAGCAACCCACCGGGAATATGGAATTTACCAGCTCCAATCAACTGACCGCGAAAAACGATCAAGTCTCCCACGAAATCGTCCGCATACGTAGTAATCCCAACCGGCTGGATTCGCTCCCACTGCTCGCCGCTCCATCGAGCGAGATACGAAACGTACTCGTCGCCCGCGCGCCTGAATCGCCCTCCGGCAATCAGCGATCCGTCAAATTCCGTCAATGCGAGCACGGTGTTGTCCATTCCCGTACCGAGCGGTCTCCAGGTCACCCCGTCCCACCGCACAACTTTGGACGCACCGACGCCCCCTGCTGTTTCAAAATTGCCTGCTACGACCACTTCATTTCGGAATGTTGTCGCGGCAAAAACATCGCCATCAAATCCAGGCTCCAGCGCACGCCATGTTTGCCCATTCCACGCCCGCAGCTTAAATGACCCTCCTGACTGCGTTCCAACCGCAAAGATTTCGTTTCGAAAGGACTGGAGTGTGCTGACGAAATATCCCGAAAACGCTTCAGGAGGCGCATCCCAATTTGTTCCATCCCACCGCTGCACATTTCGCGACGCGCCATATTGGTCGCGAAGGTCGCCCCCAAGGTAAAGCCATCCGGCATGCACCGCGAGCGACCAGATGACTCCTGGGCTGGTTCCAGCCGGCGTGTCAAGCGGAAGCCACTCGGCGCCATTCCAGCGCGCCAAATAAGATCGCAACTTTCCGCCGTAGACGAAACTCATACTGCCGCCGGCAATCAATTCGCCGTCAAACACACATATCGCACGCACAAGCCCCTCGAATCCACTGCCCATTGGGCTCCAGGCCGATCCGTTCCATCTGGCGATGCTCTTTGCAGTGGTACCGCTCGCAGTGGCGAAATTGCCACCAGCCACGATATCGGAACCGAATTTCGCGATCGACCACACCTCACCCGTAACTCCAGTGGCCAGCGCGCTCCACGACGTGCCATTCCATTTGGCGATGTTGCCAACAGTCAACGTGCCGATTTTTGAAAAACTTCCGCCCACAAATAGATCATCGCCCGCTACGGCAAAGGCACGTACCTCGTTGCCTATCACTTCTGCGCCGAACGGCTCCCACGCCTGGCCATTCCATCGCGCTATGCGAGAGGCCGACACTCCATTTACCCTTCGGAACGTCCCGCCAACGATCAGTTGACCCTTGTATGCAACGATCTCCCTCACGTATTCATCAAAACCAGATCCCAGCGGCAGCCAGCGAGTGCCATCCCACATTGCAACGTTTTTTTCAGTTGAATCTCCGGCAATTCGGAAGTGGCCACAAATAACCAGCGTTTCGCCCATCGGACCTGCACCGTCTGGATCCCACACTGTCGCGCCGGTTATAGATCCCGAGAGATCCGCCAACGGTCCATATCCGTCGAGCCATCCGGGCGCACATG
>Ga0268266_10000578_pt1 | contig 50618 bp, 49 predicted proteins | sample KBSS13metaG_FD_190356 | JGI IMG/M metagenome (GOLD analysis project Ga0268266, IMG submission 190356) | Switchgrass rhizosphere microbial communities from Kellogg Biological Station, Michigan, USA - KBS S1-3 metaG (SPAdes) (version 2) | ecosystem: Host-associated > Plants > Roots > Rhizosphere...
TTTTGGGCTATTGGTGGTTGCAGCACCCACTCGGATGCCAGCGGCCCTGTCCGGATCGCTGCCGATCCTGACAAAACCCGGAACCCGCCAACAGCAGCTGTCCCGGCCGGCACAAGTCCGTGTCCAACGAGCCAGCACCACAACCTAACCCCGGACCGGAACGACTCCCGGTCCACCCGATCTCCCCTCGCCAGCTGCTCGTTTGCAACCTCGCTTCGGCGAGCGGATAGGCTGAGTATGCGAGAGGCAGAAACTAGGGGGATAACTTTGTGGGAGGGGTTAGCTTATAGCCCACTGCGGGCAGTCGTATAATCGGCAAGCCATCAAACGGGCGAGGGAGATAGGCCGTGCTGGAAGCGGACAAGGCGTTCACCGGCTCGATTCCGGAAAACTACGACCGCTACATGGTGCCGCTGATATTCGAGCCCTACGCGGCCGATATCGCTCGACGCGCCGTCGCCCTCGCGCCCGGCGCCGTTCTGGAAACCGCAGCGGGCAGCGGGGTTGTTACTCGCGCGCTGGCCCCGAAACTGCTCCGAGGCGCGAGCTATACCGCGACCGACCTCAACCAGCCGATGGTCCACTACGCCGCCTCGCGGCAGCCTCCTGATACACCGGTTACGTGGCGCCAGGCGGATGCTTTGGCGCTGCCGTTTGAAAAGGCGGCCTTCGACCTCGTTTGCTGCCAGTTCGGCGCAATGTTCTTTCCCGACCGCGTGGCCGGCTATCGCGAAGCGCGGCGCGTCCTGAAGCCCGGTGGCCATTTCCTCTTCAACGTGTGGGATCGCATCGCAGAAAACGTCTTTGCTGACGATGTCACAAATGCTCTCGCCGAGCTTTTTCCGGACGATCCGCCGCGCTTTATGGCGCGCACACCGCACGGCTACCACGATACGGCGCTGATCCGCCGCGATCTCGAACAGGCGGGGTTTTCCGATGTGACCATCGAGACTCGAGCCGAACAAAGCCGTGCTTCCTCGCCGCGAATTCCAGCCGTCGCCTATTGTCAGGGCACGGTTCTGCGAAGCGAAATCGAGGCGAGGGAAGCGGGAAAGCTCGAATATGCAACCGACTATGTTGCGTCCGCGATCGCCAGCAAACACGGCCGGGGCGAAGTTGCCGCCAAAATTCAGGCGCATGTCATCATGGCCGTCGCCTGAACGAAGATTAGTTGCCGTCGTTGGCCGCGGCCCGGGGCCGGTCGGCGGCGATGCGGCCGACAAGCTCGGCGAGGGAGCCGAACTCGCTGACAGTGAGGCCGTTGGCTTTGTCTCCGGCGCCAAGCCGGCCGGTCGAGGCAGAGGTAAAGCCGAGTTTCTGCGCCTCCCGAAGGCGGAGCGACGCATGCACGACCGGCCGTACCCCGCCGGCGAGGGAAATTTCGCCGAAATAGACGCTGGTGGGCGGTAGCGGAGCGCCGGTCAGCGAAGAGATCAGCGCCGCGGCCACCGCAAGGTCCGCCGCCGGCTCGTTGACCTTCAGCCCACCCGCGACATTGAGGTAAATGTCGTTGGCACCGATACGCACGCCGCAGCGCGTTTCGAGCACGGCGAGGACCATCGACAGCCGCGCCGAATCCCAGCCAACCACGGCTCGCCTTGGCGTACCGAGCGGGGAGGCGGCGACAAGGGCCTGGATTTCGACGAGAACCGGCCGCGTGCCTTCCATGCCGGCGAACACCGCCGAGCCGGCTGCGCCTTCGTCGCGCTGGTCGAGGAACAGCGCCGAGGGGTTGGCAACCTCCTGCAGACCGAGCGTCGTCATCTCGAAGACGCCGATCTCGTCCGTCGCGCCGTAGCGGTTTTTCACAGCGCGGAGGATGCGGAAGGTGTGGCTGGCGTCGCCTTCGAAATAGAGCACCGCGTCGACCATGTGCTCGACGACGCGCGGCCCGGCGATCTGACCGTCTTTGGTCACGTGCCCGACCAGCACCACGGCGGCGCCGGACTTTTTGGCGAAGCGCGTCAGCGCCTGCGCTCCCGCGCGGACCTGGGTCACCGTGCCGGGGGCGCTTTCTATCCGGTCGGTCCACAGCGTCTGGATCGAATCGATGATGACGAGGTGCGGGGCAGGGCCTTGCTGCAGGGTCGCGAGGATGGTTTCGACGCTGGTCTCGGCGGCCAGCATCACTTCGCGATCGCCGAGGCCAAGCCGTTGTGCCCTGAGGCGAACCTGCGCCACGGCCTCTTCGCCCGAGACATAGACGACGCGCTTGCCTTGTTGGGCGAGGGCTGCGGCGGCCTGCAGCAGCAGCGTCGATTTGCCGATGCCCGGATCGCCACCGACCAGCACGGCCGAGCCCATCACGAAGCCGCCGCCGGTGACGCGGTCGAGTTCGGCGAGACCAGTCACGACGCGCGCGGCGCTCTCGGTTTCGCCGGCGAGAGGCACGAGTTCCGCCGGCCGGCCGCCGGCCACCGCCGATTTTGGCCCGGCGCCGACGCCGCTGTCGATCAGTTCCTCGGCGATGGTGTTCCATTCGGCACACGCCTCGCAGCGGCCCTGCCAGCGCGAATAGACCGCACCGCAGGACTGGCAGACGAATTGGGATTTGGCTTTGGCCATGGAAATTTGTGCACCGGATGTGCCAATTTGCGTAACGGATACGCCACCGAAGTGCAAGAACGAAAAGCGAACACAAGGTTCGCTATCCGCCGCGACGGCGATCGCGAACCATCCGTATTCTGCGGCGAGGGTGAAGGAAGCGTTCCGCAATATCCCGAGAAGCCCGCTCCCTCTGCACGCTCTCGTAAGGCATCGCTGCTAGCTTCCGCCAAACCCAGCCAGGAGGCGTTGTTGGTTCCCGAGAATGACGAGGATTTTGCCCGCGGGCGACGGCTACCACTGCTGCTCGCCGTTGCCGCCGCAGCGTGGATCGTCCTCATCCTGCTCGTCATCTGGGGGCCGACGCTGTTGAGCCTTATAGCGCAGCTCGGACTTGCTGGGCCGGTGAAGGTCCTGCCGCCCTTGATCTAGACGGAAGCCTGCCCCAGCCCTTGGCCGGGGCAGGGAAGTCGTATCAGTGCTTCATCATCGACATGGTTTCGCAGGCCATTTTGCCGTTGGCCATCTTCATGTCGTGCATCATGTACATCTTGTGGTCGGTGCCCATCATCATGATCATGCAGTCGTCCATGGGCATCGCGGCTTTCATCATCGCCGGGTCCATTTCGCCTTTCATCGCCGGCATCATCATCGTGTCGCCGTTCGGCATCACGACGACGGACTCGCCGGGCTTCAGCATCATGCTGTGGCTGCCAGCCATCATCGAATTGCCGGACATCATCGACTCAGCTGCGAAGGCCGGCGCTGTAACCGCAGCGGCGGTGACGAGGGCCAAGGCCAGAGCAAGTTTGTGACGCATGTAGAAGTCTCCCATTTCCATAAGCGCGCATTGTTGCGCGGCGCCTTGCTAGCACCGTCGTGCGTAAACTGACTTTCACTCGCAATCACGTTGCGGTGCGGCGCTGTTTACTGGAAAATCGTTCGCACTATTCCGTGATTGCCAGTATTGCGGCGATCACGAACCCGTTCAGGTGAGGCCGGCGCGCCTCAGGCCCTCGACATAGCGGCCGAGCAATCCGGGCTCCATGAACCTCAGGCTGTCGGAAATGGTGGCCACGCTTACCACCGGGCGGAGATAGAGGAACTTTTCGAGCGCGTCGCGAGCTCCGGCCATATCGCCGAGATAGGCGCGATAGACGGCCAGGTCGCGGTAAGGCCAGGTGAGGCCGGGACGTTCGGACAGCGCGCGTGTAACGAAACCGAGGGCGGCTTCGTATCGTCCGGCGGAGAAGTTGGCGAGGCCGAGACCGATCTGGTTGTTGAAGGCAAAGGGATCGAGTGGGCTGAGGCGCCCGGCGCGCTCGAACGAGACGATCCCCTCCTCGGGCTGGCCGATATAGACGAGCCCAAAACCGCGCCGCATCCAGGCCCAGGCGTGATTGGGGTCGAGTGCCAGCGCCTTCTCGGCAAAGGTCACCGCCTGCCGCACATCGCCGCCGAGCAGCGTCACCGCCGCGGCCAACGCTGTCAGCGCCGTTGGCTCTTCACCCACGGTCATGGTGGCGATTTCGACGAGCTGCTCACCCTTGGCGCGGGTTGTGGCGAAATCGGCCGTCCAGCTATAGGCGATCTGCTGCGCCTGCGCCCAGGCGCCGAGCGCCGCGGCGAGGCCATAGCCGGGTTCGCGCCGCAGTGCCTGTTCCAGCATGGCGATCGCCTTGGGATTTTCCGCCATGCGGTGCGCCCAGAGATGGGGCAGGGCCCGCATCACGAGATCATAGGCGGCAAGCGTTTCCGGGTGCTTTGAGCGCGCACGCTCGATTTCGGCGCGCCGGATCGAGGGGTGGAGCGCGCTCGCGACTTCGGCGGCGATACGATCCTGCAGGTCGAAGAGATCGTTGACGCCGCCGTCGACCTTGCTTGACCAGATGTGGTTGCCGGTCTCGGTCTCGACCAACTGCGCCGTGATCCTCACCCGCTCACCAACACGACGCACGCTGCCTTCGACCACGTAGCGCACGCCGAGTTCGCGCCCCACCTGCCGCACATCGACGGAGCGCCCCTTATAGGCAAAGGCCGAATTGCGGGCGATGACGAAGAAATCGCGGATGCGGGAGAGCGTCGCGGTGATTTCCTCAACCACCGCGTCGGCGAAATAGGCCTGGTCTGCCTCGCCCGACATATTGTCGAACGGCAGCACCACGACGGACGGACGGTCCGAGGGAACGACCGGAACGGGCGCGGCTGCCACCGGCCGCAGGGTCTGTTCGGGATGCCAGACGAAGAGCCGGACGGCCTTCGAGATGTTCTTGAGCTCGGTCGGCCCGAGGTCTTCGAAGGTCAGGTCGGTCTGGGCACCCAGATATTGGTGCATCCATTTGGTGATCGCCATGCCGCCCGGCGGGGCGTGGCCCTGCACCCGGACGGCGAGGTTGATGCCGCTGCCGAAGAGATCGTCCCCGCTTACCAAGACGTCGGCCAGCACGACGCCGGCGCGGATGCGAAACACCTCGCCACCCGGCGCTTTCAGCCGCCTCTGGTGGAGCTCGCGCTGCAGCGCCGCGGTCCATTGCACGGCGGCGATGACACTCTGGAACTCGGCAAGGAGCCCATCACCCATGGTCTTGAAGACTTTGCCACCCTGGTCGCCGATCGTCTTGTGGACCAGCACTTCGTAAACGGTGCGCACTAGCCGAAGCGTCTGTGCCTCGCTGTAGTCGACGAGCCGCGAATAGCCGACGACGTCGAGCGATACGATAGGCACCAGTTTTCGGTCGGCCTGCGCCATGCTTGTGCTGATCTCGGGAAACCGGTCGACTGTAGCAGTTTTGCACCGGAAACGAGAAGCGCAAGTAACACGTGGGTTATTTCAGTCGCAAGACAGTCAATCGTTGAACGTTCGATTGACCAGAAGCGGCCTCACGAACCGAGGGTAAGCACCGAAATATCCATCGATTGGCCGGCTTTTACCTCGAACGGGCGCGTATAGACTTTGTCGCCGCGCTTGGCCTCGACCGTGTAGCTGCCTTCCTCGAGCACCAGTGCCGGGAATGTCCCGGTATTGGTGAAGATCGAGCTGCCGTCCTGCCCTTTGACTGTCCAGTCGACGTCGGCGATCGCCTCGCCGCCCGCATCGGAGGTGAGTTTGAAGGAGACCTGCGCCGCCTTCTGGTAAAGCGTCGCGTCGGTCAGCTTGCCGGGCTCAACCCTGAGGTCGGCGCGGACGACCGCGTTCACATCGCCGAAATAGGAGACAACATGATAGGTGCCGGCGTTGAGCGTCAGAATGTCGTTGGCCGCGACTTTCTCGGCAACGACCGCCCGTTCGGCGTCGGTGGCGCCGGCGGTGAAGATGTCGAAGTGCAGCAGGTTGAACGGGATCTGCACATCCCCCGCGATCGCCGCGTTGAGTTTCAGGCCACCCGCATCGAGAATCATCGACTTGGAGCTGGGCTTGTTGCCGACGCTCAGCGTATCGCTGGTCTGCGCCCGTCCATAGGCGACGTGGACGACATAGTTGCCGGGCTTCAGCGTCAGCGTCGGATTGGCTTGCTCGGACTTGGCGACCATCGGCAGCGTGCCGTTTTTGTCGGGCGTCGTGCCGAAGACGCGCCAGACAAGGCCGCCGTTAATCTGCGCGCCTTTTTCGACGACGTCGGCGACCAGCGTAACGGGCTCAGGCGTGGTGCCGAGATTGGTTGCGTCGACGGCATTGTCGGGCGGCATCAGCGCGTCGCTGTCCTCGCCGTTGCCGAAACCCGTCTTGATGAGCTTTTGCCGGTCGCTTTCCTGGCCGGGCTGGACGGGCGGGGGACCGGGCTGCGCATTGCGGTCGGGCCGCGGCCGGGGCAGGGGCGGCAGGTCATCGGACGACGCCGCAAAGCTCGGCAGTGCCGCTGTCGCCAGAAGCGCGAGCGTCGCAGCAACCAATAGCGGCTTTGCCGGCATCGTCATTGTCTCAGAAGCCCCAGTCCATTTGCGCTTCGCTACGCTTGGATTGGGGAAAACCTGTGTCATAAGGAGGCTGGCGTCGCAAGAGATGCCGCTATCCACGACCACCCGCAAGGACCGCCATGCCCGCCAATGCCGAAATGCTGCGCCACCTCGAGACTCGCCGCTCCGTCGGCCTGGCGTTCCTGAAAGAGCCCGGCCCGACCCCAGCAGAGCTCCAGCAGATTCTGACGATCGCCACGCGCGTCCCCGATCACGGCAAACTGACGCCTTGGCGGCTCATCGTCATCAGCGGCGATGCGCGCGCCAAAGCCGGCGAAAAGCTCGCAGAAATCGCGGCGCGCCAGCATCCCGAATATGACGAGGCCTCGCTCGATGTCGAGCGGAACCGCTTTCTGCCGGCGCCGGTCACCGTCGCCGTCGTCAGCACCGCCAAGCACCACATGAAGATCCCGGAATGGGAGCAGTTCCTGTCGGCCGGCAACGTCGCCTTCAACCTTGAGCACGCCGCTTTTGCAATGGGCTATGCGGCAAACTGGGTGTCGCGCTGGTATGCCCTCGACGGCGAAGCGGCCGAAATGCTCGGCGCGCATTACAGCGAGCAGATCATCGGCTTCGTCTCGATCGGTACGCCGACCGCGCCGATGGAGGATCGCCCGCGGCCGGCGCTCGGTGATGTCGTGACCTATTGGCAGGGCTGAGCTGGGGATATTGGGTCCCTTTTAACGGCCTGTTAACCATCCGCGACGCTTGGTTAACGAGACATTAACCGCGTAAAATGCCGACTCGATGGCCGTAACGCCCATATCGGTATCGCCTAGCCTCGCCTCGGTGCTCAACGCCGCCGGCGACCGCAATGACGTGGACTTCGATTATCTGCTGAAGACGGCGGTGCGCGAGAGCAGCCTCGACCCACAGGCAAAGGCGGCGACCTCGTCGGCGACGGGGCTGTTCCAGTTTCTCGATACCACCTGGCTGCAGGTGATGAAGTCCGAGGGCCCGCGCCTCGGCTACCAGAACTATGCCAACGCCATCACCCAGAACGGCGACGGCGAATATGTGATCAAGGACCCGAAGGTCCGGGCGCAGGTGCTAAAACTGCGCGAGAACCCGGCCGTGGCCGCCGACATGGCTGCCGCCTTCACCAAATCCAACGGCGATTATCTCAGAGACAAGTTCGGCCGCATGCCGAGCCCGGGCGAACTCTATATCGCCCACTTTCTTGGGGCGCAGGGCGCCGAAAAGATGTTCAACGCCGGCCTCAAGAATCCCGACCAGATTGCCGCCAGCCTGTTTCCGCGCGAGGCCGCCGCCAACCGCACGATCTTTTACGACCACGGCACGCCGCGTACGATCCGCCAGGTCTATAAGGCGCTCGTCGCCCAGCATGAGGGGCCGGCGAGCCTTCACCCCGGCTACGCCGTGCAGCAAATGGTCGCCGCCCAGCAGACAGCGGGCCAGCCGCCGGTGCCGCTCGCGCCGGTGGTCCGCAAGGAAGGCAACAGCAAGCCCATCGGTGGCGATGTGGCGCAGGCGGTCGAAATCCCCTCGCGCATCGGCCCGCGGAACATGTCGTTTTCAACACTGTTCAGCACCGAGCCCGGCGGCTCGACGGGCTCGCCCATTCCCTCCGCAATGGAGGAGGGGCAGGGCGCCTTCTTCACGCAACTTTACGGGCAGAATGGCGGCTCGGAGCCCTGAGTACGGTTAACGCTTTCCTGCCGCCTATGGTGAACCGTTCCTTAAGCCTTCGCCGCTAGGGTTTTCCGATCCTTCCGGAGAGCCGCATGGTTGCGTACCGCCACTTTGTCGATCTGTCACAATCGGGGGACAGCGAGGAGCGGGGGCAGGCGGCACATCTGGTGGCGCTGGCTTATCTCGCCCATGTCGGTCCCGCCGACGAACAGGCGGCGCTCTACGCAGCGCTGATCGGCTTCCTAGACGATCCGTCGGTAAAGGTGCGCGCTTCGTTAGCCTACGGCCTGCTGCACACCACGGCTGCGCCCCGACCGATCCTGCTGTCGCTGCTGCAGGATAGCGCGGTCATTGCCCGGGCTGTGGCCCAATATTCGCCAGCGCTGATGGATGTCGACCTGCTGCCACTGGTCCGCACCGCCGATGCCACGATGCTGGTCGCCCTGACAATGCGCGAGACGGTGAGCCCGCGACTCGTTGAGGCGCTGCTCGACCGGCACGACCGCGATGTCGCGTTAAAACTTCTCCGCCGTCCGGACACGCCGTTCGGCGCCGGTTTGCTGTTGCGGCTGGCCGAAGAATTCGGCCTCACCGATGCGGAAATTCGTGGGTCTCTGCTGGCGCGAAGCGATTTGCCAGCTGCTGCTAGGCTGCTGCTGGTCGAGGCGGTGGCAGCGGCGCTGCGCGATCTTCGCTTGGTGAAGGGGGCTGTTCAGCCGTCGCGCCTCGAAAAACTGCTGCGCGATGCTTCAGATACCGCCCTCACGGCGATTGGCGAACGTGCCGATGGCGCGCCGCGCGCCGACTATGCGGCGAGCCTGATTGATGCCGAACGGGTCTCCACGCGGGTCATGCTGCACGCCATCGTCAATGGCCACGTGATGTTCTTTGCCGATTGCGTGGCTGAGCTCAGCGAAATGTCGCGCGACAAAGTCTTTACGCTGCTCGAAACGGGCAGCCGGGCTGCGCTCAATGCCCTGCTCGCCCGCTGCGGCCTCAACCCGGGCGTGCGCAATCTTATCGCGCGGCTGGTTTTCCACGCCCGCACTGCCGATCTCGCCGACGATGTGGCAGCCCGCCATTTCGTCGTGACGGTGCTGACCGAGGAGCTGATCGTCGAGCATGACGGTGTCATCCCGCCCGAGCTTGAAGAGGCCTTCGCCTATCTCTCCGAGCAGAACGTGGGGTTGGCCCGCAACGCCGCCCGCGGCGTGATGTCGGCCTTCGCGGGTGGCGCGGCGGCTGGGCACACCATGCCGGCGATCGAAGCGGATGAGCGGCTGGCGCTGCCGGCGGCCTAGTACCGGAACTGCTCGATCAGCACGCGCTCTTCGAGGCTCGAGCCCGGATCGAACAGCAGCGTGACCGACCGTTCGCGGATCTCGCGTACGACCACTTCGACAACATTCTTGAACTCGATGTTGTCGGCGACCGCGCTGACCGGCCGCTTTTCGGCTTCCTTGATGCGGAAGGTGACGACGGCGCGGTTCGAGAGGATCGCGCCGCGCCAGAGGCGTGGCCGGAACGGCGAGATCGGCGTCAGCGCCAGCAGCGGCGCGGTGATCGGAATGATCGGTCCGTGCGCCGATAGGTTGTACGCGCTGGAACCGGCGGGCGTCGCCAGCAGCACGCCATCGCAGATCAGCTCTTCGAGCCGCGTCCGCCCATCGACCAAAATCTCGACCTTCACCGCCTGATAGGTGGCGCGGAACAGTGAGACTTCATTGAGCGCGAGGGCTGTGTGCCGTTGCCCGGCAGCGTCGACGACCTCCATCGACAGCGGATAAATCTGCGTCGGCTTGGCGGCGGTGAGCCGGTCAAGCAGATGGTCCTCGGCGAAATCGTTCATCAGGAAGCCGATGGTGCCGAAATTCATACCGTAGACCGGCACGCCGCGCGCCATGGCCCGATGCAGCGATTGCAGCATCAACCCATCGCCGCCGAGCGCCACCACCACGCTCGCCGCCTCGATCTCGACTTGGCCATAGCGTTCGCGCAGTTTCGCCGCCGCGGCGTTGGCTTCGGGCGTGCCGCTCGACACGAAATTGATCGATCCGGCGGTAATCGGGCGCAACGCGACCCCCCAAAGCTTGTCGGCGTCTGCCTAGCACGGCCCTTCGCCCGGTGCCACCGCCGAAGGGCCGCTTGCGCGCGACCGCCAGCCGGTGCTAGCAACCGCCTCGGGCCGGTATAGCTCAGTTGGTAGAGCACCTGATTTGTAATCAGGGGGTCACGGGTTCAAATCCTGTTGCCGGCACCAGATTTCGTCATTCTCTCTCCAGCGCTGTCGAACCAGCTACCGCCATCGCTCGCCGGGCGATACCATAGTATACGATAAGTATATCTAGGTATTATAGACACAATAGATGCATCAAATTACCAAGTATTTGGCGGCGCGCAAGGGATTGGTCGTTATTCGCGCGACGTGATGAATAACACTTTGGAGGGCTTGATGATTAGGACTGCAGTGGTTGTTGCTGTGATGGTGGCTGCGCTGGGCGCAACTGGCCCGTCGTTCGCTTCGCAGAAGTTGTTTGGGTACAATCCCCCGGCGCCGTTGGCGCCTGTGTGCTATGGCGTCGACAAGGCGGGCAAGAAGATCGTAGTCGCCTGCCCGACGAATCCGTAAGTCGCGCCATTTCTGTCGGCTTGAGACGGCCCCGGTCCGCAAGGATTCGGGGCCTTGCTTATTGAGGCGCAGGCTGCGGCAAGTCGCCGGAGGTTGCTCCGTCACATGCTGTGCTAGCGTGTAGCTCGTTTTGTCGGCCGCGCGGCGCTGCCGTGGTGGGAATGCGAGGCAATGGAATTCCGATCGATCTCTTCGGGAATGTCTGCCTTCGCGCTTGCTCTTCTTATAGCAGCCGTCTTCCTCATCGACACAGTGACGGACCTCGAGATCGCGGTCGCCGTTCTTTATGTGGTCGTGGTGCTGCTGGCCGCGCGCCTGCTGCATGTCAGAGGCGTCCTGCTCACGTCGGTCGCGTGCATCGCCGCCACGCTCTTGAGCTATAGGCTGCAATCCAAGGATGGCGCGTCCCAGACCAGCCTTGTCAACTGCGTCCTGAGTCTCGTGGCGACCGCCGCCACGACCTACCTCTCGGTTGCCATCAAACGTGTCGCCAACGCCGAGCGTCAGGCCCGCACGGAGCTGGCCAACGTCGTGCGGATGGCGAGTCTGGCGCAGCTTTCGGCCTCGATTGCCCACGAAATCAACCAGCCGCTCGCGGCCATTGCGGCCAGCGGTAACGCCGCGCTCCGCTGGCTCGCCGCGACGCCGCCTAATATCGGGCGGGCGCAGGAGGCCGTCGACAGCGTTGTGAGCGACGCGACCCGGGGCGGCGAAATCGTTCGGCGGATTCGAAGTCTGGCCGGCGGCGCGGCGGCACCGACCGAGCCCCTCGACCTCAATGAGGTTGTCCTCGAAGTCGTCGGCCTGATGCAGGGCGACCTTAGAGCGCGGCGAATCTCGCTGCGCCCGCTCCTGAGTGGGACGTTGCCGCCCATCGCCGGTCATCGCGTGCAACTGCAGCAGATCATGATCAATTTGATCGCCAATGCGGGGGATGCAATCGATGCAAACCCGGCCAGCGACCGCGAGATCGTCGTCGCGACGGCTCAGCGGGCACCCGGCACCGTCCAGCTGACCATCCGCGACGACGGCGTCGGCTTCGATGCCGCCAAAGCGGCGCAGGTTTTCGACGCGTTTTACACCACCAAGGAGGGCGGCATGGGCCTGGGATTGGCGATAAGCCGCACTTTGGTCGAGGCCCATGGCGGCAAGATCTGGGCGGAGCCGCGTCATCCCGGGGCGGTGCTCAATGTGACGCTGCCTGCCATAGCGTCCGCTGATAACAATGCGTCCGGAGTGCTCGAGTGACCGACGGCGATGCCATTGTGCTGGTCATTGATGACGACAGGTCGGTTCGCGACGCACTGCAGCGCCTGCTCGAATCGGTGGGACGTCAGGTGCGGTGTTTCGAATCGTGCGCCGATTTCCTCGCCTGGGAGCGGCCGGATATTCCGGGCTGCCTCGTGCTCGATGTCAGGATGCCCGGACAGGACGGGCTCGATTTTCAGCGGCAGCTCGTTGAGGACGGCACCCAGCTGCCGATCGTCTTCGTCAGCGGACACGGCGACATCCCCATGTCCGTTCGCGCCATGAAGGCGGGGGCAATCGAGTTTCTTACCAAGCCGTTTCGCGAACAGGACTTGCTCAGCGCGGTCGACGAAGGCTTGCGCGCCAACCGCGAGCAGCGCCGGCTGGCCGGCGAAAGGGCCGTCCTCCAGGCGAGGCTCGATGCGCTTACCGCCGGCGAGCATGACGTATTGCGCAAGGTCATCAAAGGCCTGCTCAACAAGCAGATCGCCGCCGACCTCGGCATCAGCGAAATTACCGTGAAAGTGCGCCGCGGCCGTTTGATGCGAAAAATGCAGGCGGGTTCTTTGGCCGACCTCGTGCAGATGGCCGTCGCGCTTGGGCTTGTCTAGGCGCGCCAACGAGCTCGGAGACAATCCAAGCCCGTTGGCCGCCGCCGTTAGTTGCTGGTCGTATTCGTCGTGGTGTTGGAGGTCTGGGCATGCCGCACGGCGTCGGCCACCGTCGAGTCCGGGGAGGCTGCCTGGCAGGCCGCGACGAGAGCGGTCGAGTTCCTCGGCTTTGCCGGCGTATTTTCAGCGGACTTTCCGCTTGAAGTGGTCGTGGTCGGTGTTGCGAGGCTCGGGGTCGGCAGCGACGCCTTTACCCTCGCGAACATCGCGCGCCGATGGGCTGGCGACAGCTTCATGTACTGAGCGCATGTCAGGGGTGTGGCGGCAGATGCAGTATCGACCGCCACGCCGCCGACCAGCAGGCCGAGGGCGAGGATTGCGCTTGTCACAGTGAGCATAGGTTTCATTGGCTTCTCCTTGTGGCGGGTCCATTCCCGCCCGATTTAGCAACAGCCAAAACCCGCCCCAGGTTCCTCCCTCGCGGCATTGTGTCGCCGAGGATCGGGAGATCTGCGTCCAACAGGGCGACGGGACGTTCATTGTCCGTTCAACGGACGGCACGTAACGGGCCAATAAACCGATTTTGGAGCCTAGCCCGCGATGCGTATCGCCATCCTCGTTGCATTCAGCCTCCTTAGCATCGTGCCTCGGGCTCAAGCGGCTAATGCGCCGCTGCCTGAGGATATCGCCATGGTGAAGTCGTGCATGGACCTCGTCGCCGCCAATGACGCAGCGCGGCCTCCTCACGTGGCGGATGAGCTGACCGAAAAGATCGGCCCTGCTGGCCGTCTTGCCGGTGCGGCCATGCTTTCGGCGAGCGACCTGACGAGCTGTATCGGAGTCGTCGCGAACCAGTGCGTGCAGGACAACGGTGGTACAGGAGACGACAGCAGCGAGATCGGTTGTTCGTTGCGCGAGGCGGCAGTCTGGCAACAGCGGCTCGATAGCGCCTACAAGACCGTGCGCGCCGGCATGGAGCACGATGCGGCGGCCCATCTCGAAAAGGTCGAGCACGCCTGGATTATCTGGCGGGACCTCGCCTGCCGTCAGCCTTATGTGACCTATCAGGGCAGCATGGCAGGGCCGATGGAAGCGTGGTGCGAAATGAACCTTACCGCACGCCAAGCCGTCTGGATGGAGGAGTGGAAGGAGTGATCGCCAAGTGTCGCCACCACTCCTATAGCTCTGAAACCAAGTTCTTCTTCGCGATTGCAGCGCGCGCGAGCAGTCCAACGCCTTTTCGTGATTTCCCGCTTTGCATTTGTGAACGTCGCTCGGCTTTCATATTGTGCGCCGGCCGATATCACTGGCGGGTCATTTGGGACTGGAAGGAGAGCGCTTGGCTGAGCAGGTGATGGTTGCGGATTTGGGCATGCCGCGTACAAGGCGCGGCGTACCTCTGGCGGTCATCCTCGTCGCCATCCCGGTCGGCTTTGCGCTCCTCGGACTGCTGCTGCGGCTGTTCGCTTATCTCGTTGCAGGTTGGGAGCCGCATCTCGGCGGCTATCCTGACGGCCTCTGCCGCTGGGACTGCCAATGGTACGTGATCCTCGCCAAATCCGGCTACGACCCATTCCCCGTCCCCGAAACAATCGATGCCGGCAACTGGGCGTTTTTCCCGCTTTTCCCGATGATCATCGGGGGCCTCTACGCCCTGAGCCAGGCAGACATAATGACGATTGCGACCGGTGTGTCGATCGCCTTCTCCATTGCCGCGGCGCTCGTTGCCTGGCCGCTGCTCGAACGCAATATCCGCGCCTATACGCTCTATTGCGCGTTTCTGCTCTGCGGTCCGTTCTCGATCTATTTCACCAGTTTTTTGACCGAAGTGCTGTTCGTGCTGCTGACCAACTGCATCATGCTGGCACTGCGCCGCTCGAACTATATTGCGGCCGGCGGCTTTGCGGCGCTGCTCTCGGCGACGCGCATTGTCGGCGTGTTCATGGTCTTCGCCATCGTCGTGCAGTATCTCGCCGAATATCGCCAGAAGGGAGAACCGTGGCGCAAGCTTCCGGCGCATCTCTGGCAAAAGCCGGAGATTGTGCTCGCCGTCCTGCTGACGCCGCTCGGGCTCTTCGGCTACATGGCTTACCTGCATTTCTACATGGGCGACGCGCTCGCCTTCAGCCACGTGCAACGGGCCTGGGGCAGGGTGCCCGGTAACCCCTTCTACTACCTCTGGATGGCCCTGACCGACTGGCCGGACACGGGTTTTTGGCCGTCGACGAACCAATGGCTCGGGCTTTCCGTTGTCGTCGGCCTCGGCGCAACGGCGGTGCTGGCGCTGCGGCGCCAATACGCGATGGCGCTGTTTTGCCTCATCTGCCTCATCGTGCCGCTGTCGCTCGGCTTGGCCTCAATGTTGCGGTTTGTGACCGCGCTTTCACCCATCGTGCTCGTGGTGATCACGTGGCTTGCACGTTCGAGGCTGATCTACGCGGTGTCGCTGCTGGGTTTCGTTGCGGCGGACTACTTTTTCACCACCGGCTGGCTCCAGGAGTGGCTTCCGCTTGTCTAGCGCCACCCGATCCCCGGCAGGTTTCCGCCCGCGCTGGCTCGCCGTGCTTGCGCTCATCGTCGTCGTTGCGGGGTTCGAGCTTTATGTGAGCTGGCTGGCGCTCCATCCGTCTGTCACCGACAACTACCGCGCCTATTATATCGACCAGACCACCACCTGCCTCGATAAGCCGGTCAGCGGCCGCTACACACTTGGCCAAACGGTGTCGTTCCTGCCTGATGATCCGCCGGGCGCCTGGGCGCTGCGCGTCTGCGGCTGGGATGGCCCGGTGGGCGATGGTACCCATTCGATCGGCACCCGCTCGATGCTGCACTTCATGCTCGGCAGCGCCCCAGGCGACCTGATCCTCAGGTTGCAGATGACGGCGATTATGGCGCCGGACGGCCGCACACAGCGCCTCGCGGTCTCTGGCAACGGCGTGCTGCTCGGCGAGACCACCATCGGCAATGGCCTGACCAAGAGCGCTGACTTTGCGGTGCCGGCTTCGATCATCGATGCAAGCGACGGGCGGCTCGATATAGCGCTCGATTATCCGACCGCGACCGAAATGGTGCCGCACGACAGCGATACCCACTACCGATCGATCAAACTGCTGTCGCTGCAATTGCGCCGGCCGGGCGATCCACCCTCGGCGGGGGCGCAGGATGATCCGCTGGCCCAGCGGCATCACGCCGGGCCTGACTGATTGGATTAAGCGGCGTCGGCCGGAACGGGCTCGTCTTCCGAGATCGCTTCGGGGCCTATTTCCGGCAACGGCATTTCGATGTCTGCCCAGCCGCTGAGGATGCGTTCGCGGGCCAGCATCACGGGCGTCGGCCGCTGTTCGTAGGGTGTGGCGAAAAGATAGTGTCCAAAGCCGCGCTCGGCATTCGCCGAGGTTGCCCAGATCACCAGCGGTGCGATGACCATGGGCCCGGCGATCGGGATCAGCCAGACGATCATGCTTTGCGCCACGAACAGCGCTACCCCGAAGGTCAGCAGGCCTGAAACGACGATCCAGCGCGACGCCCGCCAGGCATCGTTGAGCGACATCCGCCCGCCGCCGCGATTGGCCGCCGACCAGCCACCATCGGCGCCGAACAGCACCTGCAGCACGGCACGGCTCTGGAACCACAGCATCAGCGGCGCGATCAGACTCGAAAATACCACCTCGACCGAAGTCGAGACGAAGGCATGGATCGTACCGCCGAAGCTGAGATTATCGCGCGTAAACATGCCGCGCAGCACGATCACCAGCTTGGGGAGCACCAGGAGGCACCAGATGCCGCTGACCAAGAGGACCGCCATCAGCGTTTCGTCGGCCGGGAAGATCGGGAAGGGAAAATGCGGTTCCGGAAAATAGTCGGGCGCCGGCGTGAAGAACGGCGAAAGGATGCTGGTGGCGAGAAACAGCAGCCAGATCGGCGAAGCAACATAGGCCATGATGCCCTGCGCGAAGACCAGCCGGCTCCAGAACTTGAGATTGGGGGCAGAGAGCAGCCGGACATACTGCAGGTTGCCCTGGCACCAGCGGCGGTCGCGTTTGGCGTGTTCGAGGAGGTTCTCGGGGCTTTCCTCGTAGGAATTGGTCAGGTCCGGATCGAGCCGCACCTTCCAGCCGGCGCGGGCCAGCAACGCCGCTTCGACGTAGTCGTGGCTCATGATGTGGCCGCCGAACGGCGGCTTGCCGGATAGTGCGGGGAGACCGCAGCTTTCGGCGAAAGCCTTCACCCGGACCAGCGCATTGTGGCCCCAGAATGGGCCCTCATTGCCCTGCAGCATGGCGACGCCGCGCGCGAAGACCGGCGAGAAATAGGTCGCCGAGAACTGCATGGCGCGACCGAAGAACGAGCGCGCGTGGATGATCGTCGGCAGGGTCTGCAACAGGCCGAGCCCTGGATCTGCCTCAATCCGCCGCGTCAGCTCGACGATGGTCTCAGGCTCCATCAGGCTGTCGGCATCGAGGATCAGCGCGTAGTCGTAGGCCGAACCCGAACGGCGGACGAAATCCTCGACATTGCCGGCTTTCTTGCCGGTATTGGCGGTGCGGCGGCGGTAGAAGATGCGGCCTTCGGCGTTACGGTCGGCAACCAGCCGCGCCCACCACAGCGCCTCGCCTTCGGCTATGGCCTGCGATGTGGTGTCGGAAAGCAGCGCGAAGTCAAAGAGGTCGCCGACGCCGAGCCGCTCCAGCCCTTCATCCATCGCCGCGACGCGGGAGAAGGTGCCGACCGGGTCTTCGTTGTAGATGGGAACGATGATCGCGGTGCGTCCCTTGACGCGAATGCCCTCGGGCAGCCGCGAGATCGGGTGCTGGACGTAGAAGAGACCGAGGAGCGACAGCGCCGCGCCCCAGGCAAGCCAGGCGGTGCTGATGGCGATCAGCGCGCAGCGAAAATCATCGATGGCGCTCATGCCGTCGGTATCGGCGTAGCGGATGAACAGCTCGCAGGCCGCGACGCTGACGATGAGGGTGAAGATCAGCGCCGCAAGGCGGCGCAAAAGTACCGCCGCCGCAAATCCCTTGGGCGGTTCGATGAAATACGACCGGCGATGTCCGCTAGGTGCGGCGGACGAGGCGCGCATAGATCGCAAAAATCCAGTTCGACTGGACTTCGATCACCTGCTTGGGCATGGCGAGCGGGGCATTGGGCAGCCCGGCACGGCTCAAAATATCGGCAATAAGCCGCTCCCGCGCGGAAATGTTGGCCTCCGTCATGACGCTCTCCACTGAAAAAGCCAGGTTTCCGATAGCCTCTGATCGAAGCCAGCCAGATGCGCGTTGATCTCGACGAGCTTGCTGTCGCCCATCTTCACGTCGATGATCAGTCGCCAGTCACTATCCGCGCCAACCTTGAACACGGCAGTTTGCAAAATGGTTCCACCGCTCACGGTGGTTACCGCAGAAATCTTTGCATCATCGGCGAGCGAGGCGATCATGCCGCCGCGGAAGTCGACGACGAATTTGCGCACATTGGGGTCAGGCGTATCGATGGCGTTGCCGCCATGGCCGACGCGCATGTCGGCGACGAAGGCCAGATCGGTGTTCGGATCCGGCGGCAGATCGCCCCAGCTCAGCTTGTAGGAAAACTCGCGGGTATCGCCCGCTTTGGCCGGTTGGCCGGGGCGCCAGAGGGCGACGATGTTGTCGTTGTACTCGAACTTGCTCGGCAGTTCGACTAGCCGGACGGTGCCCTTGCCCCAGTCGCCGATCGGCTCGACCAGCACCGACGGGCGGTGTTCGTAGCGAGCCGAAGCATCCTGATAGGCATCGAAATTGCGCTGCCGCTGCAGCAGGCCGAAGGCTGCCGGCGTCGTATCGTCGAAATAGCTGTTGGCGAGAACCGCCGGATTGTTCAGCGGCCGCCACAGTTCTTCGCCGTCGCCGCGCTTCATATAGAGGCCGTCGCTGTCGTGCACTTCCGGCCGATAGTCGTCAAAGCCGTGGTCGTTGTAGTTGCTGAGGAGGAACATCGAGGTGAGCGGCGCGATGCCGAGCTCGACCACGTCCTTGCGGAAGAACAGGCGCAGCGTGACGTTCATGGTCGTCGCGGCGCCAGGCGTGATCTCGAACCGGTAGGCGCCGGTGCAGCTCTGGCTGTCGAGCGCGGCATAGACGACAACGGTACGGGCGCCAGGCGCTGCCTTCTCGAGATAAAAGTCGGAGAAGCGCGGAAATTCCTCGGGCTGCGACGTGCCGGTATTGATGGCGAGGCCACGCGAGCTCAGGCCGTAATTGCTACCGCGCCCCAACGCCCTGAAATAGCTCGCGCCCTGGAAGGCGGCCAATTCATCGAAGAAGTTTGGCACGTTGAGCGGGAAATTGAGCCGGAATCCTGCGATACCCGGCAGCGCCGTATTGGCGGCGAGCTTGTCGATCGCGGGATTGTAGTAATTGAAATCGCCGGTAGTGAAGTTCATCGGCGTCGCGACGCCGTTGTCGATCTCGAACAGATGCACCGGTTCCTTGAAGAGCCAGCCCATGTGGAAGGCATTGACGCGGAAAAGCACGCCGGGGTCGCTCCAGCGCGCGTGGTCGGGGCGATACTGGATGTGCTGATAGTCATCGTACCCGAGCTGCGCGATGAAATCCGGCAGTTTGATTTCGGCCGAGACGAAGTCGGTCTTCGCCTTCTGCTTCATCTGGTCGCTGAGGATGTCGAACGAGAATTGTTCGCCGGCTGGCGCCGGTGCCGCGGCAGGCGCCGCGTCGTTGGCGGCGGCTGGCGGCGTCGCATTGCCGGCAGCAGGCGCCGCGGCTTGGGCAAAGGCGTAGGCGGGCACGGCGGATGAACCCAGGAGCACCGCAGAATAGGTAAGGAAGCTGCGGCGGAGGAGGGGACTTCTATCGGTCACTGCTTAAAACTCGGCGCTTGTTGGCAGCACGATAAACGAAACGTGCTGCGATAACGGGATGGGATGCATTCAGTTCGCACATATCAGTCATGCAGATTTGGGCTGAGGGCAGTGGACCTAAAACGTCGATCCTTCGGGCCCGCTCCCCAGCGGCAGGAAATATCGGAGGCATTAGCAACACCGCTGAAAAGACTAAAAACGGCCAATTCAGCTCACAAAACCGGGAAATCGGCCCCGACTTTGCAATGCCAGCGCAGGCTTGGTTTCTCCGGTCACGCCCGCGCTAAGCGCGTTGAGAAACAAAACCTTGCCGGAAATATGTCAAGGTGAGTGATGTGGATTTTTTGTCGCAGGGCTAACGCCAATGCAACGAATTGGACCAGCAGCGGAACAGCCGGGAATCGAGACGCGGCGTTGGCTAGGTCTTGGCGCCCCCAACAGCCTCCAGCATTGCCGCTGTGATCGTCTGCTTCAGGGCGAAATACCCCTTCCAGGGATCGGGTTTTGATGCACGAGCAGCCGCATCGGCCAGCGAGAAACTGTTGGCCGCCTCGATTTTCTTGAGTTCGCTCCAGCCGATCGGCACTGCGACCGGCGCGCCGGCGCGCGAACGGGTCGACCAGGGAGATACCGCAGTCGCCCCGCGCTCGTTGCGCAGGTAATCGACGAACATCCGCCCCTTGCGCTTGACCTTGGCCATATTGGTTACGAACCGCTCCGGCTCGCGGGCCTCGAGTGTTTGGGCAAAGCCGTGGCAGAACGCCTTCACCTCGGGCCATTCGAGGCTGGGTTGGAGTGGTGCGATAACGTGGATTCCCTTACCGCCTGTGAGCATGGCAAAGCTCTCAAGGCCGAGATCGCCGAGGGCTTTTCTGATGTCCGCCGCGGCGTCCCGCACGTGGGTGAAGCCAAGGCCCTCATCCGGATCGAGGTCGAAGATGATGCGCTCCGGCTTTTCGACGTTGTCGCGCTTCGAGCCCCAGAGATGGAACTCGAGGACGTTCATCTGCACGCCACCGATGAGCCCGGCGAGGTCTTGGATGTAGAAGTAGTCTTCGACGGTGCCGTCTTTCTCGGTGATTTTGACCGATTTCATCGCGGCCGGGAAACCGCCGGTGTCGTGCTTTTGGAAAAAGCAGTGATGCGCCTGTCCTTGCGGACAGCGCAGCAGGCTGAGGGGCCGGTCCGCAATGAACGGCAGCATGCGGTCGGCCACGGCAGCGTAGTAGGCCGCAAGCTCGGCCTTGGTGACCTCGGGCTTGTCGTAGACGGCCCGGTCCGGATGGGTGAGTTCGATCCCGACTTTGCTGGCCTCGGCCACGCCGTTGCTGAGATCCATCGTCCTGCCCCTCGGCTTGTTCAGTCTCTTCGGCCTTTCGGGCGCGATGCTGCGCGCCGGCAGGACTTTGTGCAAGCTATGGACGCTGGGCGTCGCAGCGAGAGCGGGGGCGGACCGCTTCCGCGGCTTGTTACTCTTGGCGATACCGTCGAGGTCCCGGCCGGTCTCGACGCTGGTGGTGAACTCATCCGTCAAATGGCTGTCGCCCGGTGTTGCGAACTCGTCGGCATGCTTAATCAGCAGCCATTGCTGCTTACCACTGCGGTCGCGGCCCTTCATGTAGACGAGCACCCACTCGCCCTTCATCCGCTTGCCGTTGAGCCGGAACTTCAGGTCGCCGTCCTCAAGTCCCTGATGTGGATCGCCAAGCGGCTCCCATGTTCCTTCGTCCCAGAGCATGACCGTGCCGCCGCCATACTGGCCTTCGGGAATGGTGCCTTCGAAGCCGCCATAGTCGAGGGGATGATCTTCGACCCGCACGGCGAGCCGCTTATCGGCCGGATCGGTCGATGGGCCTCTGGTCACCGCCCAGCTCTTCAGCACGCCGTCGAGCTCCAGGCGGAAGTCGTAGTGAAGCCGCGTCGCGTCGTGTTTCTGGACGACGAAGCTCAGCGCCTTTGCGCCGGCGCTATTGGTGCCTTTGCCAGAGGGTTCGGCGGTTTTGCGGAAGTCACGCTTCTGCCGGTAGGTCTTGAGCAAATTGGTCGCAGTTGAGGGCATCTGCTGGCCTTCCCTGAAGCGATCCGGGTCAACGAATACTACACGGGGAATGTTCCGAAACTGCTCCCCGTTGAGGCGTGGAACCATTTCGCTCACTCGGAGCTTCCCCCTGTGAGGACGTTGGCGCGTGTCAACCGGACATGACGGAGAAGGGGAACGGTACGATTTTTCCGGTTTCCCGTGCCGGCCAACGAAATGGCAGACGAGCTCCTGACCCGTCCGCCCGGCGTCCTTCACTCAATATGGAGAAGCAAAATGCCGCGCGGCGACAAATCGAAATACACCGACAAACAGGATCGCATGGCCGACCACATCGCGGCCGGCTACGAACACCGCGGCGTCTCGGAGAAGGAATCCGAGCGCCGCGCCTGGGCCACCGTCAACGCCGAAACTCATGGAGGCAAGAAATCGGGCTCCGGCCGCGGCAAACCCGAGGACCACGCGCCGTCGCGCCGGGGCGGGCGTATCGGTGGCGCAGCGTCTGCGAGCCGCACTGCGGCCGAGCGTTCCGCGTCAGCCAAGAAGGCCGCGGCCACCCGCAAGCGCAACGCAGAGCACGCTCTTCACTGATCGGTCGTCCATGGAAAATCACGGTGAAATCGACGAGGAGGCCGTGCGTCGCACGGCCTATTTTCTTTGGGAGCAGGATGGGAGGCAACTCGGCCGCGACCTCGAATACTGGTTTCGGGCCGAAGACCAGCATATCCGCCAGTTAGCCTACGACCGCTGGCTCGCGGAAGGTACTCCCGAGGGCAAAGCCGAAGTGCATTGGCAAGAGGCCCGGAGCCAGCTCAAGAGCTGAAGAAAGTCGCGGCCTTTGTGAGTCGAGGCGCGGATGCATCCATCCGCGCCGTTTTGATTCAGGCTGCAGCCTTGGCATTCTCGGTCTGCGTCGCGAGCTGGGTCAGCTTCTTGTCGGTTGCGGACTCTTCCTTGTAGGTCGCATCGAGCAGTTGGGCGGCGTCTTTATGGCCGAGCAAGGTCGCCCATGCTTTCAGAGTGCCATAGCGCGCCATCTCGTAGTGCTCCACAGCCTGGCCTGAACTGATGAGGCCGGCATCGAGGGCAGGGGCGCCTTTATAGTCGTCCATGATTTCCTTGCCCTCCTCGATGATTCCGAGGATGGCCTCGCAGGTTTTGCCGCGTGCCGGTTGGCCAAGCATCTCGAAAATCTGCTCAAGACGGTCGACATGACCCTCGGTTTGTTGCCGATGCTCTTCGAAGCCGGCCTTGAGCTGTGGGTCGTTCGCCGCCTTGGCCATCTTCGGCAGCGCCTTGAGAATTTGCTTCTCGGCAAAGTAGATATCCTTGAGCGTATCAAGGAAGAGATCGTCCAAAGTTTTGTCCTGGGGCATCGTCATTCTCCGGTCGGATGTTGGTTGGCTGACGCTAGGGCTCAACGACACAATACCGCCGAGGTTCCGACGCTTCCGGTGCGTTTTGCCAACCCGAGCCGATGCAACCTTCAGCGTCATCGGGAATTAGCTGGATCACCTCTGGAGCTGATCAAAAACAAGGGAGTCGCGATGACTGCATCGGACGACGTCAAGCAGCCGGAGCGGCCAAAACTTCTCGAAGTTATGGGGCCGGGCCTCATTACTGGCGCATCCGACGACGATCCAAGCGGTATTGCGACTTACTCGCAGGTTGGCGCGCAGTTCGGCTTCGGCCTTGGCTGGGCGCTCGTCGTTACTTACCCACTGATGGTGGCCATCCAGGAGATTTCGGCGCGCATCGGCCGCGTGACGGGGCTCGGCATCGCCGGCAACCTCCGCAAGTACTATCCGGCCTGGCTGCTCAACGTGATGATGGCTTTGCTGGTCCTCGCCAACGTCATCAATATCGGGGCCGATCTTGGGGCAATGGGGGCGGCGCTGAAACTGCTGATCGGCGGGCCGTCGCTGCTTTATGTCGTAGGTTTCGCGCTAGTGTCGGTGCTGCTCGAGGTCTTCGTCCGCTACGCGCGCTACGTCTCCGTGCTCAAATATCTGACGCTGTCGCTGCTGGCCTATGTGGCGACGGTCTTCGTGGTGGGCACGCCGTGGCTGCAGGTTTTGCACGATATCGTCCTGCCGCCAATGAGCTTCAACAAGGACTACATTCTCGCGATCGCCGCGGTGCTCGGCACCACGATCTCGCCCTACCTGTTTTTCTGGCAGGCGCAGGAGGAGGTCGAGGATGAGCAGGAAAAGCCGCTGAAGCAGCCGTTGATCGACGCGCCGGATCAAGCGCAGGGCGAGCTGTTTCGCATCCGCATCGATACCGTCGTCGGCATGGCGCTTTCGAACACGGTGGCGTTGTTCATCGTCATCACCACCGCCGCGACGCTGCACGCCCACGGCGTCACCGATATCCAGACTTCCGCACAGGCGGCTGAAGCATTGCGGCCGATTGCCGGACCATTTGCGTTCGTGCTGTTCGCCACGGGCATTATCGGCACGGGACTCCTCGCGATGCCGGTGCTGGCCGGGTCGGCAGCATACGCGCTCGGCGAAGCGATGGGCTGGCAGGTCGGCCTCGCCAAAAAGGCGCGCCGGGCGCCCGCATTCTACGGCGCGATCGCGCTGGCCGGCCTTATCGGCGCGGTGATGAACTTTTCGCCGATCGATCCGATCAAGGCGCTGTTCTGGAGCGCCGTGATCAACGGCGTCGTCGCCGTGCCGGTGATGGCGATCATGATGCTGATGACGCATCGCCGCGACATCATGGGCGAATTCGTGCTGTCTTGGCCGCTGCGGACGCTGGGCTGGCTGGCGACGGCGGCGATGGCGGCTACCGCGATCGCGTTGGGTGTTACCTCGTTCCTCTAAATGCCTGCCACGCAGAACGGATTGTCGCGGAAGCCGCGTTGACTCGATGTCCGCTCCGTCACAATCTCCGGCCACTTTAGTTTCGAGGTTTGGACGTGACGGATCGGCGCGCGCAGCTTTTGAGCGAAATCGAGCGCCGGCGCGATGACCTCATTGCCCTGACGCAGGATCTGGTCCGCATCCCGACGCTCAATCCACCGGGTGAGTACTACGCCGACATCTGCGCCTACCTCGACAAGCGGCTGCAAGCCAAGGGCTTCCTGACCGAGCTGATCCGGGCCAAGGGCGCGCCCGGTGACAGCGACAAATATCCGCGCTGGAACATCATTGCGCGCCGCGAAGGCACGACGCCCGGCGAATGCCTGCATTTCAACTCGCACATCGACGTCGTGCTGGCTGGGCAGGGCTGGACTTTTGATCCCTTTGGCGGCGAGCTCAAGGACGGCAGAATCTACGGCCGCGGCACCTGCGACATGAAAGGCGGCCTTGCGGCCTCGATGATCGCTGCCGAGGCGTTCATCGACGTCTATCCGGATTTTGCTGGCGCCATCGAGATTTCGGGCACGGCGGATGAGGAAACCGGCGGGTTTGGCGGCGTCGCCTACCTGGCCGAGAAGGGCTTTTTCTCGCCGAGCCGGGTGCAGCATGTCATCATCCCCGAGCCGCTGAATAAGGATCGCGTCTGCCTCGGCCATCGCGGCGTCTGGTGGGCCGAAATCGAGACCAAAGGGCGTATCGCCCACGGTTCGATGCCATTCCTCGGCGACAGCGCTATACGGCACATGGGCGCCGTCCTGGCCGAGATCGAGGAGACGCTCTATCCCGCTCTCGAAAAGAAGCACACCGCGATGCCGGTCGTGCCGCCGCAGGCGCGGCAATCGACGATGAACATCAATTCGCTGCACGGCGGGCTCGATGAGCCGCCGGGTGGGTTTACGGGATTTCCCTCACCTGTCGTCGCAGACTCTGCTCGCATGGTGGTCGATCGCCGTTATCTCATCGAGGAGAGCGGCGCCGAGGTGAAGCAGGAGATCGTCGACGTGCTGGAGCGGGTGAAATCCCGCCGGCCAAAGTTCGAATACGAGCTGCGCGAGATGTGGCAGGTCAGCCCGACACTGACCGATCGTGAGGCGCCGATTGTCCGCGCCGTTTCCGCTTCGATCGGCGAAGTGCTCGGCCTCAAGCCGGAATATGTCGTTTCGCCAGGCACTTACGACCAGAAACACATCGACCGTATTGGCAAGCTCAAGAACTGCATCGCCTATGGGCCCGGCATTCTCGATCTGGCGCATCAGCCGGATGAATATGTCGGCGTCGATGACATGATCGACAGCGCCAAGGTGATGGCACTGTCGCTTTTGCAATTGCTGGGGCCGCGTTGAGGCCGATAAGCTTGAACCAAGGGCCCGCCGTGGCTCGACAAACGGAAAGGAACACCATGCGCAAGTCGTTTATCGTTCTGGGCTGGGCCGCGCTGATGGTCGGGACGATGTTCTCGCCCGTGATTGCAGCGCCGCGCACCGACCTCAACGTCGCGTTGCAGCTCGAGCCGCCGAACCTCGATCCGACGACCGGCGGCGCCGCGGCGGCCATCCGCGAAGTGACTTACGCCAACATCTATGAGGGCCTGACCCGCATCGATTCGAAGGGCAGCGTGCAGCCCGACCTGGCCAAAACCTGGGACATCTCGACCGACGGCCTGACCTACACATTCCACTTGCAGACCGGCGTCAAATTCCATGACGGCGCACCGTTTTCTGCTGATGACGTAAAGTTCTCGCTGGACCGCGCGCGTGACGCCAAGTCGACAAATGCGCAAAAGCAGCTCTTCGTGAACATCGCCTCGGTCGACGTGGTCGATCCCGCGACGGTCAAGGTGACGCTCTCCAAGCCACAGGGCGATTTCCTATACGATATGGGCTGGGGCGATGCGGTGATCGTTTCGCCCAAGAGCGCGCCGACCGATGTCACCAATCCGGTCGGCACCGGCCCGTTCAAATTCGTCGACTGGGTCAAGGGCGACCACATCGACCTCGCCAAGAACCCGGACTACTGGGGTACGCCCGCAAAACTCGACAAGGTGACGTTCAAGTTCATCGCCGACCCGACCGCGGCAACGGCCGCGATCCTTGCAGGCGACGTCGATCTCAACCCCGAATTTGCGGCGCCGGAGTCGCTTGACCAGATCAAGGCCGACCCGCGGTTTGCCGTGCATGTCGGCTCGACGCAGGGCGAGACAATCTTGTCGATGAACAACGGCAAGGCGCCGCTCAACAACATCAAGGTGCGCGAGGCCATCGCTCACGCGATCGACCGCAAGGCGATCATCGATGGCGCCATGTTCGGCTACGGCACGCCGATCGGCACGTTCTTCCCGCCGAGCGATCCGGCCTATGTCGATCTCACAGCCCAGTCGAACTTCGACCCGGAAAAATCGAAGGAACTGCTCAAGGAAGCGGGCGTCTCGAACCTGACGCTGAGCCTAAAACTGCCGCCGCCGGCTTATGCCCGCCAGAGCGGCCAGATCATCCAGCAGGAACTGGCCAATGTCGGCATCACCGCCAACATCACCAATGTGGAGTGGGCGGACTGGTTGAAGAACGTCTTCACCAACAAGGACTACGACCTGACCATCATCAGCCATGTCGAGCCCAACGACATCGGCATTTTTGCCCGCGACGACTACTACTTCGACTACCACTCGGACGCCTTCAAGAAGATCATGTCCGACCTCAACAACACGGCCGATCCGGCGGAGCGGACCAAGCTTTTGCAGGCGGCGCAGAAGCAGCTTGCCGATGACTACGTGGTCGGGTTCCTGTTCGAATACCCCAACATCGTCGTCGCTAATAAGGACGTGCAAGGTGTGTGGGAGAATGCGCCCATTCCCGCGGTTGATCTGACGGCGGTCTCTTGGGCGGAGTGAGACCGCTAAGTCTGACGTTCGTGGCTTCCCCCCACCCATCCTCCCCAAGGGGGGAGGTGGACCTGGGGCAAAGCCTTGCCGCAACTGGCACCCTCCCCCTTGCGGGGAGGGTTGGGGAGGGGGCGAGCCACACGCTCAACCCCCTTCGGGTCAAAGCCTAAAATGCCCGCTTATCTCCTCGGCCGCCTGGCCTCGCTGATCCTCAGCCTGATCGTTGCGAGCATCGTCATCTTCCTCGTGCTCGAGGTTGTTCCTGGCGATCCCGCGCAGTTCATGCTGGGGCTTAACGCCCAACCGGATACGCTTGCGGCGCTGCGCGAACAGCTCGGGCTCGATCAACCCATGCTCATCCGCTACGTGAACTGGATCGTCGGCATGCTGCACGGCGATTTCGGCACCAGCTATACCTATCGCGTGCCGGTGAGCGAACTGATCAATGCCCGGCTTGGCGTGTCCGTGCCGCTCGCCATTATTTCGTTAGCGCTGACTGTGATCATTGCCTTTCCAGCGGGCATCATCGCTGCCGCGCGCCGGAACTCGAAGACCGACGTTGCTGTGATGGGCGCGACCCAGCTTGGCGTCGCGATCCCGAATTTCTGGTTCGCCATGCTGCTGGTGCTGGTCTTCGCGGTGATGCTGCGCTGGTTCTCGGCCGGCGGTTTCCCGGGTTGGAACAACCCTTGGCTGGCGGTCCGCGCGCTGACCCTGCCGGCGATCGCGCTGGCTCTGCCGCAGGCCTCCATCCTCGCTCGCGTCATGCGCTCGGCGCTGCTTGATACGCTGTCGGAGGATTACATCCGCTCGGCGCGGGCCAAAGGCCTGACCAGCAGGCAGACGCTCTGGCGTCACGCGCTGCGCAATGCGCTGATCCCGGTGCTGACCATCGTTGGCCTGCAGTTTTCGTTCCTGCTGGCCGGGGCGATCATCATCGAGAACGTATTTTTCCTGCCCGGCCTCGGGCGGCTGGTGTTTCAAGGCATCACCCAGCGCGACCTGATCGTGGTCAAATCGGTGGTGATGCTGCTGGTCTTTGCGGTGATCCTCGTCAACTTCGTCGTCGACGTCAGCTACGCTTTTGTTGATCCGCGGCTGAGGCGGCAACGATGACCGTCGAGATCGCCAAATCCATCGCGCCCGAAAAGCCCGACAGCCTGTGGCGCGCTGCGCTGCATTCGCGCAGTTTTGTTATTGGCGCCTCGATCACGGCGGTGTTCGTCCTTGCCGCGCTGATCTCGTTCGCCTGGACGCCGTACAACTATGCGGCGCAGGATATTCCCAACAAGCTCAAGGGCATGTCGGCGGCGCACTGGTTCGGCACCGATCATTTCGGCCGCGACGTCTTCTCGATGATCATGGTCGGCGCGCGTACCTCGATCGCCGTGGCGCTCGTCGCGGTCGGCATGGGTGTGGTGTTCGGCACGCCGCTTGGCCTCGCCGCGGCTGCCCGGCGCGGCACGCTGCTCGATGAAATCATCATGCGCGCCAATGATCTGGTCTTTGCCTTTCCGGCGTTGCTGATCGCCGTGCTCATTACCGCGGTGTTCGGGCCGGGTGCGATCAACGCCATCATCGCCATCGGCATCTTCAACATTCCGGTGTTTGCCCGCCTGAGCCGTGCCGCCGCGCTGTCGCTCTGGACGCGCGATTTCATCCTCGCGGCGCGGGTCGCGGGGAAAGGGCCGGTGCGGATTTCGGTCGAGCACATCCTGCCCAACATCCTCAATACGCTCGTGGTGCAGGTGACGATCCAGTTCTCGCTGGGCATTCTGGCCGAGGCGGCATTGGCGTATGTCGGCCTCGGCGCGCAGCCGCCGATCCCGAGCTGGGGCAAGATGCTGGCCGACGCGCAGACGCTGATTTCGCTTGCCCCTCACGTGGCGATCATTCCCGGCCTCGCTATTGTCCTGACCGTGCTCGGCCTCAACCTGATGGGCGACGGGCTGCGCGACATTTTTGACCCGCGCTCGCGGCGGAGCCGGCAATGACCCTGCTCGCCATCAAGGGGCTGACGCTCGACATCGCCGGCACGCCGATCCTCAAGGGCATCGACCTCAGCGTCGCCAAAGGCGAAATCTTGGGCATCATCGGCGAATCCGGCTCGGGCAAGTCGATGACCGCGCTGTCGGTGATGCAGCTTTTGCCGGACGGCGCCCACGTTGCCGGCTCGATCGAGCTCGACGGCAAAGACCTGCTGCAAAAATCCGAGCGCGAGATGTGCGACATCCGCGGCAGGGATGTCGGTATGGTGTTCCAGGAGCCGATGACCGCGCTCAACCCGCTCAAAACCATCGGCGATCAGGTGGCGGAGACCGTGCTGACGCACACCCAGACGTCGCGCGCCGACGCCGCAAAAATTGCCCGCGAGACGCTCGACCGCGTCGGGCTTGGCGCGGAGCGCTTCCCGCTCGACCGCTACCCGCATGAGCTGTCGGGCGGCCAGCGGCAGCGCGTGGTGATCGCGATGGCGATTGCGCTCCGGCCGCGCCTGCTGATTGCCGATGAGCCGACGACGGCGCTCGATGTCACCACGCAGGCGCAAATTCTTATGCTGCTCAAGCGGCTGGTAGACGAGGACGGCATGGGGATGATCTTCATTACCCACGACCTCGCGGTGGTGGCGGGGCTGGCCGATCGCGTCGCGGTTATGCGCCACGGGGAGATCGTCGAGACCGGCGAGACTGCCGCGGTCTTCCGCGAGCTGAAGCATCCATACACGCGGGCGCTGTTCGCCGCCTCGAGCCACGTGCCAAAACGCGAACCGCCACAGGCCCCAGAGGCTGGCACTGCGCCGGTGCTCGAGGCGGCGAACATCACCCGCGACTATCGCCTGCCGCGAAAGTCGCTGTTCCGGCCGCCGAGTTTCTTTCGGGCTGTCGACGATGTGAGCCTCACTATCGAGCGCGGCGAAAATGTCGGGTTGGTGGGCGAAAGCGGGTCGGGCAAATCCACGCTGGCCCGCGCCATCATGGCGCTGGAGCCGCTGCAAGGTGGGGCGGTCGTGCTCGACGGCGAAACGCTCAACGCGGTAGCCGGCGCGTCGCAGAAGGCGCGGCGAAAGATGCAGGTGGTGTTCCAGGATCCGTATGGCTCGTTCAATCCGCGTCATCGGGTCGACCGGCTGATCACCGAGCCGTTCCATCTGCTCGGCAGCGAGGCGCCGGCCGGAGATGAACGGCAGCGGCGTATCGCCGAGGCGCTCGAAACCGTAGGCCTAAGCCCCGAAGATGCCGAAAAATACCCGCATGAGTTTTCGGGCGGGCAGCGCCAGCGCATCGCGATTGCGCGGGCGCTGATTATCAAGCCGGCGCTGATTATCCTCGATGAGGCGGTATCGGCGCTGGACGTATCGATCCGCGCGCAAATCCTCGATCTGCTGGCTGATCTGTCGAGCCGGCTGAAACTCTCCTACCTGTTCATCTCGCACGATCTGCACGTCGTTCGCTCGATCACCGACCGCGTGCTGGTGATGAAGGCCGGCAAAATCGTCGAAAGCGGCCGGACGGGCGAGGTCTTCGAGAACCCCCAGCACGCCTACACCCGCGAGCTAATCGCCGCTGCGCCGAGCCTTGAGGCTGCTCTTGCAGCGCGCACGGCTCAGGCGTAGCAAACCCGAATGAACTACATCGCGCAAAAGCCGAACCTTTGGTTCGATCCCTCGAAGTGTTTCATCGGCGGCCAGTGGGTCGCCGCCAGCGGCAACGACACGCTGCCGCTTGAAAACCCGTCCGACGGCACGACGATCTGCGAGATCGCCCGCGGCCGGGCCGCCGATATCGACCGCGCCGTTGCCGCTGCCCAAAAGGCGCTCGATGGCGAATGGGGCCGCCTGGCGGCGTTCGAGCGTGGCCGCATCCTTATGCGGATCAGCCAAAAGGTGCTGGAGCGCGTAGACGATCTGGCGCGGCTCGAAGCGATGGATGTCGGCAAGCCGCTGAAACAGGCCCGCGCAGACGCCGTGACGCTGGCGCGTTACCTGGAATTTTACGCTGGTGCGGCCGACAAGGTGATGGGCGAGACCATTCCCTATCTCGACGGCTACACGGTCTACACGCTGCGTCAGCCGCATGGCGTCACCGGCCATATCCTGCCCTGGAATTATCCGATGCAGATGGTTGGCCGTTCGATTGGCGGCGCGCTGGCGATGGGCAACGCCACGGTGCTGAAGCCAGCCGAGGAAGCCTGCCTTACCGCTATCGCCTTCGCGGCGATCGCCGAGGAGGCGGGTTTGCCCGCCGGCGCGTTCAATCTTGTGACCGGCCTCGGCGAAGAGGCTGGCGCCGCGCTGACCTCGCATCCGGGGATCCAGCATATCTCGTTCACCGGCTCGGTCGCTGTCGGCAGCCTCGTTCAGGCTTCGGCGGCGAAGAACGTCGTGCCGTTGACGCTGGAACTCGGCGGGAAATCGCCCCAGGTCGTCTTCGCCGATGCCGATCTGCAAAAGGCGCTGCCGTTCCTCGTCAACGCGGGCATCCAGAATGCCGGCCAGACCTGCTCGGCGGCGTCGCGCATCCTCGTGCAGCGGTCCGTGCATGATCAGGTCGTCGAGCGCATGGCGGAGCGATACCGCGCCCTCAAGGTGGGCCCGGCGCTTGCCGATCTCGATATGGGGCCGCTGGTTTCGGCGCGCCAGAAGCAAATCGTCGAGGGTTTTACGGCCACGCTCGGCAACGGCCAGAGCGTCGCGGGGCAGGGGACGATTGTCGACGATGCCCCGCGCGACGGGCACTACGTGCCGCCGATGCTGCTCGCCGGCATCGGCCCCAATGATCGGCTGGCGCAGGATGAGATTTTCGGGCCGGTGCAGGTCGTCATCCCGTTCGATGATGAAGACGAAGCGGTGGCGATCGCCAACGGCACCGAATACGGCCTTGTGGCGGGGGTCTGGACGGTTGACGGTGGCCGCCAGATGCGGCTCGCCAAGCGCATCCGGGCGGGGCAGGTGTTCATCAACAATTACGGGGCGGGCGGCGGCGTCGAACTGCCCTTCGGCGGCACCGGCAAATCCGGCTACGGCCGCGAAAAGGGCTTTGAGGCGCTCTACGGCTTCTCGGTGCTCAAAACCGTCGCAGCGCATCACGGGTGAAGCATGAGGCTTGAGGGCAAAACCGCCATTGTCACCGGCGGCGCGTCGGGGTTCGGCGCGGGGATCGTCACGAAGTTCGTGGCTGAGGGCGCGCGTGTCCTGATCGCTGACATCAACGCCGAGGCGGCGAATGCGCTGGCCCACGATCTCGGCCACCACACGACGGCCATGGGCGTCGACGTATCGAAGCGCGACAGTGTCGACGCAATGGCCGCCGCGGCCCTCAAAGCCTTTGGCCACCTCGATATTCTGGTCAACAATGCCGGCGTTACGCACCTGCCAATGCCGATGGAAGACGTGACCGAGGCCGATTTCGACCGCGTCCTCGCCGTCAACGTGAAGTCGGTCTACCTCACGGCGCAAGCGTTGGTGCCGCACATGAAGGGCCGGAAAGCTGGGGCCATTCTCAATATCGCCTCGACGGCGGCCGTCAGCCCGCGCCCGCGACTGAGCTGGTACAACGCCAGCAAAGGCTGGCTGGTCACCGCGACCAAGTCGATGGCGGTTGAGCTTGCGCCGTTCGGCGTGCGGGTAAATGCCCTCAATCCGGTCGCCGGAGAGACGCCGCTGCTCAAAACCTTCATGGGAGAGGACACGCCGGAAATGCGGGCCAAATTCCTCGCCACGATCCCGCTCGGCCGGTTCTCGACGCCGGCCGATATCGGCAATGCCGCCTGCTATCTTTGCTCGGACGAGGCTTCGATGGTCACCGGTGTGGCGCTTGAAGTCGATGGCGGGCGGGTGATTTGAGGCGTGGACTCGGGCGCTTGGCTCGCTAAGATCAAGCCATGGCTGAAGATATTCTTGGCAACGGGGTAAGCGCGCAGAGCGAGGTAACCCTGCGCGGCATCGACGATTTCGTCTCGGGCTTTCTCGGCTACGAGAAGAAAGCGGCGAATGTCGTCGCCGTCGCAGATGCTGACCCGGAATCGGCGCTGGCCAACATTTATGCGGGCTTTTCGTGGATGTTCTTGGAGGCCGCCGGCGCAGGCGAGCACGCCACCAAGTATCTGAAGCGCGCCCAAGCCGCCAATACCAATGCCCGCGAAAAGCTGCTGCTGCGGCAGCTTGAGCGCTGGATCGCCAACGATATCCCGGCGGTGCAGGCCGTCGGCGAGCGGATCGTCGATGAATTTCCGCACGACCTCGCCTCCGTAAAACTGCATCAGTATTTCAGCTTCAATCGGGGTGATGCGGCCTCGATGCTGCGTGTTGCCGAGAAGGCGCTGCCGGCAAATACCGAAAACCCGCACCTCCACGGCATGCTGGCCTTCGGTTATGAGCAGATGCACCGGCTCGATGAAGCCGAAACGGCGGCCCGCCGGGCGCTAGAGTTGAAGCACAAGGAGCCGTGGGCGCAGCACGCTCTAGCGCACGTCATGCTCTCAACCGGCCGCGTCAGCGAAGGTAGCGCGTTTCTGCGTGAGGCAAGCGAGACCTGGGTCGATCTCAACTCGTTCATGTACACGCACAACTGGTGGCACCGCGCGCTGTTCTCGATCAGCCAGGGCGACAATGCCGCCGTGCTCGATGGCTATGACCACCATGTCTGGGGTCAGGAAAAGACCTATTCGCAGGACCAGGTCGGCGCCGTGTCATTGCTCGCCCGCATGGAGATCGCCTCGATCGATGTCGGCGATCGCTGGGCCGACGTCGCGAGCCATCTGAAGGTCCGCGCGAAGGACACGCTGCAACCGTTTCTGACGATTCAATATCTCTATGGATTGGCGCGTGCCGAACTGGCCGAAGCCGATACGCTGATGGCCGCCGTCGAAGACCGTGCCCGCGACACGCGGCTGTTTGATCATAAGGTCTGGGCCGGAGTGGCGCTGCCCGCCTGCCGCGGCGTACTTGCTCATGCGCGCGGGCAGCACGAGACCGCGGCAAAACTGCTCGACTCCGTGGCAAACCGCATCGTCGAAATCGGTGGCAGCCACGCCCAGCGTGACCTCTTCGGGCAGATCAGGCTCGACGCACATCTCAAGGCGGGGCATTGGGAAATCGCACGCCAGTTGCTCGAAATGCGCCGCATCTGGGACCCTGACGGCGTGCCGGTAAACCGCATGCTGGCCGACGTGAATACGCACCTCGCCGCCCGGTCCGCCGCCGAATGAAGCCGGGCCCGAAGAATCTCATCACCGATGTTGCTGGACTCCGCGTCGGCAACGCCGAGGATCACCACATCAAGACCGGCACGACTGTGCTCGTTGCCGACCGGCCGTTTCTGGCCTCGGTCGATGTCATGGGCGGTGCGCCGGGGGCGCGTGAGACCGAGCTGCTGGCGCCCGACAAGATGGTCGAGGGCGTCGATGCCCTGTTCCTCTCGGGTGGCTCGGCCTTCGGGCTTGATGCCGGCTCCGGCGTCATGGATGGCCTGCGCCGGATGGGGCGGGGTTTTCGCGTCGAGAAGGCGACGATACCCATCGTCCCGGGCGCGATCCTCTTCGATCTCATTAATGGCGGCGATAAGAACTGGACCGAAAATCCCTATCGCGCGCTGGGTGAGAAAGCGCTCGCCAATGCCGCGGGGGATTTTGCACTGGGCACGGCCGGGGCTGGTGTCGGCGCGCTGACGGCCAACCTCAAAGGCGGCCTCGGCTCAGCCTCGGTGGTCCTGGAGAGCGGCTACACGGTCGGCGCGCTGGTTGCCGCCAACCCCACCGGTAGCGTTACCGTTGGCGACCGTCCGAACTTTTGGGCCGCACCGTTCGAGATCGACGCCGAGTTCGGCGGCGTCGGCACCTTTGCAGGGCCGGTGCCTTATGCCGACACGACGCGGACCAAGCGCGACGGCACCCGCGCACTCTCAAACACCACGATCGCCATCGTCGCGACCGACGCCATCCTCACCAAGGCGCAGCTTAAGCGGTTCGCCGTCGCTGCCCAGGACGGCATCGCCCGTGGCGCCAGCCCCTCGCATACGCCGGTCGATGGCGACATGATCTTTGCCGTCTCGACCGGGGCCCGCCCGATTGCCGATCCCATCCGTGATCCGATCCATCTCGGCCACGCGGCCGCCGTCTGCGTCACGCGGGCGATAGCACGGGCCATTTACCTTGCGACCCCGGCGCCCGGCGACACGTTGCCCACCTGGACGCAAAAGTGGGGCAGGGGCTAAGAGCCCCAGCCCATCCTCCGCCTCTACGCCTGATACTTGCCGCCGGCCTCGGGGATGACTTTGGTCAGGCTGCCATTCGCCGGGAACAGCGGGATCAGGCAGGATTGCAGCGCGTGGTATAGATCGGCATTGCCTGCAAAGAGTGTGTGGGCCGGTTTCAAGTCTTCGCTCAACTCTTCGAACCAGCCGCCATCTTCGTGGTTCACGAATTTCTGGGCGATGACGCCCCAGATTCGCCGATACCATTCCTCATGGAAAGCGCTCGGCTGGTGGGCGTTGAGGAACGCCGCAGCGCCCGCTGCCTCGGCCATCGGCCACCAGAGCTTTGCGCGCATGATCGGCTGGTTCTTCCAGTCGAGATTATAGAAGAAGGCAGCGTTCTTGCTGTCCCAGCCGAGCTCGATGGCGTTCTTGAAGAGCGCGGCAGCAGCGGTCGGCATCCAATCGTGCTTCTTCCCGCCGAGCACCCAGAGCTGCAGCGTCAGGCGCGCCCATTCGAGCCAATGCCCCGGAGTCGCGCCCGATGGGCGGAACATTTCGTCGGGGCCCTTATAGTTCTCATCGAGCTTCCAGTCGGTATCGAAATGCTCGCCGACCCGGTAGCCGAGTTCGCCCGCGCGACGGTGGATGATGAGATCGGCAATGCGCTCGGCCTTGTCGAGGTAGCTGCGGTCTCCGGTAGCTTCAAAGGCGGCCATCAGCGCCTCGGTCAGGTGCATGTTGGCGTTCTGGCCTCGATAGTTCGGCACCGCGACCCAGTCGCGCGAAAATTCTTCGGCAATCGCACCGTGGCGTTGTTCCCAGAAGCGCGCGTTGAGCACTTCGGTGATGTCGGCGAGCATTTTGTCGGCGAGTGGATGGCCGACGACCTTGGCACTCGAGGCAGCGAGCAGTACGAAGGCGTGGCCGTAACCCTGCTTGGTATCGTCCTTGGGGCCATCGTTGTCGACGGCCCAGACATAACCGCCATGCTGGGTGTCGCGGTGCCGCTTCCAAAGAAACTGCATGCCGTGATCGACGATCTCGTCACTGCCGGGGCGGCCGAGCAGGCTCCCGATGGCAAAGCAGTGTACCATGCGGGCCGTACCGTGGATCGGCCGTACCGGGTTCTGGGGATTGATCGGTTTGCCGACGGGATCGAGATCAACGAAGCCGCCCGGTGCGTGCACCGCCCGATATTGATAAAAGTCGAAAAGGGCTTCGGCCTCGCGCATCAGCCAGTGCCGGTGGTAGGGGCGAGCCTGCCAGTTGCCAAGTCTAGCCGGGTTGAGCTGTGCGTTGTCCATCATGTCCTCCGGTTATCGCTTTTGGCGACGACCCTGCCCGCTGCGGGGAGGATTTGGCAAGCGCTACTTGGCCGAAACGAGTTCGGTCGAAACGGTCTTAGTTTTGGGCGATGTAGCAGCGGCGTGCGCCGGGGAACGAGGCCAGCGCAATGCGCTGCTCTGCCTCGGTAAGGCCGACGAACGAGACCGCCATCAGCGGCTCCGCGCCATCCGCGTATCCGCGGGCCACAACGATGTCATTGGCCTCGATTTCGAACAGGCTGCGCGATTCGTCGTCGAGCAGCGCGGGCGGCTGGCGGTGGGAAAGGAGCAGTACGGCGTTCATGTCGGCCTCCTGGCCGTTGCGTGAAGTCGTAATCAACAACGCAGCTAGACGCCTGCCAGTTTCCATAATTCTTAGTGAACAGGCGGTGAATGGAACGTGATTTCTGCTCGGGGCTATTTCAAGGCGCCCAAGTGGCCGGATGATGAATTCTGTAGTACGCGCGCCGTGGCCAATTGAACGGCACGACGTGGCATGCCAACCCTGATGTTGTTGAGATGAGGAGAAAAAACGCCGATGGCGCAGCCCCCAGAACGTCCCCGTCGCCCGCAATCAGCCGTCGAGCGTGCCGAGGCCGTGTTCAAGCCCGCGCCGCCGAAAGTCGAGGCTCCGGCGCCGCGCACGACTGCCGTACCATCCGGCAAGGAGATGGTCTCGCTGCGCCTCGACCGTGACGTGCTCGCTCACTTCCAGGATGACGGTCCCGGCTGGCAGGAGCGTATCAACGACGCCTTGAGGAAGGCGGCCGGCTTAGACTGAGAACTAGGCGCCAGCAGGCTTGTAGTCAGCCGGCGCACCTCGGGCCTGCAGCAGTTTCAGGCTGCCGTCGGGGAGAACCCGCAAGCTGCTGAGCACGCCGCTGAAGAAGCAGCCGGTATCGATGTCGATCCGGCCCGGCTTGAGGTCGACCGCTTCGACCGGGGTATGGCCGTGGACGATGGTCAGCTCGCCGCCGAATTTGTGGCGGAGGAATGGGGCCCGGATCCAGATCAGGTCCTCGTCGTCCTGCGCATCCAAACTGACGCCCGGCCGGATGCCCGCATGGACGAAGAAGAAGCCCGGCAGCGATAGGCAGGTCGGCAGGTTGTGCAGCAGCTCAAGATGCCCCGGCGGGATCAGCGGGCGCAACGCATCCGCGAAACGCTTCGGCGATCGCCGCCAGCTTTCAGTCGGATCGGTCAGTCCATAAGCCTTGGCGGTTTGGACGCCCCCCCACTCCAGCCAATCGAGGGTGGCGGGCGGGTTATCGAGGAAATCGAGCAGCAATTTTTCGTGATTTCCGAGCAGGGCGAAGCGCTGAAAACCGGCCGGCGGAGCCGTCATAATGTGGTCGAGCACCGCCGGTGTCGCAGCGCCGCGATCGACATAGTCGCCGAGCGTGACGATCCATTTTTCACCGGGCAGGGCGGCGCCGTCAGCGACGATGAGCGCCTCGAGCTTCAAGAACTGGTCGATGCAGCCATGCACGTCCCCGATCGCGTAGACCGCCGCCGGCCATGCGTCGAACGTTAAGCGAGGGCGGCGGGCAACTTGGGGCAACGGTAACTCCGGGCGATGTGGCTGCCTTCCGGCTAGGGGCGTTGCCCATTCACGTCAAGGTCGCGATTGGTCGCTACATGAACGGAGGTGCGACATTGCGGGCAAGCCGGCCGATTTGCTTTTCGGCCGCCGCAGTGCTGTATTACTTCAGGGCTCGAAAAAAATATGAGATTGAGCCTCTGCAGGCCGTTGACACCGCGAAGCACGCGTCGCTACACCGTCAACGTATTCTTTGTGCGTAGATCCGAAACGATGAACAACGCGCGCAAATGGGAGAGAAAAATACGATGAGCTACGTTAGAAAATTTGCGAACGCTGCCATGCTGGCGGGCGTCGTGGCGCTTGCTTCGAGCTCGGTGGCAATGGCCGCTGGTCTCGCTGCATCGGATCTGGCTGCCGGTGGCGGTCAGGATGCAACCTTCGCCAAGCTGGCTGCCCTCAAGGACACCGCCGCTAAGGGCAAGGGCAAGATCGCCGTTCTGCTGCCCGATACGCAGTCCAGCGCTCGCTGGGCCGGTGTTGATGCCCCCGGTTTCGATGCCGCGTTCAAGGCAATGGGCCTGACCGCCAACGACTACACCATCGTCAATGCGCAGGGCTCGCCGCAGACCCAGCAGACCCAGGCCGAGCAGGCCATCACGCAGGGCGCCACGGTCCTCGTGATCGCCAACCTCGACTCCGGTTCGGCCGCGGCCATCCAGGCCAACGCCAAGAGCCAGGGCCTTGTCTCGATCGACTACGACCGCCTGACCCTCAATGGCGACGCCGCCTACTACGTGTCGTTCGACAACGTTTCCGTGGGCAAGCTGCAGGGCGAAGGCCTCAAGCAGTGCATTACCGACTGGGGCGTGAAGAATCCGCAGATCTTCGAGCTCGGCGGTTCGCCGACCGACAACAACGCCACGCTCTTCGAGCAGGGCTATGACTCCGTGCTGCAGCCGATGTACGACGCCAAGCAGGCGACGCTCGTCAGCCGCATCCGCGTACCGAACTGGGACAACCAGCAGGGCGCCACTATGTTCCAGCAGGCCCTCCAGGCCAATCCGCAGATCAATGCGGTGCTGTCGGCCAATGACGGCCTCGGCCAGTCGGCGATCTCGATCCTGAAGAACAACAAGGTGCCGCCGAAGACGGTGCCTACCACCGGTCAGGACGCGACGCTGCAGGGTGCCCAGAACATTCTCGCTGGCTACCAGTGCATGACTGTTTACAAGCCGATCTACGAGGAAGTGGCTGGCGCGGCGGCCCTCGCGGTTCTCGCCCGTGCCGGCGAAACCCCGGATCCGAGCCTGCTGAACGGTTCGGTCGATGCGCAGAACCACAAGACCCCGTCGCTGCTGCTGACGCCGCAGTCGGTGAATGCCTCGAACATGCAGGCGACGGTTATCGCCGACAAGTTCATCGACCCGGCCCAGCTCTGCACGGCTGACTTCGCCGCTGCTTGCACCGCAGCCGGCATAAAGTAAGCCATCCGGCATCATTAAGGATCGCCCGGCTCGTCATGAGCCGGGCGATTTGCTAACCGTAAGTATCTGCCGGAGGACCCATGGCCGACACACCCTTGCTTGAACTGCGCGGCATCAAAAAGCACTTCGCAGCCGTGGAAGTGCTGCGGGGCGTCGACATGACGGTCCAGGCAGGAAAGGTCACTGCGCTTGTCGGCGACAACGGCGCCGGAAAATCGACGCTGATCAAGTGCCTTGCCGGCATCTACCAGCCCGACGGCGGCTCGATCGTCTGGGAGGGAAAGGAAGTTTCCGTACCGAACCCAAAGGCGGCTTCGGCGCTCGGCATCGAGTTCGTGTACCAGGACCTGGCGCTCGCCAACAATCTCGATATCGTCCAGAACATGTTCCTCGGCCGCGAGCGTACCAACGGCCTCTTCCTCGACGATGAATCGATGGACGACCTGGCGCGCGAAACGCTGGCCGGTCTCAACGTCACCACCATCAAATCCATCCGCCAGCAGGTGGCGAGCCTGTCGGGCGGCCAGCGCCAGTCCGTAGCCGTCGCCAAGGCCGTGATGTGGAATTCCAAGCTCGTCGTGCTCGACGAGCCGACCGCGGCGCTCGGCGTCGCGCAGACCGCGCAGGTGCTGGCGCTGGTCCGCCGTCTGGCAGATCGGGGCCTCGGCGTCATCATCATTTCGCACAATCTCGAAGACGTGCTGAAGGTCGCCGACAGCATCGCCATCCTGCGCCTCGGCGTACTGGTCGCGCAGCCGAACAAGGCCGATGTGACCAGCGGCGAACTGGTCGAGCTGATCACGATCGGCAGATCGGGTACGCGCTTCCCGGGCGCGCCCGCCCAGTCCGCGGCTTCGCCCGCGCAACACGCCTGAGCCGAGGGGACAGACACCATGGCCGATAGCAATCCCGCGCCGAACGGCGATCAGACGCCGCCTGCCGCGCCGATCCCCGTCGTTGCCGGCCTGAGCAGCACCAGCACGCTCGGCGATTTTTTCAACAACTGGATCATCCGCGTTCGCGCCGGTGACACCGGCGTGCTGCCGGTCATCGGCGGCCTCATCATCCTCGCGGTGATCTTCCAGTCGCTCAACGGCAACTTCCTCACTGCCGGAAATCTCGTGAACCTCATGGTTCAGGGCTCGGTCTACATGCTGTTTTCACTGGGCATGATCTTCATCCTGCTGCTTGGCGAAATCGACCTGTCGATCGGCTTCATCGGTGGCGTCGCCGGCGTGGTGACAGCGCTCCTTGTCTACGGCGACCATGGTTTGCCGTGGTTCATCGCCGTCGGTGCGGGGCTGCTCTGCGGGGCGGCGATCGGCTTCCTCAACGGTTTCATCATAACGACCATCGGGCTGCCGGCCTTCATCGTGACGCTGGCGGGTCTTCTCGCCTGGAACGGCGTGATGCTGATCATCCTTGGCAATGGCGGCACCATCCCGATCAACGACCAGATGATCGTCAACCTCGCCAACGGTCTGCTCGACCCGACCGTGGGCTGGATCGTCGGCGCCGTGCTCGTGATCCTTATCTGCGGCGATATGATTCTCTCAGCACGACGGCGCAAGCATGCGACTGAGCCGAGCAGCGTCCTCTACCTGAAGGTGCTGGGCATTATCGTCGCCGGCATCGTCGTCATCGCGCTCTGCAACGTGAACCGCGGTCGCGGAGCGATCTCCATCCAGGGCGTGCCTTGGGTGCTGCTGATCGTGTTCGGCTTTGCCTGGCTCTGGACGGTGGTGCTCCGCCGCACCAAGTTCGGTACCTATGTCTATGCCATCGGCGGAAATGCTGAAGCCGCCCGCCGCGCCGGTATCGGCGTCAATCGGATCCGCGTGATTGTTTTCACCATCGCCGGCTTCATGGGCGGCGTTGCGGGCCTGATCTACGCATCGCGCCTGCGCTCGGTTTCTACCAACCTCGATGGCGGTACGCTGGTGCTCTACTGCATCGCGGCGGCGGTTATCGGCGGCACCAGCCTCTTCGGCGGCCGCGGCAAGGCGATCAGCGCCATTCTCGGCGGCCTCGTCATCGCCTCGATCGACAACGGCATGGGGCTTTTGGGTCTTTCGGCGGCGGCACGCTACGTCGTGACCGGCATCGTGCTGATCCTTGCCGTGACGATCGATGCTCTCGCCAGCCGCGGACGCGCCTCGTCCGGTCTCGGCTGATCGGCCGCGACAACGTCGGTTTCATCCCCGCGCGAGTGGGGGTGACCTCAGCCGGATTTCCCGAGGGCCGCAAAATGGCTCTGGTCGAGTTCGTTCAGCGTGCTCAGCACCATGCCTTGGAAGATCGGTTCGCGTTCGTCGTGATGGACGGTGATGGCGGGCCGGCCATTGATCCTTGAGACCAGCGAGGCATTGAGCCCCGCCTCGATCTCGGCCCGCATCAGCTCGTAGGCGCTGGCGCCGGGTCCGACGATGATGACGTGAGCCGGCGGCGAGATTGCCATCAGGCGGGCGAGGCCGTAGCCGATGGCTCGGCCGGCAATGTTGAACGCGTGGACAACATTTCGGCGACCGCTGCGGCCGAGCTGGATCAACTCCTGATAGGCGGCAGGTGGTACAGCCGCGGCGGGCATGGCTTGCTCAGGCACACCATAGGCGGTGCGCAACACCCCATAGTCGGCGGCGTAGGCCTCGATGCAGCCGCGCATGCCGCAGCGGCAGCGGGCGCCGTCGGGCAGGTGGTTCATATGGCCGAATTCGGTCGCGCCCTCATCGCGCAGGGCGGCGTCACGGGCTGCCGAACTGATCCCCATGGCGACGGTCGAGCCGATGAAGATAGTGGCCACGGTCAGATCCCGCAGTTCCGGGTAGAGCAGGCGGGCACCCTCGGCCAGCAGCCGGCCGCGCTTTGCCAGTGTCACGCCGCAGCCGAAAGTCTGCTCGAGCGGCGTAACGATGCTTTCGCCAACGATGTGCCCGATCGGGGACCATTTGAGCCGGTCGCCGGCGGGATCCAGAATGCCCTGGGCCGAGATGGAAATGCGCCTCAGGCTGGCGCCAATCTCGGGATTGCGTTCGCGCAAGCGCTCGATCCGTTCGCGCAGGAACGTCGCCGGCGCAATTTCGGCGAAGAGGGTAGGGGTTACCGGCGCCTCGATCCGGTCGACGAGCGTTCCGGCGTAGTCGATAAGGGAGAAGCGGGCTCGGTTGACGTCGAGTTCGACGATTGCCGCGTAGCAGGCATGGCGGTTGAAGGCGACCTGCACCGCCGGCCGCCCGCGCAGCTTGGTATTCGCCGCCGGCTCGTTGCCTTCGACGAGGATGCTCTGGCTGATGAGTTCGCCGCCGATCGCGGTGATCGAGGCGTTGCTCAGCCCGGTGGCGCTGGCGAGCTGTGTGCGCGACATCGCCCCCGCGCGCCGAAGCGTCGCGAGCACCAAACCGCGGTTCTGCCGGCGGACGGAATCCGCATCGGCCACAGAGCGTTCCAACTCGACCTCCCGGAGCAACGTATGCCATGCTCACGCTGCCAATTACGGGCGTTTCGTCTAGGCTTGCCGCGCTCCGAAATGACGTTGACACACGCTCAGGGGGCAGCCAATGCTTTTTTCGAGCAGCGAAGAAAATGCTCGGAGACGGGCGATCCTGGGAGGGTGACCGTCATTTGTTCGGGGCGGCCCGGTCCGTCGCGGGAGGAAATTATGAACAAGATGGCAGCGGTCCTGCTGGGTGCGGCTGCTTTCGCCGGCGTAGGTCAGGTCTATGCGGCCGACCTTGTCGTGGGCGTTTCATGGAACAATTTTCAGGAAGAGCGCTGGAAGACCGACGAGGCGGCGATCAAGAAGGTGCTCGAAGCGGACGGCGTCAAATACATCTCGACCGACGCGCAATCTTCGGCCAGCAAGCAGCTCACCGACGTCGAGAACCTGATCTCGCAGGGCGCCAATGTGCTGATCGTGCTGGCGCAGGATACCGACGCCATCCAGCCGGCCGTACAGAAGGCGGTTGATGAGGGTATTCCGGTTATCGGCTATGACCGGCTGATCGAGAACCCCAAGGCCTTCTACATTACCTTCGACAACAAACTGGTTGGCACCATGCAGGCGCAAGCGGTATTCGCCGCCGCGCCCAAGGGCAACTACGTCTTCATCAAAGGCAACGCCGCCGACCCGAATGCGGATTTCGTGAAGTCAGGTCAGGATATTGTGGTCGGGCCGGCCATCGCTTCGGGCGCCATCAAGAATGCTGGGGAATCCTACACCGACAACTGGGACCCAGCGAACGCCCAGAAGGAAATGGAGCAGTTTTTGACCAAGAACAACAACAAGGTCGACGCCGTTCTTTCCGAAAACGATGGTATGGCGGGCGGCGTTGTGGCCGCGCTGGCCGCCCAGGGTTTAGCCGGGCAGGTGCCGGTCTCCGGCCAGGACGGCGACCACGCCGCTTTGAATCGCATTGCACTCGGCACGCAAACCGTTTCGGTCTGGAAAGACGCGCGTGAACTCGGCAAAGAGGCGGCAACGATCGCGGTCGAACTCGCCAAAGGCACGACTCTCGACAAGGTCGATGGCTCTGTGATGTTCGATGGCGGTCCCAAGAAAGTGCCGATGCATTCGCTGTTTTTGAAGCCCGTGGCGATCACCAAGGACAACCTCAATATCGTCATCGACGCCGGTTGGATCACCAAGGCCGAAGTCTGCCAGGGCGTGCCGGCCGGGAAGGCGGCCGTCTGTGGCTGAGCAGGACCTCATGCCGGGCCCCACTCGGACGCAAGCGCGTCCGGCGAACCCGATTGCGCGGTTCCTGCTGGCCACCGAACTCGATACGCGCCTCATCGGCATGATCGCCGCCCTGCTGGTGACCTGGATCGGCTTCCACATCCTCTCCGGCGGCATTTTCCTGACGCCGCGTAATCTGTGGAACCTGTCGGTTCAAACTTCCGAGGTGGCTGTGATGGCGACCGGCATGGTGCTGGTCATCGTCACGCGCAACATCGATCTGTCGGTGGGCTCGATCGTGGGCTTCATTGGCATGATCATGGGCGTGCTGCAGGCGGAAATCCTGCCGCAATATCTGGGTTTCGGTCATCCGCTGATCTGGATCATCGCCCTCTGTGCCGGCATCGCGGTCGGCATGGTCATAGGGGCGATACAGGGCTTTATCATCGCCTATCTTGGCGTGCCGGCCTTCATCGTGACGCTCGGCGGTTACCTCGTCTGGCGCGGCGCGGCCTGGTGGGTGACCTCCGGCCGCACCGTGGCGCCGATGGATACGACCTTTCAGTTGATGGGAGGCGGCGCACTGGGCTCGATCGGCGCGTTCTGGAGCTGGATCGTTGGCGTGCTGGCCTGCATCGGCATCGTTGTCGGGCTCTATCTCGGCCGCCGGCAGCGGCACCGCTTCAGTTTTCCGCTTCGGCCGATGTGGGCCGAGACCACGTTGGGCATCCTCGGTTGCGCCATCGTCATTGCGGCGATCTGGGTCGCGAACTCCTATCCCTGGCCGCGCAACGTCGCCAACGCGTATGCGGAGGCCCATAACATCACCGTGCCGCCGGATGGCCTCTTCATCTCGACCGGTATAGCGGTGCCGGTGCTGATCGCGCTTGCCGCAGGCATCCTCATGACGTTCATCGCGACCCGTACCCGCTTTGGCCGCTACGTTTTCGCGATGGGCGGCAATCCTGAAGCAGCCGTCCTCGCGGGCATTAATACGCGCTGGGTGACGGTCAAGATCTTCATCCTGATGGGCGCCCTCTGCGGCGTTTCTGCCGCCATCGCCACGGCCCGCCTCAATGCCGCGACCAATGCGCTGGGTACGCTCGACGAGCTCTACGTCATCGCGGCGGCGGTGATTGGCGGCAGCTCGCTGTCGGGCGGCGTCGGCACCATCGTCGGCGCGATGATCGGAGCGGTGGTGATGCAATCGCTGCAATCGGGCATGGTGCTGATCGGTGTCGATAGCCCGCTGCAGTCGATCGTGGTGGGTATCGTTCTGGTGTTTGCGGTCTGGCTCGACGCGCTCTATCGCCGCCGTGCCAAATAGGAAGTCGATCATGCTCGAGAGAAAAATCCCGCTGGTTGAGCTGATCGACATCTCGGTGTCGTTCGGCGGCATAAAAGCGGTCGATACCGCCTCATGCGACCTGCACGCCGGCGAGGTGGTGGCGCTTGTCGGCCATAACGGCGCGGGCAAGTCGACGCTGATCAAGGTGCTGTCCGGCGCCAACAGGCGCGACAGCGGCACTATCCGGATCGACGGCAAGGACGCCGCCATCAACAAGCCGCGCGACGCCAAGGGCTACGGCATCGAGACGATCTACCAGCAGCTCGCGGTAGCCGACAATGTCGACGCTGCCGCGAACCTGTTTCTCGGCCGCGAAATGGTGACGCCGTTCGGCACGCTCGACGATGCCGCGATGGAATCGCGGGCGCGTCAGGTCATGGGGCGCCTCAACCCGAGCTTCAGGCGGTTCAAGGAGCCGGTCAAGGCGCTCTCGGGCGGGCAGCGGCAGTCGGTAGCCATTGCCCGGGCAATGCTGTTCAATGCCCGCATCCTGATCATGGACGAGCCCACGGCTTCGCTCGGCCCCCAGGAGACGGAGCAGGTTGGCGACCTGATCAAGCAGCTCAAATCGGAGGGGATCGGCATTTTCCTCATCAGCCACGACATCCACGACGTCTTCGACCTCGCGGACCGGATCGTGGTGATGAAGAACGGCCAGGTGGTCGGCACTGCCTATACCTCAGACGTCACCAAGGACGAAGTGCTGGGCATGATCATCCTCGGCAAATCACCGCCAGGGGCTGTTCCGGGGCCGGGCGCCAGCAGAGCCTGACCGTCCGCGGCTTGCCCTGCGCGACGCTTCGCCGCGACCGCCAGTGCGGCAACCGGTTGGCGGCCTCCGCCGTTCGTGCTCTATCAGAATGGGCAAGCAGCGAGGCCACGGTGGCGACGGAAAAGCAGGAAGAGCCGGCAGAGAGCACCGCTTCGCAGCCAGCGACCGAAACGTCGGGAAAGCCCGGCGCGGAGCTGCCGCACAAGCCGATGCATCGCTATGCTTCGATCTATATGGCTGCTGTGGCGGGTGTCGTTGTCACGCTGGTCAGCATCGTGCTGGCGCGAGATTTTGCCATCGAGTTCGGCGCCTCGGCATTTTTCATCGGCTACGTGCTGATGGTGCTATGGCGCCTGCATTTGCTGACGCCGAAATTCCTGCGCATCCACGCGGATGAATCCGACACGCCCGGTTCCGTCATTCTGGCGGTCGCCATCGGCACGATTGCGGTCGCCTCCGCATCGCTGTTCGTGCTGCTCAACAGCAAGTCGCCCGACCGCCTGCACATGACGCTGGGCATCCTCGCCGTGGTGCTGGGGTGGGTATGCGTCCATACGATGCTGGCCTTCCACTATGCCTATGAATACTACGGCACCGATACGACGAGCCCACCCGGCAAGGACGGCCATCGTCCCCATATCGGTGGGCTCGATTTTCCCGGCAGCCAGCAGCCCGATGCGCTGAGCTTCCTCTACTTTTCGTTTGTGGTTGCCATGACGGCGCAGGTTTCCGACGTGACCGTCACCTCCAACGCCATGCGCCGCATCGTGCTTTTTCACGGCATTTTGTCGTTCTTTTTCAACACGGTGATCCTTGCCATCGCTGTGAACATCGTCGTTTCCCTCGGACATTGAGCCCTTGGCGCGCCCGATCATTTATGTGGACGCAGATGCGTGCCCGGTGAAGGACGAGGCGCTGCGCGTAGCCGAACGGCACGGGCTGGCTATCGTCTATGTGGCAAACACCGGCCTGCGGCCATCACGTGATCCGATGATCCGCTACGTCATGGTGCCGCAGGGCCCCGACGCGGCCGACGACTGGATCGTCGAGCACGCCGAAACCAACGATATTGTGGTGACCGCCGATATTCCGCTTGCCGACCGGGCGCTGAAGCGGGGCGCGGTCGCCCTTGGGCCGACGGGCAAGCTTTTCACCGCCGACAGCATCGGCATGGCGCTGGCGATGCGCGATCTCAACCGGCACCTTCGGGAAACCGGCGAGAGCCGTGGCCTCAATGCCGGTTTTACGGCCCGCGATCGGTCGGCATTCCTTGGAGCGCTCGACGCCGCGGTCAATCGGGCCCTCAAGGTCGCCGGCTGATTATTTTCGTTCACGTCCCGTCACAGCCACGATTGCGTAGTGTATTGAGGGCGTTGGCAGGGCAGCGATACCAAGACACCGCCGCCTATCTGAAGGGGACTCTTTGAAATGAAAGCCAAACTCGTCTTGGCGCTTCCTTTGGCGCTGACGCTTGGGCTGCTGTTGGCGGCCTGCGGCCAGAAGAATGACGCGCCGCCGGCGACCACAACGACAACCACCGCTACGCCCCCACCGACGGACAGCAATAAGCCGGTCAGCGTGCCGGTAACGCCCGCGCCGGCGTCGAGCGACTCCACGGCGACGCCAGCGCCTGCTGCGCCCGCAGCGACACCGGCGCCCGCCGCGAGCACACCGGCGCCTGCCGCTAGCACGACTGCGGCACCCCCGCCGGCCGCAGACGCAGCAACGCCTGCCGCTGCCGCGCCAGCCAGCACGAGCACCACCACAACAGCTACACCCACGCCGCCGCCGGCAACTCCGCCGGCTCCTGCCTCAGCGCCAGCGGCAGCCGCCCCCGCGGCCAACGCCCCGGCGGCTGCGCCGACGTCTTCAGCGATTACGCCGGCAAGCCCGGCTCCCCCTCCGGCGAACCCGCCACCACCGGCAATACCTGCGCCGCCCGCTGCCTCGGCGCCCGCTACGCCGCCCAGCTTCCTCAACGCCGACACCGATCTCGACGCCAAGATATCGTTCGCAGAGGCGCAAAAGGTCTGGCCCAAGCTGACGCAGGCTCAGTTCGACGCCGCCGACAGCGATCACAGCGGCAGCCTTTCCGCCGACGAGTACAATGCGCTCGTGAAGAAGCCGCCGGCGATGTAGCCGGCCGGCCGCCCGATACGGCTGCAATTGCCGCCTTGACGGCCGCGGTACGTTCGTGTTTTGTTCTCATCAAGCGAGGAGAAACGAATGCCGGTTGTCAAGGGCAAGTTCGACGTCAAGACTTTACCGCAGGCGCCTGAGGCGAGCAGCGATTTCGCTGCCGTCGGTCGGCTGCTGCTCGACAAGCGTTTCCACGGTCCGCTTGATGCGGTCAGCCGTGGCCAGATGCTGGCGATCGGCGGTGAAGGTGGGTGGGGCGTCTACGTGGCCATCGAAAAGGTAGAAGGCGCGCTGGACGGCAAGAGCGGAAGCTTCATCCTCTACCACAACGGCACCATGACGCCGAAGGACGGTCAAAGCCTCACGGTGACTGTAGCGCCGCAATCGGGCACCGGCGAACTGGCGGGCATTTCCGGGCGCATGGCCATCGAAATCACCGATGGCCAGCATTTCTACGTTTTCGACTACGAACTGGACTGAACCGGAAGCGTGCCGCCAGCCGTCGCCGCGAACAGCACGATGGCTGCCGCGTTAGAGACGTTGAGCGATTTGATCGGTCCGGGCATGTCGAGCCTGACCATCTCGTCGCAAAGGCTTCTGGTCTTTTGCCTGAGCCCCTTGCCCTCGGCTCCAAGCACGATCGCCAGTCTTTCGCCGCCGTCCCGCGGTCGCAACGGAGCAGGGGCGTCGGAATCGAAACCGACCACGGTCAGTCCCTGCTGTTTCAGCGTTTCCAGTGCCTCGCCTAGATTTCGGACCTCGATCAGTGGCACGAGGTCGAGCGCGCCTGAAGCAGCCTTGGCCATCACGCCGGTTTCGCGCGGCGCGTAGCGGGCCGTCGTCAGCACGGCGTCGGCGCCGAAGGCGCAGGCCGTGCGCAGGATCGCCCCGACATTGTGCGGATCGGTAACCTGATCGAGGACCACGAGGAGTTTTGGCCGGTGCAAATCGCCAAGGCCGAACCGGCCGACCGGATCGACCTCCAGCGCCACCCCCTGATGCACGGCTTCCGCCCCGAGCAGCCGGTCGAGTTCCTGCGGCGTCGTTTCCGTGACCGGCACCCGGCCGATCTCGCCGGTTTCCCGCAGCCGCCCCAATGCGTTAGGCGTGGCGAGCAAAGCGCGCCTCAGCCGCCGCGGGTTATCAAGCGCCGCACGGACGGTGTGGAGGCCATAAAGATAAACGGGCCCGGTATCGGGATCATATTTCGGCTTCGGCGGAAACTTGTTGCGGCTCATGGTCCTCGGTTAGCCCCTAACCGGCCCATCAGCAAGGACGACGCGAGGCGCGACGTAAATCTGCGGGCCGATTTGCTGTTGACACAAAAAGCCATGCCCACCATAAACCCGCGCACGGCGCGTCCCTCACCCGACGCGCCGTTGTTTCGACCATCAGTTGAGGCATCAACGTGGAGGGGTGGGAGAGTGGTTAAATCCGGCAGACTGTAAATCTGCTCGCTTAGCGTACACTGGTTCGAATCCAGTCCCCTCCACCATATTTTCGGCGGCTACGGCAGCGGATCGAGCGCGGGCCAGCCGTCGGTGGTCCACCGAATCGGCGCAATTTCGAGCTTTGACCGGCCCAGATCCTGCCCGTCATAGTAGTGATAGACCAGCATATTCTCGCCCTGCGGCCCCTTGAACGGCTCCTGGCCGCCCGGGCCGATGAAGCGCCCGGTCGAGCGCTCAAGCTGTGTGGCATAGCCCTTCATCATCGGCCGGCCCTGGTTATCGACATATGGACCGGTCACCGCATCGGCGCGGCCGACCATGATGCGATAAGTGCTGGTGACGCCGGCGCAGCAGCGATCGTAGGAGACGAAGAGATAGTAGTGCCCGTCATGCTCGAGGATCGATGAGGCCTCG
>Ga0268266_10000579_pt1 | contig 50615 bp, 47 predicted proteins | sample KBSS13metaG_FD_190356 | JGI IMG/M metagenome (GOLD analysis project Ga0268266, IMG submission 190356) | Switchgrass rhizosphere microbial communities from Kellogg Biological Station, Michigan, USA - KBS S1-3 metaG (SPAdes) (version 2) | ecosystem: Host-associated > Plants > Roots > Rhizosphere...
CGTTCTTCAAGGTGCTGATCAAGAAACCCAGCAGCAGCCAGCCGAACGCCACGGCGCCCACCACGAACAACCAGGTCGGCAGCGCTCCAGAAAGCCACTGGGACAGGGGGAGTGGATCGGTCTCAAGAACCATGGCGGCTATTTCTAGCTAGTGGGTGTTGGAAACGTAAGAAGCGTAAGGTCAGCCGAAGGCGTTCCGCGGTCGAAAGTCGCCGCGATTACGGTTTTTCGTTCGCGCGGCGGCCAGGACGGGCTTCGCTATCGCGGACGATCGACAAGAACAGCTCTTCAAGCGTCGTGGTTGGGTTATCGACATGCAGCACCTGGCCGTTGTGTCGTCGCACGACGGCGTCGATCTCGGCCTTCGCTTCATCGCTCAAGGCCGTGGTGCGAATTTCCGTGACGTCGCGCACTTTGAGCAAACTATCGACGCGGCCCAGTTCCTTAAGCTCGCCTTGATGCAAGATCGCGATGCGGTCGCAGACGTCTTGCACGTCGGCCAGCAAGTGGCTGCACATCAGGACGGTCTTGCCCTCGTCGCGCAGCTTGAGGATCAAGTCTTTCATCTCGCGCGTGCCGATCGGGTCGAGCCCCGAGGTCGGCTCGTCAAGCACGATCAACTCGGGTTCGTTGATCAAGGCCTGCGCCAGGCCGATGCGGCGCGTCATGCCTTTCGAGTATTCTTTGAGCTGCCGTCGCTTGGCCCATTTCAGGCCCACGCGATCAATGAGCGCTTCAGTCCGCTGCTTACGCACCGAGGCCGGCATGTTGAACAGTCGACCATAGAAGTCGAGCGTCTCTTCGGCGTTGAGAAATTTGTAGAGGTACGACTCTTCGGGCAGATAGCCGATCCGCTCGTTCTTGCTGACTTCGGTCGCGGGCTTGCCAAAGATCAGGGCCTCGCCACCGGTCGGAAAGAGCAAACCCAACAAGAGCTTGATCGTTGTCGTCTTGCCCGAGCCGTTGGGGCCGAGCAGGCCAAAGATCTCGCCGCGGCGAACTTGCAAGTCGAGCGACTTGAGGGCCCGCACTTTTTGTCGGCCCCAGAAGTCGCGATAAATCTTCGAGAGGTTTCTGGTCTCGATGACCACCTGATCGTCCGTTGCGGCAGGACGAGGCTGTGGCGCGATCGCGGCTTCGGGCGGCATGAGGATCCCTCTCGCAGTGAACCAGATTGGCAGTGAACCGGACTAAGAATGGGCGCTGGAAGTGACGGAAATCGGCCGAAACATTCCGCTAACAGCTCAGGGCAGACCGTCCCCATTTTGGGAGCGGCGCGGCGTCCGACTCCACTACGCAGCCGCCGGGGCTAAAGTTCGGCCGGCACAGCAAATGCGCTCGGCGGAATCACCCGGCTGACGCGCAGCACGATCGGCTGAAGTAGTTGATCATAGCCACGCGCGATGGGGGCCTTCAAGATGCCCCTATTGCGTGTTTGGGTCACTAATCCGGCTCGCGACGTCCCGATTTGGCCGATTGTTGCTGTTCCTCGTCCGTCTCAAGGCGATCCCTTATCCACCAGGCAAGGAACTTACACATCAATAGGTAGGGGCCAAAGCATAGCCACACAACTAGTTCGCCCCCAAACGTGAGAACGATTGCCAGGCCTGCTAAGACAAAGAATGTGGCCACGACTACTCCCCTCGACGCGTGCCGATCTCGGCGGCCAACGTGAGTCTGACGAGCTGTTTGGCGGCGCGACCGATTCGCAGAAGATTCGTTCCACGCTAAACGGCTTGCGAATTCTTGCAATTTCTGCTGATGGTAATTGTAGGCGAATCACCTTTGCCTTCCTATATTTAGGAGCGTTCTGACCGGCGGCGACGCGGCGTGAGGCTCGCCCATACTCGACATTCCTAGAGGCGACCACTCGGCTATGACCACTGACATGGATCTCAAGAAATACGTCCGGTCGATCCCGGACTTTCCGAAGCCCGGTATTTTGTTTCGCGATATTACGCCCCTGTTGGCTAGTCCGGCCGCGTTCCGCGAGTGCATTCGCCGGCTGGCCGACCATTATCGCGGGCAGAAGATTGACCTGATCGCCTCGGCCGAGGCCCGTGGGTTCATCTTTGCCGCGCCGCTGGCCCTGGAGCTAGGCGCCGGATTCATTCCGGTCCGCAAGCCAGGTAAGCTCCCCTTTGAAACCCATTCGTTCCGTTACGAGCTCGAATACCGCAGCGACACGCTGGAAATTCATCGTGATGGTGTCAGCCCCGGCCAGCGCGTATTGCTGGTCGATGACTTGCTGGCCACCGGTGGCACGATCGAAGCCTGCTGCCGCTTGATTGAACAAGTCGGCGGAGTGGTCGCCGGCTGTGCGTTTTTGATCGAGCTGAAAGATTTGAAGGGGGCCGATCGAATTGCCAACTACGAAGTCTTCAGCGTGCTGGAGTACGATTGATTTGATTGCGATGTTGTATCGATCGCGCTGCGGGCACATGAAAACTCCGGCAGCGTTTTCCGTTCTGGCATAGCTTTGCGCGGGGGGATGCGATGCGTGCGATCCGATGGGGAATCGTCAGCGCGGGCCTGTTGTGGGGTATCGCCGCGAGCGGCTGCAATAGCCGCCAGCATGATTTGGACGTCATCGCCTACGCGGCGCTTGATCGCGAGTTTGTCGAGCCGATTTTCGACGAGTTCAGAAAAGAGTCTGGCGTCACGGTGCTCGCCAAGTACGACACCGAGAGCACGAAGACGGTCGGACTGGCCGAGGCCATCATCCAGGAAGCCAAACGACCGCGCTGCGACGTCTTTTGGAATAACGAGATCTTGCACACGATCCGGCTTGAGCGGTTGGGTCTGCTCGAAGAGTATCGTTCGCCGGCAGACGCGAACTTTCCGGAAATGTATCGTTCGCCCACCGGCGCCTGGCATGCGCTGGCTGCGCGGGCGCGCGTGCTGCTTGTGAATACGGAAAAAGTCCCGCTCGAAAAGCTGCCGGGTTCGATACTCGATCTCGCGGCGCCTGAGTGGAAGGGCAGGGTGGGAATTGCCAAGCCCCTTTTCGGCACCACGGCCACTCAGGCGGCCTGCCTGTTTGCTGCCTGGGGAGACGAAAAGGCGAAAGCGTTCTTTCACTCGCTCAAGAAGAACGACATCGAGATCTGCGCCGGCAACAAGGCGGTCGCCGTGGCCGTTGGCGCAGGGAATCTGGCGTTCGGGTTGACCGACACTGACGACGCGATGGACGAAGTCGACAAGAAGCGTCCCGTGTTGATTATCTATCCTGATCAACACGCCGATCAAATCGGCGCCCTCTTCATTCCCAACACATTGGCCATCGTCAAGGGATGCCCCCATCCGCCCGCGGCGAAAATGCTGGTTGACTACGCGCTCTCACCTGCCGTCGAAGAGCGATTGGCGGTCGGACTCAGCGCACAGATCCCACTTGGCGCGCAGGCCAAGCTCGCATCGCGCTTGCAAATGCCGGCGGGAGTCCGCCAGATGAAAGTTGACTTTGGCGCCGCGGCCGACAGTTGGGAGTCCGCCAAGAAATTCCTCAGCGAAGAATTCGCGCGCTAGCGTATTCACACTAACCCGAAGCGCAAGCGAGGGTTCTTCGACGTCGAGGAAGTGCTGGCGAATCGCATCAAAAAATCGCGCGACATCCGTCAAGCCGTCGCATGGACGGGCGCCTCCTCTGTCACGGATCTCAGGTCGTTGCCGTTTTTAAGAACCCTCGCTTGCGCGTCGGGTTAGTGTAGGTAAGGCATTCGCGCCACTCGACTTGGCGGTGCTAGCGTCCGATGCACCAATTGTTGTTACATTCTGCTGCCGACTCGCAACGCGCCCGACTTGTAACAAGAATCAGGGTTTGCGCCCCGCGCTCGATCGGTTAGGCTTTGCAAACTTTACAAGCGTGATCGCCAGGCCCGCCGAGAATTTCTACCAGGTTCCCGCCATCGTAGAGTCGAACGCCGTAAGGGCTTTCGATCGTTCCGCAGCCTGACGAACATCAGAGAGATGAAGACTTCGGCTTGAGATTTGCTTCCTCCGCCGACCGCCTTCGCCTTTCGCCACATGGATGCGGCCCAGAATTGTCGAAGGCGACAAGGAGGTTGAGCATGGACGCTCGGAATGTTCTCGTTCGCACTGCGCTTATTGCTATCGCGCTCTCTTCGCTCGGCGCCAGCTATCGAACTCAAAATTTTGTCATCAGCGCACCCACGCAGGACGCCGCCGAACAAATCGGCAAGCACGCCGAAAAATATCGTCATGACCTGGCGATTCTCTGGCTTGGCAAGCCGCTCCCCAATTGGCAGCAACCGTGCCCGATCACCGCGCAAGTGGGCGCGAGCATGGGCGCTGGCGGGGCCACCAGCTTTGTCTTCGACCAGGGGCAAGTCTTCGGCTGGACGATGAACATCCAGGGCTCGCTCGAACGCATTCTCGATTCGGTCCTGCCGCACGAAGTGACGCACACCGTCTTTGCCGACCACTTCCGCCGACCGCTCCCGCGCTGGGCCGACGAAGGCGCCTGCACCACGGTCGAGCACGTCAGCGAGCGGACCAAGCAACAACAAATGCTGATTTCGTTTCTGCGCACTGGGCGCGGGATTCCGTTTCAGTCGATGTTCGCCATGAAGGAATATCCACGCGACGTGTTGCCGCTTTACGCGCAGGGACATTCCCTGGCGTCGTACTTGATTCAACAAGGTGGTCGCCACAAGTATCTGAACTTTGTCGGCACAGGCATGAGCACCGAGCAGTGGGGTAAAGCGCTCGATCAGTATTACGGCGTCAACAGCCTGGCGGCATTGCAAGACAAATGGCTGGCCTGGGTGCGACAAGGAAGCCCGGCGATCAAGCAGTTGGATCCGCAGCAGAAGACGCCGGATAATACGATGTTGGCAGTCGCCGGTGGTCGCTCACGACCAGAGCCTAACCTGATCTATCGTGGCCAGAGCGCCGATCCACAGGTCGCCATGAATTCGCAATCGAGCCCGGCGCCGAACGCCGCGGCCAACGCGCATGCCTTTGCAAACGCCAGGAATCCAAGTGCCTCGAACACCGCCGCGCCGCCGTTCGAACACGGACTGGTTCCGGTCACTCCCGTTCAGGTGTCGGAAGCCATGCCAGTGATCCCTGGGCCCGGTCCTGGCGACACGATCGCCGCTGCGCCGCGTCCCGGACCTGACGCTTGGAATGCTCCACCGGCTCACGCCGCCGTGCCGGGTTCTAACAGCAACAGCGGTACTATCCGTCCGCAGCCCGGTGAACCCGTCAGTCAGGTGATCCTGGAGTGGGATCAGGGCGTCGCATCCAATCCTTCGCCTCCCAAAGCCCGCAGCGTTCCGCCGAGCTACGCCTCGCCGGGCCAAAGCGTCTACGGCGGACGAACCGCACAAGGACCGGCAGGGCGATAGTGCACAGTCGCGTCGCAAATTCCTGGGTGCCACTGGCTCCGCCAGTGCTTTGAATCGTTGCCGTTCCATTGCGGCCAGCACTGGCAAAGCCAGTGGCACACAGATTGATCGTCCACTGTGGGCGAAGGCTCAGCCCGCGGCCGTAACTTCTGCCGCGTTGACGATGGCGCGGGTCAGGTGAAAGAAGATCGGCGCGGCGAAGCAGATCGAATCGATCCGATCGAGCACGCCACCGTGGCCGGTGACCAGCGTTCCGTAATCCTGCACGCCTCGGTCGCGTTTGATGGCAGACATGGTGAGTCCGCCAAAGAAGCCCATCGTAGTAATTACAAACGACATCGCGGCCGCCTGCCACACCTCTTCGAACGGCGTGGCCCACCAAAGCGCCGCGCCAAACATCGTGGCGCAGCCCGTGCTGACCAGGAAGCCCTCCCAGGTCCGGTTGGCGCTGATGGCCGGGGCAATCACATGCCGGCCGACAAATTGCTCGGCCGCGTAATGCAGGGCGTCGCCGACTGTTACCACCAGAATAAAGAACAGCAGCAAGCTTTTGGGTTCTTCCACCGGCAGTAGTAACAGCGCCGGCGCGTAGCTGAGGCAGTAAACGCAGATCATCAGGCCCGAGAAGATCTTCGCGCAGCGTTCCAGGTAGCGCTTGTAGTCGCCGGCGATCGCCATCAGGATCGGGATCGTCAAGAACGCGTAGACCGGAATGACGATGCTATAGAGCGAGTATTTGTCCATTCCCACCAGCACATACTGGACGGGCGTAAACAAAAACACCAGCGCCAGTGGGCGATGGTCGGAATGCCGCGTGGGAGTCAGCGTGATGAACTCGCGCAGCGCCCAGAACGACAACCCGCCGAACAAAAAGACGGTCGCGCTAGGCCCCATCATGAACGCCACGGCCAGCACGCTGCACATCAACCACCAGGCGCGGATGCGCAGGTTGAATTGATCGATCACGGCCAGGTTGAAGCGCGGATCGGCCTGCCGTTTGAGCAATTGGCCAATGCCGGTGGCCATGCCGAGCAAGACCACGACGCTGCCGACCAACAGGAGGGTTGTCGGTGGATTGTTCAGGTCGAGATTCATAAATCCTTCAGGCGGCGCACCGATTCTCGGGCCCGGCGCAGAAACTCAACCTTTGGCTCTTTGGCCTCAAGCCAGATGGGCGGCCCAAAGGTAATGCAGCTCAGTAGTGGTAGCGGTAAAAACTCGCCGCGCGGCAGCACGCGGTTGACATTATCAATATGAACCGGCACTAGTTCCAGGTCGGGGCGTTTTTTTGCCAGGTAGTACAGCCCGCTTTTGAACTCGTCCATCTCGGCCGCAGTATTGCGATGACCCTCTGGGAACACGATCAACGATTGTCGATCGCCGATCGCCTTGAGCATCAGGTCGACCGGGCTCTGGTGGACTTTGATTTCTTTGCGGTCAATCAACAGCGCGTCAAACACCTGCATCGCCAGGTAGCGGCGGACCCAGCCTTTTTCCCAGTAGTCTTTGGCAGCAACCGGACGGGTAAGGTTGCGCACATTCGAGGGCAGCGACGCCCACAGCACCAGCACGTCCAAGTGGCTCGTGTGGTTGGCGAAGTAAACTCGCTGGCAAGTATCGGGCTGACAGTCGATCCAGCGCACACTGGCGCCAGAGATCAATCTGGCAAGCGCCGCGAGAAAAGCGCGCATGCCGCGGTTCGGCAATTCGGCCGGCCAGTCATTCCAGGCAGGCGCGGCCGGAACAGGGCGCGGATCGCCGCTGGCCGAGGCCCGCTCTCGGCGGGATATGCCCCGCTCGTCGCCGGAAGAATCACTGTTGCGCTCGAGCATGGTCGTGGCTTTGAAGGCCGGGCCTGTATGGTAGGATGTCGCGGATATTCCAGTATAGGACGTTTCGACGCTGCTTCGGAGTCCCTACAGCATGCCCGCGCAACCGGTTTTGATCGACGGAAAATGGCGGCCTGCCGCCGCGAAATCGACGTTTCAGGCAGACAACCCCACGACAGGCGCCCCGCTGGCCGAGATTTACCCCGTTAGCGGTTTTGACGACTGTGAAGCCGCCCTGACGGCCGCCACCGCCGCCGCCATCCAACTGCGAAATACGCCTGCCGAAACGCTAGCCGCCTTCCTCGAAAAATTCGCCGAGCGAATCGAACGCCGCGCCGCCGAATTGGTCGAAACCGCCCACGCCGAAACCGGCCTGCCCAAACAACCTCGCCTGGCCGACGTCGAACTTCCGCGCACCACGAATCAACTCCGCCAGGCCGCTGCTGCCGCCCGCGAAGGCTCGTGGATGCTACCCGTGATCGATACCAAACTCAACATCCGCTCCTGCCTGGAACCGGTCGGTCCGGTCTGCGTGTTCGGCCCCAACAACTTTCCGTTCGCGTTCAATAGCGTGGCGGGCGGAGACTTTGCCGCGGCCATTGCTGCGGGCAATCCGGTGATCGCGAAAGGAAACACCTCCCATCCGGCCACGACCAGACTGCTGGCCGAGGAAGCCCACGCTGCCGCGCAAGAAGCGGGGCTGCCGCCGGCAACAGTCCAGATGATCTATCGCACCAGCCACGCCGACGGCGCGCGGCTAGTGGCTGACCCGCGCGTGGGCGCCACGGCCTACACCGGCAGCCGCGCAGCAGGTCTGACGTTGAAGGCCGCCGCGGACGCCGCAGGCAAGCCGATCTACTTGGAACTGTCGAGCGTCAACCCCGTGTTAGTGCTGCCGGGCGCGCTGGCCGAACGGGGTGACAAGATCGCCGAAGAATTCACCGGAAGCTGCCTGATGGGCGCCGGGCAATTCTGCACGAACCCCGGCATGGTGCTGTTGCTAGCGGGCGCGACAACGGACGCGTTCATCGAATCGATCGCGGGAAGATTCCGCGCAGCGACGGCCGGAACATTGCTCTCGGCCGGAGTCGAGCGGACGTTGAACGAGAACGTCGGCAAACTGGCGCGGGCTGGCGCCGAGATCATGGTCGGTGGCGCCCCAGACAAGAGCGGCGGCTATCGCTACGCCAACACGCTGCTGCGCGTAACCGGTCAAAAATTTCTGGCCGATCCGGAAAAACTGCAAACCGAGGCCTTTGGGAACGCGTCGCTCGTTGTCATTGCAAAAGACGCCGACGAAGCGACCGAGGTCCTCGACAGCCTCGAAGGCAATCTGACCGGGTGCGTTTATTCTGACACGCGCGGTGGCGATGACCAGCTCTACACAAGGCTCGCTTCGCATTTGCGACCCAAAGTCGGCCGGCTGCTCAATGACAAAATGCCAACCGGCGTAGCCGTCAGCCCGGCGATGAATCACGGCGGCCCTTACCCAGCGACAGGGCACGCAGGCTTTACGGCCGTCGGTATTCCGGCGTCGATGCGTCGCTTTGGCGCGCTGGCCTGCTACGACGGCGTTCGCCCAAATCGGCTACCGGCGATCCTGGCCAATCAAAACCCCGGCGGCCGGGCCTGGCGGACGATTGATGGGGTTTGGACGCAAGGGGATGTGGCGATTTGACGGTAGTCCGGTGCTTGTGGCGGCCGGTAAGGAGCTACGGAGTATCTGTTGGCACGATAACGCGCACGTAACCACTGCGACTGATGTCGGCCTCTGGAAAGAGCCGCTTGGCTCGCGCGATGGTCGCTTCATCTTTTGGACTTGCGGGACGCATGGCAAGCTCCGTTGCCGTCAAATGATGATCGGAGTCGCCCAGAAAGAGTCTAAAGTGAATTGACGGAACTCCGCGCTCACCAAAAAGAAATAACGGAAAAGGAGCCCAGCGGCGGTACGCTGAAATTGAATTGTCGTCCAGGGCAAAATCACCAATCCCTCCGACTCCTTCCGCCTCGTTGCGAAACGCATGGCGTTGATGAATCCAGTTAAAGGCAAATCCGAGCGGCAAGGCGAAGATCGCCACACACAAGAGCATTGTGCGGAGCGTGAAGCGGAACCGGCGGATGGGAACGACGTCGCTCATCAACCGCTATTCTAGATCGCGGCAAAGCGGCGTCGCAATGTCAGCGATGTTACGTTCTACGAAGTCGCGATCGCGCCCTTGCGTCGCAGCCGCTGTAGATGCGGGACTTCGACAATCTGAAATGGCGACGCCAGCTCTCGCCACTTTTCGCCGCGCTGCGTGATATGTGCTTCGTCGATCGGGCCCAATCGCTTGCCGAGTTGCAAGTACTCAATCCGCTTCGGTTGTAGCCCAATGATCCGCGCGCAAGTGGCGTCGACCGCCACCGGGGCGCCGATCGCGATCAAGCCCATCGTCTTTGGGCTGCCGAGGATCGGGCCGTCCCCTTCCATGCAGAGAATGCCATCGACGATCGCAATCGTCGGCGGCAGCGAGGCGTTGATATCGAACACGGTCTGCGGAATACCGGCGTGGTGCAGCACGTTTTTCGGCCAGCCGTATTTGATGCCAGGGAGCACGCCGTACAGATTCTTCATCGCCGCGGTCATGCCGACCCAGTGGTGCGTCTTGAGCTTCGGCAGCGAGACAATCAGATCGGCCGTGGCGACGCTTTGCGGCAGGTAGAGCCCCTTCAAAGGCGAGGCCCGTCCCGCGTTGGGCGTCCAGACGACGTCTTCGTAGTTCAGATCGGCGAACTCGACGCCGGCGTCTTCGATCGCGGATCCGACGCCAGATTCGTACAGCGCCATCTGCGTGTCGCGGACATGGCCCGGGGCTTCGCCGACGGTGACCGTGGCGCCATAGCGACGAAAGACCTCGGCGGCCGCCACGACGACCGCCGGATGCGTTGTCATCTGCGGGCGACTGCGCGATGGCTCGACCATATTCGGTTTCAGCAGCACGCGCCGGCCGGCCAGCGCCGTGAGGTCAATGCCAGTGGCCAGCAATCCATCCCGAATCGTGCGTTCGAGCGAGCTGTCATACCGCTGGTTCTTTGCCAGGAAGACAGGCGATTGAACCCCAAACGCGCTGGCGATCAACGGATAGCCAATCGCGCCGGCGGCCACGACGCTAGCGCCAATCAACAACGAGCGGCGGTCGACGCGCGAAGGATCCGTACGCGCAGGATCAGCGCCGGGGCAGGGGGGCGCCGGTTGTAGATTTTGGGTTTCGTCGAGCAGTTGAGGCGTCATCTTGTCGTTTCATGTAGGGTACGCACCCCGTGCGTACCAAGAAGCTGAGATGGATTTGCCAAAGCTGAGATTATTCCTCGCACCCTTGGTACGCACGGAGTGCGTACCCTACGAATGCGCCAACTGTCGATTTAACGTAATGAGCGGCGACTCTTGTTTCAGCCCTGCGATCGCCACCAAGGCCAACTCGTGCGAGGCGCCGCGGCGCATGGCCCGTCGAGCCGCTGCTGCCAGCCAGCCATCGCCACCCGTGGGCCAACGATCGAACGCCGCGAGCCCCAGTAATCCCCAGGAGAGCGAGGCCGCGGTGGTCTTCGGCGCCAATTCGTGCGACAAGTAGTCAATTGCCGCTTCGACCTTGCGCGTGGCCGCGCCTTCGCCGGAGAGCGCCAACAGCGCCGCGCCGGTCGGTTGAACGTGGGGCAGCAGTTGCTGACCAAGGACGACGGTGTTCCCGTAGTTCGAACCACCCGCTTCGAGCAGACGATCTTCGAGGAGGCGGGCCGCTTCGCGCGCCCTCGCGTGATCAGCTAGGCCGGCCGCTCGCAGCGCGAGGAGACCGTGCGCGGTTGGCTCGACCCAGGCGTGAGTTCCGACAACCCACGGCCAGCCTGGCAGACTGGTGTCGTGGCCGATCTCGGCTTGCGGCGGCGAGATCTCGCCGATAGTCGCCAGCATCCACTCGATCGCCCTGCGTCGGCACGCAGCATACTCGTGAGTTTCGCCGTCGTTTGATGAGCTGTTGATCGTCCAGGCCAACACGGCCAGGGGCGTGGGCCAGCCCGGCGTGGGATCTGCCGCGCGAACACCGACGCTGCCATCCGAGTTTTGCGCCGCGACGAGCCACGCGCAGGCCCGCCGCGCGTCGACGTGTCGACCATGCGCCGCGAGCGCGATGGCCGCCAGCGCCGTCGGCTCCGACGCCGGCTCACTGCGAGTTTGGTAGCGCCAGGCGTCCTCACTGGCAAGTGCGTCAACAATTGGATCGAGGTAATTCATAAATTGAGAGAGTTGTTCAACACGATTGAGGGTCGGCTGCTCGAGAACGTCTCTGCGAGGGCGAGGCTCCCGCCGAGCCGCGAAGTGAAATGGACGCTCCATTCCAACCATGTGGGCGCACTCGCCCGATCGCGCACAGCAGCTACACAAGGTTAGGTTTTCCGGCGCTAACTGGTACGCCCGTCAGAAATCCGTTTCGTGCGAGATTCGATACGGCGCTTCAAAATGCTCTAGAGCGTGACCCGCACGGTGATCGGTCCGCCTGGCGCAGTCGTAACGGTCGCTCGGCCCCGCGTCCTTGGCAATTGGCAAAAACCCCTGCATTCCCTCAAGTTTTCTTGAAGTCCGCGATTTGACATCGGGGGAACCGGACATAGGTTTCCAATGCAGGGCCATCGCATGAGCAGTGGCCGACGTGGCAGTGGCGTCGCAACCATTTCCACGATCCCTTCGAGACGGATTTTCATCCAAACACGATTTCGCGTGGGACGAAGGCAGTAACAGACTGCCTGCCGCCAGCGTGAGTTGAGCGTCAGGACCGGCCGCGGCAAGCGATTGTTGCGAACGATCCAACGACAACTCAAGACGGCAGATGTCATTGCACAATTACGCTTGACCTTGGGATTAAACCGGAATTCGCGCTGCGTAGTCAGTGCGAAGGACGGCGCACGGGGTGAATGTTTCTTTTCTAACGGGTCATTACTAGATTCAGGCCGCAACGTGCTGCTTGTCGTGGGTGACCACAGGGAATGGGAGGATGCTATGAAGACTCTGGCTTTGAAGGTGCAACGTTTCCTCACTTCGGAAGATGGCCCAACCGCAGTTGAGTACGCGGTCATGCTGGCCTTGATCGTGATCGTCTGCTTGACGGCGATTCAAACGATCGGCACGAACGCGAACACGACGTTCAACAGCGTTGCCACCAAGCTCGGCTCGTAAAGAAGAGGCGGCCCGAGGGAGTCGGCAGGGGCTGACTCCCTTGGGCGACGCTTCGCGCCGTCGCCTCGCAGATCGCAAGTCTTGCGAACCGCGAGACGATGGCCAGCGACCTTGCCCGTATCTAGTCTGACAGCGTTGCGAAGCAGCTCGGCTTGTTGCCGCAGCTCCGAGGGGCGACCGGTCGTCCCGGCGCCCCTCGACTTGTTTCACTCCGGATTTCAAGCAGCACTGAACTGCGAAGCCGGAACTGAGGATGTGCGACGATGTACCAGCTTATCTCTTACGAAACGGTCGCCGGCGGCGCGGAAATGTTCGCCGCCCTGGTCGGTATGATCGTGACGTTTGTCAGCGTGCTTTTCTGCGCTCGCGGCTAACGTAGTCATCACACTCCTTGTGATGCAAGGCCGCGTCGGAGGATGCGGCTTGTCTCTGTCCAGGTGTCGTCCTCTGACGATGCAGCCAGCGCAGCGGTCTTGGTGCTTGATCGCATGACTCTAAGTGATCGCAGCGAGAATTTCTTCCTCGTGAAAGGCACAAAATCGCCACGTACCTGGCGATTTGTGAACTAGCTTTTCTCGTAGAGAGCTACAGTGCGCGATTTCTTGCGCCTGGCCCTCTAGCCACGACGACGGAATCGCACCGTTTCACTGACTCGCACGATGGGAAATCCAATGATCGACTCGGAATCGCTTCGCAGTGCAATGATCGAAAACTGGCCCTACTGGACCGTGACCTTTGTGTTGGTCGTGGCCGCGGTGATTGACGGTTGGAAACTGAAGGTTCCCAACTGGATCACGTTCCCGATGATCGCCGCCGGCTGGGCCTACAGTGGCGCCGCGTTCGGTTGGGAAGGCCTGGCGTGGAGCTTGTTCGGCACCGTGGTTGGTCTCGCGCTGTTGATGCCGGCTTACGCGATCGGCGGGATGGGCGCCGGCGACGTGAAGTTGCTGGCCGGAGTAGGCGCCTGGGTTTGGGCGGCCAACACTTTTTACGCGTTCTGCGCTTCGGCCGTGATCGGCGGAGTGATTGCCTTGGCGATGGTCTTCTACCGCGACGTTTGGCAGAAGCACCATTCGCAATTCTGGATGATCTGCCAGGAAATTCTCACCGTGCGTTCGCCGACCATGCTAGCGACGACAGCAGCCGAGCGCAAAAGCACCATGATGCTGTTGCCGTATGGGATTCCGATCGCGATCGGCACCATCGCTTATTTCGCCTGGGAAGGACTATTGCTATGACCGCGCAGCCTGCCGGGATCAGAAAATCCTTGGGCGCAAGTTTCACACTAGAGAAACTCTATCGACTCTGCCGAAGAAACCGAGGAGGAGCCGCCGCAGTCGAGTTTGCGCTCGTTGCGCCGGTCTTCTTCGGTTTTACGTTGGGGATGCTGGAAGTCGGCCGCGGCGTGATGGTTCAGCAGATTCTGACCAGCGCATCGCGAGAAGGCTGCCGGCAAGCTGTGCTCGACGGCGCGACAACTTCGGCGGTCACTTCCTTTATCACAAGTTATTTGAGCTCGGCGTCCGTGCCCTCGGCCGGAGCCTCGGTCAACATCTCGCCCAGTCTGCCGACGGCAGCCGGTTATTCGGGAGCTGTCACGGTTACGGTGTCGATACCTTTTAATCAAGTGAATTGGGGACCAACGCCAATCTTCTTAGGTGGTAAGACGTTGACGTCCACGACAGTGATGAAACGCGAAGGAATTCAGTGATCTAGCGACTCGCCGGTTTTCCGGTAGCTTGCGCGGCGCGAGCCAGGCAATGACCTGGCGAAATGGCCACGCAACTGCGGAAGCGGGTGAGACGGTCTGCACCGATCGAGCGGCGAGAAACGCCGCGACGGTGGACCGAGGTGGGGGGAATTCATGCGTCCGAAGTCTTTGCTATTACTGGCCCTGGCGCTGGGATGCGGCCTCGTCGCCGCGATCGGCATCAACCAGGTGATGGCCAACCGATCTCAGCAGCCAGACGCCGAGCATGGCGAAATGGCGCCCATCTTCATTGCGCTGCAAGACGTTGGATTGGGCGATCCGATCACGCCGCTGCACCTCAAGCTGGAAGAATGGCCCAAATCAAAGATCCCGGCCGGCGCGATGACCAAGCTGGAAGATATCGAAGGACGCCGCGCGCGAACCAAGTTCTTCGCCGGCGAACCGATCATCGACGCCAAGCTGTTTGCCAAGGGTGACCAGGGTTCTGGAGCCACTGACCTGATTCCCAAGGGCATGCGCGTCGTGGTCGTCAAGGTTGACGACGTCAGCGGTAGCGGACTGATTCTGCCTGGCGATCGAGTCGACGTCCTGGTCCACCTGGCCGATCACGCCGGTGACATGGCCAAGAACAGCCGAACTTCGACGCGCACGTTTTTGCACAACGTCAAAGTGTTCGCCGTCAATAACGTCTACAGCCGCGAGTCAAACGGCGAAACCGTAATCACGGCCAAAACCATTTCGTTGCTGGTCACGCCGCAACAAGCGGAGCTGGTGACCATGGCCAGCGAGATGGGGCGCATCCGACTTGTGATGCGCAGCGCCGACGACGAAACCGAAAGCGATTCGACTGGCGTCACGCCGCATCAATTGATGGGCGACGCCGACGAAGGTCCAAGCGAACCGCTCCCGCCATTGCACGCTCTAAAGAATCCTCCGCTCATCACGCCCAGCCCCGCGCCGGCGCCAGCATTGCCCACGGGTCCGGATATGAAGAACTCGTGGAAGATGTTGATGATCGAGGGCGATACGGTCAGCGAGGTCGAGTTCGAAGACGGCACGCGGATGGGGTCGCCGACTCAGATCCGCCAGATCCATCAAGGAACCCGTGGCGCCGGCAGCGCTGCGGCTGCGATGCCACTAGCTCCTCCCGCGCCGCTTCCGCCTGCGCTGCCGCTACCGGAGCTGCCACCGATCAAAGTCGACACGGATCCCCCGCCGAGTGAAGCGCCGCCCGCTGATGCGCCGCCAACTTCCTAACAGAATCGCCGCTGGTTGACTGCCAGCGGCGACAGCCATAACAGCCCGAATTGAGATGGTTTTTAACCAGGCGACGATTCGACCAACTATGTGACGGATAACACGACTGGACCCCATCGGGCCGTTCCTGGCCCAACTCGCTGCGCGGAGCGCCGGCGAAACCAGTCATGCGAAATGCAAGGATGCCCTACGGATGACTAACCCAATTTCACGGCGGGCTGTTCCGCCGAACTCTCGGATCTGCGCGCCCGTCATTTGGCTGATGGTGGTTGCGGTGACGTTTGCGCCTGTGACCGAAACGCTGGCGCAGCCTCCCGGTCCGCCCAAAGGCCCCGCCGCAGCAGTCGGGCATCCGGTGATCCACAAGATTCAGGGGACGAACGAGCGTCTCGAGATGGTGGTCAACACCAGCCGCATTCTGTCGTTGGATAGCAAAGTACCCAAAGTGCTCGCGGCTAATCCCGACATTGTGCAGCTCACGCCGCTCTCGGCTACTGAAGTTCAGGTGCTGGCCAAAAAGGCCGGCGTGACGCAGGTCAACCTGTGGGATGACAAGGAGCAGATTCACACGGTCGATGTGATCGTTTACGGCGACACCCGCGAGCTGTCGATGTTGCTGCAATCGCAATTTCCCACCACGTCGTTGAAGGTCGTGCCGACGGCCAATAGCGTGATCATTTCCGGGCACGTTGATGACGTGAATCAGATCAGCCGGATCGTGGCGATCGCGAAAGAGTTCTACCCGAATGTGATCAACAACATCACCGTCGCCGGCGTGCAGCAAGTGCTGCTCAAAGTCAAAGTGATGGAAGTTGCGCGCACGAAAATGCGCAAGTTGGGCATCGACATGCGCACCAGCGGCGTCAACGGCAAGAACTTTGCGCAGACGGGCGTCAGCCAGTTGCTCGACTTCAAAGGGGCTGTGATCGCTGAAACGGCCGCCGCCGGCCTGGCCCCCGCGCCGTTGGTCGCCCCGGCCTCGGACGCGATCCAGGTCAGCTTTGGCGTGCTCAGTCCGGACAGCCCATTTTTCGGGTTCTTGAACGCGCTGCGGCAAGAGAAGTTGGCCTCGGTGTTGGCCGAACCAAACCTCGTGGCGTATAGCGGTCGCCCGGCTCGGTTCAACTCTGGTGGTGAATTCCCGATTACCGTGCCGCAGAGCCTCGGCACCGTGTCGATTCAGTTCAAACCGTACGGCACGCAGGTCGAGTTTGTCCCGATCGTGCTGGGAGACGGCGCCATCCGGCTGGAAGTTTATCCACGCGTCAGCGAGATCGACGAATCGCGCAGCGTAAACGTGAACGGCACCAGCGTCCCCGCGCTCAAGGTGCGTGAAGCCAATACCGGAGTCGAAATGCGGGCCGGCCAGACGCTGGCCATCGCTGGGTTGGTGCAGATGCGTCGCACCAGCCTCTCGCGCAAGATTCCCTGGCTCGGCGAGCTCCCCTACATTGGCATGCTGTTTCGCAATATGAATGACCAGATGGAAGAGGTGGAACTCTTGCTGCTGGTGACGCCGGAACTGGTTGCGCCGCTCGAGCCGTGTCAGGTGCCACCCACCGGTCCAGGCTTGCAGACTTCGGCCCCCAGCGACAAGCAATTGTATTTGAAAGGGCACGTCGAAGTGCCGCGGTGCGACGTCGATGACGCATGTGCGCCGTCGCGTTCGCCAGGCTCGGCCTACGAGTATTCAAACGGGGCCGCCGGGGCTGCGTTCGATCAGACAGCAGTTCCCTACGATCAGATGAACGGGCCTCCGGGGGGAGATCCCAACTCGATGGCTCGCCGTGGCGGACCCGCCCCGAGACAAAACGCGGTGCGGATTTCGAACGCACCGTCCCGGCCGGGCGTACCGGTCCAAACGGCTCAGCGCAATAATCCGTACAACCCCGGCGCCCCCAACTCCCCATCCGGACCGGTCGGCGCCCCAGCCCGTCCCACGCAGTTGCCGGGGACCATTGGACCAGTCGGCTATGACGTAAAGAAGTAAGGGGCCCATTTGTTCCCTGGCGAGCAGCGCATGCTGCGCGACCGTGTCTGCCCCTGTTCACAGCGCGAGAATCGACCCTACGTCCAATGGGCAATGTGCTGCGGTTAGCAATTGTCGACCCGAACGACACTACCCGCGAGTCGGCAAAGTCCATGCTGCTTGGCATGGAGCTTGTTTGGCTCGAGGCCGAGTGCTCGCGCTATGAATTCTTCGCCGATGTGGTCGCGCAGACGCACCCGGACGTCTGCGTCATCGCGCTCGATCACGAGCCGGCCAAAGCCCTCGAACTGGTAGCGCGCCTGAACGACGCTTCGCCGGATTGCAGCATCCTGGTGATTAGCAGTTCGACCGACGGTGGGTTGATCCTGCGAGCGATGCGCGCCGGCGCCAAGGAGTTCCTGACTCGCCCGGTGCGGATCGAGGACCTGCTCGACGCGCTCACACGCATCGCCGAGCGGCGATTCGGTCGCGGCCAGAGCCGCGCTCGCGGCAGCACCGTGATTGCGATCGCAGGGGCAACCGGAGGCGTCGGCTCGACTAGTCTGGCCGTCAACCTGGGCTGCATTCTGGCAGCGAACGAAAAAAACTCTGTGGCGCTGGTCGATCTCGACTTGTGCCTGGGCGACGCCGACGTGCTGCTCGATAGCATTCCGGATTACTCGCTGGTCGACGTCGCGCAGAACATCACGCGGCTCGATTTTACGCTGCTCAAGCGATCGTTGACCAAGCACTCGTCAGGTTTGTACTTGCTGCCGCGTCCGGCGCAGTTGGAAGACATTGCGCTGATTGCTCCAGACGACTTGCAGCGGGTGATTGGCCTGTTGAAAGCGACCTTTACGCACCTGGTGCTCGATTTATCGAAGTCGTACAGCGCGATCGATATGATCGCCCTGGAAATGGCGGATCACATTCTGCTGGTCACGCAGTTGGATCTCCCTTGTCTGCGAAACGTGGTGCGGATGCTCACTTCGCTGGGCGCGATGAAGGGGATCGTCGAGAAGATCAAACTGGTCGTCAATCGCGTGGGCCTGGACCAGGGACAGATCAGCCTGAAGAAAGCCCAGGAAACGATCGGCCGTGAGATCTTCTGGCAGCTGCCGAACGACTATCGCACGATGGTCGAAGTCCGCAACAACGGCGTGCCACTGATCGAGCAGGCCCCGCGGGCGGCCATCACGCACTCGATCGCCCAACTAGCCGACGCCCTCTCCGGCGGCCCCGCCACAACCGGCGAATCCACAAATCCAACCGGCTCCGGCATCACCCGGCTGCTGAACTTCTGGCCCAAAGGCAAGAAGTAGCCAGCGCGAAGCGCGGGTGATTCTTTCGCATGCGCCATCGCCGAAATCCTTCTCCCGGTGGGAGAAGGTGGTTCGCGATAGCGAACCGGATGAGGGCCGGCGCCGCGCACGACCGTAGGGTAGGCGCCCCGTGCGTACCAAAGCGCTACGCTCAATTGCGCAATTGGTACGCACGGGGCGCGTACCCTACGAAGATGCCCTCTCCCAGCGGGAGCCATCGAAATCCTTCTCCCGCCGGGAGAAGGTGGTGAGCGTTAGCTCACCGGATGAGGGCAGAGCGCCACGCACGACCGTAGGATACGCGCCCCGTGCGTACCAATCGGCGCCTGAGCGTGGCGCTTGGTACGCACGGAGTGCGTACCCTACGAAGGCGCCTAGTTGGAAAACCCCAACCATCGTCAGCCGGCGCCTCGGCCCGCTCCCACCAGGAGAGGCTGCAATACTGCCGTTTCTGCCGTCAAAGTTGTTAAAACGCCACGCCGTCCTGATTTTGCCTACCCGGCGTCGCGTTCCGTAGCTGCGACGTAGACTTTCTCGGGCAAACCCTTGGGTTTAGTGACTGCCGGCGCAGATGCTGCGCGCGACCGCCGCCACACGCGAGGGTCGGAAAAGTTCGTTCCTCCACCAGCAGAATGACCGCAACGCCATGGCCAAATCACCCCCACCAGCCTTAAGTCGCGAAAAGACTCAGGAAAGTTCGTTCGAAGATCTCAAACGCCGCATCCACGGCAAGCTCGTCGATAAGCTCGACCTGACCCGCGTCGGCGATATGGCGGGCGACGTCCTGCGCCGCGAGATCCGCCTGGTAGTTGAGCACTTATGCGACACCGAAGACACGCTGCTCAATCGCAACGAGCGCGAGCGCCTGGTCGACGAAGTGCTCGACGAGACCTTCGGTCTTGGCCCGCTTGAGATGTTGCTCAAGGATCCAACGATCAGCGATATCTTGATCAATGGGCCGAAGAGCATCTACGTTGAACGCAAAGGCAAGATGGAGAAGACCTCCGTCACCTTCCGAGACAATACCCACTTGATGCAGATCGTTGACCGGATTGTCTCGAAGGTCGGCCGGCGCGTTGACGAAGTCTGTCCGATGGTCGACGCTCGCTTGCAAGACGGCTCTCGTGTGAACGCCATCATTCCTCCGCTGGCGCTGGACGGGGCCGCGGTTTCCATTCGCCGCTTCGGCTCGAATCCGTTGAAGTTGGAAGACCTGCTCAACTTCAAGGCCTTCACGCCTGAGATGGTGATGTTGCTGGAAGGAGCGATCAAGGCCCGCTTGAACATCGTCATCTCCGGCGGTACCGGTTCCGGCAAGACGACGCTGCTCAACACGCTTTCGAGCTTCATTTCGAACTCCGACCGTATCGTCACGATCGAAGACGCGGCCGAATTGCAATTGCAGCAAGACCACGTCGTGCGATTGGAGACCCGGCCGGCGAATATCGAAGGCAAAGGCGCCATCACGGCCACAGACCTGGTTCGCAACGCCCTGCGTATGCGGCCAGAACGCATCATCATCGGCGAGTGCCGCGGAGCCGAGACGCTCGACATGCTGCAAGCCATGAACACCGGTCACGAAGGCTCGCTAACCACGATTCACGCCAATACGCCGCGCGACGGCGTCGCCCGTATCGAAACCATGATCACCATGGCCGGCTTTGATCTGCCACTGAAAGCCATGCGGCAGCAGATCGCCAGCGCTGTCGACTTGATTATTCAGGCCAACCGCTTACAGGGTGGGCCGCGAAAAATTACGCACATCACCGAAATCCTGGGCATGGAACAGGACACGATCGTGATGCAAGACATTTACCACTACGTGAAGGACGGCGTTGACGAGAGCGGGCGCGCGTTCGGCCGGTTCCTCTCGACCGGCATTCGTCCGAACTTTATGGACCGGCTCGAAGCGGCCGGAGTTCACCTGCCCGCCAGCGCCTTCCGACAGCGAGTCATGATGCAAGACTAACGCCCGAGGTTCCCGCCGATTGCATCTCACGCGTGTGTGCCACTGCTGGCCGGGTACCCTCTGGGTGCAGCAGTGCTTAGACGCGATGCAAGAATCGCAGCCTGCCCGCCTGATTGATTGTCGCACGAGATTTCGATGTCCCCATTAGCCATCACCGTAGCCGCTTTTATCGGGGTCACCGCCCTGGTGACTTGCGTTGCGCAAATGTTGCGCGGCGATCAGAGCAAGGAGGTCGAGCAGCGGCTGGACTTGCTGACGGGGCACGGCACGTCAAGTTCGAAGCAGGCGCGACTGCGAGAGACGGGCGTGCTGGCCGATTCGATGGACGAAGGCTCGTCGTTCGTTCAGGCGATGCTGACGCGCTTCGGCAAATTGAAATTGCTGTTCGAACAGGCCGACACCAACCTCACGCCGAGTCGCTTCTTTATGATCTCCAGCGGGCTGGCGATCTTCGGCGGTTTCGCCACTACGATCTGCGGGTTTCCGCCCGTCGCCACGCCGCTGGGCGCGGCCTGCATGGCTGGGATGCCGCTCTTGTGGTTGATCTATCGCCGCCATAAACGAATGAAGATGTTCGCGCAGCAGTTGCCCGACGCCTTGGAGCTGGTGGCTCGCGCGCTGCGGGCCGGGCATAGCCTGGGGTCGGGCTTCAGCCTGGTGCGCGAGGAGATGCCGCCACCGATCGGCAAGGAATTCGGCCGTGTCTTCGAAGAACAAAACCTGGGCGTAACGATCGATGATTCGCTCGACTCGCTTACGGCCCGCGTGCCGAACCTCGACTTGAAGTTCTTCTCGACCGCGGTCGTGTTGCAGCGTCAGACGGGTGGTGATCTCGCGGAAATTCTCGACAAAATCGGCTATATCGTCCGCGAACGGTTCAAAATCTGGGGGCAAGTGCAAGCGCTGACGGGCGAAGGTCGCCTCTCCGGCGTCGTGCTCCTGGCTTTGCCCCCGGTGCTGTTCGTCACGGTCTATCGCCTGAATCCCGATTACATTATGCCGCTGTTCACAGACAAGATGGGAACGAAGATGCTGTCGTTTGCCATCGTGATGCAGTTGATCGGCGCGCTGGTCATTCGCAAGATCATTAACATCAAGGTCTGACGATCGCTTTGTTGGACAAGAGATAAAGCTCAACGCTATGCCCACATTGCTCGCCCACGAACTGATCGATTTCGAGCGGCTGATCCCATTTGCGGTCTTCGGACTGTTTGCGGTTGGCGTGTGGTGGCTCTTGGATTTTGTGGCGGCGGCGCGGCCGCGCGCGGCGCAGCGGTTAGACGAGTATAAGAATCCAACGAACCGCCGTCGTGACTCGAATTCGGTCACCAAAAAACAAGACGCGATGACCAAGATGCTCGAGGCCGCGTCTCCGGCCCTCGCAGCGCCGTTGCAGCCTAAGAACGAGCTCGAAGTCAGCAAGCTGAAACTTAAGCTGGCCAACGCCGGCTTTCGTGGCGAAGGGGCTTCGACCATTTTCCTGGGCTTTAAGTTTCTCGGTCTGATGATCGGGCTGTGCCTGGGGGGCGGCATCATTGCCGTCACGGGAGACGCCAGCCAAAAGCGCGCGGTCACGGCCGTGCTGCTGGCCGGCGGCCTGTTCTATCTGCCACAATTGGTGTTGATGTTCCTGATTAGCCGCCGCAAAGAGGCGATTTTCCTGAGTCTGCCAGACGCGCTCGACCTGATGGTTGTCTGCGTCGAAGCCGGCCTGGGCCTCGATCAGGCGATGCGCCGCGTGGCGGACGAAATGAAAAAGATCTATCCGGTGATCGCCGAAGAGTTCGCGCTCTGCAATTTTCAATTGCAGGTCGGTCGTGCGCGGGTCGACGTGCTGCACGAGCTCGGATTGCGGACCGGCGTCGACGATCTACGGTCGCTATCCGCGATCTTGATTCAGGCCGACAAGTTCGGTTCGAGCATCGCCCAGGCGCTGCGAGTGCAGAGCGACTCAATGCGGACCCGCCGGCGGCAGTTGGCTGAAGAGAAGGCCGCCAAGACCGCGGTGAAGCTGATCTTCCCGCTGGTGATTTTCATCTTCCCTGGCATCTTCGTAATCCTGATCGGCCCGGCCGCCATCACGATGGTCCGCGAAATGTTCCCAGTGATGCAGAATACGGGCAGCTAGCAGCGCCCTGGCAATCTGTGACGGTCGCGCAAACCTCGCTGGTTTCAGTGTGGGCCGCCTCGCGGCCGATAAAGATTCTCTAGACGGATCGTTGCGCAGCGCGAGCGTTGCGTCGCGAGTACCGAATTGCCCCGCCAGAGTCGTTCGACTTCGAATCCCAGCGCGGCCTCTCTTTTGTTCTCCGAGAACACGATCATGATGCGACGACATTTTGCAGCTGCGTGGCTGGTCTCTGCGGCAATCCCTTTGGCTGCCGCCAGCGCCGACCCCTACGCTGCGCCGCCGTGCAACGATGCGCCGCCGCCGATCGTCGAACAGAAGCCGAACGTGTTCAAACGCACCTGGATGCATCTTTGCCGCGATTTTCGGCGTAACAACTCCTGGCCTGACCCGTTTATCACAGCGGATCGCGTGGCCACACGCGCGCCGTTTGACGCTCAGGTAGCCAACGGCTGGCGCCTACAAAACACGCTGGGCGAGCAGTACTTCGAAGATGACTCGCCGAATCTCACCGAGGCTGGCCGGTTGAAGATCGGTCGGATCATCAACGAAACGCCGGTCGCCTTTCGGGCGATCTTCGTGCTCCGCACCGAGGATCCGCAGTTGAACGCTGATCGCGTGGCCATGGTGCAGCAGTCGGCCGCTCGCATCCTGGGCGAACGCCCGGCGGTGCCGATCTTCGAGACCTACGAGAAGCCACGCGGCGCCCCGGCGAACTACATCGACGCCGTCAACGAGAAATACCAGGCCACGATCCCCGACCCACGCGTGCCGATGGAAGAAGGCGCCAGCGTCGACGCCGCCTCGATGCCGTAAGCACGCACCATCGCCAATTGCGTTCTGTAGTCCTCGCTTCGCGCTTTGCGCTTATACATCGCGTTCCGGGAGGGCGAGGCTCCCGCCGAGCCGCGCGCCGCTGTCGGCGCACAATTGAAACGACGCGCGCTGTCGTCTTTCATCTCTTCTTAGCGCCGTCACTGCTAGCAAACCACGTCCCACCCTGCGCACTTCCTCACATCGTGCGCCCAATCGCCTTGTTTCGCCCGCCAGTGGGTTTGCGTTACAGCCTGTGGCGGGCTGGCGCCGATCAACCAATAGAATCGGATCCGTCCGCGTATCTGCGACAATCGGGAAATCACGATGCGTCCTAGTTCGCTACGTTCGCCGCGCAGGCCCCGCAAGCCGCGACTGGCTCGCTACCATGCGCTCTGCGGCGTGGCGACGCTACTGGCGACCGTCTCGCTGGTTGGCTGCTCGACGCCGTCTTCCGGCGCTGGTGGCTCCAAGGGGTGGACGATGCCGTGGTCGAAGCCTGCCGCGAACACGCCGGCTTCGTACGAACAGCTTTCGAAAGATTACCAGCAGCGCAAGATCAATTCACCAGCGCTGGGTCTGGATCAGAACATGGAGCCCAATCCGATTCAAACGGCTGCGTCATCCGTCGGCGCCAGCATGAAGCAGGGCGCCGACAAGGTGGCCTCGGCGATGCGTCCGAAGCCGGCGCCGACCGAAGCGCCCGCGGAATCGAGTTCGAAACTCTGGCCGTTCTCGAAGAAGGACGAAGTCAGCGCCAATTTCTATGTCGAAATGGCGCAGGTTTACGAGAAGGGCGATCCGGACAAGGCCGCCGAGCAATACGAAAAGGCCTTGTCGATCGAGCCCAAGAATATCGACGCGCTGCTCTCCTACGCGCATATGGCTGACCGCACGGAGAAGATCGAGAAGGCGATCGAGCTGTACAATCGCGCGATGACCGCCCATCCCAAAGATCCGCGCGCAGCCAACGATCTGGGCCTGTGCTACGCGCGTCACGAACGCTACGACGACGCAATCGCCTGCCTGAACAAAGCGATCAAACTCAAACCGGACCGCGAGCTCTATCGAAACAACATCGCGACAGTGCTCGTCAAAATGGGCCGGACCGACGACGCCGTAAAGCAAATCTCAGCGGTCTATGGCGAAGCCGTCGCGCGGTACAACGTGGCGCTCATGCTGCACGGCCAGGGGAATCGCGAGGCAGCCACAGCGCAAATTGTTAAGTCGTTGCAAATCAAGCCAGACCTGGCGCAGGCGCAGCAGTGGCTCACCCAACTCCATGCGGCTGACGAGCACCAGCAGATGGCCGATAGTGGCTTTGTGCAGGGGCCGGTCGCCGTCGCGGGCGGCGCGTACAACGAAATGAACCAGATTCCACAAATGGCCACGCCCACTTCGGCGATGGTCGAAACAGCTCGCGCACAGCGAGGACCGGTTGCGCCCTCCATGAGCAGCCCGCACGGCGCTCCACGCTCGCCACAGATTCCGGCGGCCCAGGCTCCGCAACCACCCGCGCCGCGGATTACGCAAATGAGCGCGCAATCCGACATCGACGCGGACACCGCCGATGCGCGCCAGGCCGTGATGACGACGATCCTGGCCAGCGACGAGAACTAGGTCGCAGAATCGCCGCGCAATGCAGCGATTCTCACCATTCGACTCGCGTCGAATCGAACGTCCGGTTCCAGTTGAGCGGTGGGATCAGGCCTGCTGCAATCTCAAGCATCGCCCCGGCCAGGTTGCTATCGTAAGCGGCGCGTAACCCGACGTACGATGTTGTCAGCCGCGGGTTGATTTCGATCACTCGATCACCGGCGCCACTCTCTTCTGGGCCTAAGACGAGATCGACACCCAGATAACCAACAGCGCCCTCGAGCGTTGCCACAGCGCGGTTAGCGAGCGCGGTGGCGCGTTCGGCCAGATTTTGAGGAATGGGCGTCGACCCTCCCAGGTAGGCGAGCCGGCCATCGTCGCTAAGCCGCTGCCGGCACGGCGCGAGCGGCGCGTTGCCCCGCGGTCCGCACAGAATCGCCACGCTGGCGGCCTCGCCAGGGCAATATTCTTCGACCCGCGCGGACGCCTGTTCGCGGACCGCCGCGGCGTAATCTGCCGCGGAGCGGACGAGCCGCACTCCTTGCGACCCGGCGCCATCGCGCGGTTTGATCACCAGCGGAAACGCCAGACCTGCGGGAACGGAATGATCCGGCGCAACCACTGCGCCGCGCGGAACAGCCACGCCTGATCGCGCCAGATGCTCGGCCGTCGCCTGCTTGTCGCTTGACAGGAGAATGATGTCCGGGCCGGGAGAGAGGAGCCGACCGCCACTACCCAGCACGCGCTCGGCACAGGCGAGCAGGGCGCCGTCGCACTCCGGGGCAATCACCACGGTCCAATCGGCCGCGGCTGCCTGCTCGTCGAACGCCTCGGCGTATTCGGCGGTGTCACGAACGGCGTGCGTCCGGACGGTAGGTGGCAGCAAAAGATCGACGTCGGCGTCGCGCAATACATGAACATCGCATCCGGCGAGCGTCGCGAAATCACTGGCCAGCGCCGTCACCATGGCGCGGCCTTCGGCCAGCAGGTCATGATCGAGCCGACGCGATGAGAATGCGTCAGAAGTTGGCCCTGCGCTCTTGGCCGGTAGCAATCCGCCGCCCGTTATGTATTCGAACACCAAGACGCGCACGGCAATCCCGCGGGTGGGCGCAAGCTGGAAGAAGAAGACGCGCCGGCGCTAAAAGATGCCGAGCTGATCGCGGGCGTCTTCCGTCATCCGGTCCGGAGTCCAAGGTGGCGTCATCACCAGCTTCACTTCGACTTCGCTCACGCCTTCGATTCGGCCCAGCACGTCTTTCGAATTCTGGATCAACTGCGGACCAGCAGGGCAGGCCGGACTGGTCATCGTCATCTCGATTCCAACCTTCGACTTGCCTTCCTCCAGGTCCGTCACGGTCACCAGGTAGATCAGCCCCAGGTCGACAATGTTGACGAACAGCTCCGGGTCGATCACTTCTTTGAGCGCTTCACGGACGCCGTCCTCTGTAGGGGGCATGATGGGCCTCGTGATGTTTGCAGAATAAAATGTTGTTTCGGCCACACTAACCCGCAGCGCGAGCGAGGGTTCTTCGAATCTTCGCCAACGAGAAGAACCCTCGCTGGCGCTTCGGGTTGGTGAGAGCAACGCTCGTTTAGTCTTCGTTCAACTTCACGAAGACGTCGTCCCCTTCCACTTTTACCTCATGCGCGGCAGTCGGTCGAGTAGCCGGCATCGTCAGGGCCGCGCCGTTGCGGATATCGAACTTGGCGCCATGCCGAGGGCAGGCGATGCAAAACCCATCGAGCACGCCTTCGCCCAGCGGTCCGCCATCGTGCGTGCAGACGTCGTCGATCGCCCAGAATTTGCCACCCACGTGGAACAGCACGATCAAACGGTCGTCGACTTCGATGATCTGCTTGCCGGGATCCGGCAGGTCGGTCGTTTTGGCAATGCGAATAAAGTCAGGCATAGTGTGCGTGCGCGAACGGACTTAGTAGGGTACGCACCCCGTGCGTACCAGAATCTCTGCGATCGAGTGCAACTCGTTGGTACGCACGGAGTGCGTGCCCTACTAATCGTACTCGCGGATCCGGCGGCCGATGGCTTCGCCCAGGGCGTTGCGGACACTTTCGATCGTGATTCGATCGAAGACTTGTTGGAAGAACCCGGCCACGATCATCCGGATCGCTTCTTTGCGCGTCAGGCCGCGGCAGCGAGCGTAGAAAATCTGCTCATCATCGACCCGGCCGGCCGTCGAGCCGTGCGTGCAACGGACGTCGTCGGCCTCGATCTCCAAGCCTGGGATCGAATCTGCGCGGGCGTGGTCCGACAACATTAGGTTGTCATTGCGCTGATAGCCGTCGGTTTTCTGTGCGTCTTTGTCGACCTTGATCATGCCGCGCCACACCAATCGCGAGCGATCCTGCAGGGCGCCCTTGTAGAGCAAATCGCTCCGGCAGTTGGGCGCCTGATGGTGTTGCAGCGTGTTGTACGTGAGTTGCTGTTTGCCTTCGGTGAACAGCACGCCGTTGACCTGGGCCATGGCGCCAACGCCGACCAGCGAAACATGCTGACTGACCTGGGCCAGCCGGCTGCCCAGCGCGCCGATCGTCCATTGCAGCCGGCCATCGCGATCAATCTGAGCGCGTTGATGGGCGAAGTGCCAGACGCCTGACCCCCAGTTCTGCAGGTTCACATACCGCAGGCGAGCATTCTTGCCGACGAAGATTTCAATCGCGCCCGAATGGAGCGCGGCCGCGTCGTCGCCACCGGCAGTCTCGGCCAGCAGTGTTGCCTCGGCGCCTTCTTCGAGCACGACCAGCGTTTTGCCGAGATCGGTACCGCCAGGCAATAGCGCCGACAGCACATGCAGCGGTTTTTCGATCTTCACGCCGCGTGGCACGTAGAGGACGCTGCCGCCAGACCAGAGAGCCGCGTGGAGCGCCGCCAACTTGTCGGACGAGGGATCAACGATGTTCTTCAATAGCCAGGGGCGGAGCAAATCGCCATGCGTGCGAACGAGTCGATCGAGGCTGCCGAACAGGACTCCCTGGGCGGCGAGCGCCGGGTCGAAGGTTGATTCGTGCGATTGGCCGTTGATCGAGACTTCGTGTCCGGCCAGATCCACTCCGGCAGACAGGAGCGCCGCCGGAGCCATGGCGTCGGCCGGCAGTTCGCTCGACACGCCGAAACGATCCAGGTGGAACATCCGCAGATCGGTTCGCATCCACTGCTCGTCGCGGCGCGACGGCATCTCAAGATCTAAAAACGTCTGCCAGGCCTGCCGGCGAGCCTCGACCAACCAGGCGGGCTCATGGCGCGCCTCGAGGAAGGCGTCGAACGCCTGTTGCGTGAATCCAGTTTGGACAGCGGTGGAAGGCATGAGAAGAAGGCTTTGAGGACTTGAGAGGTTGAGGCTTTGAGGAAGAAACCAATTGGCTCACGCGGGGGCGCCATCTCACGCTTGCGTGAGCATGCCGCCACGAGACGTGCTGAATCTAAGCATGGCCACGACGAGCGTGGCCATGGCACACATTGTCTAGAGGACCACGCGTTAGCCGACGGAGCCTTCCATCTGCAGTTCGATCAAACGATTCATCTCGACGGCGTATTCCATCGGCAGTTCTTTCACCAGGGGCTCAATAAAGCCGCTGACGATCATCGTGCTGGCCTCGGCCTCGGACAGCCCGCGGCTGGTCAGATAGAACAACTGCTCTTCGCCGATCTTCGAGACGCTGGCCTCGTGGCCGATCGAAACGTCCTGCTCTTCGACTTCGATGTAGGGGTAGGTGTCGCTCCGGCTGCGCGAGTCGAGAATCAAAGCGTCGCAAACGACGTTGCTCTTCGTCTTGCGAGCGCCCCGTTCGACCTTCACCAGCCCGCGATAGCTGGCGCGGCCGCCGTTCTTCGAAATCGACTTCGAGATGATCCGGCTCGACGTGTGCGGAGCACAGTGGACCATCTTGGCGCCGGCGTCCTGGTGTTGGCCGGCCGACGCGAACGCGATCGACAATACCTCGCCGTGGGCGCCTGGCTCCATCATGTAGACGGCCGGGTACTTCATCGTCAGGCGGCTGCCGAGGTTACCGTCGATCCACTCCATCGTGGCGTTCTCGTACGCCACGGCTCGCTTGGTCACCAGGTTGAAAATGTTGTTCGCCCAGTTTTGGATCGTCGTATAGCGGCAGCGGGCGTGCTTCTTAACGACGATCTCGACCACGGCCGAGTGCAGGCTCTCGGTCGAATACATCGGGGCAGTGCAACCCTCGACATAGTGAACTTGCGCGCCTTCGTCGACGATGATCAGCGTCCGCTCGAACTGGCCCATGCTCTCGGCGTTGATGCGGAAGTAGGCCTGCATCGGGAAGTCGATCTTCACGCCCTTGGGGATGTAAATGAACGACCCGCCCGACCAGACGGCCGAGTTGAGCGCCGCGAACTTGTTGTCCGTCGGTGGAATGATCGTGCTGAAGTACTGCTTGACCAGGTCCGGGTAATCCCGCACGGCGGAATCAGTGTCAGTGAACAGCACGCCTTGCTTGGCGAGGTCTTCACGCAGCGATCCGTAGACCACTTCGCTCTCGTACTGCGCTTTGACGCCGGAGAGGTATTTCTTTTCAGCTTCGGGGATCCCGAGCTTGTCAAAGGTCCGCTTGATGTCGTCCGGCACTTCGTCCCAGCTACGCTCTTGCCGATCCGACGGCTTGATGTAGTAGAAGATGTCCTGGAAATCGAGCGAGACGTCGCCGCCCCACTTCGGCATAGGCTTGGAATTGAAAATTTCCAAGCTGCGCAGGCGGAAGTCGCGCATCCAGTCGGGCTCGTTCTTCATGTCCGATATCTGGTGGACGATCTCGGCGTCGAGCCCTTTGCGGCTCTTGAAGATGTACTTCTCGGCGTTGCGGAAATCATACTTGTTGATTTCGCCCAGGCCGATGTCGAACGAGTCTTGTTTCAGATCGGTGGCCATAATTGCACCGTAGGGTGGTCAGTGTGCTGCGAAGAGACGTTGTGTTTGGTCGAACGATTGCCATGGCAAGCGGTCGACCGGTCGCGTTTGGCTTTAAGTGGGCTCTAGCCCAAAATCGGTTCTGCCCGTTGTTCCAGCTTCATCGCTTCTTCCATCGCGGCCGCGTCTGGGTAGGCGGCGCGGATGCGGTCGTAACCGCTAGTGTGCAACTCTTCGGCCAGTTCGGGCCCGCCGGTTTCGACGATGCGACCGCCGAGCATCACGTGGGTGAAGTCGGGACGGTTGTGTTCGAGTAGCTTGTCGTGGTGCGTGATGATCAAGATGCCCATCTCGGCTCCACCGATTTCGGCGATGCTTTGGCTGGCCAGGCGGACGGCGTCGACGTCGAGCCCGCTATCGGTCTCGTCGAGGATCGCAAATTTCGGCCGCAGCATGGCCATCTGCAGGATCTCAGCTCGCTTCATTTCGCCGCCGGAGAAGCCATCGTTGACGTAGCGGCGGGCGAACTCGGGGTCGATCCGCAACTGCTCCATCTTGGCCTTCAGCTCTTTGCGAAACTCCCGCATCGGCAACAGCTCTTCGCCTTCCTTACGATCAGGGCGACGGACGTTCGTCGTCGCGTGACGAAGCAAGTCGGCCATCTTCACGCCGGGAATCGACATCGGTCGTTGGAACGCCAGAAAGATCCCGGCGCGGGCTCGCTCGTTCGGCTCCAGGCCCAGCACATCGACGGACTCTCCGCCGGCTGGCGTGAGCTCGATCGTCCCCTGGGTTACTTCGTAACCGGGGTGACCCATGATCGCAAAGCCGAGCGTGCTTTTGCCCGAACCGTTGGGGCCCATCAAGGCGTGCGTTTCGCCCCGACGAATCGTCAGGTCAACGCCGCGCAAGATCTGGCGGTCGCCCACCGATACTTGCAGGTCACGAATCTTCAGCGTGTCACGTTCGGACTTCTCGTTTTGCATTTCGCTTCAAACTCTTGCTGGCTGTTGGCTAGCGTTTTAGTTGACGGTGTTCCCAGTGTAGTCATCACGGGCCCCGTGATGACGTTCTTTGATCTTCGATCCAAACACGCTTCGCGGCTCGGCAGGAGTCTCGCCCTCCCGAAACCTTTTCGTCTCGACGCGAGTTTTGTTTTATCCAGTGATCTTCTGATGATCGAAGACCGGTTGCTTCTCTTCGACGTCGACATAGCCCGAGTGATGCGGCAGTGGCAGTTCGTCGTCGAGCTTGTCGCCCAGTTGGCCGGCGGTCGCCATGAAGCGACCGAAACCGCCCGTGCTGGCCTTCGTAGCGCGATGTCCCTTGATCTTGTCTTGGATCCGCATCAAGCCTTCGAGCAATGCTTCCGGGCGCGGCGGGCAGCCTGGCACGTAAACGTCGACCGGCACGACCAGGTCAACACCCTTCACGACGTGATAGCCATACTTGAAGTAAGGGCCACCGCCGACGGTGCAAGCGCCCATCGCAATGACGAACTTTGGGTCTGGCATCAGGTTGTAAAGACGACGGACGCGGCTGGCCATTTTGTAGGTTACCGTGCCGGCGACGATCATCAGGTCTGCCTGGCGTGGCGTAGCGCGGAAGGCGCCTGCGCCGAAGCGGTCCATGTCAAAGCGGCTGGCGCCGGCGGCCATCATTTCGATGGCGCAACAAGCCAGCCCGAACGTCATCGGCCAAATGCTCGACTGACGCGCCCAGTTAATAGCTTGTTCCACCGTGGTGGTGACGAAGTTCTCTTCGAAACGTCCTTCAATCCAGGGCTCTGTCATCGCGTGAGGCCTTTGCGTTGGCTGGGACTTGAGTCGTCTGCTCGACTGGTCGCTGTTCGAGGCGCCAGCAGAGGGTAAACGGCCCAATATATCCGAGATTCTGTTCGTCTTGAACCGGCCGAAGCCTTGGTTCTTAACCTGATTACGGCGTTGTCTTAGTTGGTTTGAAACTGGCAGCACGAGTGTCCATCCAACCGGCACTGCGAGAGCCGGATGGGCCCTTCCAGCAGCTTGGCAAACAGCATCTTTTCGACCGCGCAAATGCTGCGGTCTTGCTCGGCCAGTTCCGGGTAGGGGCATTCCGTGACCGTGAGCACTGGCAACTGCTGGTTGAGCGTGTCGTGCTGGATTTCGAGCGGGATCCGCCGCTCGCCGAATAGCTCTTTCAGCGATTCCAGCCGGGCCGGCAGGTCCGCGCCGGTCAGCCGGTCCTTGTACATAGTGGCCATGGCGTCGGCGATTCGCTCGAGCAATCCACGGCGCACTTCTTGATCTTTGACGGCTCGCACCTCGTGCCACAGCACCATGGCGAGGTCCGAGAAATTGTTGCCTGCCTGACGGCGAGCCTTTTCAGTCAGCGAATAGCGGTGGCTGGGGCGGCCTCGACCATTGCGAGTCGCTACCCGCTCGATCATGCCTTGGCCCATCAACCGGCTAAGCCGTTGCCGGACGGCAGTCGCCGTGACGGTGGTTTGTGTCGCAATTTGGGTCACACTGAGTGCGCCTTGCCGACGCAAAAGATCCAGAAGTTGCGCGTCGGACGTAGGCGTCGACTCGGCGGCAGGCTCTGGGGCGTCATCAACGACAGACGCAGCGTTCAGGGACGCCGTGGCAAAATCGTCGGAAACAACTGGATTGATAACGCTCACCGCACGACCTGTCTGGTTGTTCTGCCCCTGACTGCCCTCTGGAGCAATCATACCGGTTCTGGGAATTTCAGCAACCTATTATGCGAATATTCAAGCTGGCGATCGGTTAGATGGGTTAAATCACGGCCAGATATAGGGATCGGACACTTTGCACTGAGTGAAATTAGGGCAGGTCGCCACAGGACGCTAGCGGTCGCGCCCGCCATCGTTGAACGGCTGGTCACAACGATTCGGCGCCCCAAATCTGGATGCCCCATACCTCTGCAAAGGGCTAGAATTGCGGCGGCGGCTCTGGCTCCGTGGAAACCGGATCCTTGGCTGCCATTCGCACCGGTTTCGCGCCCCCAATCTTTCAGAGCGTCAACGCCCATGCCCTGGCTCCCGAAAAAGTCTGTCGTTGTGCCGATTGATTTCTCCGAAGAGGCGTTTGCCGCGCTCGACACGGCCTTGGACCTGGTCGCGTCGCCCGCGGCGATTCATGCGCTGCACGTGCTGCCGGTCATTGATCCGGCCGAGCCGGGCGTGATCTGGACCACGGTCGACAATCGGATTCGCGAGAAGCACGCGCTCGACGCGCTGGCCGAACGCCTGACCGACGCAAAGTACAGCGGCCTCACCACGAAGGTCGCGTTCGGCGACGCGGGTCATCAGGTGGCCGAATACGCGATGGAGCAGAAGGCCGAGCTGATCGTCGTCTCGTCGCACGGTCGCACCGGCATCCGACGATTTCTAATCGGCTCAACCGCAGAGAAGATCGTCCGCCTGGCTAACTGCCCCGTACTGGTGATGCGTACGTAGGGCGCCGTGCTGATTCCCTTCGGTGCGGCAAGGAATCCGCAATCTCGCCTTCGACCACTCGGGCGGCGGCGAATCAATCGAGACGAGCGGGCGAATCAAGTGGATCCGCCCGCTCGAAACGAAGTTGCGATTTGGTGTGAAACGGTTTCTGGCTCACACTACCTGCGGCGGCGCAGGCCGACGAACGAAAGCGACACAGCTCCCATGGCAAGCATTACGATCGAACCAGGCTCTGGGACATTCGTGTACAAGACGAAGGCCAAGTCCTTGGAACGCCCATCCAAAATGGTGGGGACATCATAGGGAGCGTGGTAGGACTGCGGAGCATACCCGGCTTGGTCAACTAACGGCAAACCACCGGCGCTCAGAGTGATCGCGATATTACCGCTGACCGCGTCATCCTGAAAGTGCCAGAGCGGAAGGCCCGGAATGGAGCTAATGTCGCGCTCGCCAGGAAGCACGGCTGCTGCCAGATTGTCTTTGAGACCCCAATCGCGATTGTGCCAGCCCCATTGCACGCTGGCCGGGTCTGTCGGCGAATGCGCTGGATCCAACGCCACGATCTTCAGCCAATGGATTTCGCCCGCTTTCTCGGGGAACGGGATCGCGAGCTCAGCATTGTACTGAAACAAATTTCCATCCGGCGAACCGGGGCCAATCGGCACGGGAATCTCAGTGAACGTGCCCGATTGTGGGAACAATGCACCGCGCGTCACGATCTGATTCAGCAACGGAGTCCCCGGATGGCTAAACGGGTTGTCGGGTGACTGGGGAACGTCTGACTCAATCGAAATCAGAAACTGATCCGCAATGTTCGTGTGTTGCGACATGTACGAGCCCCACCACTGAATGTGAACGAGGTCGCCCGAGACGTTGTCGGAGAAGTCATCGGCCATGAATTGACCGGTGAATGGCCCGCCCGCCTGAGTTCGCCAGGCCGTGCTTAGTTCATCGTGTCCGGGAAACGGTTGCTGAGCTCCGCTTACGGCGCCAGGGGGAATTGAGCCCGGCGTCAGTGCAATAGGAAGACCGCCATTGAGCGGTAGCTGGATGAATTTCGCAATCTCGCCCGGCAGTGGATCGGCGTTGGTTGTGGCGATGCAAAACGTTGAAAATACGATTGCCACTAGCGCATGCGCAAGGATGAACCGTTTCATGGTCTTAATACTCCTGGAGGCTGGAACGTGTGAGTGCTGATTGGATTCCTGCCTGCCCCATGCCAGGCTAAATAGCCGGCCAGGCACGCGATAAACGACGGACCAATCGAGTCAAAGATGATGCTCTAGCGGGAATGGCCACGCTCGACTCCGTTAGCCACCCCCTGCGGTCTGGAAACAAGGTTCCCAAAACCAAGAGAGGACCGCGGAAAGCTGCAACTACGCTCCGCCGCAATCGGGCGGATAACGCAGTTTCAACGCCTGTCCGCGGACACAAACTCTGCCGCAGTGGCGAACCACGCTTCGCATGAACTCACAAGCGTCCTCCAAGAGATCTAGGACTGGCAAACCTCCAATAAAGGGTTCTCACCCCTGAAACTGCTCCAAGGCCGCTGATTCTAGCAATCTCCCATCGAACACAAAAGAAAATTTTATCAAAAACTTCTTTTTGTTGATTAGGAAACGGCTCACACGGGGGGGCGATGCATGGATCGCGAAGAGCTGGTGATGAGAACGTCCGGCCCGTCCTGAATATCGAAGAGTCGAATAGAGTTGAGCGGAGGTGCGCGACCGCAATGGTCCTTCGATTTTCGGTGTCGCTGTCCGATTCACCGCAGGGCTCACGCCCAATGCCGCTCACGAAGAATGCGTCAGCCCACCGTCGCTGCCACATCGCGTGGGAAGTACTGCTCGACCACGCCGCGGAATTCTGCCGGCGTCGCCACTTGCGAGACGCGAGTGCGGAATTCGCGGGCGCCAGTGCGACCTTGGGCGTAGCAGCAGGCGTATTTGCGCATCAGGATCGTCGCCTTGCCGGCCCCAAATCGCTCGACGACCAGTCCGTAATGATGCAGCAGCAGTGCCCGCTCTTCTTCGAGCGTGGGGTCCGGCGGAATCTCTTCACCCCGGAGCGCAGCTTGCGCTTGCTTGAAGAGCCACGGCTTATTGAGCGCGGCCCGCGCGATCATCACACCGTCGACGTTGTAGCGTCGGAGGGCTTCGACCACCTTGGTCGGTGAATCGAGATCGCCGTTGCCGATCAGCGGAATTCGCTTCAAGTGCGGCTTGATCGCCGAGATCTTGTCCCAATCGGCCGAGCCTTTGAAGAAGTCCTGCGCAGTGCGGCCATGGACGGTGAGCGCTGCGGCGCCGGCCCCTTCGATCACCTGCGCTACGTCGATCGCGTTGATGCAATCGCGCGTGCAGCCCAGCCGAATTTTTGCCGTCACGGGCGTTGGCGCGCAGGCCTTGGCCACTCGCTCGACGATCGCCCCCACGCGATCCGGATCACGCAGCAGGTAAGACCCGCTGTGCGCCGCCACGGTGACTTGCTTGACGGGGCAACCAAAATTGATATCGACAACGCTGACCTTGAACTCGTGTGCCAGCCGAGCGCCAACGGCGGCCAGCGTTGCGGGGTCGTTATCCCAAATCTGCACTGCCAGCGGACGGGCTTCTTCTTTCACGCCCCACAGCCGATCCGGGAACTCCTCGCGCTCATCCTGAGCAATGAACCCCCGCGCGCTGATCATCTCGGTCGCTTGCAATCCGGCGCCGCCGAAATCTCGCACGATCTGGCGATAGGCGTAATTGGTAAACCCAGCCATCGGCGCCTGGAGCACCGGCGGATCGACTACCACATTGCCAATCGACAGTGGCCGCCAGGCGACGGGCGCGTTCGGATACGCAGCAGAGCCTCGACCGGCGCCGCAAGTTTCCGCCGGCTGTTCAGTCCCACTCGACATCGCAAATCATTCCGACTTCTTGGCGGCTATTCAGGGGAGCGGCATTCGGGAGGCAAAGGCATGAAAGCATTTTGCCACCGAGGACACAGAGAGCACCGAGGAGAGGAAAAGGCTGAATTAGGCGCCTCTTCTTTCCTTCTCTGTGTTCTCTGTGACCTCGGTGGCTAATCTTTTCTTTCCGCGAATCGCTATTTCAGCACCAGCGCTTGCACCAGCATGCTGGTGGGCGTTCCTTGCGGTAACACCAGCAGGGCGTAGTCCGCCAGGTCCTGATTATACTCTGCCAGATCCGTGGCGAAGGCGATCGTGTACTCGGCTTGCGCCCGGATGGCGAGCGTGGCCCGCTCGACTCCGGCCAGCGTTCCGCCGGACTTGGTGACCTCGGTAACGCGGGATTTATCCGCGCTGACCACGACCGCGGCCCGCTCACAAAAGGAACTCGGCAGACGGGCGATGGCCGCCGCCAGGCGCTGCACATCAGTCGATTCTCGCTGCGTTGTCGGTAGTTGGTCGAGATTCAACCGGTAGCCGCCGGCGTGGGGAGCAGTCGACGGGGCCAGCCAGGCGCCGGTTGCGGGGCGGCCCATCAGCATCGCCAGGTCCCACTGCGCCACTTTGCAATCGGCCTCGGCGCGGCGGGCTTCGGCCTCGGCCGCTGAGCGGGCAGCCCGCACCAACAATGCCGCTGCCGGGTCGAGCGTGCTGATCGAGCGCTGCAACTCCTGGTCGAGCGAATCGAATTGTTCGATTTGTGATACGAGCGCACCGCGAGTGGCCGCCATGCGTTGCGATTGCCAATACGCAGTTAGCGCCGTCTTGCGACCCTCAGGCCGAATCGCGGCCAGAAACACATCGAGCGCAATCGGAGCTACGTCAGGCGTGGCGTCGGCCGGATGCCAAAACAAGATGCCGGCCAGGTTCCTGGCTTGCTGGTCCGACGGCATGCGGAGCAGGGCAGGGTACAAGCTTTGTTCGTGCGACGCGGTTTGATCTGCGGCGGGATCTGCGACGGCAGTCCCGGCTGCTGCAGATGCGGCTGCCGCGCCTTCTGGAGTTGCGGCATTACCGGCTGCGGCGCCGCCTGAGGCCGCTGCGTCGCCTTCCGCGATTTGCGCGCGATTGGCCTGACGCGTTACGGCCGGTGGCGGTTCGACTGTGGCGCCAGTCGGAATTTTGCCTTGTTCGCCTGGCTCGACCGCTCCGCGTGGCGGGGCCAGCGTCGGCTCGCCAGCCTTCGGCGCGCCGCCGGCCGGTGGCAAAGCGCCATTGGGCGCGCGACCATTCGGAGGCGTCGCAGAGCGTGGCGGCTGCGCGCTCGGCGGCGGAGCAACGGGCGGCTGCTCTGCAATTGGTTGTTGACCACCTGCCGGCAGCACCGTTGATGGCTGTCCGGTGGGCTGGCCAAGGGGCGCGTTCATGCCAGCCCGTTCGACGCTGGATCCAACACTGCCGCCGTTAGGGGCCCCAGTCGTTCCGCTGGCCTGTGCGATTCCGGTATTCGGCGATGTTGGCGTGGTCGGGCGAATCAGCATCGAGGCCAAGCCCACCGCGCCACCCGGGGGTGGTGGAACGCCCATCGCGTATTCGGCGATTTCGTTGTTGTAGGCTCGAACGTCTGCGAAAAACGCGCGACGTTGCCGCGACAGCTCTTCGATCAGCGAGAGGACCAGTTTCAGATCGGCGCGCCCGTCATAATACGCTTCTTCGACGGCGTCGAGCGCATCGACGGCCGATTGCACCGCAACGGCGCGGGCGTCGACGGCGCTGCGTCGGATCGGCATCGTCCGGTCCAACAGCACCGCGCGCGGTGGCGGCACGGTCCCTTTGGCCTGATACATCTCATAGAGCAGCGTGCTGTACGGCCCGACATGGGGCGCGTCAATCGGCAGTGGCAACGTCTGGCCTGCCTTCAGGTTCATCGCGCCGGCCAGATCATATTGCGCGGTGACAATGCCGCGCTCCGCGTCTCGTAGCCGCGCTTGCGCGGCTGCCATGCGGGTCGACATCAATTGCTCGTCAGGCGTTGGCTCGACCTCTGGCTGGGCGGCCGGCTTGAGACGCTCAAGCTGTTGGCATTCGTCCCAGGCAAAGTGATAGATCGCCAGGCCTTCGACCAGTTTCCAATATTCTTCCGTCACTCGGCGCTGCCCGGCGCGATCTGGAACTTGCCGTAGCACGTCGACCAAGGTGATCGGCCGACCGGCGACGCGCCCTTCGACGGGGAGCGAAATGGCGTTGGTCAGCACTTCGCTGGCCAGGTTTCGGTTCGAGGGGCGCGGCTGAATGGGCACCAGCGACTTGTCGACCGGCGCCTGGGCCGCGGCTGGGTCGGCCGCGGCAGGTTCTGCTCGATCTCCGCGAGCCTTCGTCTGGGCGGCGCGGCGGACAGCTTCTTCTTCGGCGATTTGATCGGCCGTAGGAGGCGGGGTATCGACCGGCGGTTGTTTGGCCGCTGCCGCGGGATTCGCCGCTGCCGGAGCCGCTGGCGCTGCGGCAGGCGCCTGCCCTTCGAACGGCGGCGCTTGTGTGTCATATCCGCCCGCTTTGCTCGTGGGCGCCGAGGGAGAATCGGTTTCCGGGCGCGCGGCGGCCGGCGGATTGCCTGCTGGGTCGCCTAGCGAGGTCGGCGGCGTTTGCGCCAGAATTGCGCACAGTAAAAGCGAAGTCGGGTACACGTGATGGCTCCTCGTAAATCGCCAGTTCCTACTCTCGTGGCGCTGCTAACAGCGTGACTGTTAGACTCCATTGCGTCAACAGCAGGCAGGCCCACGACGCTTGGAGCAAAGGCGGAGTCGGAGTTGACCTGCCTGGGCGGCGGCCGGAGAATCTAAGGATCAACCGAGGCGCCACCACCGGCGCTGCAGAACCAAAACGCCGGCAACGTTCGCCCATTGTCGCTAGCTTGTCTGCCGGCCGAGCCGGCGGCGCGTGCCCCTGGGCGAACTGCTTGCAACCCTCGCGGATTGCCATGTCTACGCTCGTCGACAAGTTGCTCGGTTCGGACATCCCGTACATCACGTACGCGGTGCCGTTTTTCTTTCTGCTGATTGGCATTGAGTTCATCGCTGGGCTGGTCCAGCGCAAGCAACTCTATCGCCTGAATGACTCGATCAACGACCTCAGTTGCGGCGTGATCGACCAGATGGTCGGAATTTTTCTGCAGTCATTGCTGTTCGCCAGCTACCTCTACCTCTTCTCACACGTCCGGCTGTTCGACATCGAGAACGCGCCGCCAGCGGCCAAATGGATCGCCGCCGGCGCGCTGATGCTGGGCGTTGATTTTTGCTTCTATTGGTTCCATCGCACGGCGCACGAATACGCGGCCCCCTGGGCGACGCACGTCGTCCATCATCAGAGCGAGGAGTACAACCTGGCCGTGGCGCTGCGGCAAAGCGCTTTCGAAAGCTGCTTCGCCTGGATCTTTTATCTGCCGCTGGCCGTGCTCGGCTTTCCGCCCAAGTGGTATCTGGCGATGTCGGCCATCAACTTGCTTTACCAATTTTGGATTCACACCGAGGCCATCAATCGGCTCGGCCCGCTGGAGTGGGTCTTCAACACGCCGTCGCACCATCGGGTGCATCACGCGCGTAATCTGAAGTACCTCGATAAGAACTACGCCGGCATGTTCATCATCTGGGACCGAATGTTCGGCACGTTTCAGATCGAAGAAGAACAGCCGGTCTACGGCATTACCAAGCCGCTGCGCAGTTGGAACCCGTTGTGGGCCAACTTGCACTATTGGGCCGAACTAGCCGAAGACGCCTGGCGCGCGCCGCGTTGGCAGGACAAAATCAAAATCTGGTTCATGCCGCTCGGGTGGACTCCGCCCGGCCTGCCTGAGCGCCCGCGGGCAAAAGAAATCACCCGCGAGCAACTAATAAAGTACAACCCGCGCCTGCCGCTGGGGATGACGCTGTACATCCTCACGCAGTTTATCGTCGTTCTAGGGCTCGGCGTGATGGTGCTGACCATGGGAGACGACGAAACGATTCCGCGCGGCGCTATTGTTGGCCCTGCGGTGTTTGTCCTGTGGTCGCTACTGAACCTGGGCGGCTTGCTCGAAGGCAAAGCCTGGGCCCGAGTGGCCGAGTTTGCGCGAATGATCGCGGTGCCGATCGCGGCCTACTTTCGATTTGGCGCCGAGATGTCGCCGCTGGTGATCTCGATCGGCTTTTCAATCGTCAGCATCGTCTGGCTGGCGGCCTACCGCGGCGCGGTCGTTTCGCAGGAACTGCCGCCGATCGACAAGCCTCATTCAGCGGAAGAAGTGCTTCGCCCCGCTGAGCAGTTGATGCGGCAAACGAATTAGCGCTGCCAAACTCGCACATAAAAGTTAAAAAGCAAAAAAGCCACCGAGGCCACGGAGGACACCGAGAAACCAGAGGAGGGAGCAAAACTCCCATCGTCCTCTTCTTTCTCAGCGCTCTCTGTGACCTCGGTGGCCAGATTTTTTTTCTCGTTCGTGGCAATACGCTGCGCAACGCAGTCGGTTACTTCGCCTTCGCGTAGCGATCAGCCACGGCTGCCCAGTTGACGACGTTCCAGAAGGCCGCGATGTAGTCCGGTCGGCGATTCTGATACTTCAGATAGTACGCGTGTTCCCACACGTCCATGCCCAAGATCGGCGTGTTGCCGTGCATCAATGGGCTGTCTTGATTGGGCGTGCTTTCGACGACCAGCTTTTTGTTCTTGTCGACGCTCAGCCAGGCCCAGCCGCTGCCGAAGCGAGTGGCGCCTGCCTTGGCGAAGTCTTCCTTGAACTTGTCGAAGCCACCTAGCTCAGCCGTGATGGCGTCGGCCAGCGGGCCGGTCGGCGCGCCGCCCGCCTTGGGGCCCATGATTGTCCAGAACAGCGAATGGTTGGCGTGGCCGCCGCCGTTGTTGCGGACGGCGGTGCGGATGTTTTCAGGCACCTTGTCGATTGCCGCGACCAGCGCTTCGATCGACTGGTTGCCCAGATCCGTGCCGGCGATGGCGTTGTTCAGGTTGGTGACATACGCGGCGTGATGCTTATCGTGATGGATCTGCATCGTTTGCGCGTCGATGTGGGGTTCGAGAGCGTCAAACGCATAGGGCAGATCAGGTACGGTGTATGCCATGGCCGGAGCCTCCTGGAGCGATGTTTTTGCGAGAATCTGGACGTTTGCGCGCATCCTACAATAAGAGGCCCCGGCTGGCAATTAGCTGAATGAATCGTTAGTGGTTTACTTTGAATCCGAGATTTTTCCCGCCGATTCGGCCGCGCGGTATAGTGGCGGCATGAGCGACGTTCGCCCCGAAGCCGTGGATGCAATCCTTACGTTTCTCAGCTCCAGGGGCTGTGCCAACTGGTATACCATCGACAGGGCTCTCTCTGGCAGGGACGGCATCATCGGGCCATTTATGGCCGAGCTGAAGTTCCTTGTAGCGCGAGGCGACCTAATCAACGAAGGCAACGACTTTCGACTTGCCATGCCCCGCGGCCACCAGCACAACCCGGACCAATGAATCGTTAGTCGACAGCTAAAGATGCAACGCACACCTGCTGCATCACTGCAAATCTCCCGTGTGCTACTGGCTCCGTCAGTGCGTGGTGATGTTGCGTTAGCCCCATGTCGTGATGGTTCACTCCCACTCCTCCCGCACAGATTAAATAGTAGAATTTCCGTCAGTGCACGGATCACTTTTACCGACAAGAGAACATCATGAAATTCGTCACCTATCACAGCAAGGTCGGCCCGCGCGTCGCGGCGATTCGCGATGGCGCCTACGTCGATCTGCAAGCGGCCGATCCCACGCTTTCCTGGTCGCTCAAGGAACTGCTGGCCGGTGGCGAAGAGTCCTTGCATCGGGCCGCCAAGGCCGCTGCCGTTGGCGAGTTGATCGATCCCAGTTCCGTGCGCGTGCTGGCGCCGATTCCTGATCCGCAGAAAGTGATCTGCATCGGTCTGAACTATGCCGACCACGCCCGCGAGAGTGGCATGGAGCCGCCGCCGGAGCCGGTCGTCTTCAATAAGTTCCCGACAGCGGTCGCCGCGCATGAAGACACAATTGTGCTGCCGGACGAGAGCAAGGAAGTCGACTACGAGGCCGAGCTGGTCGTCGTAATCGGCCGCCGCGGCCGTCACATCGCCGAAGCGGACGCCCTCTCGCATGTCGCCGGCTACGCGGTTGGCAATGACGTCTCAGCCCGCGATTGGCAAGCGCACAAGCCAGGTAAGCAGTGGCTGCTGGGCAAAACGTTCGATGGCTTTGCGCCGTTCGGGCCCACGCTCGTCACGCCCGACGAAGTGGGTGATCCGAACAACCTGCGTGTGCAGTTCCGCTTGAACGGCAAGACGCTGCAAGATTCGTCGACTTCGCAGTTCATCTTCAACGTGCAGCAAGTGATCGCTTACGTCTCGCAAGTCTGCACCCTGCTGCCGGGCGATGTAATCTTCACCGGCACGCCACCAGGCGTCGGCTTCGCTCGCACGCCGCCGGTCTTTCTGCGGCCGGGGGATGTCTGCGAAGTGGAGATCGAAAAGGTCGGCCTGCTCCGCAACGCAGTGGTCGCCGCAACACGGTAAAGACCGTAGGGTACGCACCCCGTGCGTACCATGTAGCGGAATCTGCGCCGCTTCGTGGTACGCACGGGGTGCGTACCCTACGGCCGTGCGCAATGCGTGCCCTACTTCACGCGCCGCCGGCCGTTAGATCGCTGGCGCTGGGCGTGTCGTCCATCGTTAGCGGTGCGTCGAGGCCGACTGCCGTGGCGGCGCTTGGCCCCATTTGCATTTCGACCATCGCCCGGTAGCGGCGCCCCTTGGCCATCAATTGCTCGTGCGTGCCGCGTTCCATGATCTGGCCGTCGATCATCACCAGGATCAAATCCGCGTGCATGATCGTGCTGAGCCGGTGGGCGATCACAAAACTGGTTCGCCCGCGCAACAGCACACGCAGGCTTTGCTGAATCAACCGTTCGCTCTCGGTGTCGAGATTGCTCGTGGCTTCATCGAGGATAAAAATCCGCGGATCGGCCAGCATTGCCCGAGCAATGGCCAGTCGCTGCCGCTGCCCGCCGCTGAGGCGCACGCCGCGCTCGCCGATCATCGTGTCGTACCCGTCCGGCAGGGCCATCACAAAGTCGTGCGCGTTGGCGAGTTTTGCCGCTTGTTCGATTTGCTCGAGCGTGGCTTGCCGCGAGGCGTAGCCGATGTTCTCGGCAATCGTCCCATCGAACAGAAAGATGTCCTGCTCGACGATGCCGATCAGACGACGATAGCTTTCGACGTCGATGTCGCGCAGGTCGACGCCGTCGAGTTCGATCGATCCGGACGTGGGATCGTAAAACCTGGCGACCAAATTGCAGAGCGTCGTCTTACCAGCGCCGCTAGGCCCGACGAGCGCAATCATCTGGCCGGGGCGCGCTTCGAGATCGACGTTCTTCAAGACTGCCTGGTCGGTGTTTGGGTAATGAAAACCGACTCCGCGGAACGCCACTCGGCCGGCCGTCGTCTCCGGCTCGACGAGTTTGGCGCCGGGCGCCGCCGGCATCTCGAGCGGTTCGTCCAGCAGATCAAACACGCGATCGAGTCCCGCCAGATTGTTTTGTAGCGCCGTGGCGGTCTCGACCAGCACGGCGACCGGCTCGAGCAACATGGCCAGGTAGACCAGGAACATCATTAGTTCGCCAGTCGTGAGCTCGCCAGCAAGTACTTGCGACCCTCCATACATCAACAGCGCCGCCGACGCCGCAGGGAGCAGAATCGCCCAGACGAGCTCGACGCCGCGCATCCACCACCAGGCCAGCAATTCATGCCGCGCCATCAGGTGGCCGCCGCGCGTGAACCGGCCCGATTCGCTGCGACTGCGACCGAACGCGCGCACGACGCGCATGCCGCCAAAGGCCTCGGTCGCGTGGCTGTCGATCTCCTGCCGCTGACGGCGAATTTCTTTGAACTGCGGACGAATCCGGTTGATCCACGTGCGGTGCGTGAAATAGACGATCGGAATCACGAAGAGCGAGCCGAGCAGCAATCGCCAATCGACGACGGCCAGCACGGCCAGACTGCCCAGCAGTTGGATAATAGCGCGCCACGGATTGTAGAGCATGCTGAAGACCAGATCGCCCACGCCGCCGGCGTCTTCGCGCAAAATGCTCGCCACGCCGCCGCTCTTGATGGCGTAAACCCTGTGCAGCGGCAAGCGGACGGCGTGTTCGAAGACTTGCTTGCGCAACTCCACTTGCAGGCGCTTCGTCGTCACCGTCGCGATCCAACGTCCCCACGTGCTGACGGCCACGGAGAGGAGCGAAATGGCGAAGACCACGCCGCCGAGCGCCATCAACAATGGCCAGCCTGCGCTCGGTAGATGAAATCGGTCGGCGAGCGCCGCCGGCAACGGCTTGCCCGGCAATACGTTATCGATCACCAGCTTCGTTACGGCCGGCGGGATGAGCTTGATCAACGTCGAGACGGTCAACGTCGCCAGCGCGATCGAGACGCCAACGCGATGCGGGCGCAACAGCGCCAAAAACGACCGCACCAATCGCCACAGCGAGCGCGGCTCTCGGCTGCCGAGGGGTTGCAGGCGCGGCTTGGCGTTTTTCGGGTCGTCCTTGCCGGTTCGCCACGGCGCCTGGCGTCGATATTCTGTAAAGCGCAGTCGGCTGGAATGCTTGGCCATGCATCCATCATTACAGGAGATGCCCGGCGTAACAAATGGCCGACGCGACCGGCCGAAATTTGGGCCGGACACTTTGGCGATTCGTGGCCCAGCGCCCGGCTCGCTGAGGACCGGACGCCGGGCGACAGCGAAGTCGGTTAGCCGTCGACTGCCTTCAGCAACGCCACGGCGTTGGGCACGCTGCCGGTAGCCTTCAGCAGTTGGCGGGCGGTCTTGATCGCTTCGACCCATAGGGCAGGGCTGACCATGGGCGTGGTGTTTTGGCTAGCCTTGGTTCTGCGCGTGCGACCGTCGTGGGCCATGTTGGTCTTGGTCTTCACCATATAGACCCGGTTTTGATTCACCGAGTGGCCGTATTCCTTTTTGACCGCGGCCGCCACTTCAGTTGCCTTGGCCGTTGGCATCTTCTTCAGCACGTTGCGGATCGCCAGGCTCTTGTTCTTTTTTGGGTCAGCGCGATCCGATTGCGACGCGGCCGGTTTCTTGGACATAGATCACCTTGGGGAGTGAAGTTGATAGGTCAAAAAGATAGGTATCTCTCTCACTCTATTGTAGGTCATCTACCATCTATAGATAGGCGTAAATCACAATAGATACTGTTTACTGTCTATCTAATTGTGTTTTTTGGATGAATATCTATCACTTTGCTCGCCTTTCAGGCCTCTTTGCGTGACAGTACGTCCCCCAGATTATCCAGAGTTGCTGCGAGGTAGCGTGATGAGCGAAGGTTCAGGTCTCGCCGCGGCTGAACTCAATCGAGCAGGGGACGCGATGTTTGGCGGACCATTCTTCCAGCGGCTGCAGCGCGGCGAGCGTTTCTGAATAGCTGCCAGGGTGCGAACTGTAGCGCAGCCGCTTGTCCATCATTTCGAAGTCGATGCGGATCCGCCGCGAACCCCCGAGCGCGTACCAGGCAAACCCAAACAACGGAACCGATAACAGCATCACTCGTAAAGACAGTGGCGCCCCCCAGAGCACCAGGCAGAATAGCGAAACGCCCAGGCCCGTTGCCCCTAGACCAAGGAGGATCGAAGCGAAGGACCAGTAGCGCCGGACGCGGAGCCGCACGATCTCGTGCTTCGGAACCGGATCAAGCGCCCACTCGCCTTTCACTCGGCGCAGCAAGAGCAGGCCGTTTTCGTCGAAGCCGACCGGGGCGCCGCGATTGTTTTTTTTGGTGTACTCGACTTGAAAGTAGACCGGGCCGTTCATGAGGTCAATCGCGAGGAGTTCTGATTACCCCAATTCGTGGCTGGCAGTCTCACTCCGGCGTTGGCGCTGATTCAGTCTTCGGCGCCGAATTCTCATCCTGCAGAGCGGCTTCGATTGCTTCGTCCGTCGGCTCCGTGCGGGGCTTTGGGGACTTTTGTTTCTTGACCTTATCTGCCGGGACGCCCATCAGTCTTTGAGTAGCTTCGCCTGCCTCGCCTCGCTCGACAGACAGGCGCATTTCTTCAATTACCTTGTCCAGTTTCTCCTTCTCCATTCGGTCTCGCGTCGCCTGTCCTGGATTGTCATTCGATAGTCGGTTTGCAACTCGCATGACCCGGAAGCCGATCGGCACGGCAATGGCCAGTACAACGAGGAGGATCTTGCCAAGCCCTTTGCCGTCAACTCCGGCCGCTGGGGTTGGATGTTGCTGTTGCGGATTTGGAGGCGTTGCGTCCGTCATTGTCCTGTCCCTTATTTTTAGAGAAATCTGCTTGCCATGCCACGGCCAGATTACGTGAGCGTAAGGACTGCTCAAGGCCAATGCAACGTCCGACAGAGTATCACGCCCAGTACGGCACAGAATGATGGGCGGCGGAGTATACTTTTGCGCAAACTCGACTCGCGAAACGATCGAGCTATAATCCTGCTCAGGCGGATTAACCCAACATAGGCGAACGATGTCCTCTCCTACGCCTTCGTCCGAAACGCCGGCGCCTGCGACACCGGCATCGATCAAGCCGGCACATCCGCCGGCGCTGACTACTTCGCCGAGTCCTGCGGCGCCTCCGATCCATTCGGACATTCACGAGCCGCAGGCCGTGTCCTCTGGCAGACCATCCACCGCCGGTAGATCGTGGCTCGTGCGCGGCGTGATCGGCTTGGCCATCTTAGGGGCCGCAGCGTACTTCTTCGCGCCTAAGATCAACCGCATGCTGCATACGGTTTCGACCGATGACGCATACGTCAACAGTCACGTTACGTTCGTGGCGCCGCGCGTATCGGGCCAAGTGGCCAAGGTGTTTGTCGACGACAACAATCGCGTCAAGCAGGGAGACCTGTTGGTGCAACTCGACAAAGAGCCCTACCAGGTCATGCGCGATCTCAAGAAGGCGGCTGTCGAAGTCGCCGCGGCCGATCTGTTGGCCAGTGAGCACCAGGTTCGCGCGTTCGCCGCGCAAGCTCGCAGCAATCGATTCCGGTTACAGCACGCCATTGAGATGGTCGACGACCAGATCGCGCAATTGCGCGCAAGCGTCGCCGCTTATGAGAACAAACTGGCCATTCTCGAGCGGGCCAAGGCCGACTTTGATCGCGCCGAGCGATTGATCCCCACTAGGGCCATCAGCCGAGAAGACTACGATCAGCGCCTGCAGGCCTTCAAAGTGGCCGAAGCCGACGCGAAGCAATCGCTAGAAGCAGTTCACCAGATCCGGGTCGGCCTCGGGTTGCCGGCCACGCCCACTAGTGGAGATCTGACGAGCGTGCCGGACGATCTCGATCAGAGTTTTTCGAGCGTGCGCGAGTCGCTGGCGAGTTTGATGCAAAGCGTGGCGCCGCTCGGCTTTTTTCCCAGCTCGTTCGACGCGGTCCCCAAACGCGTGATCGAAGACTTCTATAAGCTCGATCCCGAGGGGAACGTCGATCGAATCTACGCCAAACTGATGAAAGACGCGCCGCTGCTCAAGCAGGCCCATAGCAAGCTCGAGCAAGCCAAGCGAGATTTGGCCCAGGCCGAGTTGGATCTGCGGTATTGCGATGTGTATGCCGAGATCGACGGCGTGATTACCCGTCGCAATGTCAATCCCGGCAATAACGTCCAGGCCGGCCAGGCGCTGATGGCCATCCGCTCGCTGACTGAGATTTGGATCGACGCCAACTTCAAAGAGACGCAACTGGCCGAACTTCGGATTGGGCAGCGTGTCGAGCTGGACGTCGATATGTATGGCAAGCAACGCGTGTTTACGGGCCGCATCACCGGTTTCACCATGGGGACCGGGTCGACGTTGGCGCTCCTACCGCCACAAAACGCGACGGGCAACTTCATCAAGGTCGTTCAGCGCCTGCCAACTCGCATTGAACTGACTGACTACGACCCCGACAAGGAGCCTCTCTTCGTCGGCCTCTCGGTCGTGCCGTACGTGTTTATCAAAGAAGAACCGCCGGCCCCGACGCCGGCAAAGTGTTGCAGCCGAATTTTTTGACCACGCCGGCGACAAAGACGGAAGTTTCAATTCAAACGCCGCCGGCTGAGCCAACGACAGTCAGTTCGGAATCGCCAGCAGCCCCGGTCGCTGCCCCCACGCCCGTCGAACCATCTACGAAAGAAGCTCGGCCAACCAAGACCGAGGCCAAGCAATGAGCGCGCTGGCGCTCGCTGCGCCAGCCACGCGGCGGGTGATCAATCCCTGGATCATCGCGGCCGTCGTCGTGGTGCCGACGTTCATGGAGGTCCTCGACACGACGATCGCCAACGTCGCGCTACGCTACATGGCCGGCGGGCTTTCTGCGGCCGTAGTCGACAGCGAATGGGTGATCACCAGCTATCTGGCCGCCAACGCCATCATCCTGCCGATCTCGGGCTGGCTCTCTGCGCGCCTCGGACGACGCAATTATTTTCTCGGCTCGATCGCCGTCTTTACGCTGGCCTCGGGTCTTTGCGGCATGGCGACCAGCTTGGAGCAGATCATTCTGTTCCGCGTGATTCAGGGGTTGGCCGGCGGAGGGTTGCAACCATCGAGCCAGGCGGTGCTGCTCGATAGCTTTCCGGCCGAAAAGCAAGGCGCCGCAATGAGCTTGTTCGGCATGGCCGCGCTCGTCGGCCCCATCGTCGGGCCAACGCTCGGCGGTTACCTCACGGATAACTACAACTGGCGCTGGATTTTCTATATCAATATCCCGATCGGCCTGGTGGCGTTTATCGCCTGCTACTTGCTGCTCGAAGATCCAGAATATCTCAAGAAAGAGCGCGCCGAGTTGCGCAAAGGGCCGCTCAATTTCGATACGATCGGCCTGGGCCTGTTGGCGGTCGCCCTCTCTTGCTGGGAAGTGATCTTGAGCAAGGGGCAGCAGTGGGATTGGTTTGGCGATCCAAATTGGCGCGTGCAATCGCTGACGGCGATCTTCGTCTTTTCGCTCGGCATGTTGATAGTGCGTGAATTGCGAATCGCCCACCCAGTGGTGAATTTTCGTCCACTGGGCGAACGCAACCTGGCGATCTCAAGCATCATCATCTTTTGCGCCTATGGAGTCCTCTACGGCGCCAGCACGTCACTGCCAGGGTTGTTGCAATCGTTGTTTGGATACGACGCGTTTCAGTCGGGGCTCGTCATGTCGCCGTCCGGCTTTGGATCAGTGAGCATGTTGCTGATCGTCGGCGTCTTGCTGGGGCGCGGAATTGATGGACGCTGGTTGATTGCGGCCGGCCTGTGCATTACGGCCCTCGGTTGCTACCGAACGTCGCTGACGAACTTGGACGTGAGTCCTTGGGAGATTATCTGGCCGCGCGTGGTGCTAGTGGCAGGGCTGGGAATGCTCTTCGCCCCGATCAATGTGGCTGCCTACATGTACACGCCCCGGCATCTGCGCGGCGCCGCAGTCGGTCTCTTCAGCTTGTTGCGAAACGAAGGGGGCAGCGTCGGCACGTCGATGGCCCAGACGATGCACGAGCGCCGCGATCAATTCCACACGCTGCGCGTGGGCGAGACGCTTGATCCGTTCAACCCCGAGGTGACTACCTTTCTGGAGCGCGCGCAGGCGTTCTTCTACCAGCAGACCGGCGACGCCAACCAGTCCGCCCTCATGGCGCATCAAGCTCTGGAAGACCTGCGCGCACAACAATCGTCGTCGCTAGCGTACTTTGACGTCTTCTGGATCGGCGCCGTGATCGCGCTCGCGCTCGTTTTTCTGGTGCCGTTCATGAAACGCTCAGTCGCCGAAAAAGGCGCCCACATCGGCGCCGAATAAACGGTCTTCCATCAAGCCTTTCTCCACTGGGGAGAAGGTGGTGAGCATTAGCTCACCGGATGAGGGCTGTGCAGCGCGCACAGCGAAGGGCCTTGGTACGCACGGAGTGCGTACCCTACAAGAGGGCTCTCCCAGCTGCAGAGGGAATCGATCAAATCCTTCCCCCGCCGGGGGAAGGTGGTTCGCGTCAGCGAACCGGATGAGGGCAGAGCAGCTCGCACGACCGAGCTAGTGTGAAAACCCCTACGCGCAACGGGCCCTCACCCCAGCCCTCTCCCAATACTGTTCGGCGCCGGTTTTGCTAGGGTGGCTTGGCTGTGTTTCGATGTTGGTTGATGGCGCGTTCGAGTTCTTCGAGGCTGGCCCAG
>Ga0268266_10000580_pt1 | contig 50595 bp, 31 predicted proteins | sample KBSS13metaG_FD_190356 | JGI IMG/M metagenome (GOLD analysis project Ga0268266, IMG submission 190356) | Switchgrass rhizosphere microbial communities from Kellogg Biological Station, Michigan, USA - KBS S1-3 metaG (SPAdes) (version 2) | ecosystem: Host-associated > Plants > Roots > Rhizosphere...
ACCCGTGGTACTCATCGTTGGGGCGGTTGCAGCTACCTACAAACAGCAGCTTTCAGAACAAATGGAATCTGCCGAAGTCGAGCGCTTGGACCTGAATTTAGCGTTGGCCGACGCCAAACTTTGATCGGCAAGCCTCAAGACTATTCCTTTTCGGTAGCGACGACTTCGTCTGTTGCAGGTCGTTTCAGGACAGCCGCGGTTGCTGCCGCTGGGATTCAGCAGCGGCGACGATAGCTTCGGCCACTTCTTTCATGGACTTGCGCTGCTGTCGGCTCTGGCGGCGGAGCGTGAGGTAGGCTTCCTCTTCGCTGAGGCGAGACTCGCGCTGGAGGATGCCTTTTGCGCGTTCGACGACCTTGCGAGTTTCGAGTTCTTCGCTGAGTTGTGAGCTTTTTTCTTCTAGCCGGGCCATTTCGATTTCAGCGCCGACCAGGAAGCCGATCGTGGAGATAAGGCGGATTTCGGTTTTGCTGTGAGTGTGTGGCTCGCGGTTCTGGAGATTGATCACGCCGACGGTTCGGCCACGACTCAGCAGAGGAACGGATAAGAAGGATTCGTAACGGTCTTCGGGAAGTTCATTAAAAAACTGGAAGCGAGGATCTTGGAACGCGTTGCGTGCGATGGCCACTGGCTGATGGTGTTTGGCGACCCAACCGGTAATTCCCTCTCCCAGCCGCAAAGAGAGATGGCCGACTTCGTCGGGATGTGGGTTCTTGGACGCGCGGAGGACGAGCTCATCTTCTTCGAGAACGAAGATAAAGCAGGAGTCAAAGCGCGCGACGGAGCCGGCAAAATTGAGAATGCGGTCGAGGACTTCGCGAAGGGGACTGGCGGCGGCCATGCGGCTGCCGATTTCGTGGAGGATGCCGAGCGCGGGATCCTTTTCCTTTTGCTGCAACAAATCGGCCGAGCATTCGGCGGCTTCTTTGACGAGAAAACCCATGCGCGGGTGAGAAGCTTCCATGTCGGACTGAAGGCCGAGAGAGCGGATGCGTTCGGAAGTAGAAGGGCCGATGGAAGCGATGACCATGCGCTCGAGCCCGTGGCGGACGGATTCCTGGATATTGAGTTCGGCGGCGACCTGAAAGAGATGGGTGATTTGGATGGCGGAAGTGAGAAGGATGACATCCAGTTCATCGGCCGCGATAGATTTTGCAGCCTGCTGGAGGGGCGCGATGTCTTCCGGAAGCGACCACTGATAAACAGGAACGGTAGTGACGCAAGCGCCGCGCTCTCGGAGGCCGACGAGAAGCTCTTTGGAGGGAACACCGTATTCCTGCACGGCAACTTGAATGCCTTTCAGCGGATGCGTTGCCGCGACTTCGTCGTCGAGGATGCGGAGGACTTCGCGCCAGGTGTTAGGTTCGGGCGCGACGAAGGAAGGCTTTACGCCGATCTCGCGTAGAGCGGAGACGGGTTTGACGCCTCGAGCAATGACAACCGTTCGTTCCAAAGCAGCGGCGATTTCCTGGCGAGAGTAGGAGCCTTCGACAGCGGTAAACAGTGCCCGGGCGCCGGCTCCAGTAAGAAAAATGACAAGGTCGAATTTGCCGGCGACGAGGCTCGTGGCGAAATCGAGAGCTTCGTGAGACTCGAGTGAGACTTCGCGGACAGCAGGTGCGACGGTCGCCGAACCTCCGTACGAGGCGATGAGTTTGGCGATTTCTTTCGCGTGGCGGCTTTCAAGGGCTAACACGCGCAGGTCGTTAAAGCTAGGCGCCGGCATAGATTGTTTTCACAGCGTTCAAGGCCAAAAAACAAAATCGCGCCTCAGAAGGCGACAGCCACATAACCTCGCTTAGAAGTGAAAATTGGTTTCAACATAGCCGAACTGGGCATTGGTGTCTGATGGATAGATGCTGGCGACGGCGCCCTTACCCCACGCGTGGGCGTAATACGTAGTGAGGCTAAAACCATAACGAAGCGGAACATCCATGCTGATGTCCCATACATTGGCGAGGCTGCGATTGCCGCCGGTTGCTCGGCCGGTGTAGCCAAACGTGTGCGGCTGGAATGCGCCGCCACCTCCATACCAAAGATCGTCCGCATCAGCGAGCCGGAGAGCGTGAAGCTCGCTACGAAACACAAAGGAATGAGGCAGTCGGAACATGGACGACGCGAAAAAGTCCTCATTGTTCATCATATTGTAGAACGGAAAGCGGGCATAGGGACGCGGCGTGGGAAGAACCTGGAAAAACGTGCCATGACGGCCGTCAGTGGAGTCGGAGTCGCCGCTGCCGTAGGAATAGCCCACGCGGAACCACGGATTGAAAAAGTGAATGACCGGCTGCCAGCCTGTTTCGGCGACGAAGGCTCCGGAGCGCTGTGTGAGAACGCCCCAACTGCCGTTCTGAATCACGCCCCAGAGCAGGAAATCAAACTTACCGTGATTTTGGGTATCGAAGACGTGAACGTAGTCGGCGCCGTAAGTGCCGATGCGGATGTGGTCGTGATCAGCGGAGCGGAGCGGCGTGGCCCGGTTGTCGGTTTTGAGGACGGAGCTGCGCTCGTCCACGTAGCCAAGTCCGAAGAGACGGAATTGGCCGGCGGACCGGCCGCGGCTAGTGGAGGCCGTGTAAGCGCCGTAGAAAAGATCGATGTTGAGTTCACCCATAGCATCGATCTGGTAGACCCCGCGAGTGGGTCGCGCGCCTAGAAAGGTAAAGTTGCCGGCTTTGGTGTTGAAGGCGAGCTGCGCGCCGTCGTAGCTCCGACCGACGGCGGAAAAACCGAAATCGCCGATGAGGCGTTGGGTGATACGCGTGTTGACTAGTGTGGTGAGAGATTTGTCTTTGGGGGTGACTTCAGCGCCGTCGAGAAAAGTGAAGCGTCCGAGCCGCAGCTTGGCGTTCGCGGGAAGAGCAAAACCAACGTAGGCCTGGCGGACAAAGGCATTCGCGTTGTTTTGGCCGTTGCCGTTTGCGGCGTAGTATGTGCCGCCGAGGCCGAGTTGACCCGGCGCACCGGGCAGGACCGCCGTTGTAGGCAGATTGACGATCGCGTCCTGTGCGCCTTCGACGAACCATTCGAACCGCTCGGTTTTTTGGCCGAGGCCAATGCGGAGCAGGGAGTGCTCGAATGCATAGGAGTTTTGTGCGGGAACCGATGGTTCGAACCAATCCCACGCTTCGCTGCGGAAGCGCCAGTTCACGGTGAAGTTGAGCGGACCGAGCTTGTGCTGTTCGGCAGAGCCGCTGGGAGCGGGCTTCGGAGTGGAAGCAGGCGGTCCAGAAGTGCTGGCATCGATCAGCGTTGATGAATCTGCGGCGGTCGAGACCACCTGTGCGGCTTGTTGGCGGGCGAATGCAGGCTGCGCAGCGATGAAGAGAAAGGCCCCAAAAACGCTTCGAGTATAGCAATGCCTTTTCATTCTCATATTCCTTTCAACGATTGCTTAAGTGACGTGAAGGTGTTTATTCAGCCGTTTCCTGTGCCGGAGCACGCAAGAGTCGGCGATAAGAGAAAATCCCAGCACGATCGATGGAAGTCTGGTGCCAGCGCGCGTGCCACTGTGTGCCTACGTGGAGCAGAGTGGCGGCCGCAAAAAGAAATGCCGCAGCGCAAAGATACAAACCCCAGGAGAACTGACCCGTACGATCCTTAATAGTGCCGAGAAGTGAGGGCAGAAGGAATCCACCGAACCCTCCGGCAGCGCCGACGAGACCGGTAAGTACGCCGATGCGTTCCGGAAAACGCTGAGGTACGAGTTGGAAAACGGCGCCGTTGCCCATGCCCAGCATGCCCATCGTTAGAAACAGCAACGCCACTTCTGCAGGAAGTGGAAGCAGGTTGCCCACCGTGAAAAGAAGAACAGAGAGGCCGAAGAGAAGGGCAACGAGCAGGCGGTACCCGCCGATCTTGTCGGAAAGCCAGCCTCCTACGGGTCGAAGAAAGCTGCCAGCCAGGACCACGAGCGTCGTGAAGTCGCCGGCCCGGACTTTCGCCAAGCCGTACTGGTCGTGGAAGAAAATTGTGAGAAAGCTGGCAAATCCGACGAAGCCGCCGAACGTGAAGCAGTAGAAAAAGCAGAACCATGCCGTGTCCGCTTCGCGAAGGACAGAGGCAAAATCTTTCCAAACCGGCGGTTTGCTTTGGCGTGGGCTGTCTTTTGCAAGCAGAGCGAATAAGCAGATGACGAGCAGAATCGGAAGCATCGCCAGCGCGAACGTGTTGGCGTAGCCGAATTTTTGCGCGAGACGTGGAGCAAACAGCGTGGCGATCAGAGTGCCGGAGTTGCCTGCGCCGGCGATGCCCATGACAAGACCTTGATATTCGGGCGGATACCAGCGTCCTGCTAGAGGCAGAGCGACAGCGAAGCTGGCTCCGCCAATGCCGAGCAGAAGCCCTAAAAAGTAGAACTGGCCGGGCGTGTGCGCGAAGCGCCAGCCGAGGAAAAGCGGAATGAGAGTACAAGTCAGGCCGAGCAGACCTGTTTTGCGGCCGCCGAGACGATCACCAAGAACACCGAGTATCGGACGGAACAGAGAGCCGCCGAGCAGTGGGATTGCGGTAAGCAATCCTTTTTGCGTCGCAGTGAGGTGCATCTGCTCGCCGAGGAAAGGCGCGAGCGGACCGAGGAGCACCCAGACCATGAAGCTAACGTCAAAATACAAAAACGCCGCGATGAGCGTTGGGAAATGGCCGGCCTGGAAAAACCTCTTTGCAATCATTCCGTCCTCCGTAGCAGAAAAAGAATTTCGTTTGCTGAGCGCTGAGTCTTTAGTCGCCCGCTGACATGGCCGGGAGCCGCGCGGCGTTTTGCGAAATACACGGCGGCTGCAAAGCGACGTGGTGCTCTTCGGGAACCGGAACCTCGAGCATTACGACGCCGTCGCGAACGGTAATCGCGAACGTTTTCACGCATGGATTTTCTTCCAGGCGGTTTGTGACTTGGCCGGATTCGAGATCAATCTTCCATGCGTGAAGGGGGCACACAACGGACCTGCCGGAAACAATGCCGTCGGCCAGCGGGCCGCCCCGATGCGGGCATTTGTTTTCGACAGCGACAAAACGATTTCCAAGGTTGAAGATGGCGATGTCGTGTCCGGCCATTTGTACAACGCGGCCTTCGCGCAGCGGAATGTTCTCTGCTTCCGTGATGCGTACCCACTTTTTCGTTTCAGAGTTGTCGTAGTTCATCGGTACACCTTCTCGATCGGTTCGATTTGGACAAACTGGGTTGGATGGCGCGGCTCGTCACCTTCGAGCCAGGCATCACGCGCAAGCCGCTTGGATTTGCGGAGACGTTCGCGCAGGCCCTGCTGAACGGCCAGCGGTGCGTACACCGTTTCACGGCGGACTTTTTCTATGCCAACGCGCTCGATGAAGTCGTAAGTACGTTCGAGGAAGTTTGCGTTTTCTCGGTAGTACTGGAAGAAAAGCGTGGAGGCCTGCAAAGCTTCCTCAGTGGACTCGACGGTGATGAGCAAATCGGCTTTGCGGACTTTTTTTCCGGCGGCGCCGCCAACGACGACCTGCCAAGTACCTTCCTGACCGATGAGGCCGATGTCTTTCACGGTGGCTTCGGCGCAGTTGCGCGGGCAGCCGACCGCTCCCATTTTTACCTTGGCTGGAGTAAAGAGATGTTCGAGACGGCGCTCGAGTTCGATACCGGCTTTTGTGGAATCCTGTACGCCGAAGCGGCAGAAATCGGTGCCGACGCACGTCTTCACCATGCGCACGCCTTTTGTGTAGGCCTGGCCGGAGGCCATGCCGAGATCGGCCCAGATCTTGGGCAAATCGGATTTCTTGACGCCAAGCAGATCGATGCGCTGGCTTCCGGTGACCTTGACCATCGGCACGTTGTATTTCTCAGCGACGTCGGCGATGCGTCGAAGTTCTTTGGCGGAGGTGACTCCGCCGCGCATGCGCGGAACGACGGAGAAAGTGCCGTCTTTCTGAATGTTGGCGTGGACGCGGTCGTTGATGAAGCGCGCGGAGCGGTCTTCATCGTGATCGCCGCACCAGACCACGTCCATCATGTAGCTAAGGGCGGGCTTGCAGATTTCGCAGCCTAGGCCGTTGCCATAAATGTCGAGGACTTCCTGAACAGAAAAGATGCGCTGGCCCCGAACGAGGTCGCGCAACTTTTCTTCGCCATACGGCAAGCACTTGCAGAGAATGTTTTGGGACTCTTCCCGGAATTCGGGGACGACGGCTTTCAGGAGCTGCTGGCAATGTTCCGTACAACTGCCGCATCCGGTAGAGGCACGCGTACATTCTTTCAGCTGAGCCAGCGTGTTGACGCCTTTTTTGTGAATCGCCTCGATAATGGCGCCCTTAGTGACACCAATGCAGCCACAGACAACTTTGGTGTCGGGCATTTCAGCGATATCGGATCCAGCGTCTTCTGAAGGACCGGGGAAAAGGAGCTGCTTGCGATACGGTGCTAGATCTTCTTGCGTCCGGAGCCAGTCCATGTAGCGATGGCTGTCGGTGGTGTCGCCAACAAGAATGGCGCCGGTGAGCTTGCCGTCGCGCAGAGTGAGTTTTTTGTAGACACCAAGGGCGGCATCTTCGTAGCGGACGGCGTCCGTGCCTGGCGATTTTTCGGAGAAATCGCCGGCGGAGAAGACGTCGACGCCCATGATCTTGAGCTTGGCTGCGGTGACCGTGCCTTCGTAACGTGGACCTTTGTTGCCGGTGATGGTGGCGGCGAGGATTTTGCCTTGCTCAAGCAGAGGAGCAACCAGGCCGTAACAAAGTCCATTGTGTTCCACGCATTCGCCGACCGCGAAAATGTCGGGATGGGAAGTTTCCATGAAGTCGTTGACGACGATGCCGCGATTGACCTGGAGACCGGCGTTACGCGCCAACTCCACGTTGGGACGAATGCCCGCGGCGATGACGACGATGTCGGCGTCTATCGCGGTGCCGTCTTTGAAGGCGACGCCCTCTACTTTTCCGTTGCCGAGAATTGCAGAGGTGCTGCGATCGAGGAGCACTCGTACGCCGAGACACTCCATTTTGGATTTGAGATAGCCGCCGCCGGTGAAATCGAGCTGGCGCTCCATCAGTGTGTCCATCAGGTGGACAACCGTGACCTCGCAGCCCTGGACTTGCAGGCCGCGGGCCGCTTCGAGGCCGAGCAAGCCGCCTCCGATTACGACGGCTTTGATTCGCTGCCCAGCGCGAGCAAGAAGAGCGCGAGTATCGTCCAAGTTGCGAAAAACATGGACGCCGTCCTTCTCGCTTCCTTCGATCGGCGGAAGCAGCGGATTGCTGCCGGTGGCGAGTAAAAGCTTGTCGAAGGAAGTAACGGAGCCATCGTCAGCCGTGACAGTTTTGTCGATGGGCTCGACGCGGGTGATGCGCACACCGAGACGCAGCTCAATGTTGTTTTGCTCGTACCACTCGAGAGAGTTCAGAACGATGTCGTCAGCGGATTTTTCTCCGGCTAGAACTGATGAGAGCAAGATGCGGTTGTAGTTGACGTGAGTTTCGTCACCGAAGACCGTGACATCGAATTTTGGAGCGTGCTTGAGGATTTGCTCGACGCAGGCGACGCCTGCCATGCCGTTTCCGACAACAACTAAGCGGTTCACGGGCGTCTCTCCTGTGCTGTAGTGGATTTTCCGCGAAACCAGCCGAAGCCACTCGCTTTCGTGCTCGATGGTGGAGTCTGCTCGACGCGAACCGCACACTGCTTGTAGTTGGGCTCGCGCGAAAACGGATCGAACGCGCTCTGCGTAACCTGGTTCACGTTGGTTTCGGCAAAATGAAAGGGCATAAAGACCTGTCCCGGCGCAATCATTTCGGTGATGCGAAGCTCGACACCGCTGGTGCGGCCGCGGCGCGAGACGATGTCCACATGGGCGTGCGGCTGAAGCTTGAGCGCATCGGCGTCGCGGGGATTCATTTCGAGCCAGGCGTTGGGCGAGAGGTGTTGAAGGATCGCGACCTGCGCGGTCTTCGTGCGGGTGTGCCAATGCTCGACCGTGCGACCCGTATTCAGAACGAACGGATAATCGTCGTTGGGTTGTTCGGGAAACGGCTCCCATTCGATGGGGAAAAGGCGCGCTTTGCCGTCTTCGGTTTGGAATCTGCCATCAGTGTAAAGCCGTGAAGTGGCGATTTCAGTCGCGCCTGTCGGAAATGGCCACTGAATCCCGCCATGTTTTTCGATCAACTCATAGTCAAGACCCGAGTAATCACAGAGCCGGCCAGCGGAAACGCATTTCCATTCTTCGAACGCGTCTTTTGGCCCATGCCAATCGGGAAACAGTTCTTCACGGCAACCAAGTGTTTCAGCGATGGCCAAAAAAATGTCGAAGTCAGATCGCGCTTCGCCGGGAGCTGGAACGGCCGCGTTGACCTTGCTAACGCGCCGCTCGGAGTTCGTGTACGTGCCTTCTTTTTCGCCCCAGATCGCAGCCGGCAGGACAAGATCGGCCAATTCGGAAGTGGGCGTCGGATGGAAACCGTCCTGCACCACAAAAAAGTCCAGAGCTTCCAGGCTCTGCTGCAGAATTCCGAGATTTGGGAAGGAAACGACCGGGTTCGTGGCAATCACCCATAAAGCGCGGATTTTTTTGGCCAGAGCGGCTTCAACAATATCGGGATAAGCCAAACCGCGAGATGTTGGAATGCGCCCGGGAGCCATGTTCCAAAGCCGGGCAATTTCTTCGCGATCCCTGACGCTTTCGAATTTGCGGTAGCCTGGGATGCTCGAAGTGAATCCCGCTTCGCGCGTACCCATCGCGTTGCACTGGCCAGTGATGGAAAACGGCGAGGCGCCTGGTTTTCCGATCTTTCCCGTCACCAACGCGAGATTATTGATGGCGTTGACGGTCTCCGTGCCTTTGGTGCTGTGGTTGACGCCCATGGTCCAGCCAATAAAGGGTGCTTGCGCGTGGCCATAGAGCAGAGCCGTCCTGAGGAACTGCTCTTGAGAAAGGCCCGTAATCCGAGAAACAAACTCCGGCGTGTATTTGCGAACAGATTCTTCCAGCGCGTCGAAGCCGGTGGTGTGCTGAGCGATATAACGACGATCTACCAAATCCTGTTCAAGCAGAATGTGGATCAAGCCATTGATCAGCGCGATGTCTGATCGCGGTTTGAGCGGCAAATAGATGTCGGCCATCATCGCCGTTTTGGTGACGCGTGGATCGGCGACAATGAGAATTTTGGATTGGTTTGCTTCGAGCCGCTGGCACAGAATCGGATGGTTGTCCGCGACGTTTGCGCCCAGCAGCAAAATGACGTCGGCCTTTTCCAGATCTTCATAAGCGCCCGGCGGGCCATCGCTGCCGAACGAGCGCTTGTAGCCAGAAACGGCGCTGGCCATGCAGAGTGTGGTGTTGCCGTCGTAGTTCTTTGTGCCGAAGCCCAGCTGAACCAATTTCCCGAGCGCGTAGAACTCTTCCGTGACCAGTTGGCCCGTGCTCAGTACCCCGAGTGCGTCGGGACCGTATTTCTTTTGCACGCCGCGGAATTTCGCAACCAACGTCTCCAGCGCTTCATCCCATGAAATCCGCGTGAGCTTCCCATTCTTGCGGAGCAAAGGATAGCGGGCGCGCGTTTCGGCCTCGATGGTGTGGTGCTCGGAAAGCCCTTTTGGACACAGCAACCCTCGATTCACAGGGTGGTCGGGATTACCTCGAACGCTGACGGCTTTGCCGTCTTTCACTCCGACCAACATTCCGCAACCGACTGAGCAGTAGCCGCATGTCGTTGCCACCCAGCGATCTGGGATCTTCTGCGCCGAAGTGAACCCGGTCACAGGATCGGTGCCGTAGGAATATTTCCCCGCGAGAATGTCGAGCCCGAGTTGGCGTTTCAGCGTCACGCTGCCGCCTTCCGGCCGCTCAAATAGGATGCGGCCATGTTCTTTGGCACGACGCTCACGAAGAACAGGTACCGCCCGAGAATTTCTCCAGCGAATGCCGTTGCAAAGGCGACGGCAAGACTAACGGCGCTCTGCGACTGGAGTGGCAACACAATTCCACCGACCACGAGCAGTACACACCGCATGAGCAGCAGCGGCCGCAGCTGCGCTGACAATAGCCGAGCACTCGCCTTTAGCTCAAAAATGTCTGAGCTAACGAGCCACAGGAATTTCACAAGGAGATTCAGAAGTTGAAGCCCTGCCGCGACGACGGCCGCACTAATCAGCCACTGCCGGGCTCCAAGTCCTAGGTTTGCAGCGAGCAGCGGCCCAAGCAGTGCTCCGGCGAGGTAAAACTCTGCGACGGTGTGTCTGCTTCTCCATGCTGGGCGCGGACGAACCAAATAGATGCAAGCACTCGCGGTTACTCCCGCAACCCCCGCGAACACAGTCAGGCCTCCGGCGACGTGACTTCCCGGCCAGCTCAGCCAAAGCAGCGCAGCGTAGGCGAAAGCAATTTTCGAAAACAACCCGAATAGCAGCACTTCTCGGCTCAGCCACGAGCGTTTCCACATTTTCAATGCGCGATAAGCATGAATCGGCCGTCCCAAGTGCATGGTCGACGCCGCGAGCGCTAAACCGCCAACCGCCAGCGAGACGAGCGCGGCAATGTTCAAGCGCGCTTGCTCACCAAGGATCTGTAATAACCAAATTGTCGCGAATGCGCCGACCGAAAGCTGCGTTAGCACCGTCATGAACACGAGCGGCCAATGCGGGTGCTCCGGACGTACTCGGTTTAAGTCAACCTTGCGTGTGTCTGGAGGCAGGCTGGCTGGAAGCGTGATGCGCGTTGTGGAGAGGCTGTCGTCAGCAGAGGGAAGACCGGGGGCATTGGCACTTGCGGCGTAGTTTCGCTTCCATTCGGCGATATTCACGATCTCGATCTGAATGGCGCCTTCCGGACATGCTCCTACACAGGCCGGTTCGCGGCCTTCCGCCAAACGGTTGTGGCACATATCGCATTTGCCGACGACACCGCGTTCGGAGTTGTATTGCGGAACTCCGTAGGAACAATTCCAGGTGCAATACTGGCAGCCGATACAGGTCTGCGCGTTGTGGATCACAACACCCGTGAGAGGGTCTTTTGTGTACGCGTCGACCGGACAGCCGGTCAGACATGTCGGCTCGAGGCAGTGATTGCATCCCATGGATAAATGGAGCCGCTGAGTATTGGGATACCACCCACCTTCGATTTCACCGACGCGACGCCAATTGATATGGGCGGGATTTCCATTCTGCTCGTTGCAAGCGACTACACAGCACTTGCAACCGATGCACTTTGTCATATCGAAGTGAAAACGGTATTGCTCGCCGTGGGCTAGTGGCCGCTGCGGAATTTTCGTGATGGATTGGTCGGGGACGGCACAATACGTGCCAGTGCTGGAACCTGACCGGATCCTTGGCGTCATCGCGAAGGTGATGCCTTGTTTCTTTACTCGCTCTAATAAAGGCAGCTGCATCAATACCTCGCCGTGTGCTTCTACCCTGCAGTCATGACACTGCGGAGTAACAAAAGTAAGCTCGTCGTTTTACGAGCCCACTTTTCTAGACGGACACGACGTGGTATCCGGAGAGACCGAACCGATTACGAGCAACTACAGGGGGTTCCTTCAACGTGGAAAGAACAAAACACCACGCGCAAATTGCCGATACCCGTAAGGGCTGCTCAGCAAATGCGTGCGCTGGAATTCTGTCGCCAATCTACTTGCGTACCCGAGCGCACGCAAACGCAAAATTTCGATGGGCCGTATTAGGTAGGCGGCCGTCAGGCGGTCAACCCACACCAGCTCCGGAAGAACCTTGGATACACCAAAGCACCGATTGACCGCGCTTGGCTGGCTGACACTATCTAAGGTGAAAGACTGGCGTTTCACGTCATTAAGTTCTACGCATGTCTCCTACTATGGCTGTCCTGACCGCAGAGCGAAGTTCCATCAGCGGCGCAATCAAAGGCAAAGGTCTACTTCGCCTGTTGAAAAGGGTGGTGGTGCGCTGCTACGAAAACGACTCACTGAATGGCGCCGCCCAGGTTTCGTTCTACTTCGTGCTCTCGATGTTTCCATTTTTTCTGGTTGTGGCCGCACTGCTGGGCTGGGCGCCCACAAGTGGTAGTTGGCAAACCTTCGCAAAGTGGTTGAGCACGTATTTTCCGTCTCAAACGCAAGACACCCTGGTAGTCATCATGTTGGGGCTGTCCCGGGGGTATCGCGGTTTTTTTTCTTTCGGTTTGATCTTGACGGTGTGGAGCGCTTCAACTGGTTTCATGAGTCTGATGGAAGCGCTCACTCGTGCGTACTCTTTGCGCGAAGCCCGCAACTATTTCAAACGGCGGCTCATCGCGCTGATGGCGACTTTCTTCGCGGCGTGCTTGCTCGTCGCCTGGTTTGGCATCTGGACCGCGGGCCGCACGCTAATGGCAATGATACTCACGAAGCTGAATTTCGCTCCGGAATCCGATGTGCCTTCCACGTTGCTGCGCGGGCTGATGACGTTGCTGATGTTCGGCGCGGGCGTCTATCTGATCAACCATTTCCTTCCGGCGCGGCCGAGAGAACGGCACCGCCTGAGTCCCGGTACCGTCCTCTCCATTCTTTGCCTCAGTGTGATCACCGGGTCTTTCAACCTGTACATGAAGCACACCTCGGAAATCTCCCACATTTATGGTGCTTTGACCGGGTTTATCGTGATGATGCTGTGGATCTACCTTGCGAGCTTCAGCCTGATCCTCGGCGCGGAAACTGACACGGCCATCGGCGAGCTGCGCGCCGAAGCGGATTCAAGCCCGGCCGCCGAAGCTGTGCGGGATTAGTGCGCGAAACGTGCAGCCGAGCGAGCCTTGGCCTTCGCTGCCTCTTCTTCGCGATTTTTCGGTGTAACCGTCGTTTCCAGAGCGTGCAGGAGCTTGCTTGCACTTGCGGCAATCTCGTCGATCGCCAGCTGAAAGGCCGCTTCGTTCGCTTTGGAAGGTTTGTTGAACCCCGTAATCTTTCTCACAAACTGAAGCGTCGCTGCGCGCACTTCTTCCGGCGTCACTGGCGGCTCGAAGTTAAAAAGGTTCTTGATGTTTCGGCACATTGCTCTTGCTCCGCGCGGGACCAGTGGCCGTCCCGCGTAACGGAAAATCTCTGGTCCGGATGTTAGTTTAGCAAGCAATCCTGCCACATTGCCTCGCCATCTGTTTACAACTCCGATGCAATCTCTTAGCCCGTAAGATACCAACCTGCGCGCATCGAAGCGCACAATAGGAGCATCCATCCTTACATGCTGTTTATTCGCTGATTCGCAGTCCGGGCACTACTTCCGACGGGGGCAATCGAGGCTGATGAGCGACAAATCAGACGTGTTCGTTATTGGTGGAGGGCCCGCGGGCTTGGCGTTAGCCATTGCAGCCAGGCAAAAAGGAATGAGTGTCACCGTGGCGGACGGGGCGGCGCCTCCTATCGACAAGACGTGCGGCGAAGGCATGATGCCCGAGACGCTGGCTTCGCTGCGCTCGTTGGATGTCGCGCTCGATCCATGCGAAGGCTTCCGATTCCAGGGAATTCGTTTCGTGCAGGAAGGTGCAACTGTCGGCGCTGCGTTTCCGCACGGACTGGGCCTCGGATTGGCCAGGCCGGCGCTTCACGAAAAACTGATAGCGCGCGCTGAAGAATGCGGCGTGCGTTTACTCTGGAAAACTCCGGTGACCGGAATCGAGCCCGAGGCCGTACTTGCTCGTGGCCGAAGGGTTCGGGCCCGTTGGATTGTCGGCGCGGACGGCATTGCGTCGCGCGTGCGCCGCTGGGGAAGCCTGGAACCGGCGCGCTGCAGTTCACTGCGCTTCGCGAACCGGCGGCATTACCGCATGGCGCCATGGTCGGACTTCATGGAAATCCACTGGGGTCAGCGGGCGCAAGCTTACGTGACCCCGATCGCACGCGACGAAGTTTCCGTGGTCGTCATCGGCGAACGCAGCAAGGATACGGAGTTCGCTGAGGCTCTGCAGTCAATGCCTGAGCTGCGCGAGCGCCTACGTGGAGCCGAACTCAATGGCCGGGAACGCGGAGCCATCACATCATCGCGTTCCTTAAACAATGTCCAGCGAGGAAATATTGCGTTGCTCGGTGACGCCTCGGGCAGCGTCGACGCCATTACCGGTGAAGGCCTTCGCCTCGCTTTTCGGCAGGCATTTGCCCTGCGTGACGCGATGGAATCGGCGACTCTGGAAAAATATCAAACAGAACATCGCCAGCTGGAAAAGCGGCCGCTCTTTATGGCGGGTTTGATGATGCTCCTTGGCAGGCATCGCGTTTTGCGAACTCGTGTGTTGCAATCATTTGCCAGAAAGCCGGAACTCTTTGCCAAGTTTTTGGCCTTTCACGTGGGCGAAGGGACTCCGGCGGAAATGTTGTCCACTGGCGCGGCGTTGGGATGGCAGCTCCTTGCGGCCTGATTCAGCGGACCAGAGCCCGATGCGAACCACAAATCTCAAGAGCGTCACATTTTTGACCGTAGGTCTCGTCGGATTAAGACTCTTCCTTTCGGCTTCCGCGGCTCCTCCAGTGCAGGACGCCCGGCCGGCAGCCGCGACCACCGCTGCATCCTCATTTTCGCTGTCCCTCGATCCCGCGCAATCAAAAGTGCATTGGACACTACCGGGCTCCCTCCACACGGTTCACGGAACCTTCGCCGTGACGCGAGGCGTCCTGGGCTTCGACCGCGCCTCCGGCAAAGCCGGCGGCGAAATCGTCGTGAACGCAAGGAGTGGCGAGAGCGGAAACGAGTCGCGCGACTCCAGGATGCACAAGGAAATTCTTGAGACCGCGAAATATCCCGACGTCATATTTCGCCCCGCTCAAGTTGAAGGAAAGGTCGCAGCGATCGGGCCGTCCGACGTCAAGGTTCGCGGCACACTTTCCGTACATGGAGCGGATCACGAGATTACGGCAATCGTGCATGCCGAACTCACCACTGAAACCTGGAAGGGAAGCGGAAAGTTTGATGTGCCGTACGTGCAGTGGGGCATCAAGGATCCGAGCAATTTCCTGCTGAAGGCAAACAAAGTCGTCAGCCTCGAAATCGAGATGGCCGGCCGCATACAATCCTCCAACTAAGCTCTCGGTCACGTTGCAACGCAGTCCCGCCATCTGCATCTTCCGGCAGCTGTTTTTCTTTGTCTCAACTTCAGGTAATGTTTGGTTCCTCTGCGCCGTTCTCGAGGCTGCTATGCTGGTGATCCTTTATGCGAAGCTTTTTTCGCGCGAGAAACAGATATCTGCCAGTTTTGGGATGCGGTGTGGCCTTCTTCCTGGGGACGATCGCTGCTCAGGAAGCGCCGCCACCGTTCCCAGTGGTTGCAACTGTAAACGAGCCGATGATTGCAGGGCGCCAGGTGGCGCTCGACCAGCAGCGTAAATTGCTGCCTTGGCCGATGCCCGACAGCACGGGATACTCCTACTCGGGGTACTTTTTATCGCAGTGGGCCATTCTGTGGGATCAACACAACCGGCAGAGGCAGCCGTATTTCTATTGTTGCTTTGATTTTGACCGGACGACGTTCGAACTGATTCCTGACAAAAACTGGGTCAACTCCACGGGCTACTTGCGCGCCATGATGGAGGGCTTCATCGAGCGCCTCTATCCATATACCGGTGATGCAAGGACGTTGGAGTTTCTTAGAAGCCTGGTGGACTACGAACTGGAAAACGGGCGGACGCCGGGCGGATATGCGTGGGCGCGCGTACCGTATCCTTCGGCAAATCCGGGAGCAAAGCGTTATACCGGCTGGAGCTCGCACGGTGAGGATTTCGTTGAGCCCCATGTGGTTGGCGAAGACGGCTACGCATATCTCCGCTTGTATGAAATAACCGGCAACGCGAAATATCTTCAGGCGGCAATACTCTGCGCGGAAGCGCTGGTAAAAAACTTCAAATCGGGTGATGACAGGAATTCGCCGTGGCCAAACCGGTGTTACGCGAAAGATGGAAGCCTGGGCGGCAACAAAGCCATGTTTCCGTACTCCGCCAACGTCATTGAGCCGATCATGCTTTTCGATGAGTTGTTGCGCATAGGCCAGGGCGACGTTGCAGCCTACAAGAGAGTACGTGATGACGCGTGGAAATGGTTCGTAACCTACCCGCTACAGAACAATGTCTGGGTAGGCTATTTCGAAGATGTGCAGGGCAGCTACGAAAACATGAATCAGGTGATTCCCCTGGAGTTCGCCCGATACGTCCTGCTACACCCTGAGAAAGACCCGCAGTGGCGTGAGCACGCCGAGAAGCTGATTCAATGGGTGAAAACGACGCCGAAGTGGCCGAAATACATCGTGCATGGCGCCACCGTAACGACGGAGCAGGGAAACGGCAAGGAATTTTGCTGCAACCAGCCAAATCAATGTTGCGACAGCCACAGCGCGCGGCTTGCCGCGGTGGAGGCGCTTTACTTCGCGAAAACAGGAAACACCGCCTACCAGGAAGCGGCGTACCGAACCTACAACTGGGTAACTTATTTTCAGGGTTTGCCCGGCGGCGCGCATGCGCCTTATAGCAACCAGTGGTGGTGGACCGATGAATTTTCGGACGGGCCGCGACGCATGATGGACGCGTTCTGGGCCGTACCCGAATGGGCGCCAAACGATGAGTCTCACTTGTTGGGATCGCTTTCAGCAGTAACCAAGATTGTGTACGGCACAGGTTCTGTGAAGTATTCAACGTTTGACACGGATTCAACCGACGTTCTCCGGCTGGATTTTGTGCCCGAATCAATCACCTCGGGCGGACGGCCGTTGCAAAGGCAGCAGAAGCTTTCCGCCGAAGGATTCACGTTCGACGATGCAACGCATGTTTTGCGAATTCACCATACATCGTCGCGCGATGTTGAGATCCGCGGGCGCGGCGGAAACGCTGTCCCTCTCTACATCACCTTCGATGATCCCCACATGGCGGCGGGAACGGTTCTGCGCGGAGAGTATCCCAAGGGGCTGATAACGTGGCCGGACGGCGAATGGACGATCGGAGTACCGCATGGGAAATTCGGAACCTTCAATGTGACGCTGAAAGATCCAGGCGCGCGCTCTGCCGAACTTCACTTCGTTCAGCCAAAGGTCTTTTTAGGTTTTGATATCTGCAACGAAGGCGATACATCTACCACCGTGACGGTACGTTCAGACGGGGCAGTAGAAACGTACCGCCTAAAACCAGGAGAACTTCGCCGCGTTCGAAATCGGTGGAACAGCCCGAGTTCAGATGTCCGCTTCGAATTCGAAAACGGCCAAAGCCTGCGGTTCGACAACTTGGCTTACCGATTTCCCTGAGGCTCAAGGCAGCGTTCGACGGTTTGCATCCATTCGAAATGGCGTTACCATAAGCTCTGAAAATCGCCGAAAAACCGGAGGGTTTCGTGATCGCCATCGAAAACGTTTCCGCAGGCCCATCCCCCGGGGAAAACCTGCCCCGCTCTGGGTCCTCGCCGTTCGGTAGCTCGCGCCGCGACTTTCTTCGCGGCATGGTCAGCGCAGGCGCGTTCGTTCTCGCCGCCCGCTACCTTCCCGCTGAAACTCTTCCCAAAACAGCCGCCGGCACGCCCAACGGCGTTGCCGACATCGCACTCAAAGGCCCACTCTCTCCCAGCGTCTATCTCGCTATCGACACCGACGGCACCGTTTACACCATCGCGCACCGCTCCGAAATGGGCAGCGGCAGCAAGACCGCCCTTCCCCGTATTATCGCCGATGAACTCGATGCCGACTGGAATCGCGTGAAAATCGTCCAAGCTGTAGGCGATGAGAAATACGGTGACCAGGACACCGACGGTTCCCACTCCGTCCGCGGCTCATTCGAAACGCTGCGTGAAACCGGCGCCGCCGCAAGGCTCATGCTCGTGCGCGCCGCCGCTCAGAAGTGGGGAGTCCCCGAATCCGAATGTTCCACCGGCACGCACGAAGTGCTGCACAGCAAATCCGGCAAAAAGGCCGCCTACGGCGAACTCGTCACCGCCGCCGCAAAACTCGAAGTGCCAAAGAAAGAAGACCTAAAACTCAAGCCGCGCGCCCAGTGGCGCTACATGGGAAAGGGCGTTTCCAGCTACGACCTGAAAGATATGTGTCGCGGCAAGGCTGTCTACGGCATCGATACCCGCATCGACGGCATGCTCTACGCCAACATCGCGCACCCGCCGGTGCTCGGCAGCGCCGTAAAATCTGTTGACGACAAAGCCACGCTCGCAGTCCCCGGCGTCAAGCAGACCGCAACGATCGATCCGTACAAACCTCCCATTCTTTTTCAAGCGCATGGCGGCGTGGCAGTTCTCGCCGACAACACGTGGGCCGCCATTCAGGGAAAGAAAAAACTCAAAGTCGAATGGACCGACAGCGAGCACAAATCCTACAACTCCGATCCCTACAAAGCGGAACTCCAGGCCACCTGCCGCAAGCCCTGCAAAGTCGTCCGCGAAATCGGCAACGTAGACGAAGCCTTCTCCAAAGGCGGAAAGATCATCGAAGCCGAATACTACGCGCCCATGCTCGCGCACGCTTCCATGGAGCCGCCGGCCGCTCTCGCCTCATACAAAGACGGCAAAGTCGAAGTCTGGTCCGCCACGCAAAATCCGCAAGGCGCGCGTGAAGCCGTTGCCGCCGCTGTCGGCGCAAAAAAGGAAGACGTCACCGTCAACGTCACGCTCCTCGGCGGCGGCTTTGGCCGCAAATCCTTTCCGGACTTTGCCATTGAAGCAGCTGTGCTCTCCAAAAAATCCGGCAAGCCCGTAAAAGTAGTCTGGTCCCGCGAAGACGACATCCAGTTCGACACCTTCCACAGCGTCGCGGCGATGTATCTGAAAGCCGCGCTCGGTACTGACGGCAAGCCAGCCGCATGGCTCCAGCGCAGCACGTTCCCGCCGATCGCCTCCACATTCGACGCCAGCGCCCTCACCGCAGACGCCGGCGAAATCGGTCTCGGATGGAGCGATCTGCCCTTCGCCATTCCGAATCACCGAGCAGAGAACGGCGAAGCCAAAGCCCACGTCCGCATCGGCTGGCTGCGCAGTGTCTGTAACGTCTTCCACGGCTTCGCCGAACACTCATTCGCCGACGAACTCGCTCACGCCGCCGGAAAAGATCCGCGCGACTACGTTCTCTCGCTGCTCGGCCCCGACCGCATCATCCCGAAATCCGAACTCGCCAAGGACTACCCCAACTACGACGGCGACTACGAAAAATATCCCATCGATACCGCGCGCTTCCGCCGCGTGCTCGAAATCGCCACCGAAAGAGCCGGGTGGGGCAAAAAGAAAAACGGCAATGGCTTCGGCATGGGCCTCGCCATTCACCGCAGCTTCCTGACTTACGTCGCCACAGTCGTTCAAGTCGAAATGGGCAAGGACGGCAAAGTAAAAATCGGCCGCGTGGACACTGCCGTCGACGCCGGCACCATCGTCAATCCGGAAATGGCTTTGCAACAGTTCGAAGGCGCAGCCACATTCAGCACCAGCCTCGCCTTCTTCGGCGAAATCACCGCAAAAGACGGCGTCATTCAGCAAACCAATTTCGACGGCTACCCCATGGCGCGCATCAACAACGCCCCGCGCGAAACCCACGTCCACCTCGTTCCGAGCGAAGCGCCGCCCGCCGGCATCGGCGAACCCGGCGTTCCGCCTTTCACCCCCGCGCTCTGCAACGCGATTTTCGCCGCCACCGGCAAGCGCGTTCGCGAACTGCCGCTCAGCAAACTCGGCCTGGCCTAACCGGCAGCGCAGGCTTGCATCAACCATGCGCGCGCATGATACTTCCCGCGTGAAAAACTGCGTCCTGTTCCTCTTTTCAATTATTTTGATTTTCTGTTCGCCGCTCTCGGCACAACGGCGACCCGTCCTGCCGCAAATCGATCTTCCGCATCCTTACTACTACCGCGAACTCTACCTCCCGCAACTCACCAGCGGACCGAGCAGCCTTGCGTGGTCGCCCGATTCCAAAGAAGTCGTCTATTCCATGGCGGGTTCGCTCTGGCGGCAGAAACTGGATTCCAAGGAAGCGGTTCAACTCACCGATGGCGGCGGATACGACTATCAGCCCGATTGGTCGCCCGACGGCAAAAGCATCATTTACGTTTCGTACCAGAAAGATGCGATCGAGCTGTGGCTGCTAGACGTCGCAAGCGGCAAAACCACGCAACTCACCAGCGGCGGCACGGTGAGCGTCGAGCCGCGCTGGTCCCCGGACGGCAAGCGCATCGTCTTCGTCTCCACGTCTTTTAACAAACGGTTCCACGTTTTCCGCGCTGATGTGCTCGTTGGAAAGCTGGAAAACGTCGTTCGCCTGACAGGCGAAACGAAAAGCGACCTCCCGCGCTACTACTACAGTCCGTACGATATGGAGATCAATCCTGTCTGGACGCGCGACGGCCAGGAAATTCTCTTCATCTCCAACAAAGGACACATCCACGGCACCGGCGGCTTCTGGCGCATGAAAGCCGAGCCCGGCGCAACGGCCCGTGAAATCCACTACGAAGAAACCAGTTGGAAAGCGCGCCCCGATTTTTCTCCCGACGGCTCGCGCATGGTTTACAGCTCCTATCTCGGTCGCCAGTGGCACAACCTCTGGGTCATGCCCGCAACCGGTGGCGACGCCTTCCCCATCTCCTATGGCGACTGGGACGAAACCAACGTCCGCTGGTCCCCCGACGGCAAGGAACTCGCCTTCATTTCCAATCAGCATGGCTCAACGCATATCGAAATTCAGAATCCGACCAGCGCCCAGCGCCAGGAGCTTCTGATTGAATCTCGTCACCACCAGAGGCCACACGCCACACTCAAGCTCTCTTTAGGTGAGGACAAAAGCGGCTACGCGATTGGCCGCGTTTTTGTGACGGATGGCTCGGGGCGATCTCTCGCTCCAGCGAACAGCTGGATCTTTGCCGACGACGGCTTCGACCGCAAAGAACTGCCTATGGAACTCCACTATTTCTATGCTGAGAATGACGAAGCTGTTCTGGATGTTCCGATCGGAGTCGTCACCATAACTATTGTGCGTGGCTATGCGAACCATGTAGAAGCACGCTCCGTAAACGTCTCGGCCAAGGGGGCTACCGAACATTTCGACGTGCGGGCACTGGAAAGCCTAGATGAACGCGACGGTAAATGGGTGAGTGCAGACCTCCATGTGCACCGAAACTACGCCGGAACATACAAAAATGAAGAGGATATTCTGCAAAGCCAGGCCGAAGGCGAACACTTGGACTTGGTGAACGATCTCGTGGTCAACAAAGAACAGCGCTTTCCAGATTTGCGACGCGAGAAAGTGTCTGGTAAAGGTGGAAGCCACGAATCTCAGATCATTGATGGCCAAGAATTCCACACAAGCTATTGGGGCCACCGCGGCGTCCTGAATCTAAAGGATCATTTGATCCTGCCTGGTTATGCCGGCTACCCAAACACTGCAGCTTCTAGCTTGTTCCCCATGAACGCCGACGTTTACGACATGGCACACGGACAGGGCGCTCTGGTCGGAGCGGTCCATCCCTTCGACGAAGTTCCCGATCCCTTCGCAAAACCAGCAAAGAGAATCACCGACGAACTACCAGTGGATGTCGCTCTCGGCAAACTCGACTACATGGAAATCGTCGGTTTCAGCGACCACAAATCCACCGCGGCCGTCTGGTATCGGTTGCTCAATCTCGGTTATCGCATCCCCGCGGGAGCCGGTACCGACGCAACAGCAAACTACGCGGCGCCAATCCGCGGCATGATCGGCTTCAATCGCGTTTACACCTGGGTCCCGGCCTGGCCGGTCAATTTCGAGATGTGGAGCGACAGCTTCAGGCGCGGCCGCACATTCGCGACCAATGGACCACTCATCAATTTCACGTTGAACGGAGAAATGGCCGGCAGCGAGCTGAAGCTGGAAAAACCGCAGCAGGAAATTCCATTCACCGCCCGGCTGCGCTCGATCGTCCCGGTCGATCACCTGGAAGTCGTCTGCAACGGAAAAGTCGTAAGGGACTTGAAGCTCGAAGGCGCGCGAGATACGGCCGACGTAAAGGGGACAATTCCGCTCACGCAAAGTGGCTGGTGTCTGCTGCGGACGTTCAGCGACAAGGCTGTCTGGCCAGTCTTGGACAGCTATGCTTACGCAACCACGAGTCCAGTCTACGTAACGGTTGGCGGCGGCAAGCCGCGTTCACCGGAAGACGCGAAGTATTTCGCCGTCTGGGTCGCCCGCACCATCGAAATCACCAACGCATATCCCGACTGGAATTCACCGAAGGAAAAAGAATTGGTGATGAAACGTCTCGGCGATGCCAAAGCGATCTACGAAGGAATGGAATAGCTTCACCTTTCCAAGTGCACGCAACAGGTTTTTAGTGGACATTCCCCAAATAGTCGATAGAATGCGGAAACGGTGTACACGGGTAGAACGTGTCGCAACCGGAATCAGACGGGTGCATTGAGTTTGGCGGTGTAATCCGGCGCGCCGGGCCAGCGGTTCCTTCCAGCGGCGCGCTCCCCGGTGTATTCTCAAATAAATCGATTTATTACTGGCGATTTGTGCGTTTGCGCGGGGGCATTTCATGATTGTCGGAGTTCTCAAAGAAAGCTATCCGGGTGAACGGCGAGTCGCTCTGGTTCCAGGTATTCTGCCGAATCTGGCCAAAGCCGGCATGCAAGTCATTGTGGAAGCCGGTGCGGGCGCGTCCGCCGGATATCCCGACAGCGAGTACGCCGAAAAAGGTGCGAAGGTAATCGCGAGCCGCTCGGAAGTTTTCGCTAGCGCTGAAATTGTTGCGCAAGTGCTCTGCCATGGTTCGAACGACAAAACAGGGCAAGCTGATCTTCCTTTGCTGCGCACCGGACAAGTACTGGTCGGATTTCTACGCCCGCTCGGCGCAGTCGAAACCCTGCAGGAAATTGCGCAAACCGGAGCCACATCCTTTTCCGTAGAGTTGATGCCGCGCACCACGCGCGCGCAGAGCATGGATGCCCTTTCTTCGATGGCGACTATCTGCGGCTATAAAGCCGTCGTGATGGCGGCGAACACGCTACCGCGAATTTTTCCGATGTTGACCACCGCAGCCGGAACGATCACCCCAGGCCGCGTTCTGATCATCGGAGCGGGCGTCGCTGGCTTGCAGGCGATCGCAACGGCCCGCCGCCTCGGCGCAGTCGCCTCCGCCTATGACATGCGTCCCGCAGCTAAAGAACAAGTACAGAGCCTCGGCGGACGCTTCGTCGAATTGCCCATCGAGGCGAAGGACGCACAGGACGCACGCGGCTACGCGACCGCGCAGGGCGAAGACTTTTACCGCAAGCAGCGCGAACTCCTCGGCGACGCGGTTGCCGCAAATGATGTCGTGATCACGGCAGCCGTAATTCCCGGAAAAACATCGCCCGTACTGGTTACGAAAGAAATGGTTGCGCGCATGGCCCCCGGGTCCGTCATTGTGGATCTGGCCGCCGAGCGAGGCGGAAACTGCGAACTGACGCGCGGCGGCGAAATAGTCATCGAGCACGGGGTAACGATCATCGGCGCATTCAATCTTGCGAGTTCCGTTCCTTATCACGCCAGCCAGATGTACGCGAAAAATGTCACCGCATTTTTACTGAACCTGGTGAAAGACGGCAAAGTGCAAATCAACGAAGCCGATGAGATTCACCGTGAAACGCTGCTCACCCACGGCGGGGAGATCGTAAATGCACGCGTTCGGGAGTTCTTTGCGATGCCGGCGACAGCGGCAAAGGGAGCGTGATGCTGTGAAGCTCGATCTGTTATCCAGCTTGTATGTCTTTATGCTGGCCGCGTTTATCGGCTTCGAAGTCATCCGCCGAGTTTCGCCGCTGCTGCACACGCCCTTGATGTCGCTGACCAATGCTCTCGATGCGATCGCCGTGGTGGGCGCAATTATCCTCGCTGGTGAGCATAAAACCACGCTGGCCACGATTCTGGGCACCATCGCCATCGTCTCCGCGACCAGCAACATCGTCGGCGGATTCATCATCACCGACCGCATGCTGAAAATGTTCAAGTCCAGCGGAGCCAAAAAAGCATGAGCCCTGCTGCGGTCGAACTGATCATCGAAATTGCCTACATCATTGCCGCGGCTCTCTTCATTCTTTCGTTGAAATGGCTGAGTTCGCCCACGACCGCCCGGCGCGGCGTCTTTGCCGGCGAAGCAGGCATGCTGCTCGCGATCGTCGGCACGCTTCTCCACCACGACATCGTGGACTACAAGTGGATCGCGATTGCTCTCGTCCTGGGGACGGTCATCGGCATTCCGCTCGGCCGCGTCCACATGACTGCCGTGCCGCAGCGAACCGCGCTCAGCCACGCCTTCGGCGCATTGTGCGTAACTTTAGTCGGCACAGCAGAATTTTATCTGCGCGCGCCAGACGTGCCGAAGTTCATGATGGGCGTTTTGTCTTTGGAAGTGATCCTCGGTTCTCTGACTTTGACCGGCAGTTTGATGGCGGCAGGCAAACTTCAGGAAGTCCTGCCGCAGCGGCCTATCACCTACAAAGGACAAAACTTCGTCAACCTTTCGCTGCTGGGCATCGCGATCATTATCGCCGTGATGCTGGTGCTCGATCCCTCGAAGATGTACTTGTACCCGCTGATCGTGGTCATTCCGCTGATTTTTGGCGTGATGATGATCATTCCCATCGGCGGAGCGGACATGCCCACCGTGATTTCGCTGCTGAATTCCTACGCGGGCTTGTCGGCCGCGGCGATGGGATTCGTGCTCGACAGCAAGCTCCTGATCGTGGCGGGTGCGCTCGACGGGGCATCCGGCTTCATCCTCTCCGTGAATATGTCGAAGGCGATGAACCGCTCCTTCACCAACGTCTTGTTCGGCGCGTTCGGCCAGGAACAAACTACGGCGGGCGGAAAAGAAGAAGCCAGGCCGGTGCGCAGCGCGACCGCCGAAGAATCCGCGGCGATTCTCGCGGCTGCGAACAAAGTAGTCATCGTGCCGGGCTACGGCATGGCCGTTTCGCAAGCACAACACAAAGTACGCGAACTTTACGACGCATTGAACAAGCGTGGCGTAGACGTAAAGTTTGGCATCCATCCCGTCGCAGGTCGCATGCCGGGACACATGAACGTTCTGTTAGCCGAAGCAGACATTCCTTATGACAGGCTGCTGGACATGGACGAAATCAACGGCGACTTCCAGCAAACGGACGTGGCGCTGATCATCGGCGCCAACGACGTGACCAACCCCGCGGCGCGCAGCGACTCGAGCAGCCCCATCTACGGAATGCCCATCCTAGATGTAGACAAGGCGCGCACTGTGATGGTGATCAAGCGCGGCATGTCGGCAGGTTTCGCGGGGATTGAAAATCCCCTGTACTATCTCGATAAAACGTTGATGCTTTTTGGAGATGCGAAAGGATTTGTTGGCAACATTGTTCGGGAGTTGACGGGCGCGGGCCACGCATAGAAACACCAGCACTCTCTATGCGGCGTTCGAACGGAATCCAGACGAAATTCGAGCTGATTAACGGCCTTCGAACTGCGAACTAAGTACTTTACTTTTCAATAGTTTGCGTCTATTCTGGCCGTTGTGAAATCCGCCCCGCCTAGAGTCATCTCCATGAAAAATTTGCGATATTTTTCCAGGTGCTGGATGGTCTTTATTTTGTTGTCTTTCTGCTTCTTGCTGCCTGCCGCGGTACTTGCCGCATCGGATGAGACTTCGCCCGATCCGACCAAGTCGGAAGGGTTGGGGCCGATCCTCGACTACATCTCCAAGACTTGGGACACGCTGACGCGCTCGATGGAAGAGTGCACGACCGTGGTAGACCCGAAGCTCGCGGAAAATTCCGTACTGTACCTGCCGGCCGAAATGTCCGTGCCGGCAAACATCGCGGAAATGCAGAAGCGTTGCCACATTCAGGTGAAGTCGCTGCCGGAAAAAATCACGCGGCCAGGCCAAATCGACACCGCAAAATTGGATCCACAAGGCCTGCTCTACTTGGAACACAAATATGTTGTGCCGGGCGGACGATTCAACGAAATGTACGGCTGGGACACCTACTTCATCGTCCGCGGGCTGGTGCGCGCCGACCGGATCGAACTGGCCAAGGGCATGGTTGAAAACTTTTTGTTCGAGATCGAGCACTACGGAACGATCTTGAACGCCAACCGCAGCTACTACCTGAGCCGCTCGCAGCCGCCGTTTCTCACTTCGATGATTTTGAGCGTCTACGAAGCGGAGAAAGCTGCAGGGCACGAAGACAAGAAATGGCTGGAGCGAGCTTACACCTATGCGGCAAAAGATTACGAGATGTGGGCGCGCGAGCCGCACGCCGCCGGTGATACCGGTCTCTCGCGCTACTACGATCACGGCGATGTCCCTGCGCCGGAAAGTTTGAAGGATGAAACCGATCACTACCGCCGTGTCGCAGCTTACTTCGTGATGCATCCGGAATTGGACCGCGGCTATCTGGATCGTGAGCCAATCGCGAAGCCGAACGGTAACGGAGTGGGAAAACACTACGCCGTCGAAGTTTGTGAATCTCCTGTGACGAGTTCCGCAAAAACGGACTGCGAAGACGCGACGGGCGTCACGCTCAGCAAGGAGTTTTATCGCGGCGACCGCTCGATGCGCGAATCGGGCTTTGACGTGTCATTTCGCTTCGGCCCGCACGGCGCGGGAACGCACCACTATGCGCCGGTATGTTTGAACAGCTTGCTCTACAGATACGAAAAAGATATGGAAGCAATGAGCACGATGCTGGGCCGTACGAAAGACGCGGCAATGTGGAAACAGAGGGCGGAGGCGCGCGGGAAGAGCATCCAGAAATATTTGTGGGACGCCGAACAAGGAATGTTTTTCGATTGGGACCTGCACCACAAAGAGCGTTCTACTTACATTTACATCACCACGTTCTATCCTCTGTGGGCGGGCGCGGCGACAAAAGAACAGGCCGCCGCGATCATGAAGCATCTCGGAAAACTGGAGCAGCCGGGGGGCTTGGTGATGAGTCCTTACGAATCGGAAGGACAGTGGGATTTTCCCTACGCCTGGGCGCCGACGCAACTGGTCGCGATCGAAGGACTGCGGAAGTATGGATTCAATTCTGACGCGGATCGGATCAGTTACAACTTCCTGAGCATGATCGCCGCGAATTTCCGGCACGATGGAACGATTCGCGAAAAATATGACGCGGTGACGCGCTCGTCCGAAACTGCGGTAAAGGCCGGATACAACATCAACGTTGTCGGATTCGGCTGGACCAACGCAGTGTTCCTGGAGTTCCTCCACAATTTGCCACCGGCGATGGTGGAAAAACTGGCGGCCGAACAGCTACAGCCGGCGAAAAACTAGAAACCCCGACTGCAAGCATCAAGCCGCCGCGACGCGCACTTCCTTTAGAACTTCGGGATCGGGTGTAGGCATGGCGCCTTCCTGCGACGCGACCCACGCTCCCATTCGATTTGCGGCGGCGTTGATGGTGGCCAAGGAAGAACCGCGCAACGCGTGATGCAACATCGTGGCTGTGAACGCGTCGCCGGCGCCGACTGTATCGGCGATTTTCACACGGAAGCCCAGGTGCTCATCTTCTGAAGAAGGTGTTACGAGCAAACTTCCATTGGGACCGCGTGTGATGCAAACCAGCTGAATTCCGAACTCTTTGCAAAGCCAGCGGGCAGCTGAAACGTCCGTGCGCTCCGAATCTTTCAGAGGACATTGCATAAGTTCTAGGAAGCGCGGAAATTCGTCGTTGTTGAGCTTTAGGACCTTGGCGAAGCGGGCGGAGTCGCGGAGAACTTCTCCACTGAAATGAGGCGGGCGAAGGTTGACGTCGAAAATTCCTATTGCAAAGGACGGTATGGCGCAGAGGAACGATTTGATTGCAGCGCGAGAAACGGAGTTGCGTTGCGCGAGCGAACCAAAACACACCGCGTGCGTGGAACGCGCAAGCGAAATCCAGTCTTCAGAGAATTCCATGAAGTCCCAGGCAACGTCTGCGACGAAGTTGTATTCCGCCTGGCCTTTGGTATCGAGCTCGACTTTCACAGTGCCGGTGGGATGCTGCAGATCACGCTGGACGTGAGTGATGTCGAGGCCGTGTGACTTGAGATGCCAGAGGGCCTCCTGGCCGAGGCGGTCATCGCCGACGCGGCTGGCGACGACGGAGCGGTCGCCGAGCAACGCCGCCATGTACGCGAAATTTGCAGGGGCGCCGCCGAGTTGCTTGCCTTTGGGAAGAAGGTCCCAGAGAAGTTCGCCCAAGCCAATGACCAGCGGGCGCGGATTGTTCTCGGGCGCAGGCATCGGTCAGCTGTGAATCACGGCTGAGAGCTTTCGCGAGACTGCAGCTGTTCGGCGAGTTTCAGTTCGCGTTCGGCATCTTCGGCGCGGCCGAGATCGCGGTACGCCTGACCCAATAGATGGTGCGGAATGTTGTTGTTGGGATCCATGGAGACGGCGCGTTGCAGCGCGCGGACCGCGAGCTGCGATTCCCCTTTTTTGAGCAGCACTTTGCCGAGAAGAATATACGGCCCGGTGGAGGTAGCATCCAGCCAGATCGAGCGCTGCAGAAGCTTTTCGGCATCGTCGAATTTCTGGACGCGAGAGTAGGCGTCGGCGAGCTTGTAGTACGCGACGGGATTGCCGGGATTGATGGCGAGCTCCTGGTCGAACTGCGCGGTGGCTTCCGGAATTTTCGATTGATAGAGATAGAGTTCGCCGAGCATCTGATGCGCGAGAGGAAGCTTGGGATCCAGCTCAACCGCTTTCTTTCCGTACTCTTCGGCGATGGGACCAAAATCGAAACGCAACAGCAGTCGGGCAGTGAAGAGGTAAGCCGCGGCGGAGTCCGGCGAAACTTGAAACATCTTCGCGAATGCGACACGCGCATTCGGATATTGCTTGGTCTGAATGTAAGCAACGCCGAGGATGTACGCAGCGTCGACGTTGGCGCTGGGATACCACGACTGAACTTTTTCAAGATAAGGGATCGCGTCGTTCGGTTTCCCAGCTAGGTAGAGAGACAGTCCGGTGAGCTGAGTGGCTTCGCGATCGTCAGGATTTTCTTCATTAGTGCGCTTGAGCCATGTGATTGCGCTGAGGTAGTCGCCCTTGCGGTAGTAGGTGATGCCATATTCGCGCGCGAGATTCTTAGGCGGCAGAGTCTCCTTGGACAGATCGCTGAGAATGGCGAGCGCTTCGTCGAACTTGCCTTGCTCGGCGAGACGGTGGACCGAATCCAGGTTCGCCGGAAGGGAAGAGGATGTCGGAGAGGGAAGCGACGGAGCGGACTGTGCGAGACAGCCGTGAGCATAAGGGAAAACGGACAGGGCGGCGAGGAGCGCGAGTGTCGCACCAAACTGCAGAACAGTCGGTCGGAATGCCACCCTGAAGGTGCGCGCTACGCGGTTTCCGAGGCTGAGGGCCCTGTCCCCCCTCCCCCCTGTGTTCCTAAGTTGTTGAAAAGAAAGGAAGGGAAAAATCCGGAAGAGTGAAGAGTGTGAAACGAAAGGAGTCAGCGGGACATTTTTCAGAAGAGTGTGAAAGGAAAGAGGTTGGGAGGAAAACGCGTGGCGGGGCTTCGTATTCACGAGAGAATATAACACAGAAGTAACCATAAGTCTGCGGTACTGGTATTAAATCTTAGCGCACCGCGACTGTCATGCGAAATAAAAACGGGGAGCCCGCGAGGGACTCCCCGTTTTGCTTGGGTGTATTGGGGTTTAGAAAGTGAGGCGCACGCCGAACTGAAGCTGGCGCATGCCCACCGGAGAACCGGGAGCAGCATCGGCTTCGATGTCGGTGATTTGCCCGGAGCTGCCGCCGCAATCCACGCATTGGTTGCCCGGCAGAGCGAGGACCGGATGGTTGAAGACGTTATACGCGTCAAAGCGGAACTGGGCTTTGAAGCGTTCGGTGATGGAGAAAGTCTTGGAGAGGGCCATGTCGTCGTAAAAGGCATGGGGCCCACGGAAGGAATCAAAGCCGACGTTGCCGATCTGGCCGCAAGCTGGCAGAGCGAAGGGACCGGAAGTCGGCCGCGCGGTCTGGCACTGATCGAACTGACCGGTCAGGTCGGTCGGTGAATTGGTGATTTCCGGCAGCGTCTGGCTCAGCGTGGATACCGGTGTGAACCAGTACGTGCAATCGCCCGCGCTCGGACTGGAGGCGTTGCACGGCGCGGAGGCCTTGCCCACATGGAAGCTCTGGCCGGGCACGAGGTTGGGACGGCACGGTCCCGCGTCAGAGACCTGACCGCAGTTCTGCAAGCTCGGCGTCCAAGGCAAGCCAGTTCCGTAGGTCAGGGTGTTGGTGACCTGCCATCCACCGATGACAAGGTCTGCTGCGCGGCCAACGTTGCTGGCCCAATGTTTGCCGTGTCCGAAGGGCAATTCGTAGATCGTATTGGCCACAAATACGTGGTTACGGTTGAACGGGTTGGGACCCCAGGCTACTGCTTTGTCGACGTCGAAATAAGTAGAGTCGTAGGCATAGGCATGGGAGAAGGTGTAGTGCATGAGGAATTGCAAGCCGCGGCTCACACGCTTTTCGGCCTGGATTTGCAGTGCGTTGTATTTGTTGTCTGCGTCGTTGCCGAAGTATCCGGTGTCAACCGCGCAGCAGGTGAGGGGTGCGCCGGTTGGCGTAGTGAAGCCGGGATAAGTGAACGCAGGCACACCGTTCAGGAAGTATTTCCGGCGGAAAGACTGCGGTATCGAGGGCACGAATTGCTGCTTGCAATCGAAAGTGCCATCGCCATTCGGCGAGCACTGATATGCATCCGTGCCGCTCCCGATGGCCGGTTCGTTGTTGTTGTAGGAAGGGCCGGTTCCGGCGAAGACGTGCGTTCCTTTGTTTCCGACGTAGGCGACAGTCACATTGAGAGTTGGCGTGAGCTGGCGCTGCAGCGAAACGTTCCATTGGTCGATGGTGGGCAAACGCTGTACGGTCGGACGGATTCTCGGCTGAACGGTTCCGTCGGGTCCATACAAAGGCAGGGTACCGTTGGACGAAATGGAGTTGAGAATATTGGCAAAGGAGAATGGCTCCGGCCCTTGAGAGAGCGTGAAGACGGCGCTGCGATTGTTGGTGGCTGTGGGTCCGCAGGCTGGCCCTTGCGTGCAGTTGGTGTCCTGAAGCGACTGCTGCGCAAGAACTGGCAAGTTTTGGGTAACGACGTGGCCGAAGTTGGAGCCGAACACGCCGATGTCGAAGCCGCGTCCGTACCCCATACGGAGAACCGTCTTGGAGTCGAATGCATAGGCTGCGCTCAAGCGAGGAGCGAACGCCTTATAAGTATTGTCGATGTTGCCGTTCAGTCCGACGGGCCCTTCGCCAGCCACGCGAATGACGCCGTCCTGCAAATTGGCGAAGCCGCCATTGTCTTTTCCGTTGACGCTTTCGGGGAAGTAGATCTCCCAGCGAAGGCCGTAGGTCAGGGTGAACTTGGGGCTGACGCGCCAAGAATCCTGGCCGTAGAAGAACCAGCGCTTCTGGCGTTCCGCGGCGTCGAGGCTGGTGCTAACGAAGCGCTGGAACGACGTAACGTCGCCAAGCAGGAAGGTGGCGAGCGCCAAGCCTCCGGAACCGGCGTTGGAAGTATCGCCCGAGTCGAAGTTCAGCAAGCCAGTACGGCTGGCATCGCTCGGAACGCGAAGGTTCATCGCGTAGCGGATGTCCGCCCCGAACTTGATAGTGTGATTGCCCTGCATTCTGGTCCAGTTATTGACGAACTGGAATTGCTGTTCGCTTTCAGTGAGCGGGCAGTTGCAACGACCGATGTTCAGGCCGTCGCCAAAGTTGGAGAGACTGCCGTTGCCGGAGCCCGTGGCTCCTCCGTTCAACGTGAACTGAAATCCGGAGAGGCCGCCCGTAACCGGCGGTCCAACGACGCCGGTCCCGGAGTTCAGGCCAGGGAATCCGAGCTGATCCATCGGAGATTGGGTAGCGTCGGAATAAGCGGTCTGCGGATTGTATTTGAAGTAGCCAAAACGAAAGTCGGTCAGCCACTTGGCGCCGATGGATTTGGTGAAGCCGGACGCCAAGCTGTAGTTGTGAACGTTGGAGCTGCCGTTCAGCCCGCCCGGACCGAAACCAAGACCACCGAGTTGCCCGAGTCCGCCGAGGCCGGACAGAGAGAAATAATCGAGGCTGAAACGACCGAAGACCTGGTAGTCATGCGGAGCCGCGTAGTCAATGCGGACGTCAAAAGATTTCTGGTCGAAAGGACCGGTGCCATTCGAGGTGAAGTTGTTCGAAATACCGGCGGCGGTTGGAGCCGGGAAAAGCGCTAGAACATTGCCGACGTTCTGGCCGATGCGGTTGATCGGAATCCAGTTCGGCTCGGTTGCACATCCCGCCGGCCCGCAGAACTGAGTGCGATTCGCGCCGGTGCCGGCTGTCGGATCGCCGGTAAGTGGATCGAAAATGGCTCCGTTGCCGCCGTTGAAGTATTCGCTCAGATTGCAAAAACCGGGACTCGAGCTTTGTGCGTTCGTCGCCGGATTGCAGCTCTGAGCAACGGTCGAAGTGGGGATCGTATAGAGGTTGGTAATGCCCTGTTGCTGCTGCGTTCCCTGATAGTCGCCGAAGAAGAACAGTTTGTTCTTGATGATGGGACCACCGACCGAACCGCCAAACTGTTTCCAGTTCGCGGCAGCGAGCGGCACGCCAGGCTTGTTGGTAAAGGGATCGCGGGCTTCCTGGTCGCTGTTCCGATAAAACAGGAAACCGCTGCCATGAAATTCGTTGGAGCCGGACTTGGTCTGTACTTTGATAACTCCGGAAGTGGCTTTGCCGGATTCCGCGTCGTAATCCTGCAGAGCGATCTTCGTTTCGGCGATGGCGTCGAGGTTCGGGTTGACGACGATGATTCCGAGGATCGGGTCCTGGTTGTCGGTGCCGTCGAGCTCAAAGTTGGTGCCGGAGAAGTGCTGGCCGTTTACCTGAATCTGGCCGCCGCCCTGCGGGTTTTCGGTCGCCGCGTGGCTGAAACCGGGCAGCTTCTGCGTGCCAGGCGAGAGCAATTCAAAGTTCGTGAAGTTGCGGTTCAGGACGGGAAGGTCCTGAACGTATTTCTGGCTGAACTGGATGTCGACATCAGCGCGGTCTGTCTTGAGTTGGGGAACCTCGCCAGTGACTTCGATAGATTGGGTCACTTCGCCAACTTGAAGCTGCGCGTCGACGTTAACGGAAGAATCGGCCGAAACCTGAATACTGGAAACGTCGTATGCTTTGAAGCCGGTGGCTTCGATGCGGACCTTATAAGTGTCGGGAATCAAGTGCGTGACGGAATAGATTCCGCTCTCGTTGGAAGTTGCGTCAAAGGTAAAGTTTTTGGTTGTAGACGTTACGGTGATTTTGGCTCCGGCCACCGCGTTGCCTTGCGGATCCGTGACCGTGCCGAGGATGCTGCCGAACACTGCTTGGCCGGGCGCCTTCGGGGCCGCCACGAACAAAACTACACACAGGCAAAGAAAACACCCCATGAATACACGACAACTTCTCATTCCAGTCCTCCTGATGTAATCGCCTGAGTTGACGCGCAGCCAGCTACCCCAGCCTGCTGCGGGCTCAGAGGCGAATCGAGCTCTCGACTTTTTGGAATGGGAAGTTAAGGACTAAACAAGCACACCGACTCCGCGCCAAAGGCACACTCCCCATGTACCTGGCAACACACTCAAGGGCCACCCAGCCCAAATGTAAGTAGTTGGAAAGTATTAGAGCACAAAGCGGGACGGACAGCGACAAAAAAAGGGGAGCCCGTGAGGGCTCCCCGGTTTGCCTTGGGGTGTTTTGGGGTTAGAAAGTGAAGCGCAGACCGAACTGCAATTGGCGCATGCCGTTCGGAGCGTTGGGCGAAGCGTCGGCTTCGATGTTCGTAATCTGGCCCGCGTTTCCGCCGCAGTCGATGCACAGGTTGCCCTGCGTCGAGCTGAAGCCGAGGACCGGGTGGTTGAATACGTTGTACGCGTCAAAGCGGAATTGTGCTCTGACCTTCTCGGTGAAATTGAAGCTCTTCGCCAACGATAAGTCAGAGAAGAAGGCACGTGGGCCGCGGAACGAGTTGCGACCAACGTTGCCGATCTCACCGCAAGCGGGCAGAGCGAAGGCGCCGGAAGTCGGACGGGCCAAGGTGCAAGTATCAGTCGTTGGCGTCACTCCAGTGTAAGCGAGCGGAGCGACAGGGGTAAACCAGAAGATGTTGCCGTTCGAGTCTGTGTGTTTGCCGACGTCAAAGGATGCGCCGGGAACTAGATTCGGACGACATGGGCCAGCATCGGAAATCTGACCGCACTCACCGATGGATGGTGTAAACGGCAAACCTCCGCTCCAGTTCGTGGTATTGGAAATCTGCCATCCGCCGAGAACGAAGTCCGCAGCGCGGCTGATGTCGCCGAGGAATTTCTTGCCTTTGCCGATCGGCAGTTCGTAAACCGTGCTGATGACGAAGACATGGTTCCGATTGAAATCGTCGGGACCGTAACCAAACTTCGGATCCACCGAAAAGTAATCGTCATTGTAGTTGTAAGCTCGCGAGTAAGTGTAGTGGCCGAGGAACTGAAGCCCCTGTGCGAAACGCTTTTCCAACTTCACCTGCAAAGCGTTGTAGTGTGAACTTGCGTCGTTGCCAAAGTAATCGTTGACGTCGGTGGAGCAGCAGGTCAACGGAATGGGATTTCCCGTTATTGGGTCAATCACTGGCTGACCGGTAAGAGGATCGAGAACAGGGAAGTTCGGATAGGTAAACGTCGGCACTCCGTTGAGGAAGAAGCGGCGACGATTCGATTGCGGCACGAATGGCGCAAAATTGTTGCCGCCAATGTTGGTTCCCGGCCCAATCGCAGCCTGGTTGGCGTTGTGACCCGGGCCGTTGCCGGCGAAACCGTGAGTGCCCTTGTTTCCGATATAGGCGATCTCAATGTTCATCGTCGGAGTCAACTGACGCTGAAGAGTGGCGTTCCATGCGTCCAAAGTGGGCAAGCGCTGGACCGTTGGACGAATGCGCGGCGCGACGTTGTTGTTGGGTCCACGGAGAGGCAGGATGCCGTCCGAAGGAACCGTAACGGGAGTAAAGGCCGGCGGCCCCTGCGCCAAAGTGAAGACTGCGGTGCGGTCATTTGTGCCACCGTTGACGCTGGAGTCGGTGACGTCCTGGTTTGCCAAGACGGGCAGGTTCTGAGTCACGACGTGGCCGAAATTCGAGCCGAACACGCCGATGTCGAAGCTGCGGCCATAACCAACGCGGACGACCGTCTTCGAGTCAACCTGATACGCAAGTCCGAGGCGGGGAGCGAATGCCTTCAAGGTGTTATCCGTGTTCCCGTTGAGGCTATTGCCGCCAACGCCGGCTACGCGGATGATGCCTTCTTCGATATTCGCGAAACCGCCTTTTTGGGCGCCGTTAACCGTCTCAGGGAAGTAGATCTCCCAGCGCAAGCCGAAGTTGAAAGTAAATTTCGTTGTTACGCGCCAGGTGTCCTGACCGTAAAAGAACCAGCGTTTCTGGCGTTCGGCCGCGTCAAGGCTAGTGCTGACGAAACGATTGAAGCTGGTGACGTCGCCGAGGAGGAAAGTTGCCAAGTCCAGACCGCCCTGGCCGGCTTGTGCCGTGTCTGCCGAGTTGAAGTTCAGAATACCAGTGCGGTTGGCGTCACTGGGAACGCGGAGGTTCTTGGCATAACGAATGTCCGCGCCGAACTTGATCTGATGGTTCCCCTGGATGCGCGTCCAGTTGTTCACAACCTGGAATTGATCTTCTTTTTCGATTAGCGGGCAGTTGCAGCGGCCAACGTTCAAACCATCTCCGAAGTGTCCGTTGTTGCTGCCCTGGTTCATGCCGTTGCCGTTGAAGAAGAAGGAGGCGAGGCCCGTTGTGTCGTCCGTGCCGAGGTTCAGGCCGGGAACCTGGAAAAGATCGCTCATCGGGTTGGTGCCAGCGTCCGAATATGCCGTGACCGGGTTGTAGCGGAACCACCCGAAGCGCACGTCAGTCAGCCACTTGGTGCCGATCGCCTTGTTGAAGCCGGTGGCCAAGCTGTAGTTGTGAACGGTAGAGGTGCCGTTCAGTCCTCCAGGGCCAAAGCCATCGCTACCCAAGATGCCAAGGCTGCCCTCACCGGACAAACTAAAGTAGTTGAGGCTGAAACGACCAAAGATGTTGAAGCCGCGCGGTGCGTTGTAATCGATGCGAGTATCGAAGCTATTCTGGTCATACGGACCGGAGCCCGAGGCCACGTAGTTATTCGTGATTCCTGCGGCGGTCGGCGTCGGAAATTCAGCAAGGATAAGAGCCGCCTGTGGTGAAATGCGGTTGATCGGGATGTGATTGCTAGGGAAAGCTGTGCGACCAGACCCGTCTAGTGCGGCACTGCTAGCCGGATCGAACACCTGGCCACCGGCATTTGCCACACCCAGGTACTCGCTCAAGTCGCAAAATCCCGTGGTGTTTGTGGCGGGATTGCAAGTCTGCTGTACCAATGCGGTCGGAATCGTCAACTGATTACTGATGCCGTTTGTTTGCCGAGTGCCTTGATAGTCGCCGAAGAAGAACAGCCGATTCTTGATGATTGGGCCACCCACTGCGCCGCCAAACTGTTTGAAGCTAGCTGCCGGAAGTGGGTCCGTCGGCTTGTTCGTGAAGGGATTGCGAGCCGACTGCCCATCACCGCGCCAATCAAAGAAGCCCGAACCGTGGAATTCGTTAGAGCCAGACTTGGTCTGTACCGTAACGACGCCGGCGACGGCTTTGCCAAATTCCGCGTCGTAGTTCTGTAGCGCGATTTTCGATTCCTGAATCGCATCGAGGTTCGGATTGACGACGATGATGCCGAGAATCGGGTCTTGGTTGTCGGTACCGTCGAGTTCGAAGGCCGTGCCGCTGAAGTGCTGGCCGTTGACGAAAATCTGCTGGCCGCCCTGAGGATTTTCCGTGGCGGCGTGGCTCCAGCCGACAAGTTTTTGCGTACCAGGCGAGAGCAATTCAAAGCTAGTGAAGTTACGGTTCAGAATTGGAAGTTGTGTTGCGTACTTTTCGTTGAAGGTTATTGAAACGTCGGCACGGTCCGTCTTGAGCTGCGGAATTTCCCCAGTGACCTCGATGGACTGGGTGACCTCTCCGACGTCCAGCTTGGCATCCACTTTGCTGCTGGTGTCGGCTGAGACTTGAATGGCCTTGACTTCGTAAGCTTTGAAACCGGTTGCCTCGACGCGAACGTTGTACACGTCTGGAATCAAGTGCGAAACGGTATAGTTTCCGTCGGCGTTCGTTGTTGTTTCTTCGACGGTACCTTTCGTCACCGATGTGACCGTGACCTTGGCGCCAGCAATTGCGGCGCCCTGCTGGTCAGTAACGGTGCCGATAACGTTTCCGTACACGGCTTGGGCAACGGATCTAACTGCGGTTGATGTAAGGAAAAACCCGGCGCAAAGAACAACGAATAAGCCGGTGAGTACGCGACTTCTCATTCCACCCCTCCTGATCTGACTGCCCGGTTGCCGCGTCAGCTACCCCTAGCCGCGCGAACTTACCGGTCGTGCCTAAACCAAAAAGATGAGCCGCCTCGACTTATAAAAAAAGGAATCGATTAGGAACGGAACGGAGGAATAGAAGCACAAACTACCGGACAGCTCCCCCGAAGCCACCCCTCAACGACATCCAAGTCAGCTCTTGCGAAGTCCCTTGCGCCAGTGAGCGTTACAGTCGGCACCGGCGACACGCACACACTGGGCACCCCTCGAATTGGGACACCACGAACAAAAAAGATAATGCGACTTATGTGCCTTTTCGCGAGAAGGCACAAGTTTCCGACCGTCTGATACGGTTACATCCGCTAAATCCTCTTCTTGCAATGACATCTGCGGCTTGGTAGGCTCCTGTTACATCGACGTAACAGGAATTCCTTGACGGAGAATTCCTTTTTGACGGACAGGTCTCAGCTTCAATCTGAAGTCGATCGCCTCGTGGCCAGCCAAGCGCTGCACGGGTCGGAATCCCTTTGCAAACTATTACGTTATCTCGGCAAGCAAGCGGTGGAGCATCCTGGTGTGCCGGTCAAGGAGTATCAGATTGCGACCGAGGTTTTTGGCCGCCAGGCCAATTTCGATCCGCAGCTCGACTCGATGGTGCGCGTCCAGGCTGGCCGGCTCCGCGCGAAGCTTGCGGAATACTACAACTCCGAGGGCGTGAACGACCGGCTGGTCATTGAGGTACCGAAGGGAAGCTACGCGATCGCGGTGCATGAGCGCGCGAGTGCCGGGCCATATCCAGGAAACGGGGCGGCCACAAGCGCTCAGGCGGCGGTAAATGGGGAGTTAGCGCATCAGTCCGTAAAGCCGAATGTGACGGCGCGCGCTTTGGGAATCGGCTTAATTGCGACCATCGCCATTATCGGATGGCTGGTTTGGACGCGGCATGAGCCATCGGTATCTTCAGCGAGCCTCCAAGCGGCATCGGTGGTTCCCGCACCGATTGAAATTTTCTGGAAAGGATTCGTTCGCGGACCGGAAGAACCGTGGGTGATCTTCAGCAACGCGCAGTTCGTGGGGCGACCCGACACGGGCATGCGTTACTACGATGCGGCGAAAGACGGCAAAGCGCCGATTCTAGATCATTACACCGGCGTTGGTGAAGTGCTGGCAGTTCACAACCTCGATCGCGTTTTCGGTTTGCTCCGTCAATCGTTGCGGGTGAAGCGTGGGAGCCTTTTTTCCTTGGACGACGCGAAGAACAATGATCTGATTTTCATCGGCTCACCTTCCGAGAATCTTACGTTGCTGGATATTCCTAGCACGCGTGAATTTGTGTTTCAGAAAGTGCGTGAGGGCGCGCGCAGTGGCAACATGGAGATCGTCAACGTGAAGCCGCAAGCAGGAGAGAACCGATCGTATCTGGCTAGCCCTTCCAACGTTCCCATGACGGAAGACTACGCGGTCGTGGCGCTGGTGAAAGCCATCAATCCGGAGCACTACGAGCTGATCCTCGCGGGAACGACTACCATCGGGACGCAAGCCGCGGTGGAATATGTGAGCCGCGAAAACTATTTGAACGAATTATTGACCAAAATGAAAGTGAGCAGGCCGAGCGATCTGAAGCCCTTTGAAGCGGTGATTCAAGTAAAGGTGGCGAAGGGCGTTCCAGTGGAGTTGTCGTTGGTGGCGCTGCGAGTCCTGAATTGAGCGAAGCCTACTGTCGCGGAGGCGCAACCAGCTTCGGGTCAAGCGAGGCTGCTTTTTGGAATTCTGACGAAGCCTCTTCGTTTTTCCCCTCTTGTCGTAGCGCGATCGCTAGTTCGAAATGAGCGGGCGCGTAATCTTTCACTGCCTGAATGGCGGCTCGAAACTGCGAGATCGCTCCATTCAGGTCGCCTAGGCTGCGCAATCTGCGCCCGGAATTCGTGGCGAACACCGCGGCCTGCAGATCTGTTTTTTGTTTTGCTAGGTCGGCTCCGAGTTTTGCTTCGGCGGAGGCTCCTTCTGTGTCGCCCAACTGACGCAAGACTCCTGCCAGGGTGGTGTGAGCACCGGCAAAGTCAGGCTGCAAGCGGATGGCTTCGCGCAGAGCTTGCGCGGATTCCGCGAGTTTGGACTGCTGCTTCAACACGGTTCCGAGCGTGTAGTATGCCTCGGCGTAATCCGGTTTGGCGCGGATCGCCTTTTGCAATTCGGCAGCTGCACCATCGACATCGCCCATCTGCCAAAGCGTTACACCTAGTGTGTATGGCGAGTCGGGCTGACTTGGGTCGAGTGCTTCCGCCGCGCGCAATTGTTCGACGGCTTCGGGCAACTTGTCCTGCAACTTGAGTGCGAGACCAAGGTTGTAATGGAGCGTCTGATTTTTTGGAGCTTGCTGCAGAGCCTCGCGGAAGGTGGCGACCGCTGCGGCGAAGTCCGCTTTCTGCAGGTAAGCGGCGCCAAGGTTTACCTGATAGCCGGTATCGCTTGGCCGAATTTGCAGAGCAGTGCGAAACGCCGCAATCGCTCCATCGCCATCCCCGAATTGCAGCAAGGCCAAACCTAAGTTGTTTTGCACTTCGGAATTTTGCGGCTCCGAGGCGAGGATTTTGCGGAACGCTTGGGCGGCTTCCACCGGATTTCCGGCGCGCTGGAAGGATTGCCCGAGCAGGTTCAGAATTTCGGATTGGTTTGGTTGAACTTGCAATGACGATTGAAACGCTGCAATCGCTTCGGGAAATTTGCCGGTTTCTCTGAATGTCCGTCCGAGATAATTGAGGACAAGAAAGTTGTTCGGGACCAGTTGATTGGCCTTGGCTAGATGCTGCTCGGCGGATTTGAATTGTCTCTGTTCAAATTGCAGAACTCCGAGATGCAAGTGCGCGGAGGCCAGTTCCGGATTGCGCCGCAATGCTTCCTCAAACTCCCCAGTAGCGGTTGAAATGTCATTTTGCTGAACGAGAAGCGTGCCAAGAGCATCATGCAGATCCGCGCGTTTCGGCGCCAACTCGACGGCGCGCCGCATTTCCTCGGTCGCTTCCTGCAGCTTCGCAGCCGCAGCAAGCGCGAGAGCCCGCGAGGCATGCGCATTGGCGTCATCCGGCTTGGTTTGAGCGGCGATTGAGCCTGATGCGCAGAAAAGTGCACCTGCTACAAAGAACACCTTGAGATGCGAACCGCGCTGAAGCAAGCACGACCCTCCGAAAGCTGCGCTTACACTAAATTTTCATACTAGCATTAAGATGCGACTGCATCGGGTATCAAGCGCTAACGATGGGAACGCAACCTACGAAGTCAGGTTTGCGCGAATGACTTGGATGATGAAGAACCTCTCGTTCCTCACCAGCCTTATCTTGTTGATGCAAGTCCGCACGCCTTCCTTGCTGCCGCAAGTGCCGCAAAAATCCGGAGAAGTACCAGCGAATAAAGTCGCTTACTTCGTGGACGAAGCTGCTAGGGCCGGCCTGACCGCAAAAAATATCTTCGGCGGCGTGGACACAAAGAAGTACATCATCGAAACCACCGGCACGGGCGTGGCGATTTTCGATTACGACAACGACGGCTGGCCCGACATTTTCATCGTGAACGGCACGACGTTAGATCCTCTGTCAAAAGGCACGGCAGCTCCCACCAACCACCTCTATCACAATAATCACGACGGCACGTTCACCGACGTAACCGCAAAAGCCGGCCTCGCACACACCGGCTGGGGACAAGGCGTCTGTGTGGGCGACTACGACAACGACGGCAACGAAGACCTTTTCGTCACCTACTACGGCAAGAACGTGCTTTATCACAACAATGGCAACGGTACGTTCACAGACGTCAGTGACAAGGCGCGCGTCGCAGGGAGCGGTGGTGTCTGGAGCACCGGCTGTGCTTTCGTTGACTACGACCGCGACGGCAAGCTCGACATTTTCGTCGCAACCTATGTGGACTTCGACGTGAAAACCGCTCCAGCTCCCGGCGAGCGGGCTTCCTGCCTTTGGAAGGGCGTGCCAGTGATGTGCGGCCCGCGAGGCCTGCCCTGGTCGAAAAACATTCTCTATCACAACAACGGCAACGGAACGTTTGAAGACGTGACCACGAAATCCAAAATCGACCAGACCAACGGCCACTATGGCTTCAGCGTTTCCATGTTTGATTTCGACGATGACGGCTGGCCCGATATCTACGTCGCCTGCGACAGCACTCCCAGCATTCTCTATCGCAACAACCGCGATGGTACATTCACCGATGTTGCCGTGACTGCGGGCGCCGCGTTCAACGAAGACGGCAAAGAGCAAGCCGGCATGGGCTCGACCATTGGCGACTACAACGGCGACGGTCGCCTCGACATTTTCAAGACAAATTTCTCCGACGACACCTCAACTCTCTACCGCAACAACGGGGATGGCACGTTCGACGACGTAACCTTCGCCGCTGGGCTCGGCCTATACACAAAATATCTAGGCTGGGGAACGATGTTCCTCGACGTGGACAATGACGGCTGGCCTGACCTGCTCCTCGTCAACGGCCACGTCTATCCAGAAGTGGACAGCCAGCATCTTGGCAGCGATTATCGCGAGCCGCGCATTCTCTACCACAACCGAGGCAATGGCACGTTCGAGGACATTTCCGCAAGCGCCGGTCCCGGTATCACCACTCCTGCGTCCGGCCGCGGCCTCGCCATCGGGGATTTATGGAACGACGGCCGCGTTTCCGCCGTCATCAGCAACATGAGCGCACCGGCAAGCCTGCTCGTGAACCAAGTCCGTTCCACCAATCACTGGATCGCCTTCAAGACAATCGGCACAAAATCCAATCGCGACGGCATCGGTGCGAAAATTCGGCTCAAAGTTGGCAATCGCATTCTTGTGGATGAAGTCCGCAGCGGCTCCAGCTACGATTCGAACAACGACATGCGCGTTCACTTCGGCTTGGGTACGGCGACAAAGCTCGATTCGGTAGAAGTTCGCTGGCCCAGCGGTCTAACAGAACAGTTTCCAAACGCTCGAATCGATGCCATCAACAATTTGAAGGAAGGTTCGGGCGAATCGTCGAAAACCTCGCGCTAGTTCGAGGGTAACGCGGGCTACTCGGCTCGACGGCACATAGCAAATCTACTTCCCGGATGCGTTCATCCTCGCGGACCTGCCTTCGGTACGCGCGATCGCCGAAAAATATCGCACTCGCATCCGTTCAGTTTCGCTGCTGGTGAACAAGAGATTCCCTCGTGCCGCCTCACGCAAATCCCAGACCTCCCATCTGGCCCGCATCAAACCTTCGACCGAGTGAGAGCTTTTTCCCAGCAACAAATGTCCTAGTTCATGGACCACAACATATCCCAGCAAGTCGCCTTCACGGATCACGTCTAGCGCCTTAGCTGACGACAGCGGCGTCATGTAAACGTTGGCGTAGTTTCCCTCTCCTTGCTCATTCAGAAACGATTGCCCGAAGACGTCGCCTGAACTGGTTTGTTTGCCGGTCACCAGTCGAACCGAAAGGTGGCTCGGAAAAGCCACGTCCAGACAGCCAAGCTCCGTATGCCAGTTTCCGGGAGTTCCGCAGTCCAGCCAAGTTAAAGAGACTCCCGCTTTTTCGAATACGGCCTGCGCCCGCGTCTCGGCAACGTCTAAGACAGATTGAGGAACCTGCGCGTCATTAAAGACAGACACCGTGAGTCGTATTGTGTGTAGTTGGGCTTTGGGACCTGCAGTGGCTTTCTGCCCCAATAAGAGCGTCAAGGTTGCTGCAGCAAAGATCCAGAATTTGCGCCGCATCGCAGCCGGGCCTCTCCGGCAATGGCGCAAAACTGCAATTCATGGCTTGGTGCCTCAAGGCTTAGGGGGTTACGGCTCACACAAATTCAGGTGACCAGACAAGTCTCGAACTTTCAGTTATTTACGAGAGTTGGTGACACGCGATTTCGTAGCAAATGAGCGGTCGCAATTGAAACGAAAGTCTTCGTAGTTCGTATAAGTAATAGAGATGACGTCTAATGTCAGAAAAGGGTGAACCAGGTGGCCAGCCTCCCAACCAATAATCTTCCTGAGGTGGTACGGTTCGGCGTCTACGAGCTCGATCCTCGAGCTGGGGAGTTACGCCGCGGTGGGGTAAAGATCAAAATCCAGGAGCAGCCCTACCAGGTTTTAGCGCTATTACTGGAGCGACCCGGGGAAATCGTTTCGCGGGAGGAGTTGAAACGCCGGCTGTGGCCCGCTGACACCTTCGTCGACTTTGACCACAGCCTGAACGCCGCCATCAAGCGGTTGCGTGACGTCTTGCGCGACTCCGCGGACAATCCTCGCTTCGTCGAAACTTTGGCTCGCAGAGGGTATCGCTTCCTTGCGCCCGTTACGGGAGTCTTGCCGGCCGGCCTCGCACCCTTGGCGCCCATACTCGTGGCGCCGCCGTCGCGCCGCAGAAATCGTGCTCGCTGGATCGCATCTGGTCTTGTACTCGCTGGCGCCTGCATCTCGGTCGGCTTCCACATCGGCAATCGTGCGGCGCGCGCCGAAGTTCCTCGGGAAGCCAAGCTCACCGCGAATTCCCCGGACATTCCCGTCTATCGCGCCGCAATTTCTCCCGATGCTCGCCTCTTGGCCTACACAGATCCCCGCGGCCTCTTCCTTCGTGAAATCGCCCGCGAAGACTCCCACCAGCTCTGGCTTCCTCAAGGCCTCAAACCAAGCGTTGTGTCCTGGTTCCCGGACGGCAATCATCTGCTCGTCGGTGGCATCCAGTCGGACGGCGAAAAGCCAAATCTATGGAATGTCTCGATCCTCGGCGGGCCTTCTCGAAAAATTTCCGACGAATCCGATTCGGGCGTCGTTTCTCCCGACGGAAAACAGATCGCCGCGATTCGTGGCAACGGCAAGCTCAACGCTTCCGAACTCTGGCTCATGAACTCCGATGGCAGCCAGTCTCGTAAGCTGCTCGATATTTCGGCCTACTCCTTCTCCGTTGCCTGGTCACCCAACGGGACACGCCTCGCCTACATGAAAGCGAGTTACTGGCCTGGCTACAAAGAAGAAGTTCACATCGACACAATCGACCTTGCGACCGGAAAAACGAACACCGCCTTCTCCGACGAATTGATCGGCGGTGGCATGGTCTGGAGCCGCGATGGACGCCTTTTCTTTAGCCGCGTCGAGGAAACTTCCTACATCAAATCCGACATCTGGTCGCTCTGCATCGACGAACGTAGCGGCGAGGCGCGCGGCAATATTGTTCAGGTGACGAACAGCCCCGATTGGAAACCCCGGCCTGAAGTCTCGAGCGACGGCAAGAAGCTGATCTTCCTGCGAAACAACATCGCTCCAACCGTTTATCTAGCCCAGGTAGAGCCGCAGTCGAAAACTCTCTCCCAGGTACAACGGCTGACCCTCGACGAAAGTGTCAGCAGGCCCTATGAATGGACGCCCGACGGAACCGCGCTACTCTATGTTTCGAATCGGGATGGCGAATTCCATATTTTCCGGCAGCGGCTCGGGGCCGCATCGCCGGAACTTGTGGTCGACGGCCACGACAGTCCCAACATCATGCGGCTCAACCCCGACGGCACGCAGATCCTCTATATGAGCGAAGCCAGCCGCGCAGGCCGCAGTGGAACGGCGCCCGCCGAACACACCACAGGGTTTGATCGCGAAAAAGTTCGCATCATGACCGTCGCAATTTCGGGCGGCGTTGGGAAGGCGATTCTCGAAGCCGATGGCATGAACAATTTCCAGTGCGCCCGCGCGCCATCCACCTTCTGCATGTTCAGCAGGTTCACAAAGGACGCGCTTGCGTTCGTTCAGTTCGATTCGGTCACCGGTGAAACCAAGGACGCCTTCCAGACCAATGATACGGGCTGGCAGAATTATAACTGGACGCTTTCTCCTGACGGCAAAACCATGGCGCTCTGTAAGGAAGGGCGGGTATCCCTCGATTCAGAAATCCGGCTGATTCCGACCGACGGCGGCGCCGAACGCAAAATCCACTTGAATGATTGGGTCAGCATTTCCGCCATAGACTGGGCTGCTGACGGCAAGAGTTTCTGGGCCAGCGCGACAATGCGCGGTGAAACGCGCGCCCTCGTCAACATTGATATGCGTGGCGAAATGAAGCCTGTGCTACAAGACGGCAAGCCTTACGTCGGATGGGGCATTCAGTCACGCGACGGCAAACATCTTGCTATTTGGCAAGCTACCGGCGGTTCCAACGTCTGGATGCTGGAAGGTTTTTGATTTCACTTTTGATTTCAGAAGATAAGACTGCGTTGCTTTGCGTGCCGCCTGCGATAAGCTGAGGTTCGAAGGAATGAACCATGAGCACCGCTCCAGTTGTCAGCGCTAACGTCAAACAGGCCGTCCCGTTTTTCGGCGTGACCAACATGGAAAACTCGCTGCGGTTTTATGTTGATGGCCTCGGGTTCAAAATGAAGCATCGCTGGATTCCAGAACGCGCCGAGGACAAACCTGACGGGAGAATTCGTTGGTGTTGGCTTGAGCTTGGGAGTGCCGCGATCATGCTTCAGGAATTTTTGCCCGGGCGTCTGCCGAAAGAAACGTTGGGAACTGGCGCTTCAGTTTGCTTCATGTGCGAAGACGCCTTGGCGCTCTATCGCGAGTTCAGATCGCGAGGTATACACACCCGACAGCGGCCTTTCGTCGGAAACCGCCTGTGGGTGGTGCCGCTCAGCGACCCGGATGGCTATCGGATCGACTTCGAGAGCCCGACGGATGCACCTGAAGAGACTGAGTTGGAAGAATAGTCTCTGTTGAGGCGAGTTTGGGCCCGTTCTTTCGATCCTCTGGCAAATCACGTAGCCAATTTCGGATGCTGCAAATGAAATTCCGTCGCGTTTTGATAGGCGCGCGCGAAGGCGAGCATTTTCCCTTCTCCATAAAGCTGCCCTAGGAACGTCAGGCTGACGGGAGTGCCTGGTCCGCCATAATTTCCTTCGATCTCGCCCTTCTCATTCTTTCGCGCCGGCGGTGCATCGTTCCCGCGAAAGCCGTTCGGTAGAATCAGCGCAGGATGCCCCGTTAGGTTCGTCACCACGAGTTGCTGGCTATTCGTCGGCGCAACAATCACGTCTAAATCCGCGAATGCCTTCCCGACTGCGTCCATCGCCAACGTTCGTGCACGGTTCGCCTGGATGTACTCCACTGCCGGAATGAATCGCGCCGCGCGAAACGTTGTCGGCCAGTCGTCCGGCCCCTGTTCCGTCAGCAGCTTGTCTCGGCCGCTTCGCGTTAGCTCATCGAACGCTGCAGCCGCTTCCGCATCCAGGAGCGGCACCATCGCGTCGTATGGAAATTTCGGCAACGTGACCGGCTCCAGCTTCGCGCCCATAGCCTGCAGCTCTTCAATCGCCGCTCGCTGAAACTTACGGTCGTACTCGACTTGTACGCGCCTCTCTTCGCGGCGCGCCTTTTGCTCATCGCGTTTTTTCTTTTCTTCCGGTGAAAGCTGTGACTCCGGCTTGCCCTGCTCTTCGGTCTGCTGGAAAGGCTTTTCGAAGTCATCTTTCAAATAGCCCACGCGCAGTTTTTTCCAATCCAGGTCGGCATTCCAGTTAAAAGTCGCTGCCTTTACGGTGCGGTCTTTTCCATCCGGGCCATGGATCGTATCGAGCACGAGCGCCGTATCTTCCACACTTCGGCAAATCGGCCCCAGCTTGTCCATGCTCCATGAAAGCGCCATCGCTCCCGTTCGCGGCACCAGTCCGAACGTCGGACGCAATCCCGTGCAGCCGCACCGAGTACTCGGCGATGAAATTGAGCCGAGCGTCTCCGATCCAATTGCGAAGGCCACGCAGCCGGCCGCAACGGCGGAAGCGGAACCCGCTGACGATCCACTCGAGCCTTGCGCCGGATTCCACGGATTGCGCGTCTTTCCTCCGAACCACCGGTCGTCCATCGCCAACGCGCCCAGACTCAGTTTTGCCACCAGCACTGCGCCGGCCTTGTCCAGTCTTCTTACGACCGTCGCGTCCTCTTCGAATTTCTGTTCCTCGAATCCACCCGCGCCCCACGTCGTGCGATAGCCCGCGACTGCAAGCAAGTCCTTGGCGCCCCACGGCAACCCGTGCAACGGGCCGCGATATTTTCCGGCCGCTAAATCTCGATCCGCTTCTTTGGCTTTCGTTATTGCCCGCTCTTCCGTCAGCGTGATCACAAAATGCAGCTGCGGGTCGTAGCGCTTTAGCCGCTCCAAATACATCTGCGTCAGCCCAAGCGAAGAGACTTTCTTGGTACGCACCAGTTCGCTCAATTCGCGTGCCGAAGCAAAACAAACATCCTCAAGATTTTTCGGCACGCCGCGTGCGGCAACAGACGGCGCGGCAGAAATTCTCATCGGCCGCTTCTCGGTTTCGATTTTGGTCGAAGGCAAAACCGGATCGAATACCAATGCGGGCGGAACGCTGTTCGGAATGTGCAGCTTGTAAATTTCCTCGAAGCCCTTGACCCGTTGGTTCAAAGAATCCAGCAAAGTCTTGCGTTGCTCCGTCGGAATCGGCACATCCGCGATCGCCGCCGCTTGCGTGATCATCGCCTCGGTGATCTCTGTTTTTCCGTCAGCCAGCGCCCACAAAACACCTGGCAACAACGTCGTACCAAATCCCATCCCAGAAAACGTCGCAAGAAACCGCCGGCGATCTACCATCGCGTCCTCACCTCATCCAAGAAAATTGTGCGCGTGAAGTTTATTACGAGAGAGCAGGGTTTTGTAGCGGCCGCTTTCGGCTTGCCCCGACTCGATCGGGGAGGCCGGCGCCTTTGCGGCGTGGCGGCAATGCCGAGACGAGTTTACTTCGGTTTTGCTGGGAAGCTATCCGCGCGTGTAATTCCTTTGCCTTCCGTAACGTAATAGAGCTGATTCGCTATCAAATCTTTCAGGCTATCCACTTGTCCGCTCGGCCAGCGAATTTCCAGCAATTCCACTTTTTCTGCCGAGCCGATCCCAAAATGCACCCGCAAATCGTTTTGCGAATAATACCCACCGCCGCTGCGCACTTCGTCAATCTGCGAGTGCGGCTTCTGTTCACCCGCCACCCGCGTCACGCAACGCAGCCTCGCCCCAATCCCGCTGCGGTTGGACTTCGTTCCGATCGTGCGCACCTTGATCCAGTTGTTTTTCAAGGTCGAATCGCAGCGCAGCAGCTGCGGAAAATCGTTCACGCAGTTCACAACCAGGTCCAGGTCACCGTCATTGTCAAAATCGCCGAACGCACAGCCGCGTGATGCTGTCGGCGCCGAAATTCCTGTCCCTGCGTTCAGCGAGACATCTGCAAATTTCCCGTTGCGCAAATTCTTGTACAGCAGTTTCCGTTGCGCGTAGCCCGCTTCGGTCGTCAGTTGTTGCACTTCGGGGTACACATGCCCGTTGCAAAGCAAAATGTCCGGCCAGCCGTCGTTGTCAAAATCAAAAAAGCCGCATCCCCATCCAAGGTATTGCGTGTGCTTGCCCAAACCGCCGGTGAACGTCGTATCCTCAAACGTTGCGCCGCCCAGGTTGTGATAAAGCGATGGCGTATCTCCCGCAAAATTCGTCTTCACAATGTCCAGGTTGCCGTCCATGTCGTAGTCGGCGGCGGAAACACCCATCCCCGCTTGCGGTTTGCCATCCGCGCTCAGCGCGCAGCCCGCTTCCATAGCAATGTCCGTGAATTTTCCGTTCTTTTTGTTTTGATAGAGCGCGCTCGCCGTCGAATCATTCGCCACGTAAATGTCCGGCCAGCCGTCGTTGTCGAAGTCCGCCGTCAGCACGCCGAGTCCATACGTTCCATTCGCGCTCAGAATACCGCTCGACTCCGAAACATCCGTAAACGTTCCGTCGCCGTTGTTGTGAAACAAAATATTCTTCCCACCGATCAGTCCCGGCGGGCCGCAGGCCACCATCACGCCCTTATACAGACACGGACCGGACTCCGGAACCGGCGCCGTCGCCAAATCCATATCAATGTAATTCGCCACAAACAGATCGAGCTTGCCGTCGCGGTCGTAGTCCACAAACGCGCAGCCCGAATTCCAGCGCTTTCCGTTTCCGCCCACACCGGCTTTTTCCGTAACGTCCGTGAACGTCCCGTTCCCGTTGTTGTGGTAGAGAACGTTCTTCCCGAAATAGCTCACGAACAAATCCTCGTAGCCGTCGTTGTCATAGTCTCCGATGCACACGCCTTGCCCCCAGCCGGTGTGCGCCAACCCGGCTTTCTCCGTCACGTCCGTAAACGTTCCGTCGCGATTGTTTTTGAAAAGATGAGAATGCGGCTCCTGCCCCTTCGGAAATCCCTCCAGCCGCCATCCGTTCACCAGAAAAATATCCAGCCAGCCATCGTTGTCGTAGTCATAAAACGCCACGCCGCAGCCGGTTGTCTCCAGCAAATATTTGTTTTTGTACTCGCCGCCGTAAACTGTCTTGGCGTTCAGCCCAGCCTGCTTGGCGATATCGAGAAAGCTTACTCCCAACGGAGCGGAGCCAACGCCGTCAACTTTCTGTTGCGGAGCCGTCTGAATCCCACGCGCCCCTGCGGGCCGCAACGCTCCCAGCAAACTCTCCAGCGACACTACGACCGCCGAGCGGCTCAAGGACTGTAGAAATTTTCGCCGTGGAAAGAACAATCGCCCTTTACCCTTCCCTGATCCTTTTTCGCAACCGCTCGATGCGAACCTGTAGCGCCCTCTTTTAGAAGGCGGGATTTTCGCACCCTTCGCTCAGACCTTTCGCTTCGCGGAAAGCGTGCTACACTCTGCCCGTTTCTTTGGGTTTCAGCACGCTTTGCAACCCAGAAATAAAATAGACAGCGCGTTCGCACTTTGCAAGCAAGCTACGCGCCACAATTCCGTCATGCAAATATTCCTGCGTTTCTTCGTTGCAATATTTCTCCTCGCCGCATCTGCAGGCATTCTCTCCGTCCCTGCGCATTCGCAGGATTCCGGTTCCTCGGCGAAATCGCTCGAAATCACTCGGCCTGCACGGCCGTGGGAATTTCTCGCGTCGGTCGGCAAAAAAGCCAGCCTGCTCGGCAATGAATCGGGGGGCGCGGAAGCCTGGGTCTATCCGCTGAAAATCCTGCGTGATCTCCGTCTCACGATTCACACTGAAGGCCGCGAGATTCCCGGCGAATCGCTCGTTCGAACGGTCGTCGTACATCCCGAATCCACAACGCTCGTCTATGCCGGCGACACGTTTTCCATTCGTGAAACCTTTTTTGCTCCTGTCGATCAGCCCGGCGCAGTGATCGAACTGCAGGTCGAAACAGAGCAGCCACTCGAAATCGAAGCCAATTTCATTCGCGATTTTCAGTTGGAATGGCCCGCATCCATGGGCGGCACCTATGTA
>Ga0268266_10000581_pt1 | contig 50585 bp, 33 predicted proteins | sample KBSS13metaG_FD_190356 | JGI IMG/M metagenome (GOLD analysis project Ga0268266, IMG submission 190356) | Switchgrass rhizosphere microbial communities from Kellogg Biological Station, Michigan, USA - KBS S1-3 metaG (SPAdes) (version 2) | ecosystem: Host-associated > Plants > Roots > Rhizosphere...
TATTCTCGGTGCGCGCGCCCGAATACATCGCGGTGGCGTAGATTTCCGTGTCGGGCGAGAGGTCGAAGGACACGCGCCCATAGAGCGAACCGCGCGTCAGGGGATTGATCAGGCCCTGTGTGAACTCGTGGGTGTTGATCTGGTCGCCCGGGTTGGAGGGGGTACCGAAGCACGAATTGTTGATGCCACCCACCAAGGCGCCGGAGGCGGACTTGGTGCAGTTACCCGCCAGGACCAGCGGATAGGCCTGACCGTTGGCGCCGAAGGTTGTGAAGGCCTTGGGGCCACCGCCCTGGATCAGGCCATATGCCGCGAAGTTCACCTGCTGGCGCAGCGGACCGTAGAAGGATTGCGGCTGGCCGGCCGGCGTTGCGCCGATGGTGGCGTAACTCGACGTGCCCGACTGGCGCGACAGGTTGCGGCCATCGATGTTGCCCGGCAAGGCGGTGTGTTGATAGACGTTCTGCGGATAGCGCGGCAGCAAACCGTCATTGTAGCTGTATTCGCCCGCAACTTCGACGTGACCGCGGCCTCCGCCCCAGCTGGTGCCGGCTGCGAACTGCAGCAGCAAGTTGCCCATGTCGCCATAGCCGGTGCCGCCGGCCAGGGCGTTGGCCTTGAAGCCTTCATATTTCTTGTCGGTGATGAAGTTGACCACGCCGGCCACCGCGTCCGAACCCCAGGAGGCCGACGCACCGCCGGTCACGATGTCCACGCGCTGGATCAGCATCTGCGGCACCATGCTGACGTCCACCACACCGTTCAGGTTGGCGGCAACGACCCGCTGGTTGTCCATCAGGGTCAGGGTGCGCAGAGGGCTCAGCGCGCGAAGACCGAGGGCCGAAAGGCCGATCAGGCCGTTCGAGGTCGTACCGGCCTGGGCCGCAGCGCCTGTGGAGCCTTGAAGGGCGGGCAGGTCTTTCAGCGAGTCGAAGACGTTGGGCTTGGCCTGGGCCGCAAGGTCAGCGGCGCCAATCACCGTCGTCGGCGTCGGCGCATCGAAACCCGCAGCCTGAAGGCGGGTGGATGTGACCGTAACCTGCTCGACGCCTTCTTGCGCCATGGCAGTTCCAGCGCTGAGCGCCAGAACGGCAACACCACTCACCAGACGCGCATGCGTCTTTGAAAGACCAAAATTCATAGGAAAGCCCCCTCTTTAACCTATCCTTATTGTCAGATTTGAACTCACATGGTTTCGCCTCACAAGAGCGTAACCGGCCGTTCTGGCCAGCTAATCGGGGAAATGACAAAACGTCGTCGGCGTGTGGCTTACAGGTACCAGTGTATACATGACGTAGTTGTCATTGCACTTTATGCATATTGAGCAGGGGGTTAGGTCACATGACGACAGGAAAACCCGCGCGTTTCACCAGCGCCGACGCCGCGCGCAGACATCTGGAGACCCTGCTGTGGCGGGACGGTCCGGTTTGCGCCCACTGCCGAATCGCGGGCCAGGCAACGGCTCTCAAAGGCAAATCCACACGTCCTGGCGTTTACTGGTGCAACGCCTGCCGGAAGCCCTTCAGCGTGACGGTGGGCACCATTTATGAGCGCTCACACATCCCCCTGAACAAGTGGCTCTACGCCAACCATCTGCTTTGCAGCAGCGCGAATGCGATGTCCGCGCGCCGGCTGGCTCGCATGCTTGACGTTTCCTACAAGACCGCCTGGCACATGATCCATCGTATCCGCGCGGCCATGCCTTCAGAGTCCGCTGGCGAGCCGTCGCCAATGTCCTGATGAATTCCGTCCTAGTGGAGCGGATTAGACATTCGCCACTTCGCTTGACGCGAACACCGAGAGCGAATGTCAAATCCAAGCTCCACTAGAATCATATATTTGCTAGTGGTCCTTTGATTCCAACATTCGCAAAGTGCCTGGCGCAAATGGGATGCGAATGTTGGAAGCGGACCGCTAGTCCCGTGAACTATTCCGGAGCTTCCGGCGCCTTCGGATATGCTTTGTCCTTGGCTTTCATCTCGTCGTGCGGCTTGGGCGGCGTTTTCAACATCCGCAGCAAGACTTCGTCTTCACGCTTCCGGCTTTCTGATTTCAGCAAGCAATCCCCCCAGGAATGCGTACCCCGAGGAAAAGATTAGCGCTCTCGCCGGAAAAACGCCATCGCATGCAAGAGCGACGGCAAGCAGTGGGGCTACCGTTCGGGCTTTGCCACCGCCGCTGCGTCGGCGTTAACTTGCTGCTGAGGCTTGGGCGGGGAGGCTTTCAGCGGCCTCGACTGGCGGTAAAAATCCTGCATCCACGGCGGGATTCCGTCGGCGTCTTCGCCGGGATAATGCTGGCGATATAGGGTCTTCCGGAAATAATCGGCGCTGGGCAAATCATCCAGCAGACTTTCCATGATGCCCACCGCATCCTCTGTCGTGCCAGGCGGCACCGGCTGCGGGACGCGGGTGTTGGTGCCCCTGATAACCGCCAGCCTGGTTTCATCGAAAGCAATCTTGCGGTCCTGCTCTGCCACGAGCTTGGGCACATCCATCGGCCTGTCCGGATCAACCACATAGGCGGACGCCATCCTGATGCGATAGGCCGTGGAGATGGCGTCATATTTGCCGGTCTTTTCGTTGTACATGCCATCGGCATTGCGGCGCAGGGCGTAATAAAGCGCGACATGATCCTCATGCTCGCGGATGCCCTGCTGGCCGCCATCCTGCGCGAAGGTGTTCTCGCTATAAAGATCGCGCCAGTTGCGATAGCCGCCGATCAATCCGGTGCCGCTATGGCCGTCGAGCCCGATGTTGAGCCTGATCTTGCCCTTGGTGAAATCTGTGTCGCCTGTCTGATCGTAGAACCAGGCGATGCGCGGGGTGTGCAGATGCGGGGCCTGTTCGGTCTCAACCATCCCGTTCCGGATGGTGGCTTTCAGCTTGGTGTATTGGGCCGATTTCAGGATGCGGTAGGAATAGTCCAGGGCGATATTGTTCCGCGCATCCCTGACAATCTTGTCGGGAGAAAAGCCGATCTCCAGCGTGGCGTCGCTGTCGTTCATCGGATCCTGGTTGCCCGAGATGCGGATGACCATTGTGTAGAGGCCCTCCTGCATCTTGTCGTTGGCGCGCAGATCCAGGGTGGCGTTGCCGTTGCCCCGCCAGGGCGCGTCGCAGCCCCAGGCGCGGTAGAGCGCATTGTCTATGCCTTTCTCGCCATCGGGGCTGACGAAGTCATCCGCCTTGATCCTGCCGTCCAGATTGAAGCCGTCGCCGATGCGGCCGGTCACCTGCGGCTGGCCCGGATCGTCGGCCGCCCACGGATTGACGTAGGTTTCGATTTCCTTCTTATAGCCGCGCCGCGACAGTGCCCGATCCCAGATGTAGAAACGGGTGAGGTTGGGGGCCCGGACATTGTCCAATCCCGGCGGCGCCGATATCCAATCTATTTCCTGCTGCGAACGCCACTTCTGCCGCGCCACGGCGACTTTGGTCCGGTCGTCGCTTGCAAAGTGCACTGAGCTGCCATGCGGGCAATCCACACCTGGCTCGATTTCGGCGTTGCGGGTGAAATCGGCGCGCCCGCCATAGTGGAAGGCATATTCATACGCGCCCACGACAAAGCCGCGTACCCAGGGCGCCGCGGCCGCCGGCTGTGCAACTCCGCCCGCCATGGTCAATGCCATGGCGGAAACCAGAAGGCGCTGTCGCAAGATCATGAATTCCTTCCGCTCGCGGAATTGGCCAACCGTCCGGCCGGTTCATCACCTCTTGAAGGACGCAAACATACGCCCCTTCGACCGTCAGCGCATGGCCTGGTTCTGCGCTTTTGGGTAGGCATCGCCCGGGAAGGCGGCGCTACGGCGTGCCCGGCTTGTAGCCCGGACCCCGCAAAACCCTGCCGGGCGTGGCGTTGGTGGGTTTGCCGTTCGCAACCACCGCCTGACCGTTCACCAGAACCCAGGCGATCCCCTTTGAATACTGGGCCGGATTTTCATACGTCGCCATGTCCTTGATCGTGGCGGGATCGAACACTACCACATCGGCTTTCATGCCCTGACGCAGCAGTCCGCGATCGGCCAGCCCCAGCTTGTTGGCCGCCTGGGAGGTCATCTTGCGAACCGCTTCCTCGATCGTGAAGACATGCTTCTCGCGCACATATTCGGACAGCAGCCTGGTGCTGCTGCCGAAAGAGCGCGGATGCGGGCTGCCGAAGGAAGTGTGCACATCGGCGGGCAGCGCGATGCCATCCGAACCGATGTCCATCCAGGGATTGTTCAGCATCTGGGTGACGATCGCGGCCCGCTTGCCGGTGGGAATCCCGATCTGGAACCCCTCGCCCTTCATCTTGACCAGGATGTTCAGCAGCGCCTCTTGCGGCGTCACATGCATCTCGGCGGCGATTTTGGTCAGAAGCTTGCCGTCGAAGGCCAGATTCATCGACGCCACCTTCAGGGTCGAAAAATCCCGGTCCTTCATTTCCGCCAGGATGCGGGCGCGGCTATCGGGCTTTTGCAGCCGCGCCACGATCGCGGCGGAATCGCCTTCCTGCGCCCAGGCCGGCAGCGATTGGGTCAGGTAGGTCCAGCCGGTTTCGTAAGGATAGGAATTGCCGGTGATATCCACACCGTCGGCGCGCGCCTGCTGGACATCTCGTATGAAGTCGTCGGGATCCATGCCGGCGCTGGCGCCCAGATGGAATATCTCCACCGGGATATGGGCGCCCTTGGCGATGGCGATTGCTTCCTTCAGGCCGGTGTCGCGCGGGGCGCCGGGCGCGACGTTGCGGATATGGATGGTGAAGATGCCGCCATAGCTGCCGGCGACCTTGCACAAATCGATCAACTGGGCGGTGTCGAAGAACATGTTCGGCACATAGGACATGCCATTCGAGAGGCCGAAGGCGCCCTCCTCCATGCCTTGCCGGATCAATTGCTTGATCTTGTCCATCTCCGCCGGCGTGGGCTGGCGGTTCTGGTATCCCATCACCGAGGCGCGCACCTGGCCGGCCCCGACATAGGACGCGACATTGGGGCCGATGCCCTTCTTGGTCAGATAGTCGAAGAACCCGCCCAGGGTGGTCCAGCTCCGCTTGACCGGCGGGGTCACCATCATCGGATCGTCCACCGCCGGGCCCAGCACCGGGCCAGCCGAGAGATGCTCACCCATGACCTCGGTGGTGACGCCCTGGGTGACCTTGCTCAATCCCCGTCCGTCCAGGGACAGACCGAATTCGGAATGGGAATGCATGTCGATGAAGCCAGGCGAGACCACCTTGCCGGCGGCATCGATGACGCGTTTTGCCGTCACGGGCGCGCGGCCAACATAGACGATCTTGTCGCCAGTGATGGCGATATTGGCTTGAATCCAGGGACCACCGGTGCCGTCTACGACATGGCCACTCCTGATGAGGATATCGGCCTGAATGGCGGCCGGGCTTTGCGCTTCGACGCTGGCCGCGCCGGCCAGGAGAAAAAGCGCGAGCGCAGCGGCCCCGGGGCCGCAACCCTTCCTGCGTGGCGTCGTCATCATGATCAGCCCCCACAGCTTCTCGTTCCCGCGCCGCCAGTTTGTGGAGGAAAGACCTCCGTGGCAACCCCGCTCTTTCTTCGCGGCTGCACGCGCCATTGACGGCGATGGCCAAGTGATACCAACCTGAACCGTTCCGGCAGGAGGACTGTCATGCGGCCGATTGGAATTCTCGCAGGTGGCGTCCTGGCTCTGACATTGGGCATCGCCGGCGCACAGGCCCGCATCTCGATCTGGGATGGCGTCTATACCGATGCCCAAGCCGAACATGGCCGCACGCTTTACATGCAGAATTGCGGCCGCTGCCACGGCGCCGATCTGTCGGGCACCTTTGAAATCCCGCCGCTGATCGGCCGGTTCATGCCCTACTGGTCCGGCTCGACCCTGGATGCGCTGTTCGACTATGTCAGCACGGCGATGCCGCTGGACCATCCCGGCGCGCTGGGTGCGGCGGCCAACGCCGATATCCTGGCCTTCATCCTGAAGAGCAACGATATCCCGTCGGGCGCAAAGGAACTGAGCGCCGGCCAGATGAAGACCATCAATTTCGATCCAGCAAAGCCCGGCTCCAAGCGAGCGCAGAAATAGCGCCGTTTACCGCCTTCTTTCGGCTTTGACATCGGGTTGCTCCCACGCCCCTATTTTGTTTCAATCGGGGCGCAAGCGGCCCGTGGCCTCGTCCCGTCGCCAGCGCAACGGGGAAAATTATATGCGTCGTATTTTTTGGTTATTTGTGCCGGCGATGCTGGCTCTGACGATGCCGGCTGACGCGCGTCCCCGTGACGATGCCCTTTCAGGCACGCTTCGTTGCGGCGTCATTGCCGATTCCCGGCAATGGCTGGATTGCTTCTATGGCGCCGCCCAGCCGGTGCGCGCCGCGCTGGGCCTGGCCCCTGCGCTGGCGGGGCAGATCGGCCTGGCCACAGCGCCGCCTTCGGGGGGCGCGCCGCGCGATGCAGGCGTGCGCGATCAGGTGGTGGCCGGAGCGGCCGGCTGCATGCGCGAGGCCGCGGATCGCCAGTGGCTGGATTGCTATTATGCCTCCGCGATGCCGATGCGGGTGCAACTCGGTTTGTCGGCGCCGCAAGGCGGGATCAGGCCTGTGCCCGCTCCGGCGCCACAACTTGCGTCCATGCCGGCGCCGCCGGCCCCTGTCAGGCCCGCGGGGCCGCCGCCCATGCCCAAGCGGGTCGGCATACTTGGTGGTTTGTTCAGCGACCCCAAGCCGGTCGTCCGCGACGTACCGATGCAATCCTATGTCTTCGACAAGAATGGCGCTTTCACGATTACGCTGCCTGACGGCCAGGTGTGGCAGCAATCTCCCGAGGACGAGATCTACCATCGCGCCCGCTGGCGCCGGCCCGCTGACCGGATGGTGGTCACGATCAAACCGGACGCGATGCATACCTACGTCCTGACGCTTGAGGACGAAAATTACATGTACAAGGTCCATCGCATCCGCTGAGGCAGCCTTCGCTGGCAGAAAGGAACATCAATGTCTTCCATTTCTCATCCCGTGGGCGGCGCCGCTGCCAGGCGTGCCTTTCTCAAAACGCTGATCGCGGCGCCGCTGTTCGCGACCATGGCGACGCGCAGTTTTGCGGCAACTGTCGCCGCCGGCGCCGGCAAGGCGGTCGGCAATCCCTACACCGCGCTGGGGGTCCGCACTGTCATAAATGGGCGCGGCACTTACACCTATCTGAGCGGCTGCCTGGAGCTGCCGGAAGTCCGTCGCGCGGCGGAAGCGGCCTCCCATCACTTCGTCGACTTGTATGAGCTGCAGGCCGCCGCCGGCAGAAAGCTGGCGGCATTGTCCGGCGCCGAATCCGGCATCGTGACCGCGGGTGCGGCCGCCGCCATGGCCCAGGCTACGGCCGGCTGCATCGCTGGGACCGATCCGGAAAAAATCTGGCAGTTACCCGACACGACCGGCCTGAAACATGAAGTGGTGATGCTGGGCGGCCGCAACGCCTTCGACAGCGCCCTGCGCCTGGCCGGCGGCAAGCTGGTGCTTGCACCAACTCTGGCCGACCTTCAGGGCGCGATCACATCCCAGACCGCTTTGGTCTATACGACCTTCCGCGACGAACGGGTGCAGGAAGCGCTGAAAGTGACCAAGGCGGCAAGTGTGCCGCTTCTGGTGGACGCCTCCTCCTCCGTGCCGCCCTTCGAGAATTTCACCAAATTCGCCAAGTGGGGTGTGGATCTCTACACCGTCAGCGGCGGCAAGGGATTGGGCGGACCGCAATGCTCGGGCGTCCTCCTGGGCCGCAAAGACCTGATTGACGCCGCCATGGCCAACAGCGCCCCCTGGGAAGGCGCGGTCTGCCGCGCCATGAAGGTTGGCAAGGAAGAGATCGTGGGCGTGCTCGCCGCCGTCGAGTATTGGTCCAAGGCCGATCTCAACGCTCTCAACAAGATGTGGCAGGCACGCGTCGAACGCGTCGCCAAGCTGGCGGAGACCGTGCCGGGGGTGACGACATCGATCGAGATTCCGGTCGGCAGCAACAGCTACCCCACTCTGACGGTGAACTGGGACGAGGCGGCCTTCGGCCTGACTGTGGCGCAATGTGTCGATGAATTGCGCGGGGGCGAGCAATGCATCGAGCTCTTGTCCACCCAGGGCAATCGCAGCCTGCTGCCGCCCTTGCGCAAAGCCGACGCCCATACCGTCAACAAGCTGCAGGTCGTCTCCATGACCCTGCAGCCGGGCGAGGAGCTGATCGTGGGCCGGCGTCTGCGCGAGGTCCTCAACAAGGCGCGCAAGGCGCGGGCGTGATTTCGACCGACGCATCCGCGGACCGGGTGCACGCATTTTTTGAGAAGGGGATGGATATGACACGCACGCTTGCTTTTCTTGGCCTGACCTTGGCGGCCTGCGTCTTTGCGGCGCCGGCCGGCGCGCAGACGGTCTCGCGCCTGCCATTGCCGAGCGGCACCACACCGATCGTTTCGGCCGTCACCGTGCCGCCGGGCTATACCACCTATTACATCAGCGGCACGCCGGCCGGTCCGATGCCCTCCGGCCAGTGGGGCGACACCACCTGGCAGACCAATGACTCGCTCACCAAGCTGGAAGCGGTCCTCAAGCAACTGGGCCTTGGCTTCGGCGATGTGGTGAAGGCGACCGTGTTCCTGGTGGCCGATCCCGCCAACGGCAACAAGATCAACTTCCCGGCCATGAATGCAGAATGGTCCAAGCGCTTCGGCACGGCCGCCCAACCCAACAAACCGGCACGCTCCACCGTCCAGGTCGGCCTGGCGACGCCGGGCGCCCTGGTCGAGATCGAGATGATCGCGGTCAAGAAGCAGTAAGCGATCCACGAAGCGTCGGGTTTTTAGCCAGGTCAAAAGTCATGTTTGAAGGCACCCGCGCCTTTCGTGCGAAGCCGACCGAGAAGACGACCTTCTATCCGCGCCTGTTCGGCCGGCGCGGCGCCATCGCCTGCGAACATTACAGCGCCGCCCTGGCCGGCATCGAAATGCTGCGTCAGGGCGGCAATGCGGTGGATGCGGCCTGCGCCGCCGCGCTGGTCGAGGGCGTGGTCAATCCGCAGATGCACACCATCGGCGGAGAGCTTCCCATCCTGATTTCCGCGCCGGGCCGCCCGGACGTGGTCTGCATCAACGGCAACATGGCGGCGCCCGGACGGGCTACGCCACAGGCCTTCCGCGATCGAGGCCACAACCACGTTCCAGCGGAAGGCGTTTTGGCCGCCGGCGTGCCGGGTGCATTGGGCGCGATCGTGGAAGCGCTATCCGGGTTCGGTCGCCTGCGTTTCCAGGAGGTGGCCGCACCGGCCACGGAGCTGGCGCGAAATGGATTCCCGGCCCATGCGGGCCTGATCCGCCAGCACAAATCCGGCATCGCCGACAATGCCGAGAAATTCGCCACTTGGGCCGGCACGGCCGCGATCTATCTACCGGAAGGGCGCACTCCCAAGGAAGGCGAACTGCTGCGCAATCCCGCACTGGCCAACATGTATGCGTATCTGAGCAGGTGCGAAAAATCATGCGCCGGAGACCGCAAGGCGGGGCTGCGCGCCGTGTTCGACGCTTTCTATCGCGGCGATGTGGCCGCTGAGATCGTGTCTTTCGTCAAAGACAAGGGGGGGCTGCTGGAAGAATCGGACTTCGCCCGCTTCGAAATTCCGGTCGAGAGCAGCGTGCATATCCAATATGCCGGGGCCGAGATCCACAAATGCGGCCCCTGGAATCAAGGACCCGTGCTGCTGCAATCGCTGGCGATCCTGAAGAATTTCGATCTTCGCAGCCTGGAACATAATTCGGCGGACTATATCCATCTCCTTTTGGAGGCCATGAAGCTGGCCTTCGCCGACCGCGAGCAGTTTTACGGCGATCCGCTTCAGATCGCGGTGCCGATCGATACGCTGCTCTCGGATGCTTATGGCGCCCTGCGGGCCGGGCTGATTGGAGATAGCGCCAACCGCGAAATCCGTCCGGGCGATCCGTTCCGCGGGTACGCCCTGCTGCCGGCATCGGAACGTCTTGGCGGCGCAGCCTGGGGCCCGGGAACGGTCCATGTCACGGCGATGGACGCCGATGGCTTGACCGCCGCCTTCACCCCAAGCGGCGGCTGGCTGCGCGCCTCGCCTGTCATTCCTGCCCTGGGTTTTCCGCTCTCCATGCGGCTGTCCAACTGTTATCTGGAGCCGGCCAACCATCCCAATGTGGTGGCGCCCTTCAAGCGGCCGCGCACCACCATCAGCCCGTCGCTGGTGATGAAAGACGGAAGGCCCTGGCTGGCCTTCGGCAGCATGGGCGGCGATCAGCAGGATCAGTGGCAGCTGCAGTTTCTCCTCAACCGGCTGGTGTTCGACATGCCGGTACAAGAGGCCATCGAGGCGCCGAAATTCAGCAGCGAGCACTTTCCGGGATTCTTCTGGCCGCATGATTTCTTCCCGAACAGGGTGCGCATCGAGTCCGGCGTTGGCGAGGTTGCGCTGGAAGCCTTGCGGGCACGGGGCCATGAACTGGATATCGCACCGGCCTGGACCGAGGGCTTTCTCTGCGCCACGGAACGCAATCTTGAAACCGGCGTGCTGGAGGCGGGCTGCGATCCCCGGGGCACCAAGTCGGAAGTCTTCCCCGCCTGCGCTTTGGCGATCTGAGCGGGATTACCGGGTCTTGCCGCGGGCCTCGACTCTTTTGGTGTCAACCAGAACACCGCCGCGCATGACCGCGATCTCGTCGTGCAGATTGCTCACCACACAAACATGGTTCGGCAGGATACGGATTCGCTCGCCGATCTCGGGCTTCTTGCTGCAGCGGGAAACATCGATGACGCCATGCTCCTCGTTCAGCCGCTCGATGATCGCATCCTCATAGCCGCGGATCAGGCCGTAGCCCGTTCCGGCGGCCGGATCCACCCGGTCGCTGGAAAGGGATTTCGAGCCCGCATCGATCACGGCCCTGTCCGGCGTCGGCCGGCTGATCACCGTGGCATGCACATGAAGCGCGCATTCATCCAAATCGGCCGCGCCTGCCGCGACGGTGGCGCGGTCCTGGTAGATATAGGTTCCGACCCGCACTTCGGTCAGCCCGGCAACCTGATGGGCATGCCAGGCATTGGGCGTGCCGCCGCCGGAGACCACCGCGATTTCGATTCCAGCCTGCGCAAAACGCTGCCGGGCTTCGGCGACGAACGCCGCCGTCGCGTCGGTGCTGGGATAGGTCATCAATCCATCGAAGCGCAGCCCCGGCGTCTTTTCGATGTGGATGGCAAGGGCCAAAGCTTCGTCAACCGAAGTAACACCTGTGCGCGCATTGCCACTGTCGAACTCCACCAGTATCCCGATCGGCACATTGGAGGCCCGGGCCGCCGCGGCCACGGTTTCAACGGCAAGTCTGGAATCCACGCCGACCCGCAATTTCGCCCGGCGGGAAAGCGCCGCCAGACGGTCGGCCTTGGTGGCGCCGACCAGCGGATAAGAGATCAGAATATCGTCCAGCCCGGCATCGATCATCACCTCTGCTTCGCCGAGCTTCTGGCAGGTGATGCCTTTGGCGCCCAGCTCCACCTGGCGGTGCGCGAAGCTGGGGATCTTGTGCGTCTTGATATGCGGACGCAGCGCCAGGCCATGGCTGTCGCAATAGGCCTGCATCTTGGCCAGGTTGTGCTCGACAATGTCGAGATCGACGACCGGGACCGGGGTATCAAGTTCATCAATATGCATGCCGGCCTCTCAGGACGGAAGCAACGCAATGCAGTCGATCTCGACCAGAATGCCGCCCATCTGGCAACCGATGGTGGTGCGCGCCGGCGGCTCGGTCGGGAAGAACTCCTTGTAGATGGCGTTATACTCCTGGAACCGCGAACCGTCGGTCAGATAGGTGTTGACCTTGACGACATCCTTCATGTCGGCGCCCACGCCGCGCAGAATGGTCTGGATGTTTTTCAAGGTCTGCCGCACCTGATCGGCAAACTTGTCCGACAGCACCCCGGTTGCGGGGTCCGCGCCAGCTTGGCCCGACACAAAAACAAGCCGGTCCGCAATGACGGCATGGGAATAATGCCCGCCGGGCTTCGACGCACCCTCGACCATCACAGCTTTACGCATTCTGTTCTTCCTCCATTTTAGCCCAACACCCGGCCAGGCAGCCGGCCGGTCATTTTGCCGTTTTCCAGCACCATTTCGCCGGCGACCAGCACATGTTCTATGCCAGTTGGCAGCTGTGTGGGCGAGTCAAAGGTGGCGCAATCCTCGATGGCGTCGCCGAACAGCACCAGATCGGCGGCCATTCCCGGCCGTATCAGGCCGCGGTCCGCCAGCCCGAACCGCTCCGCGGCGCGCGAGGTCATGCGGCAGACCGCGTCTTCCAGCGGAAACCAGCCTTCGCGTCGCAGCCTTCCGGCGATCCTCGGGAAGGTGCCATACGCCCTGGGATGCGGCTTGGTTCCAGGCCGGGGCAGCCCATCCGAACCCACCATGTGCAGCCGGTGCGTACAGGCAGCGTGCAAATCTTTTTCGTCCAGCTGAAACATCACGATGCTGGTCTGCCCCTGATCTTCCAGGATCAGCCGCACCAGAAGATCGAAAGGCGTGATGCCAAGGCCGCCAGCGGCCTGGACCATGCTCTGACCTTCGAGGCTTTTAAGGCTGGGATTGCTGACGCCCGAGATGCGGACATTCTCCCATCCGATCAGCGACACTTTAGAGGGCGGCACGTCTTTCGGTGGGCTCTTTCCTTCCAGATAAAGCTGCAATCGTTCGCGGAAGCCTGCCTGCAGCAGGCGCGCGACCAGGCCGTCATATCCGCCTTCCAGCGCATCGGTGGGCAGAAGCTGGAGGATATAGCTGCTGCCGGCGGGATAGGGATACATGTCGAAGCTGACATCGACGCCCTGCTGGCGCGCCAGTTCCAGTTTGTTGAGCGCGTCTGGCATCTGGCCCCAGTTGGGGCGTCCCGCCGACTGCAAATGCGACAACAGGCCGGGGACGCCGGAAACGCGCAGCAGTCCGATGAACTCGTCCATCGAATCCAGAAGATCGCCTTCATAGCCGCGGATATGGGCCGCCAGCAGTTTGCCATTCTCCTGAACGGTCCGCGCCAGCGCCAGAAGCTCATTGCGCTCGGCATAGGCGCTGGGCGGATAGACCAGACCCAGAGACAGACCCGCCGCGCCGGCGCGCAACTGGCGCGCCAGCAGCGCCTGCATCTCTCCACATTCCGCAGCCGTGGCGGCGCGCCGTTCATGACCGATCACCGCCAGCCGAAGCGCGGCGTGCCCGACCAGCGAGACCAGGTTCAGCGCCAGGCCACGTCCGTGGATGGCAGCGCGGTAGCCTGCGAAATCCTCGAAAACCTCGTCGTCAGAAACATCGCCCAGCAGAGTAGAAAAATGCTTCCGGAGATTCCCGGCTGACCCAGCTGCCGTGGGATAAAGCGAAAAACTGCAATTGCCGACCACAAGAGTGGTAACACCCTGCGCGATTTTCTCGATGCGTTCCGGCTCGCGCAGACAGATCAGATCGTCATGGCAGTGCGCGTCGATAAAGCCGGGTGCGAGGTAAAGGCCCCGCGCATCCACAACCGAAGCGCCTTCTGCCTGAATCGACTTGCCGATTTCCGCGATACGCCCGTCACGCAGAAGCACATCGGAGACGAACCAGGGTGCGCCGGTGCCATCCACAATACGCGCTTCGCGGATCAGGCAATCGGCAGGCATTACGTCCTCGCGGGAGGATCGGGAATGGGTTCGATCCGGCCGAGCAGCACAAGATAGGAGAAAATGCCTACAATCAAGACCAGCCCCGCAACCAGAAATGCACCGGCGAAAGAGTGGGTCAGTCCCACAATGAAACCGGTGATCACCGGCGCGGCGACGCCCATCAGATTGTTGGTCAGATTGACGATACCCCCGATGGTGGCAGTGGCGCCGCGCGGACTGATCAAGGAGACGATCGACGACGCGACTGGCGCCGCCGCCGAAAGACCGGACAGCGCAATGGTGATCCATACCAGCGCCCAGAAAGGATCGTTCGTATAGGCGGCGCCGAATACCGCCAGCCCCGCCGCCATGCCGCAGGCGATTGCGACCTTGCGCACCTTGCTCTCGTCCAGGCCACGGCCGATCAGATAGTCGACAAAAAAGCCGCCAATCAATAAATCCGCCAGCGACGCGAAAATCCATGGGATGGTGGCGAAGCCCGCCGACTTCAGAATGCTCATATGCAGGCTTTCCACCAGATAACCGGGCAGCCAAGTCAGAAAGAGATAGAAGGAATAGCCATAGGCCGAATAGCCGATCATGTGCGCCCAGACTTTCCGGTTCTGCAGCACATAGGCCAGCATATTGGCCTGTCCTGATACTGCCTGGCCTTCCGGCACCGCACCGCCCGCAAGAATATAGGCATGTTCCTGCCGGCTAAGGTGCCTGTCTTCGGAAGGATCGCGATACATCAGCCAATAGGCGAGGAAGTAGACAAAGCTGAGAATCGCGGTCACGGCAAAGCCCCAGCGCCAGCCAAATCCCACCACGAAGAAGGCGACAATCGGAACGCCGATGACATTGGCGAACTTGGCGGCCGAATCGAATATGGCGGTCGACCGGCAACGCTCCCGGGTGGGAAACCACAGCCCGGTCGCTTTCTGGTTGCCGATCATGCCGGGCGCTTCGGCGATCCCCAGCAACAGCCGGGCCGCGAAGATGCCCGCATAACCGCTGCACAAGGCGGTTGCGCCCGATGCCGCGGACCAGAGAAAGGTGCCCCAGCGGCCAACCGTCTTGATGCCGAACCGATCCAGCAGCAGGCCGCCCGGCAACTGAGCCAGGGCGTAAGACCAGAAGAAGGCGCTGAAGAGAAAGCCGACCGCCTGCGGCGACAGGCCGAATTCATGCTGAAGCTGCGGCGCGGCCACGGAAAGGCTGATGCGGTCGATATAGTTGACCAGAACCCCGGCAGCGAGAAGGACGCCGATGGTCCAGCGGCGATGCGTCATGCCTTCCCTGGCCACGTGTGTCCCCCACGCCGACCAAAAGGGTCAGCTACGCTCGCCTGCCCCCAGCATCTGTCATCATTTGCTGTCGGGCAAGGCGAAGACGTAAAGCGCCTGGCCGTTATTGGGCCGATGCACCTTCTGCAGCATGGTCATCGGCTTATCCTCAGGACTGCCACCGCCAAGCCCGGTCGTGATCGCGATGTACTGTTTGCCGTCCATGCTGAACGAGATGGGATAGCCTTGGACGGTTGTGCCTAAGCGCACCGACCACAAGGTCTTGCCGGTCTTGGTGTCCACCGCGCGGAAGCGGCGGTCATAATCGCCGACAAAGGCCAGATCGCCGGCCGTCGACAGCACACCGGTCAGGAAGGGCGAACGCTGCTGGAAGCTCCATAGGGGTTTCATGTCGGCGGTGCGATAGGCCGACAACCGCCCCATGTTGCTCTCGGTACCCGGCATCTCGAAATAGGTCTGCGAACCGTTGCCCAGCATCAGGACGCAGCTCTGGCTGAGCGGCAAAATGATCGTATCGCTCGGCTGATGATAGCTCGCCGCCTGCCAGTCCTTGCCGCCTTCCGGACCGGGGCAGGACGACAGCCACTGATCGGTTTTCTGGTCCCGGATGGTCTTGCGATAAAGCGGTTCGCCGGTGACGGGGTTCTGCGACGCCATCACGTTCTGATACACCGTCTCGCGGGAGTCGATGAACTTGCCGGTGGTGCGGTCCAGCTTCCACAGAATGCCCGCCTTGCCCGTCGTCATCAGCGTCTTGCTGTCGCCGTGATCGATCAGAATGCGCTCGAACACCTCGTCCAGATCCAGGCTCTCGCCGGGGGCGTGGTTGTAGAACCACTTCAGCTTGCCGGTGTCGGCATCCAGCGCGACGGTGGAATTGGCATAGTCGGTCGCGCCCGCGCCCGACCCGCGCAGATCGCGCCGCCAGGGCTTGGCCTGGGCCGTGCCCCAATAGGTGAGATTGAGCACCGGATCATAGCTGCCCTGAATCCAGGTTTCGGCGCCGGCGCGCTTTTCATCCGGCAGGCCGCCCCAACTGTCGCCATTGGGCTGGCCCGTCAGCGCCACCGTGACGAACTTCCATACCTGCTTGCCGGTCTGGGCATCATAGGCGCTGATGTAGCAATGATCCTTTGCCGGGATGCGGCCGCAGCCGGTCAGGCCGGTGATGATCTTGCCATGCACCGCCAGCACGCCGCTGGTGTTGTTGTGGCCCGGCACGTCGGAAAGCGGCGTGCTCCACACCAGCTTGCCGGTCTTGGCGTCCAGCGCATGCAGAACCGCGTCATTGCCGGCGAAATAGACCTTGTCGCCCCACACCGCGATGCTGCGCATGCCGCCATAGTTGGGACGGCTGGGCGCTGGGCCGACGCGATTTTCCCACAACAGCTCACCCGTCTTGGCGTCCAGCGCCTGCATGGTGTTGTAGGTGTTGCCCAGGAACATGATGCCGTTGTGCACGATGGGCGAGGTCTCGTTGGCGCCGCCCTCGTTCATCGCCCACACCCATTGCAGCTGCAGATCGTGGACATTGCCGCCATCGATCTGCTTGAGCGGGCTGTAACTCCAGCCGGCATAATTGCCGCGGCCGATCAGCCACTCGCCATCCGGCGGGTTGGTCAGCATGGCGTCGGTCACGGGCGTATAGTTCTTGATGTCGCCGACCACGGTCTGGCCGAAGCTGCGGATCATGCCCGCGCCATTGTCGGCGCTGGGCGGCGCCCCACCGTAATCCGGGTTGGCGCCGCGGCCCGGCCGGGCAGCAGCCGCCGTCTGTGCCGGCCTGACCCCACGCTGGATGTCGGCAGGCACAGTGCCCGATGCCACGGCGGAGATTTTCACTGCTGTCGCTGGTGTAAAGGCGGCCGAGCCCGCGGTCGCGCCATTGGCCTGCAATATGAAAGCCACCAGGCTTGCGTAGGTCGCCGGTGTCAGACTGCCCGGATTGCCGTAGGGCATGGAGGTGCGGATGGTGTTGTAGAGATCGGCGGTGGTGCGATTGCGCCACGCGGCGATGAAGGTTTTTCCGGCCAGGGGCAACGCATCGCCTTCACCGCCCAGATTGGCCTGATGGCAACTGATGCAGTTGGCGGTATAGGCGCTGCGTCCGGCATCGGCCTGGGCGGCCGTGAAAGGACCCGGCGTCTGGGCCAGGACCGTGCTGCCCAGCAGGGCTGCACCAGCCGCCAGCAGCGCCAATATCGAAACTGACTTTCCGCTCAGAATTTTCACGGCATCACCTCTCGTGTTTCTATCGACACGGATCAGAAATTGCGGCCGCTGCGCGCGGCCCTCAGGCCTTCGCCCTGCGGCAGGAACCAGCTTCCCATCTGGGGTTCGTCCTGGCCGGCCTTGGCATGTTCGGGCAGCAGCCAGCCCCAGAGATTGCCGCCCGGCGCCGGTCCCTTCTGGCTATTGACCTGAATATACAGCCGGCCATCGCGCAGCGCCTGAGCTTGGTTGCGGTTGAGATTGAAGGTGCCGCTGATGGTGCCGTTCACGCCGGTGCTGGCTGTGAGGTCCAGGATCGGGGTGCCGGGAATGCCGATGCCTTCGCCTATCATGACATGCGCGTCGGTGGCCGGCCCGGAAAGGCCCGTGAACGTGCCGGTGATCTTCAGGCTGTTACCGGACAAGGACGCGACCACGGCGCCCTCCCCCGTCAGCGCGGTGCTGGTAGCATGGTTGATAGGGGTCGGGCCCAATACCGTTTCATAGCCGCTGATGACCGGCGTGGCGGCGGTCGCAGCCGCAAGAAATCCGGACGCCGCAATGATCAGCTGGCATTGCGTCGCAACTTTCACCCACCGCGGCATCCCATCCTCCCCAAGGCTCTCTACAATAAGAAGTGGCACAGAAGCCCTGGCGGCTCAAAGACAATATCTCGCCAGGTGAGACCGGGATTGTGCGGATGCGAAACGGGCAGCCCCCGCGCCGCCAGGAGCTGCCGTTTTCCGATTCCCGTGCCGGTGCCTAGAACTGCGCCCTGAGACCCAGGGCAACATAGCGGCCAATCGGATTGGACACGAAGGTGTTGATGCCTTGTCTGCTGTCGACGTTGCTGGGCACCGCATAGTTATAGAAAGGCGGCTCCTTGTCGAAGATGTTCTTCGCGTCGATATAGATCTGATCGCCATTGAGCCAGCCCTGCTGGAAGTTATAGGCGGCGTGAAAGTCGAAGGTGACATTGGCATTGACATGATCGCCGCCGACCACCAGCGCGCCGTTGGAATCTGCGGTCGGCGGATGCGCCGCGGTGGCGCCGATGTTGCGGTAGGCAGAGGTCCAGTTCATGAAAAAGTCCAGGGTCACGACTTCATCCGACCAGCCGAGATTGGCGCGGGACTGCATCGCGACGCTGGGGAAGGTCGAGTTGAAGGCCGAGGTGCCCAGCACGTTGAATGGTACGCCGCCCAGCAGCGCTTCGTCGAAGCGGGTGAACTGGGTCACCGCGTCACCGACATGGAACTGGCCGATATCGGTGTCAAAGACATAGGTGGCGTTGATATCGAAGCCCTCGATCCAGAGATCCAGGACGTTGTTCTCATCGTGATTTTCGAGGAAGTAGATGGTGGGCGGCAATTGCCCGGCCACCGTGCCGCCGAAGGGAACGCGGGTGAAGGCATCGATCTGGGCCTGGCTGCAACCCGTCGGGCAGAGTGTCAGCAGATAGTTTGCCGATGCCGTGTTGACGATCTGGGTATGGTTGGGCGCCGTGATGCCGCCCTTGTAGTGCTGGTGGAACCAGGAGACATCCACGGTCAGGCCCGGCAGGAAGGTCGGTGTGAAGTCGGCGCCGAGATTGATGCCGTTGCCGCGTTGGGGGCGCGCATGCGCCAGCGCGCTGCCATACTGGCGGATCAGGCCGGGATTGGTCGTGGCGCCCAGGTTGCAGGACTGCGCGGCGGTCAGGCCGGCGCAACCGGGGATCTGGGTGACTTGCGGGAAGGCGGACACCGGCACCGGCGACAGCGGCGCGATGCTGGCGCCACCGCCAAACTGGCCACCCTGACTGGGGTCGCCGGAAATGCCGACCGGCACGGCGACGAAAGAGGTGGAATAGTTGCCGCGCAGCTTGATGTCATCCGTGACGACCCAGTCGATGCCGTACTTCGGATTGAAGGTGGGGCCGACGTCGCTGTACTTGTCGTAGCGCGCGGAAACGTCAACCGACACCTTCTGAACGAAAGCGATCCCCATGTCGGGCGAGATCAGCGGCGCGTTGATTTCACCGAAGCTCGACAGCACGTTGCGGCGCGAGCGGTAGATGGAAATCGTGGCTCCGTTCGACTGGATACCAGTGCCGTTCGCACCGGTGCTGAAATTGTAGAGGTGGTAGTTGGCATATTCGCCGCCGAACGCGACTTTCACGTCGCCGGCCGGAAGCGAGAAGGCCGGGCCGTCGACCTGCAGGCGCAACTGGTTGAAGGTATTCTGCGTGTCGCCGCCCGACCGATTGCTGTAGAGCTGCTGGCGCACCAGCGTGCTGGTCTGGTTGGTGGCAACCGGATTCCAGACGTCCACCGCATTGGCCGGGGTCAAGGGCGTGTTCAGGGCGATGACATTGGCGCCCGCGACGTCGGTCGTGGTGGTGCTGCCATTGGCCTGGGCGGTACCATTGATGCCCAGAATGGCGCAGGAGCCGCAGAAGGTATTGATGTTGGAGCCGTCATAGTGATCGACACCCATCGCGTCGGTCAGCTGTGCCTGCCAGCTATCGCTGATCTTGTACGACAGCGAAGCCTGGCCATAAAAGGCTTCTTCGTTGAGGACGTTCCTGCCGAAGTTGTTGCCGTCGTCGCGGCCCATCAGGTCGACCCAGCTCACCTGTTCCGAAGCGGTCGAGCCCGGGCTGCCGGCCGGGGCCTGATAGAATGGGTTGATCTGGCCGCCCTTGCCCGAGGTGGGACCGTAAGCCGTCGTGTTGGTGGTAATCTGGCCCGGCTGCGTACGGGTGGTCACCACCAGCTCGTTATAATCCATCATGACCGAAGCGGTGAGCCGGTCGGTGAGATTCTGGTTGAATCGCATCAACGCGTTCTCCCGCACCGATTCAGGCAGAATATCGCCATAGGGCTGGATATTGCAGTTCTTGTTGTCCTGGACGTTGGTCACTGTGGTGGTAGCGGCGGCCGACAGGAACACGCCGGTGTTGCCCGGCACGATGATCGACGCGGCGGGACAGCCGAATACGCTGGTGTAGTTGGTGCCCCCGATCGAGGTGTAGTTGCCCATGGAGGTCAGGCGGCGGGTGTTGCCGCGCAATTCGCTCTGGAACAGGTATCCGGCGGCGAACATCACCGAACCCTTGTCCCACTTGGTGCCCCACAACAGAGTGCCGTTGGTGGCGTTGTACTGGTCGGCGACACCTGCCTCCAGACCAATTTCCAGGCCTTCATAGTCCTTGCGGGTGATGAAGTTGACCACGCCGGACACCGCGTCGGAGCCGTAGATGGCCGATGCGCCGTCGGCCAGCACTTCGACGCGCTGAATCGCGGCGACGGGAATGATGTTGGGATCGGCCAGCGTGTCGCCGCCGGCGCCGACAAAGCGCATGCCGTCGACCACCGCCAGGGTGGAATTGGAGATCGAACCGGCCAGCTGATGGATCTGCGGCGCGAAGAAGGAGTTGTTGTTGACGCCCTGGGGCGGGGCGTTGGCGGTGCTCAACGCCGGAATGGTATTGAGAAGTTCTTCCATATTCTTGGCGCCGGCGGTCCGGATTGCTTCCTGATCGACGGTAATGACGTTCGAGCCAACCGGAGCGACACCGCGGATGCTGGTGCCGGTCACCGTTACCTCTTCCACCGGCGCGGGGGCCGCCGGCTGCGCCAGCAAAGGCGTAGCAAAAAAGGAAGCCGCAGCCACGAGCGCGGCGCGAGAACCACCAACCAAGAGCTCTTTGCGAAAGACTTCCATTTTCGATTCCCCATTTTTTTGCTTGGCTTCATGCAACTGACACGCTTGGACCGTGTCAAATTGCGGGGAATGCGGAATCTCATTTAGAGAGACAGAGAGCGCCGCGCACTCTCACTGGATGAGAAAGAAGGATTTAGAAAAATTCACGGAAGAAATGTCAGTCAAATTCCAAGATGTTTCGCCGGAACACACCTCTCGCGTATACAGTTAGGCCGCAGCGAACGACCATCTGGCCTGACCGTACAAACTAGGGATCGCGTCGAGATGGCAGCGATTACATTACCGATCTGATAGGAAGCCGATGGTGCATTCCCGAGTCGGTATGCCCTTCATCTTCACCGGTCCTGGGACGGGGCGCGTGTGCCGTAGAGCAGCGTGACGTTGATGCGGCGATTAGTGTAGCCCGGTCGAAACGTCAGCAAGTCTGTTTCGTGGAACAGATCGGAATCGAACACCACCGCGCGATTGGCGCGATAGGGGATGCGGGTCGGCACGGCGCCGCTGCGCGCAAGATAGTCGCGGATCGCGGCCTCGTCGGCGTTATAGCGCTCGAAGTCCCAGTCCAGCGGCGCGGCCTTGTCCCACACCACCAGCCCACCGGTCTCCGGATCGAGATTGGCGTCATCCGGCGTGATCCAGAAGTTGACGTTCACGGCCGCGAAATCGGCATGCACCCGCGTTCCGCTTTTGCCTTGCTGATATTTAAAAGCCCAAGCGAACAGCAGGGGATGTTCCCGGAAGATCATGGGATAGGCCTGTGCGAATTCCCGCGCGACCTGCGCCAGCAACGGGCAGGCAAAGCCCGACTGCGGCCGCGCCCCCACATATCCATCGAAGGTGTCACGCCAGATCGTCGATCCGTGACAGAAATGGCGCAGGGCACCCAGCGCTTCGGGCGTCAGCAGATCGTCGATCACAACAATCTGCGGATGACTGGTCTGCCAGGCCGTGCCTATTTCCGCGATATTGTTGCGCAGGTTGATGGCCGGCCCCGCAATGCGCGCGCCACCCGCGATCTCGATCGCGCCGGCGGATCGGCCCCGGAACTCCGCCTGCTCCGCATCATGCTCCTGACGGCTTTCCGCTGCAGGCTGCGGCGCCGTGACAATCTCGGCGCGCCGCATGAAGCAATCGAACGCATCCTCCGTCCGTCCCATCTCCAGCAAAAGCGCGCCCAGATTGTCGAAGCTCTCGATATAGTCGGGCTTGAGGCGGATCGCTTCGCGGAAAGCGGCTTCGGCTTCGGCCAACTGTCCCAGCTTGTGCAATGCCATGCCCAGATTGTTGCGCGCCTTGAAGAAGCCGGGTTGCAGCCGCAGCGCCTGCGAGAAGCAGGCGAGCGCCTCGTCCCATTCCGCGCGGTCGTAATGCAGAATGCCCAGATTGTTATGGGCCGGCGCGAAATCGGGTTTCAGCGCCACGGCCCTGGAAAAGGCGGTGAGAGCCTGATCCTGTTGCCCCAGCGCCTGCAGCGCGCTGCCCAGATTATAGAGCGCGGCGGGATTGGCGGCATTCTGGGCCAGGACCGCGCGATAGGCGGCGACGGCTTCTTCCAGCCGCCCCTGCGCCCTGAGCGCATTGGCCAGACCGAACCGGGCTTCCGGCAGATCGCGGCGCAAGCCCAAAGCCTCGCGATAGACGGTTTCGGCATCCGCATGCGCGCCCGTCCCCGACAGCAAATTCGCCAGATTGACGCGCGCTTCCACCACATCCGGCCGAAGCGCGATGAACTGGCGATAGACCGCCGCGGCATCCGCGGCGCGGCCGCTCCGCTGTAGCGCCATCGCCTGGGACCACAGGCTTTCGGGGGAAGCCGGCATCAGGTATCGGACCACATGCGCAGCAGATTGTGATAATGGCCCAGAAGCTGGGCGACATCCTTGTTGCCTGGCACCGCCTGATTGAGCCGCATGATCGCCCCATCCAGTTCATGCAACAGCCGTCGATGCGTGTCGTCGCGCACCAGGCTTTGTATCCAGATGAAGGATGCAAGGCGCACGCCGCGCGTCACCGGCTCTACCCGATGCTGACTCGAGGCCGGATAGACCACCATGTCCCCGGCCGCCAGCTTGACCTTGACCGGACCGAATGTGTCCTCGATCACCAGCTCGCCGCCGTCATATTCCTGTGGCGCCGCCAGAAACAGCGTGGCAGCGAGATCGGTGCGCACCCAGCGCGGCGTCATGTTTTCGGGAAAGCACAGCAGCGCCGCGTCGTTGTGTGTCCCGTAATTCTGTCCGCCGCTATAGCGATTGAAGGAGGGCGGACAGATGCGTGCCGGCAGGGCGCTTGCGGTGAACGTGGCGTTGGAGGACAAAGCGCGCAGAATGAAGTCGCTGCGGGCGCGCACGGCCGGATCCGTCAGGTCGGCCTCGTGATTGGCCTTGGCGGTCGCCGCCATATGCCCGGCGCTGCCGCGGCCATCGATCCAGCGGCCGGCATCCAATGCCGCGCGGCAGGCTTTCACCTCGTCCGGGGTAAGAACAGCGGAGATATGGATCAGCATTGCCTACCCGACCCGGTCTACCTTGTAGACTTCGGGCAATCCTTCGACCTGGAAATTGTAACTGGAAAATGCGCCGCGCGTGATCTTCACGGCATAGGAATCCGCCGATTTGTTCCAATGCGCGTGGTGGGTATCGCCGGATACCTGCCGCCAGGTCTGGCCGTTGGCCAAGGTCACCGTGAAGACGTGATTGCGGTCAAAACTGTACGACGCCATGCGCGTCGCGATATGGCTGGTGCGGCCGGAGGGCATGGCCTTCATGCCGAAATGATCGGGCGCGGCGCTGGCCTGGGGCGGCACAGGCGCCGGAGGTAGCGGCGGCGGAACGGGCGCGGCTTGTGGCGCGGGCACCAGGCCCAATTCCGCCCGCATCGGCGCGGCGGCTCCATAATAGCAATCCAGCCAGGCGCGTTCATTCTGGGTGGCGTAGCAGCGCAGCGCCGACGCCATGACCGCGTCGCGCACCATCGCGATGCGCGGCGGCGCGGCGCTGGCGGGCGGCGACAGGCTGAGTTGCAATTGCCCCTGCGGCGCGGACGGCAGACCCAGTTGGCTGCGCACGGGCTGGGCGGCGCCATAATAACAATCCAGCCATTGCCGGCCCGCGCCTATTGCGCTGCAACGATAGGCGCCGGCCATAACCGCGTCACGCGGCCGCTGCTGCGCCAATGCGGGGATCGCGGTCAACAGCAACAACAGAACAACACAGCAACGCAAAACCGCTTCTCCCGCACTCCGTCACCCGACACTAGCCCCTGGAGAAGGTTGCCGCCAAGTGCCGCAATCCCATCCGCGCCGCGATGCCGTTCAGTTGCGCGTTATCCGCGTGATCCTTCCGTATTGATTGAACTCGGTCACCAGCAGATTGCCGGCCGCATCGTAAGTGATGCCGTGGGGCTCATAGAAAAGCCCTTCTTTCCACACAGTGGGAGGTGTCGTGTTGACATGTACTTCCGTGGGACTGTCGTTCTGGCCGATGGTGGCGATCGTTTCGCCCTTCAAGCCCAGGATGGAGACTCTGCCCTCCAGCTCGGCCACTGCCAGTTCGTTGCCGCGCACCGCGAGCGCGCTCGGCAGGCGCAGCCCTTCACCAAACACGCTCACGATCTTGCCGTCCAGATCCATCTCAACCAGGCGGCGATGGCGCCGGTCCGTGCACAAAAGCCGCGCCGGCGTGAACCGCGTATCGATGACGATCTTGTGAGCCTGGTCGAAATTCCACGGCGCGCCCGCGCCTCCGAAGCTGGTGACATAGCGGCCGGTCTTGTCGAAGCGGTGAATGAAGCTCAGCCCATAGCCATCGACGACATAGATGTCGCCATTGGGCGCCACCGCAATACCTGTCAGATTGGTGGCTGGCTTGCCCGGCGCGTGCTCCTTGAACTTGTCAGGGATCACCGTATCTGCCGGAATCGACAGATACACTTTGCCGTCCAGCCCAAGCTCGACAATCTTCTGCGCCAGCCGGCTGACGCCGAAAATATGCGCCTCGCCGCCCTGCCCCCGGGCGATGATGAAACCATGCAGGTCAGTCGGCGCATTGGGGACATTGCGCAGGTAACGGCCTTTGGCCGAATAGACCTGGATGCCCGGATAGGTGCCGCCCTGCACGCTGGCATAGATCTCGCCCTTGGGCGAGACGGCGATGTCGCCATGGGAGTCGCCCACAAATGCTCGGTTCCCGGGCGGCGTGAAATAGTGCGAGTTCATGGTGAAGCCAGGTGCCTGGTCGGCCGCCAGCGCCGCTGTCGCCGAAAAGCCGAAGACGGCAAGAACGCGTGCCGCCCTGAACGCGGCGCGCGTGAGAGAGGTATTCATGATGGAGCCCCTTCCAGAATGATAAACCAGCCGCCCGCTATGCCAGGATTTCGGACACGACGCGCGCGGGCTTGACGCCCGTGAGCTTCTGGTCGAGGCCCTGATAGGGATAGTTGAGCTTCTGATAGTCGAAGCCCAGCAGGTACAGAATGGTCGCGTGCAGGTCGCGGACCTCCACCGGATTCTTCACGATCTCATAGCCCATGTCGTCGGTCTCGCCATAGACCATTCCGGTTTTGACGCCGCCGCCGGTCATCCAGATGGTGAAGGCGGCCGTGTGATGGTCGCGCCCGATATATTTCGACACGTCGGTTGAGCCGCCATGGTTGTCTTCCATGGGCGTGCGGCCAAACTCACCGCCCCAGATCACCAGCGTGTCTTCCAGCAATCCGCGGGACCTGAGGTCTTCCAGCAGTGCCGCGGTGGGTTGATCGGTTTCGCGGCAGCGGTTGACGAAGCCGATGTTGATGCCCTCATCGGTGGGCGAACCATGGGAATCCCAGCCCCAATGATAGAGCTGGATGAAACGGACGCCGCGCTCGGCCAGGCGGCGCGCCACCAGGCAGTTGTTGGCATAGCTGGTCTTGCCGGGCTCCGCGCCATAACGGGCCAGCACGGCCGCCGGCTCGCGGCGGATGTCCATGGCCTCGGTCGCTTCCACCTGCATGCGGAAGGCCAGCTCATATTGCGCGATCCGGGCCACGGTCTCGGGGTCGCCGAATTCCTGATGGGACTGGCGATCAATCGCGTCCACCGCGTCCAGAACATGACGCCGCAATGTCCGGCTGACGTCATGCGGATTGTTGAGATACAGCACCGGCTCGCCTGCCGACCGGCACTCCACGCCCTGATAGACGCTGGGCAGGAAGCCCGAGCCCCAGAGCGGCTTGCCGGCATTGGCGGTGGGCCCCGGTCCGGAAGACGCCAGCACAATGAATCCCGGCAGATTCTGATTTTCCGTGCCCAAGCCGTACGTGACCCATGATCCCAGCGAGGCGTGGCCGGTGCGGGCATCGCCGGTCTGCACCAGAAGCTGTGCCGGCGCGTGGTTGAACTGGTCCGTCTTCATCGACTTGATGAGGCACAGATCGTCGATCAGCCGCTCGATATGCGGCATCCGGTCGGAAATCCAGGTGCCGTTCTTGCCTGTCTGATGGAAGGGAAACATCGGGCCCAGCATCTTGGGCACGCCCCGGATGAAGGCAAAGCGTTTGCCCTTGAGAAAGGATTCGGGGCAGTCATGGCCGTTGAACCGGCTCAGGGTTGGCTTGTGGTCGAACAATTCAAGTTGGCTCGGCGCGCCGCCCATATGCAGATAGATGATCCGCTTGACCTTGGCGGGGAATTGCGGCGGCAACACCGACAAAGGCGTGGAAGGATCGCGCCGGAAGCTCAAGCCGGTCGAAGCTGACGGCTGCTGCGCCGCATAGGCCGTGTTCATGAAGAAAGCGCCAAGGCCGCCTGCGCCCCAGCCAACGAACTGCCGGCGGGTCTGCGCCAGACGGTCCAGGCGCTGCAGCAGATCGGCGTGGCTTTCCATCTTGCGCATCGTCGTCATCTTGTCAGTGCGGCGTCAAGGTTCAACAGCGCGGTCCCCACCGCCTTATACCCGGCCAGATTCGCGGGCTGCGATCCTCCGGCGGCCTGGACGTAAAGCTGGTGCAGAGGCGCCAATTCCGCCGGGGTGAGATCGCGCGACAGCACCAGCCTGGCGCCATAGTTCAAGCGGTCATCGATTGAGGCCTTGGGGGTTTTGACGCCCTCGATCATGCGCCCGGCCAGGGCTTTGGCCGCCTCGTGATAGACCGGATCGTTCAAGGTCACGAGGGCCTCCAATGGCGTATTGGTGGAAATACGGCGTGGGCTGGTCATGGCGCGGTCTGCGGCATCGAAAGTGACGAAGCTGGGATAAAGCGCGGTCCGCTTGACGAAGGTATAGACAGCCCGGCGATAGCGATCGGTCCCGGTGGCGTTGACCCAGCGCTCCGGATTGTTCGACACCACATTCCAGATATTGTCGGGCTGCGCCGGCATCACCGGCGGGCCGCCCATCTGCGGATTGAGCAAGCCGCTGGCGAGCATCGCCTGGTCGCGCACCATTTCGGCGGAGAGGCGCTGCTTGGGCCCGCGGGCCAGCAGACGGTTGCGCGGGTCCTTTTCGCGCAGCGCCGCGGTCGATCTGGCGCTCTGGCGATAGGTCGCGCTGGTCACGATCTCGCGCACCAGCGCCTTCTGATTCCAGCGCAGATCGTCCTGGAAATGCAGCGCCAGCCAGTCGAGCAGTTCGGGATGGCTGGGCAGATCGCCGGCGCTGCCAAAATCTTCCAGCGATTCCACGATGCCGATGCCAAAAAACTGTTCCAAGTAGCGGTTCACCGCCACCCGCGCCGTCAAAGGCTGGCCGGGCTGGAAGAACCATTTCGCCAGGGTCAGGCGATTACGCGGCGCATTGGCCGGCAGCTTGGGGAACAGCGCGGGCGTGTCGGGCACAAGGTTGGGGCCGACCTGAGTCAGGAAGCTGCCGCGCTCATATTCCAAGGTCTGGCGCTTCTCGTAGTTGGCCTCCTCGGCCATCACCGGCACTTCCACACTGGGAATGGCCGCGAGGTCGTGCTCAAGCTGTTCCAGATCGCTGAACGCCTTGGCGATCTGCGGCGCATGCGCCAGCGCCGTCCAGCGGGCATCGTTGCTGGTGGACAGCCGCAGGCGCGGCGGCGCTCCAATGGTCTGGTTGACGGCATCGGTCTCGGTCGTTTGCAGCCTTAGCGTGGCGCCGGCCGGCAGATGCAGAGGCGTGTCGGGAACCGCCACCACCCAGCGGGTGTGGAACAGGTTGGGATCGGCCAGCAGGCCACCATTGGCGGCCACGCTCTGCATCACCGCGTCGGGGGAGCGCGGGCTGGCATCTTTGCCGGGCTCTCGCGCCTCCTGCACCTTGACCAGCTTCGGCCTGCCAGTCTTGTCGCTTTCGTACGCCCGCGCCTTCGCCTTGCCATTGGCGCGCATGTCGCGAGCGACGTCGCCGATCAGGCTGTCCACTGCATCGGGCGCCAGCAGCCGGAAGGTGATCTTGTCGGCAGTCCCGTCGGGCTTCACCACCCAGGCGTCGAGGTGATTGACGATGAAGCCTTTTTCCGGCCAGTGGGCCGCCTCCGCATTCGCCGGCGGCACTTCGATCCGCAACGCCGTCAACGCAGGCACATTGAACGGCGCCGTCAATTCGAAAACGGTGTTGCGGGGAACTGTACCGTTGGTCTGGGCCATGCCGTTGGTGATGCCAAAGCTAGCCTCCGGCGGATGCGCCTCGGCACGAACCAGGTCTTTCTGCAACTGTGCGATCTGCTTGGCGCGCTTGCCGCCCTCGTCCTTTCCCTTCTGGCCTTGCGCCTTGGCCAGCAGCCCCTTGATCGCCAAGGCTTCGCTGATAGTGGCCTCGTGGATGGGAAGCGGCTTCCATTGTCTGGCATCGGCCTCCGCGTTGCGGCTGGCCGCGACGATCGTGTCGTGAAGCGTATCGATCTTCTTCTGCAGCCGATCGGCCTCAGGATATTTCGCCTTGTCGGTGGGGACATTCAGGATCGGCCAGTCATCCGGCCGGGCACTGTCGAAGGCGATGTCGGCATCGCGCTGCGTATTGAAGAACGCCATGAACTTGTAATATTCGGTATGGCGGATCGGGTCGTACGGGTGCGAGTGGCATTGCACGCAGTTGAAGCTGACCCCGTTCAGCGCCGACCAGGTGGTTGAGGTGCGGTCCATCACCGCGGCGATGCGGAATTCCTCGTCATCGGTGCCGCCCTCGTCATTGGCCTGGGTCTGGCGATGAAAGGATGTCGCGATCAGGTCGCTGAAATCCGCCTTCGGCAGCAGGTCGCCCGCCAACTGTTTGGTCACAAACTGATCGAAAGGCATGTTGCGGTTGAAGGCGTCGATGACCCAGTCGCGATAGGGCCAGACGGTACGGCTCTTGTCCTTCTCGAAGCCCTTGCTGTCGCCATAGCGGGCAACGTCCAGCCACATCGTGGCCCAGCGCTCGCCATAGCGAGGCGACGCCAGCAGGCGGTCCACCTGTTTCTCGTACGCATTTTTCGATGTATCGGCAAGGAAGGCCGCCAGTTCCTCCGGCGTGGGCGGCATGCCGGTCAGGTCCAGCGACACGCGCCGCAGCAAGGCGGGCTTGCCGGCTTCGGCCGATGGGCTCAAGCCTTCCTTTTCCAGACGCGCAAGGATGAATCGGTCCAGGGGTTGGCGCACCCAGCCGGCGTCCTTGACGGGCGGACTAGGCTGCGGCTTGGGCGGAACAAAGGCCCAATAGTCGGACCAGGGTGCGCCTTCCTTGATCCACTCCCGCAGCAGTCCGATTTGCCTGGGCGTCAGTGACGTGCCGTTCAGCGGCATGCGCACGTTCGGATCCCTCGACGTCACCCGGGCGATCAGCTCGGAGGCCCGGGGATTTCCCGGCACCACCGTCGGACGGCCCGATTTGCCCTTTCCCAGCGCCTGTTCGCGATAGGAGAAGGAAACGCCGGAAGCCTGCTTCACGCCACCGTGGCAGGCCATGCAGTTGGCATTGAAGATCGGGCGGATATCCCGATTGAAGTCGATGTGCCGTTCCGGCGCGGTCTGGCGGCTAAATATCGAGGCGCCGACGCCGCCCCCAACGGCGATCAGAAGGACCGCCGCCGTCACCAATACCGCCCTGCCCTTGATCACCGGATTCCCTGAGCCATTCGACAGGTCTTCGCCCGTCGCCCAACTCTACTCCCTGGGCCGGCCTGAAAGAAGCACCCGGCGGCCCTGGCCGCCGGGTGGTTTTAAGGCTTTGCCGTCACATCCGCGCCCGGACACCGATCGTGAAGTACCGGCCGACATTGTCGACACCGCCGATGCCGCCACCGGTCGAAAGGTGACCGCCATAGGGCGAGCCGCCGGGAACGGTGCTATTGTCCGGCTCGATCGGCGGCGGGGTGTTGATCAGGTTCTTGATGTGGAAGAACCAGTCGACCGAGTTCCCATCGATGTCGAACTCTTTCTCGATATTCAGGTCGATATAGTTGAGCGCCTTGCCGTAAGGATCGGCATAGAAAAGGACGCCCGGCTGGGTGGTGCGCTGGAACTCGGTATAATACCGGTCCGTCACATCGAAGCTCCAGCTGCCCAGCTTGTAGTTGATGATGCTGGTGAAGCGGCCCTTCGGCACCGGCGGTTGCGTCACCGGCGCGCCGGGGAAGGACGATAGGCTGGTCTGCGGCTGGTAGTCGGCAAAGAGCCGCAGCATGATCGAGCCAGGCGCTTCCTCGACGACCTCCTTCAGGTCAAATCCATAGTCCATTTCGAGATCGACGCCGCTGGTCTTGTTCAGCGCCGCATTCAAGGTCTGCGACAGCACCGCCGTTGGATAATTCGCCAGCGAGCGATCGCTGAACGGCAGGGGTCGGACGAAGAGTGCACAGAGCGGCGAGGTGCCGTTCGAGGCTTCGCACACCTGCTGCACGCCCGCCGTGCTGCCGTTGATCGAGGTGATCGCGTTCTTCAGGACGATTTGATAATAGTCCAGCGACAGGGTCAGACCCGAAATGAAGTCCGGCGTGAAGACGCCGCCCACCGTCCAGGTCCGCGCCACTTCCGGCTGCAGGCTCGCATTGCCCTGCGAGATATTGGTGGCCTGCTGGATCTGGTTGCCGGTATGGACGTCCGTGAAACCCGAATGAGAGATGGTCTGCGGCCGGTAGAGGTCGTTCATCGTGGGCGCCCGGATGTCGGTGGACGTCGTGCCGCGCAGGTGAAACATGTCGTCGAGATGCCAATCGACACCGATCTTCCAGGTCTGCACCGGTCCGGAGATGCTGTAATTGGTGTAGCGGCCGGCCAGATTGAGATCGAGGGTCTGGATCATCGGCAGGCCCTTGAGAAGCGGCGCATCCACCTCGCCCGCAAACTCCCAGACATTCTCGGAAACCACCGGCAGCCCCAGGGTGACCGAGTGCTGAGTCTGGGCCATGCCGGCGACGCAGGTAAGCCTGAGGCCCGTGCAATCCACCGTGCCCGGCAGGGCGTTTGGGCTGGCGTCCACGCGATAGGTCAGCTCGCGATATTCGCCATTGAGCGCGGCCTTGAGCGGGCCCGCCGGCAGATCGAAAATCTCGCCTGAAATGGAGCCGGAGAAATCATCCAGCACCTGGCTGGTCGTATTCCAGGTATCCACCAGGATGTAGTTGTACATGGTGGGTGTTGCCGCAGTTGGCCCGAACCGGTTCAGGGGTACGCAGCCGGGATATAGATTTGAAAAGGCTGTCAGCGACACCTGACAGACGATCTGGCCATTCGCCGGATTGACAACCGCATCCATGGCCGCCGCGATCTTGGCGTTCGACTGGTCATTGGGGCTGTCAAATTTCAGGCGATTTTCGCCATGGCCATAATAAAGGTCCCAGGCGAATTTGCCGAACAGCACGCCATCCAGCCCGGCAGAGATTCCGAGATTGCGATTGAGCTGGGTGTCCAGATTCGCGTCGTAATAGGGAAACTGGAAGTACTGAGCATCGGTGAAGGTCGGATTCCTGTTCCCGGTGGTAACGAGGGCCTGTGCCGCCGGCGTCAGGAAGGCATTGTTGTTATAGACGATGTTCGGATTGGCACCGGTCTGGACATAGTTGTTGACGTGATAGCCGCTGGTCCAGGACTGGGCGGCGATGCCCTGAATATAGAAATTCGTCGTCTCATTGATGTCATAGCTGAAGCGCTGGAAGGCCTGGTAGGTGATCTGGCCAACCTGCAGAGACGCCGCCTGGTTCACGACGCCATCACCGCCGGAGGTGATGTTGCTCGCCGCGGTCGGGGTGCCGAGCTGGAAAGGACCGATCACCCCATTCTGGATAAACTGCTGGTTGTTGGCCGCGCAGCCGGTACAGGTGATCTTGCCCCCATAGGAGAAGGCGGTGAGCGTCGCGTGCTCGACATTCACCAGCGGCTGCGCCTGGGTGCCGGCGCCCTCCACTTCCCAGGCCGTCTCCGGACCCCATTTGCGCGCATTCAGCAGGATGGGATCGAGGTGATAATAGCGCAGCGAGCCTTCCCAGTGGCCCTTGCCGCCAAAAAGGTCAGTACCCGCGGCGATGCCGAACTGTTGCTGGGCACCGTCACCAAAATTGGAGATGCCCGCGCTGGCATTGACCTTGATGCCGTTGAAGCGTTTGTCGATCACGAAATTGACCACGCCCGTGACGGCATCGGAGCCATACACGGCCGAGGCGCCGCCCGTGACGATATCAACGCGCTGGATCAGCATCTGCGGCAGCGTATCGATAATCACCGTGCCGTCGGTGTTGGAGGGAGGCTGGCGATGGCCGTCGAACAGCACCAGGGTGCGCTGCGCCCCGAAGTTGCGCAGGTTCAGCGTGTTGCCGCCGGCGCCGTTCGCCGCGCTGTCGGTCGCGGCAGGCGCGCTGGACCCCAGGAAGACCGGAAGCTTGTTCAGGGCATCCGGCAGATCGATCGGGCTGGTCGCCGCGAGCTCATCCGTCGAGACCGCGGTAATAGGCGTGGGCGAGTTCGTCAGATCGGTGATAACGCGCGACCCTGTGACGACAACGCTTTCGGTTGAGGTAGCCTGTTGACCCAGCGCCGCTGATGTCAGAAACACCACGCCGGCCGTGCACAGCAGAGCCGTGCGCAGTGTGGAGCACTTGCTCATGATTCCCCCTTGCGATTGTTATTTTTAATTTTCTGACAGGTATCATGCGGCACTCGAATTCCCCTTGATAAGGGGCGGGTTCCGCAAAGGATTGTTGTGGCAGCGGCAACAATCAGCTCGACATTATTGCGCTGCGTATATTTTAACGCAGGGCTCTCAGTCAGTGAGAGCCGTCAAGAGCAAGGACCCGCGCAACAGGCTTATCGCATGCCGGGGAAGCGGGCGAAGGTTCCCATCGCCCATTTGGCGGCGGCCGCCTTTTTAGCGCGCGGAGGCCGGCTTAACAGAAGATATGCGCTCGGCCTCTTCGTTATTGACCTGCTGCAGCATGGTGGACGGGCCGATCGGCGGAGTAGAATCCCGCAGGCCGTTGCGTTCGCCGTTCGAGGTGGTCCAGCTGGCATCAGCACGTTGACGCAACTGCGGCGCCCCTTCGTTCGACCCTTTCGGGTTCGGCTGGATCGTCGCGGTCGAGATTCCCTTGTAGAAAATCTTCCGCATCAATTGATACTTTTGCGTGGCACGCTTGTCGGACGCCAGCAAACCGGCTGAAAGCGGCCCTTCCGGGTCGACGACATAGGCCGGCACCGCCTTGACCCGATAAGCGATCGAAATGCCCATTTTCTCGCCAGTCTTGGGATCCGGCATGCCGTCGGCGTTGCGCTTGAGCGCATAATACATGCCGATCACATCATGATGGTCGCGCGTTTCGATCGTGGAGCCCGACTGGGTGAAGGTGTCCTCACTATAAAGATCGCGCCAGTCGCGATAGCCGCCGACCAGGCCGGACGCAAAGCCATCCGGTCCGATCTCCAGACGAATTCGTCCCTGGTGAAAATCGGCATCGCCCATTTGGTTGGGAAACCAGCCGAACCGCGGCGTGTGCAGTTCCGCAACCTGTTCGGTTTCGACCACACCGTTCCGGATCGCTGCCTTTACCTTGCTGTACTGCTCGTTCTTGACAATACGAAACGAATAGCTGGTGGAGGCGCGGCCGTCGGTCTGCTTGTTGACGCGGTCGGGGGAATAGCCGATCTCCAAGATCGCCTCGTCGTCATTCCTCGGGTCCTTGTTGCCCGAAAGGCGAATGACCATGGTGTACATGCCTTCCAGCATCTTGTCGGTGCTTCGCACGCTCATGGCGGCGGTGAAAGGCACGCCCCGGAACGAGCCGATACAGCCCAGCGCGCGGTAATAGGCGTTGTCGATGCCCTTCTCGCCCCGGGTATCTGCAAAGCCTCCCGTTTTCACATTTCCGTCGAGATTAAAGCCCTCGGCGATCTTGCCGATGACGGATGGCATGCCGGGATCCGGCGCGGTGAAGGGATTGATGTAGCTCACAATGTCGCGCCGGAAGCTGCGATAGGTGAGCACGCGCTCCTGCATATAGTGGACGGTCTCCAGATCGGCCACTTGCGCTGGCTTGACCCAGCTCGCGACCTCTTCATCGCTGCGCCATGGCGTCTTGACCACCTTGGCAAAATCCAGCATCGGCAGCGTACCGCCAGGACAGTCCACGCCAGGCTCGATGATGCCGGACTTCTCAAAGCCTGGGCGGCCGCCGTAATAGAAGGCGGGCTCATACTTGTCGACGACGAAGCTCCTGACCCAGGGCGCCGCCATCAGCGGCGCCGGCGCTAAGCTCAGCGCCGTGCACAGCAGAAGGCATCTGCGTTTATGGTACCCAGACTTCCTTTCCATGCTCCGCCCCACGATGGTCATGCCAGTATTTCGGTGAACGCCTTTTTGGTCGCCATCGAGCCCTTGCCCCAGCCGTCGATCGACAGCCCCATGGCCTGCTGAACGGTCAAGCCCACGCGCGACACCGGACTCCCTTCACCGGCGATATGATAACCGGTCTTGACCTTGCCATTGGCGCTGCCCGCCAGCAGAACCGGAATACCGTCAAGCGCATGAAGTTTTGCAAAGCTGGTGTCGGTGTAGGCAAGCACCAGGCTGTGGTCCAGCAAAGTACCGTCACCTTCCTTGATATCCTCCAGCTCCTTTATCAGCGTCGCGAAAAACTTCATGCTGTGAGTGCTGAAGTTCGCGGAGACGGGCTGATAGCCCAGAACCGGATCGATTGGTTCTTCGTGCGTCTGCTGGTGGAAGGGCTTGGAATCCCCGGGCATGTAGATGTTGGAGCCCGGCTCTGCAAGCGCGATATTGAAGACGTGCGTCTGGTTGGTCGCAAGCCCGAGCGCGATGAGCCGGGACATCAATGGCACGACTTTCTGCAGTTCCGGCACCGACTTGCTGACCGGCAATTCGCCCGGCGCCGCGGGGATGGTGACCTGTGCCACCACGTCCGGCCGCTGTAGAGCAGCTTCCATGCTCTGCTCCAACTCCCGGACAGAGGTGAAATACTGCTCCATCCGCGCCTTGTCGCTGGCGCTGAGATTGGCCATCAGACGCTTGCGATCGTCAGCGACCACCGAAAGCATGCTCTGGTGCACCAGCACCTGCGGATCGGGCTTCCAGTCGCCCTTGGACGGGTCCTGGAAGCCAGGTCCGAACAGGCGTGTATAAAGGCCCAGCGGCGATATTTCCGGCGGATTGGTATTGGCGCCACCCAGGCTCGAGTAACTCTCGTTCTTGTTGCCCGAACAGGTCGCCTCGATGGACCTGAACCGCGTCCCATGCCCAATGGCATCCGCGATGGTCTGATCGATCGTCTGGGTGTCGAATTCACCGGCCTTGGTGGGAGACATGCCGGTCGTAATGGCTGCCAGCCCCGTCCAGTGCTGGAAGTTCGGATTGTCATCGACAATGGCGCGCAGGCCGCTGAAGACGCTGATTTTCTTCTTGTATGGCTCCAGCGAGGCAAGCTGCTGCGTCGCCTCATAGTTGGCGCCAATTGTCTTGGGTACAAAGAGCTCCTTGGTGAGGCCGCAACCCCAGAAGTAGGTGCCGAACCGCGTGGGAATCCGCTTGCCGGTGTCGGCGAGGGCCTGACCGTTCCCATCCAGGAAGCAATCGAGCAATGGCAGCGCCATGGCCACGGCGCTGCCCTGGAAGGCGCCACGAAGAAGGAGTCTGCGGTCGAATACCATGGTGTCCTCGCTACTTGGCAATATTCATGGCCGTCTTGGTGTCGGCGGCTGACGGGGGAACGGTGTCGAAATAATCGGGGCTGGTGACCATCGACTTCAGCAAGGTCCTGAGCCGATAGCCGCCATCTACAAAGGCCTTATAGGCGGCTTTGTAAGTGGCGGGACTTACATCCTCGCTGTTTGCGCCAACCCCGTAGGAATAGAGTTTACGGGCAAGACAGGCGGGAAATTTCGGATTGTCGTGCAGATAGCGTCCCAGACCTTGCGCACCCTGGAAGGTCTTGCCCTGGATGGTTCCCGAGACATCGATCAGCTGGCCATTCTCATACAGACGATGCGCGCCGGTGCTGTCGAAATGCTCCAGGGTCAGGCCGATGGGGTCGCTGTGGGTGTGACAGGAGGCGCAGGTGGGAGTGGTGGCATGCGCCATAAGCCGTTCCCGTACGGTCTTGAGAGGTCCGTTCGTGTTGTTGACGATGGAAAAGTCGACATTGGCGGGCGGCAACGGCGTAGGCTCGCACAGAAAGATATCCATGATGGCCACGCCCCGCTCGGTCGGCGAGGACCGGCCGGGATGGGAAAACATCGATAAGGTGCTGACCTGGGAGACGATGCCGCTGCGCCCGGCGCTTTGCGGAAACTCGTAGGGCATCCATTCGTCGTGGAACGTGTATGGCACGTCATAGATGGATGCCAAAACGCGGCTGATATACGTCTTTTGTGTCGTCATCAGGTTGCGAATGTCGTCATTCGACTTCAGGCTCAGGTCCATGACCGTACGCAACGTCTCTTCCTGCGCCGCCGCCGCGATCTGGGCATTGTACTTCGGATAGATGATCGAATCCTTGGTGGTATTGCTGAAGGTATCGAGCTGAAGCATGTCGGCGAAAAAGGCCCGCATTCCCGTCTCAAGGCGGGGGGAACTCATCAGCCGGTCGACCTGTTCGGCAACGCCAGTGGCGGTATTCAGGCGGCCGCTCTCGGCCGCTTTCAGCAGATCGGCATCCGGGGTCGTATCCCACAGCATGAAGCTCAGCCTTGCGGCCCTGCTGTAATTGTCGAGCGTGTAGGTCTTCCCGCCCGCCGCCGGCACCGCGATTTCGTGCCGGAACAGAAACGTGGGGGAATAAAGCAGGGTCGCGAGACTGTCGGACAACCCGGCATAGAAATCCTGGTTGGATTTGGCCAGGTCAGCGGCAAGCTTCACTCGCGACTTGAGCTCATCACTGGTCAGGGGTCTGCGAAACAGCAGGCGCCCATAGCGGGCCAGAAAGGCACTGGCGCATGCATCATCCGCGGCTTTCGCATCCTTGGGAGCGCAGCCGACCAGTTTTTCCCGGTGTTTTTGATCAACGACTTGGGAAGCGATGCCATCCGCCATCTTGGAAAAGGATTCCAGGCTGGCGGGCGTGACGGACAGAACGGTGCTGCTTGCCGCCAAAAGGCCACCGACGCGGCGCCCGGCATCGAAGCGGCCCTGGACAAGGATGTCCGGGCTGAAAATATCGCGGATGGAATTGCGATATTCGCTTTCCGTCAGCAGCCGCAGACCCACTTCTTCTCCCGCGGGCGCGGATAAGGCTGGCTGCACCGCTGGGACGGCCAGTATCCAAAGACCCAGGCAAATCGAGAAGGTTGTTTTTCCCGGCACAATCCAGCTCCCAAACGGGCTTATAACGGTTCTAACCTGCCCTTCATAAAGTATATCCGGGAAAGGCCCGGCCCATTAGATCCGGAAGAGACAAAAGATTAGTGCGGAAAGGCAGATAATCCGCCCAGCCCTAAAATCGTCGCAAAACATATCATATGCGAGATCTGGCAAAAATTTCGACAGCGGAGGAACCTACGCTGGGGCTTTCGAATAATGGGTGATTGCCTGCCGTAGACAGATCACCCACTGTGTTTTCAAAGAATAAGAAAAAAGGCCCGGGGATCATCCTTGGAAAAAAGGGATCTTGAAGACCTGGAGATTTTTTATCAGGTCGTTAATGCCGGCAGCATGTCCGCCGCCGGTCGCGAACTCGGGATTTCCCCCACCGTCGTTTCCAGGCGGCTGCAGAAACTGGAGGACCGGCTGGGCGTGCGCTTGTTGCAGCGCACAACCCGGCGAATCGCGAAGACGGAAATCGGGGCGGGATTTTACGACCGGGTGGCAACCGTCCTGCAGGCGCTGGAGGAAGCAGAAGAATTCGTACGGCGGCGCTCCCCTCTGGTCAGCGGCACGCTCAAGGTTTCGGTGCCGACATCGTTCGGACGACTGCACGTCGTGCCGTGGCTGAAGGATTTCCTGGAGCAATATCCGGATCTCACCCTCGACATCGAACTGTCGGATGCTTTTTCCGACATTGTCGCCGCGGGCTTTGATCTTGCCATTCGCATCTCCGCAATGGTCGATGCGCCCCTGGTAACCCGCAGGCTGTGCGCCAACCACCGCGTCATCTGTGCCTCTCCGGCCTACCTGAAAATCCACGGCACCCCGACAAGCCTGGATGATTTGCGGCATCACAAGACTCTCTCTGCCTCCAACAATACGACATGGCTCCTGGATGGACCTCGCGGCCATGAGACCCTCAAGACGAAAAGCTTCATCATCACCAATTCCAGCGATCTGGTGCACGAGGAAACGCTTGCGGGACTGGGAATCGCTCTGAGGTCGACATGGGATGTCGGCACGGACTTGAAGCAGGGACGATTGAAAAGGATTCTGCCGCAATATCGCGGATCCGCGGACGTCGCCATTCACGCCGTTTATCCCAGCGCGCGGCAGCTCCCGGCCAAGGTTCGCGCCTTCGTCAATTATTTCGCGAAAATCTACGGCACTGAACCCTATTGGGACAAAGGCCTGTCGCTCTGATCGTTCGCTTCAGGCGACGCAACAAGCCAAGGGGATAAGATGGTCCGCCATACGTTGACGTATCTTTTCATTGTGCTTCTGGGCGCCACCCCGGCGAATGCGGCCGAGATTACGGTTTTGACCCCTAGCGTGACCTACAATGCCGGACTGCGCGACCTGGCCGTTCTTTTCACCCAAAAAACCGGCAACAAAGTCACCATCACGCGCGACCCGATGGCCAAAATGGTCGACGACACGCAAAAGGCCACGCCTCCCGCCGATGTCGTGATGCTGCCGGATGGCCTGATGGATGTGCTGGAAAAAGATGGCGGCGTAAAGAGCGGGAGCCGCGTCACGATCGGGCGGGTCGAGGTTGGCCTTGCCGTAAAAGCCGGTGCGCCCCATCCGGATATTTCCACGGTCCCAAAACTGATCGCTGTCCTGAAGAGCGCGCAAGCCGTGATGTATTCCAACCCCTATCATGGAAGCCTGGAAGCCGAGATCATCGACCGCCTGTTGAAACGGCCTGAATTTCACGACGTGCATGGCGAGATCGGCACCAAGGGAGAAGGCGGCCAGTCATTGGCGCGCGGCCAAGGCGACATGGCGCTGCAGATCATCTGCGAGGTCTACCCCTATCCGGAGATATCCCTTGTCGGCGTGCTACCGCCGGAGCTGAACGCGCATATCGACATGGTGGCGGCGGTCTCCGCACGCTCCGCCAACGCCGATGATGCGCAAGCCTTTGTCCGCTTCGTCACCAGCGCCGAAGCCGCACCGGTATGGAAAGCAAAAGGCCTGGACCAAATCAAATAGTGGCAGCGCGGCAATAGTTCTAATCAGCCATGAACCGCGCGACGACATTTCGCAGCAGAGTGGAAATCTGGTTGTTGAAATTGTTCCAGGGCAGGCTGCCGCAAAAGGTGATCGAGCCGGCCGAGAACACCGCGCCGCCCTTTACGGTCTCAAAATACACCATGTCGCTGCGGATCAACGGGTCCGGCATGTTGGTGGGCAAGGCATAGGCGGTCGGAACCAACAGGTCCTCCAGCGTAACACCGAAATGGGCTTGGTGACCTTCGGAACGCGCCAGCAGGCGCACATTGGGCGGCGTGCCGAGCAGAGGATCTGCACGGTCAAGTTCAAAGCCTGCGGCCCCGCCGCCGGAGAATCCGAAACCACCGATGGTCTCGCCGTCCACGCCGGCGAAAATCCAGGCCAGGTCCGCCGCATAGGAATCCTCGGTGCGGCGGTAATGAGAACCTTCAAAGCGCCCCTGGGCGGTAAATCCGACCCCGACCAGACGTTGCGGCGCGCGATCCTGACGCCGCCACAGGCCGCCATAACCGCCATCGAACGCATGGTAATACTCGCCGGGATCGGCAGCCCAGGCGCGCGTTCCGCCCTCGGAACGGCGAAGCTCCAGCGTGTCAGGCACCGCGGCGGAGGTGGCGATGCGCCAGTAGAACCCGTTGCCGCCCAGATATGCGAGCCGGCCCCCTTCAGCCAGCCAGTCGCGCAGGGCATTCATTGTACCGGGGGTCTGATATTCCGGATGCGATCCCGTCAAGACGCAGCGGTATCGCGACAGCAGCGCAACGCCCTCGCGTTCGAGATCATGATCGGTGATTGCATCCCAGGCGATGCCCATCTTGTCGAGCCAAAGGGCGAGATGCATGTCGGCGGGGAAATGGCGCAGCCCGGAGCCCTTGCGATCGACATAAGCCATCTGACCGGGCCTGAAGGTAAGTACCGGACGGCGCAGGGACGAGAAGGCGACGCCCGAGCCATCGCTGTGGAAATTGTAAGTGGAAAGGCCCAATTCCCTGTGCTCGGCGGGATGATGCGGATAGACGCCCCATTCGGCGCGGCGGGCGCGATAAGAATCGTCGAAGTTGTCCCGCTCGAAATTGGCATAGACCTGGTACGTGTAAGTCGGAAACAGCAGGGCGACTTTTGCGGTGGCGGTGTCCGGCGGCGGAAGAGCAAACACTGGAACAATGTCCTGTTCCGTGCCTGACTTTATGCGAATGCCGTAGACGCCACTTGGCAGACCCACAGGGACCTCGAAAACAAAGTCGGTTTCCCAACCGCAATCGTAGAGATCATCGTCGTGAAAGTGCACGGCAGCATATTGGTCTGGCGCGTCGGACCAGCGCAGAACATCGCCCCGCCAGGAGGCGCCGCGCACCGCACGGGTTGGCTGATTCACGAGCGTGCCGTGCAGACCGTGCGGGCCGCGATCGGAAACTTTCTGACTGGGCATGTCCAGACTGAAATCCCACCAGGCAATGACAGCGGCTATAGGCACAGCGGCAGGCTCAAGGGGCGCTGCCGCGTCGAACACGTCCTGCAGCAGCAGCGGATGCTCAAGCCGCCCGTTGAAGTGGTCGCGGCAAACCGGCCCCGCGCCAGCGGCTGCCAGAAGCATGCGTGTCGGAGAATCGACCGTCGCGGAGAGCCGGGCTTCGCCGCCTCCATCTACGCCCCAATCTTTCGTAAGCGGGATTTGCAGAAGGCGGAGCGATCCACCGGCCGAGATCACGCGCAGCTCATACCAGCGCCGCTCCAGCATCGGCGCCGCGATACGGACAACAGCCTCGCCCACCCGCAGTTCGGCGCCGGCGGCGGTCGCGTAAAGCGACAGCCCTTTTCCACCGGTCCAGCTCAAAACCGCCTGAGGCCGGCCGTCAAGCAGCCAGGGCTGCATCCGCACGCTGAACGTCCAGGCCTGCGGCAATGGCAGCCCGCCGAGCGGCACCACCCCATGCGAGCCGTTATGGATCGCTTGGGATCGCCCGGGATAGCTTCCCGCAAAACCGGCCGGTACATCTTCGAACAGCATGCCGGGACCGGCAGGATTGGGATCGGCGCTGCGAATGCGCACCAGGTCCGCGCGGTAATTTGCGCTGCTGGAGGAAACCTTGACCGCGATGCGCCCGCCGGCCCGCACAGACCAGCGATCGGTATAGGCGATAAGGGGTGGAGTGCTCATGCGCGCACCTCCGCACGCTCTACGGCGCCCAGCGCGCGGGTGAAGCGGCCAAACAGCTCGTCAACCTCGGCCCCCGTGATGATCAGGGGCGGCGCGAAGTTGATGGTGTCCTTGACCACGCGCAGCAACAGGCCTTCCGCCATCATTGCCTCCTGCATCGCCCGGCCGCGCGCGCCGGCGGCATTGGGCAGACTGTGCAATTGCACGGCACCGCCAAGACCGACACCACGCGTGTTGAACACCATGGGATGTCCGTCCAGCGATGCGAGATGCTGCCGCAATCTGGGGCCGACCCGGCGGACATGACCCAGCAGGTCCCGCTCCTCGATAATTTCGATCATGCGCAGCGCGACGGCGGCGCCAACCGGATGCCCGCCATAGGTAGCCGCATGGGAAAAAGTCCCTTCCTCGTCCGAGCCGCGCTCCAGCGCGTCATAGAATTCGCCGTCCATGACGATAGCCGAAATCGGCACATAGGCTGCGGAGAGCGCCTTGGCCAAAGTCATGCAATGGGGGCGCATCGCGAAAGTCTCGGCGGCGAACATGCTGCCCGTGCGGCAGAAGCCAGTAATGACTTCATCGTCGAACAACAGGATGGAGTGCCGGTCCAAAAGCGCGCGCAGGCCTGAAAGATATCCGGCGGGCGGCACCACGCAGCCGGCGCTGTAGGAAACGGGATCCAGGATCATCGCGCCCACCGTCTCGGGGCCGGCCTGTTCGATCGCCTGCTCGATCTCGGCAAGCATGCGGCCGGTGAATTCTACCTCACTCTCGCTGGCAAAAGCGCCGTTCACATAGTCCGGCTGGCTGACCATGATCACGTCATCCATCGGCAGGTTGAAGGCTCGCGCGGTCCCGGGAAAGCCGCCAAGCGGGGCGGTGGCGATGGTTGCGCCATGATAGCTTCCGGCGCGGGCGATGACCTTCACGCGCCGTGGTTCGCCGCGATGAGCGTTGCGAAAACGCATGAACTTGATCAGAAAATCATTGGCTTCCGAGCCCGTCGACGCAAAGGCGACACGCGCATTGGCCAGCGGCGCCATCGATGCAAGCTTTTCGCCGAGGGCAAGCGCTGCCGGAACGGTGCGGTAAAGGCCCGACGCATAAGCGGGCAACTGGCGCATCTGGCGGACGGCGGCCTCCACCAGGTCCGGATCGGAAAAGCCCAGCGCCGCGCTGTAGAACGAAGATGTGCCCTCTATATATTCACGCCCATTCTCATCGATAAGAAAAATGCCCCTGCCCTTTTCAAATACCATCGGGCGGTTCGTGCGCGCATGGCGCAGATTTGTGAAACCGATCAGGGTTGCGTTGTCAGGCGCATTGCCGCGGTGCGAGATGGACATAAGGATTTGCCTGGACTCGAGATGAAGCGAGAGGACTCTCGCAACTGATCCTAGGCAGAAGCCATTGGAAGGCAAAGACCCCTTTGAATCGGGCGCCGCCGGCACAATAGCCGGCCTAGACGTCCCTTAACTCACCAGCCGAGATCGCAATCACCCTGGGGGCTTTCGATGCTATCCTTGAATATGTCCAGGTTCTTCACGAACAGGGATGTGCACCATTCCTGCCGGTTGACGGGCCCCGGGCCATAATAGTCGACGCGCCGAAACCCCGCTGCGTTTAGCAGCTTATAGGCACCATTATATTGCCAGCGGTCGGTATTGTCGAAAACGATGACGCCGTGCGGTTTGACATACTGCGCCGCAAGCCATGCCGTCAGGGCGCGCGCCATGCCGTCGACCACGATCACATCGAAGCTCTGCTTCTCGAAGGCGCAGATTTCGGTGGCATAGGCCACAAATTCCCTGCTGAGCAAGCCGTGCATGATGTTGTGCCCGACATCGGGCGACAAGGGCAGCTCGGGCGGGTTCGCAAAGAACTGCGCCACCAAGGCCTGGCGTTCTATGCTGCAGCCCTCATCCATCACCCGAGTGATGACTTTCAGGTTCGCGGGCGCGGCCGCCGCCACACGGGCTGCCCAGTCGGCATCATGTTCGACGCTTGTGACCTCTGCGGCGCGAGACGCCCACCAGAGCGATGAACCGCCACAACCGAATTCGAAGACTTTTGCATCAGGCTTCACCGTGCGCTGTAACTGGCGAAATGCCGGATAGGTAATCCACGGCACCAGGCCTTCCTTGTTGCGGGGAATGCCATCCAGGCTTTCAAACCAGCCGCGTTTTTCCAGATAGGTCTGGGCGAACTGATAGACCAGCGCGTTGACGCGCGCATGCTCGGCAGTGTTCATGGCGTTCATGACTTGGAACCTCTTGGGCGCGGTTGGGCGTTCATAGCTAAGCGGCCGATGCGTGTTGCGCGGTCGGCCCGCTCGCCGCATTGAGCGCGTGCGCCGCCGACAGATATTTCTGGACGTGATCGTCGCGGCCAAGGGTGGCGTTGCACGCCAGGGCCGCATTCAGGATCGCGGCATTGCCGGGAAGCAGCGCGGCCAGCGCCGCGATATATTCCTCGGCGGCCTCGATCTTGCCGGCGGAGATATTCGCATTGAAAAGTTCAAGAGCCGCGGGCAGCTGCGTGCCGATTGCAGCCAGCATATATTCGACATCCGCCGTTCGGGTCTTCATGGCGGTCAGGGCCTGGAGCACCTCCAGGGTCCTCCCCATGGCGCTCAGAACCTCCACGCGCTGTCTCAGCGTTTCCACGCTACCAGGCTGAAGAATTTCCAAGCGATCCAGCAGCAGCAAGGCGTCATCGCAGCGGCCGTCCCGGCACAGGGACTGCGCCAAACTCCGCAAGTCATCCAATGCGCCGGCGGTGTGGCCCGGCTGCGCGGCTCTGCCGCGCCGTTCGAACAGAACATCTATCTGCAGCAGATTTCCGTTATGGACGCCCGCCAGCCGGTGAAATTCCGTGACATCCGCGCAGTGGAAGCCCAGTTCGGCCAGCTTCGCGAACACCGCTTCGGCGGCCGCGCCGCCGATATTGTATTCGACCAGCGAAACCTCAACCAGAATATAGTCGGCCTGACGCAGCACTTCGGAGCCGCCCAGTATGACGTCCAGCTCCGAACCCTGGGTATCGATCTTCACAAAATCAAACTTGCGCCCGCGGAACAGATCGTCCAGCCGGACTTTCTCCACCTGTTGTTTCAGGATCACTTCGTCCCGGAAGTGCGCGGTGTTCTCGCGGTAGATGGAGGCACCGGTCGATTGCAGCCATTCCCGACTGAGGAACATCTCGGCGAAACCGGCCTCTTTCGACGCCGCAACACCATGTTGCTCGAAACCGAGCTTGCCGAGGTCCGCCAGACAGAAGGGATTCGGCTCTATCAAGGTCGGTACGCAACCGGGAAATATGCCGAGAAAGTCGCGCGTGAACGAGCCGATATGCGCGCCGATGTCCAGCATCGTCCGCGGCGTATAGCCCTGCATCCGCAGCGTTTGCAGAGTGTCCAGAACCATCAGACGGCCTGCTTCAGTTGTTGCACCATCGCGCCGACGGGATTGGCGAATTCCAAGGTCGCGCCGGAGCCGAGCAATTCGTCGAAATAACGAATGGTCTTGGTCAGGCCCTCGCGCAGCTGGATCTGAGGCTCCCACCTCAGTTCGGCCCTGGCCTGGGTGATATCGGGCTGGCGCTGCTTGGGGTCATCGGCAGGCAGCGGCTTGTCGATCAGCCTGGACCGGCTGCCCGTCAGTTCCAGAACGACCTCCGCCAATTCGCGAATCGAGAACTCGTTGGGATTGCCCATATTGATGGGGCCAGTGACCTGGTCCTCCGTCGCCATCAGCTTCATCAGCCCGCCCACCAGATCGTCGACAAAACAGAAAGAGCGGGTCTGCCGGCCCTGGCCGTAAATGGTGATGTCTTCGCCTTTCAATGCCTGGACGATGAAATTCGAAACCACCCGGCCATCATTGGGATGCATGCGCGGACCATAGGTGTTGAAAATGCGGGCCACCTTGATGCGCATATGGTGCTGGCGGTGATAGTCGAAAAAGAGTGTCTCCGCGCAGCGCTTGCCTTCGTCATAGCAGGACCGGGGCCCTATCGGATTCACATTGCCCCAATAGGACTCAACCTGGGGATGGACGATCGGATCGCCATACACTTCCGAAGTCGAGGCCTGAAGAATCGGGACGCGGAGCCGCTTGGCGAGCCCCAGCATATTGACTGCGCCAATGACGCTGGTCTTCGTCGTTTGCACCGGATCGAACTGATAATGAACCGGCGAAGCGGGACAGGCGAGGTTGTAGATTTCATCGACCTCGACGAAGAGCGGGAACGTCACGTCGTGACGCATCAGCTCGAATCTCGGATTTCCCCGCAGATGCTCGACATTGCGACGCGTTCCGGTGAAAAAATTGTCGACGCACAGCACGTCGTGGCCCTGTTTGAGCAGCTGCTCGCAGAGGTGCGAACCTATGAAGCCGGACCCTCCGGTGACCAGCACGCGCTTTCCCTGCAATTCATATTGCGGCCGCTTTTTCATCGTGACGTCTTTCTTGGAAATGCGGTCTTGGCGTTGCGTACCACCGCACTCACCAAGCGGGGGCTACGCGAAACGGTCCCCTTCGATCTGCCGGACACCCTGGCGGCCCGCGCCTTCGACCGCTGCGGCAGAGTGGACATGTCGAACCCGTGATAGAGCGAGAGGAAGCGGTATGGGTGCTCCTGATATTTCGTGTACATCACATTGTTGATATCGCTGTTGACATCGAAATAGCCGATCAGGGCATCGGGACACCGCTGCATCAGGTGATGGCGCGCCATCATGAGACCGAACTGATCTATCCAGCGCGAAACTTCGCGCCCGTTCAGGGCTTTTTCCAGATAGCTGCGCAGGAAGCGCAGGAAAATGGCGGCGTTCTCGGTCGGGTTCAGCAGCAGCAGGTTCGCGGTATACCGCGAGCCCGCGTTGGCGCTGTGCCTGTTTTCGTTGAGGACGATATCGCTGCCGCCGAACTCCTGCAGCAGATCACTGACGCCGCGCTGCAGGATCAGGTCGATGTCGGAAACGAACACCGGCAATTGCAATTTTTTCAGCAGCCCGCCCACTTCAAGGAAACGCACCGACTGGAAATGCGCTATCGGCAGCTTGCTGAGGCCCTTTGGCGGCGCATCGAAGCATTTGGTCTTGATGCGGCCCGCGTCAAACGTGTCGGCGGTGAAGAACAAGCGGTTGCTGGATATTCCCAGGCCTCTGGCGATGTCCTGCAATTGCTTCACCCCACCGATAACATGCAGGACGATCAGGCTGGAGACGTCGCTGTGCTCCAGGATCGATTCGATATAAGTGCGGCCATAAAGTTCGACATAGGCCTTGTCGGCCGCGGCGAAGAAGATCGCCTTGGCGCGCAGCTTGCCGGCGGTCGCTCGCACGCGTTTCCAGTCGAGCTTCCTGCCCGCTGAGTCCGTCAGCACGCTTTTGCCGCCGTTTGAAGACTTCGGCGTGGGCTTGGAGACATCGGATATGTCGATGGCCTGGAAGGCAAGCCGATAGTGTTTTTCCCATCCAGACCACTCCGATCCTTCCGGTACGGGCACTTCAAGCTTGCGGGCCGCGGCCCGCAAACGGCCGATCTGGCTTGCGCCGTCATCGTCGAGCGAACGGCACAGAATGGAGCTGGCTTCGTCATACAGATCGCGCAGCTGGATCAGGGGATGTATCTCTTCCTGCACCACAGGCGCTACCGGCGGCGGGGCAGCCGGGACGCTGGCCGGGACCGCGACCGGTACTGGGCCAAGCGCCGGCTGGATCGCGGCAAGAGCCGCAGCAAGTTGCGCGGATCGATCCTGGCGGCCCAGTGCCTTGTTGCAGGATAGCGCTGAGTTTAAGGCCGCGCGATTTCCCGGCAGCAAGTCGGCAAGCGCATCGGCATAAAGCACGGCCTGGGCGATATTTCCCGCAGCGACCAGCCGGTTGAAATGTTGGGTGGCCGGCTCGATCGCGACACGCACGGCCCCAAGCAAGATTTCCGGACGTACACCACGGGCCTTCAGAACCAGCAGGCTCTTCAAGCGTTCCAGTGTTGGCTCCTGTCCGCTGTTTGGCGCCACATCCGCCGGCCGGGGCGTGCGGCTTTCGGCAGCGACAATGTCGTTCTGGCGCCACAGACGGCTGTCAGGATGCAAAGGCCGCGCGAGGTGAATGCGCTTCAATTTTGCCCGGTACATCTCGTGATAGTCGGCGATCCTGATGACTTCCTGGCCGTCATGATCGTGATCGATCCCGGCATCGAAATAGGCGTCGAGGTTTGCAAGATCGGGCTGCGGCGTCAGGCCCTTCGAATGGGCGTCACACAGGCTCCGATAGAGATTTTCAAGGTGCGCCACCAGGCTGTCGGTGTTGAACAACTGACAGGTATCGCGGTTCGCCCGCAACGCCGTCTTGTAGGCTGCGATCGCACCCGGGTTGCCGGCCAGCGCAATCGCGCGCGCGACATATTCGTCCGGGCTTGTGGTAACCAGGTCGGGCAGCCCGGCAGAGCGAACCAGGCTGCCGCAGACCCGCGACGCGAAACTGCGGCCCGAAAGCGTGAGCACCGGCACGCCCATCCAGAGGGCATCGGACGCCGTGGTATGGGCGCCGTAAGGAGTCGTATCCAGAAACAGATCCGCGAGCGCATAGCGCGCCAGGTGATGGTCATTCCGCAATTTGGGCGCGAAGACCAGCCGTGACGGCGATATGCCTTTTTGCGCGGCCACGTCTTGCAGCCGCTTCTTGGTCTGTTCGGACGTGGCCAAAAGCCAGAGAACGCTGTCCTTGACGCCCGCCAAAATTTCGAGCCACCGCTCGAACGTGAACTTGCTGATTTTGTGGGTGCCGTTGAAGCAGCAGAACACGAAGGCATTGTCCGGCAGTCCGGCGGCGCTGCGCGTGGGAATTTCCGGCGCAACGATGCGCTTGCGGTCATTGGACTGATAACAGGGGATCCGGACGACCTTCTCGGAATAGTAGATTTCCGATTCCGGCGGGATGATCCATTCGTCAGCGATAAGATATTGGTGGTAGGGCGTTCCAACCGATCCCGGATAGCCGAGCCAGTTGACCTGAATGGGCGCCGGCCGGCGAGCGAATACCCCCGTCCTGGAATCACAGGTATGGCCGTTGACATCGACCAGAATGTCTATGCCATCCGTCGCGATGCGGCGGGCAGCTTCGTCATCGCTCAAGTCCTTGATGTCGACCCAATGTTCGACGGCGGCTTTGATGCGGTTTGTCAGCGCGCTGTTCGACTTCGGACCGCAATAGTAGGCGAATATTTCGACTCTGCCCTTGTCATGCAGTTCGAACAGCTCCGCCATCAGATAGCCAATGGCATGATCGCGCAGATCGGAGGAAATATAGCCAATGCGCGGCCGGCGGCTGCTCAGATCGACTTCGGCGTGCCGGCGGTCACTCTGGCCGTCATGGGGACCATCCCAGGATGACCGCTTGACGTAGCGATATGCGGAAGCGAGCTGCAGCAGCGGGTCATCCGTATAGACCGCCATGGAAAGCGGATTGGTGCCTTCGAGCAGGACCTTGCGATCCAGAAACTCCGAAGAGGTTGCGATCGGCCATTTGCACTGTGCCAGGCGAAGAGCGGTGTATTGTTCGATGATGTCAGTTTGCCGCGGGTTGATTTCCAGGCACTGCCGGACGGCATCTTCCGCGGCCTCACTCTGCTGCGAGGCATTGAGGACGCGGGCAATCTGCGTCAACGCCGTCGTCGTGTACTGAATGGCGGTCGCACTGACGGGCGCGGGCCGGCTCACGGCGGTGCGCCACAGATCGATAGCCTCGGCGGTTGCGCCGGACTGTTCGTGGATCCGGCCAAGATTGATGTAAGCCGGCGCGAAATCCGGATTTTGCTTGATGGCCTCGCCAAGCGATACCGCGGCCGCGGCCTGGTCCTGCATTTGACCGGCTAACGCAGCGCAATTGAAATGCGCAACATAGAGCTGCGGATGATCGGGATTGTGCTCTATCCAGATCTGATAGAGCTGGCGCGCGGTTGATGTCTGTCCCGCATTGGAAAGATTGGCCGCTGCCTGAATCAATCCGGCGAGCGTGAGCTGCTCACAGCCGGTCAATTGAAACGTGCTGGACAAGGGCTCTTCTGTCATTTGCTCAATCCCGCCCCGGACGAGGCGCGTGAAAAGGAAGGGAACAGACGCCGGTTTGGCTGCTGGAAGCTTGCGCAATTAACGTTAATAAACGGCTAATTGGCTGGGTTTTCGCGCATGTCCGGCTGCCGCGGACGCCGGTCTTAACCAGTGAGTCTTCGAACAGGTTTGCCGGCTAGCCGGCGCCATCAAAACGCCAATCCACGCGCCGGGCCCAACAAAGGGACGGCACGTGGATTCTGACGTGGAGAATGACGCTGTTAGGCGAGATAGGCCTCGACCTGTGCCTCGGTCATCATGGTCTGCACCTGGGCGGTGGTGAAGCCGGCGATCTGTGTCGCGTTCATCGCGGTGATGTTCGTTGTCGACAGATAGGGCATCTGCGTTGCGTTCAAGCCCGGGATCTGCGTCGCCTGCAGATAGCCGATTTCCGTGGTCGTGAGATTGGCGATGACCGTGGTGTTCAGCCCGCCGATCTGGGTGGTGGAGAACTGACCGATCTGGGTGCTCTTCAAGTTGCCCACATCGGTGGCGTCCAGAGCCCTGATCTGCGTAGCGGTGACACCCTTGAGCTGGGTGGCGGTCAGGGCGCCGATGGCGGTGGCGTCCAGACCCGAGAAGTTGGTGGCCGAGAGCGCGCCGATCTGGGTCGAGGCCAGCAGAGCAATCTCGGTATCCTTGAGGTTGCCCATCGCGGTGGAAGTCAGACCCGCCAGTTCAGCCGTGGTCAGACCCGAG